>OGIE01001995.1_pt1 | contig 26474 bp, 23 predicted proteins | sample 1571581 | NCBI WGS metagenome assembly OGIE01 (sample SAMEA2582021, study PRJEB24529) | metagenome | biome: Human gut stool | place: China | collected 2011
CGCCATAACCTAAATCAGGCAGACCTAGCTTTTCTTATTTTCGGACAACGGAACCCAAATTAATTCGGCTTTGCGCAAGATGCCGCTCACAGACCTGCGACACACCATTTGGACGGGCGACGCATATCACCCACAAACCATCATTTGTCGGGGTGATTGTAGGATGTTATCATGGAGAAATAGCATGGAAAAACATTTGACAAAAACTGGAATATTTGATATCATAATAACAATAATGATTACTATTATTGCATAGGCATAATTATAGAACATTCGAGAAACATGTATTTTATCATTTGAAATCAGATTTTGATATGAGAAACGGTGAAAATAAACAATTTATAAAATCACATTCTGTTCGTTGAAACCCAAATAAGCATGTGGTATGATTTCACCGGAAAAGCCAATAATAGAATGGAAAGAGAGAGGGATACGGATATGTATAATATTAGAAAAGTTACGGATGACATTACATGGATCGGAGCGAGTGACCGCAGACTGGCATTGTTTGAAAATATTTTTCCAATCAGCCGCGGCGTATCTTACAACTCCTATATTCTGGTGGATGAGCAGACCGTTCTTTTTGATACTGTAGATGCTTCCGTTGCAGGACAGTTTTTTGAAAATCTGGAGGCGGTTTTAGAGGGAAGAACATTGGACTACCTGATCGTAAATCATATGGAGCCGGATCATTGTGCAATGATCGGTGATATTGTACGAAGATATCCGGATGTTAAGATCGTTGGAAATACGAAAACATTTGGGATGATGAACCAGTTCTTTGGAACAGATTTTGCAGAACGTTCCATTGTAGTAAAAGAGGGTGATACATTATCAGCCGGAAAGCATACGCTTCATTTTGTGATGGCACCTATGGTACACTGGCCGGAAGCGATGGTAACTTATGATGATGTGGATAAAGTGTTATTTTCGGCAGATGGATTTGGTTCTTTTGGCGCATTAAATGGCAATATTTTTGCTGATGAAGTTGATTTTGACCGTGACTGGCTGGATGATGCAAGACGTTATTATACGAATATTGTTGGAAAGTACGGAGCCTCTGTACAGACATTATTAAAGAAGGCAGCAGGACTTGATATTGCCATGATCTGTCCGCTGCATGGACCGGTCTGGAGAGAAAACCTGCCGTATATTCTGAAAAAATACCAGAAATGGAGTACTTATGAAGCAGAAGATCAGGCGGTTGTGATCATGTATGCGTCTATGTATGGCAATACGGCATCTGCGGCAGATGCACTTGCAGGTGCGCTTGCAGTGCGCAGTGTGAAGAAAATTGCAGTTTACGATGTATCCAATACACATGTTTCTGAGCTGATCAGTGAGATCTTCCGTGCAAGCCATCTGGTGTTTGCAGTACCGACTTATAATGCCGGAATTTATCCGGTTATGGAAAACCTGCTTTCTGATATGAAGGCACTGGCTGTTCAGAAAAAGACGGTTGCGGTCATGGAAAATGGAACCTGGGCACCAACAGCCGCAAAGCAGGTAAAAGAAAAACTTGGCGAAATGAAAGATATGACGATACTCGATGCCGGACTTACCATTAAATCCGCAATGCATGCTGGTCAGAAGGCAGAGCTGGATGCATTGGCAGATGAGATCGTAAAGAGTATGATGTAGTAAGATTGCAGGGCGAAGCATAGGATAAAACAATGTCCTATGCTTTGTTTTTACAGAAAAACAGAACAAAAGTTCGATTTTTGCTGTACATTTTTTTGATTGAATGATATACTGGAAACAGAATCATACTAAATATTGATGTCAGATGTTCCCAGATAGAAAAATTCATTGGGAGAAATGAGGAATACCATGGATCATTTCAAATTACATTCAAAATATAAACCGACCGGGGATCAGCCTCATGCGATCGAAGAACTGGTAAAAGGATTTGAGGAAGGCAATCAGTTTCAGACTTTACTGGGTGTTACAGGTTCCGGTAAGACTTTTACAATGGCAAATGTGATTCAGGCACTGAATAAGCCAACACTTATCATATCCCATAATAAAACACTGGCAGCGCAGTTATATGGGGAGATGAAAGAGTTTTTTCCGGAAAATGCAGTGGAGTATTTTGTGTCCTACTATGATTATTACCAGCCGGAAGCATATGTGCCTCAGACGGATACCTATATCGCAAAAGACTCGGCAATCAATGAAGAAATAGATAAACTGCGCCTTTCTGCGACAGCTGCACTGGTGGAGCGTAAGGATGTGATCGTGGTGGCCTCTGTTTCCTGTATTTATGGTCTGGGCAGCCCGGAAGATTATCTTGGAATGATGGTTTCCTTAAGACCTGGGATGGAGAGAGACAGGGATGATGTACTCCGAGCTCTGGTTGATATCCAGTATACAAGAAATGATATGGATTTTCACCGCGGTACGTTCCGTGTGCGGGGGGATACGTTAGAGATTTTTCCGGCAAACTATGGAGATACGGCAGTACGCGTGGAATTTTTCGGTGATGAGATCGACCGTATTACAGAGATTGATGTGCTGACCGGAGAGATCAAATGTGAACTGGAGCATTTTGCCGTGTTCCCGGCATCCCATTACGTTGTGCCGCAGGAGAAGATCTTAAAGGCATGTGAAGCGATCGAACAGGAATTGGACGAGCGCATCCGGTATTTTAAAGGTGAGGACAAGCTGCTTGAGGCGCAGCGTATTTCGGAGAGAACTAATTTTGATATAGAGATGCTGAAAGAAACGGGATTCTGCAGCGGCATTGAGAATTATTCAAGGCATCTTGCAGGACTTCCGGCAGGGGCGACACCGCATACGCTGATGGATTATTTTAAGGATGATTATCTGATCATTGTGGATGAGTCACATATCACAATCCCACAGATCCGCGGCATGTATGCGGGAGACCAGTCGAGAAAGTCAACGCTGGTCGACTATGGTTTCCGTCTGCCATCAGCGAAGGATAACCGTCCGCTTAATTTTGAAGAGTTTGAGAGCAAGATAGATCAGATGCTGTTTGTATCGGCGACTCCGAATGTATATGAAGATGAACACGAACTGCTCCGTACAGAGCAGATCATCCGTCCGACCGGATTACTTGATCCGGAGGTTGTGGTACGTCCGGTGGAGGGGCAGATTGATGATCTGATCGGCGAGGTTAATAAAGAGATTAAAGATCATCATAAGGTGCTGATCACAACACTGACGAAGAAGATGGCAGAAGATCTGACCGATTATATGCGTGAGATTGGTATCCGCGTGAAATATCTTCATTCAGATATTGATACATTAGAACGTGCTGAGATCATAAGAGATCTGCGTCTGGATGTATTTGACGTGCTTGTCGGCATCAACCTGCTGCGAGAGGGACTGGATATACCGGAGATCACGCTGGTGGCGATTTTAGATGCTGATAAAGAGGGATTCTTAAGATCGGAGACATCACTGATACAGACGATCGGACGTGCTGCGCGTAACAGTGAGGGACACGTTATCATGTATGCAGATAAGATCACAGATTCCATGCGTGTCGCGATAGAGGAGACAAAGCGGCGTCGTGAGATACAGCAGGCATATAATGAAGAACATGGCATTACACCTACAACGATCCAGAAATCTGTGCGGGAACTGATCAGCGTATCTAAGAAGGTAGCAAAGGAAGAAATGAATTTCAAAAAAGATCCGGAATCCATGAACCGGGACGAGCTTACAAAGCTGATCGCAGATATCCAGAAGAAGATGCAGAAGGCTGCGGCAGACCTAAACTTCGAGGCGGCTGCGGAATACCGCGACAAGATGGTGGAATTAAAGAGCATGCTGCGTGATATGTAATAAGAAAAGGACAGTAAATCATGAAAAAAACAAGTGAAAGAAAATACATTAAGATCAGAGGTGCAAATGAGCATAATCTGAAAAATATTGATGTAGATATTCCAAGAGATGAATTTGTCGTGCTGACCGGACTTTCCGGTTCCGGAAAATCATCGCTTGCGTTTGATACAATATATGCGGAGGGACAGAGACGGTATATGGAGTCACTTTCCTCTTATGCGAGACAGTTCTTAGGACAGATGGAAAAGCCAAATGTAGAGAAAATTGAAGGATTGTCTCCGGCAATCTCCATCGACCAGAAATCAACGAATCGTAATCCAAGATCTACCGTTGGAACTGTTACGGAGATTTACGATTATTTTCGTCTGTTGTATGCAAGGGTCGGTATCCCACATTGCCCAAAGTGTGGCAGGGAGATTAAAAAACAGACAGTTGACCAGATGGTCGATCAGATCATGACACTTCCGGAGCGTACTAAGATCCAGCTTTTAGCACCGGTGGTACGGGGAAGAAAAGGAGAACACCAGAAGCTGTTAGAACAGGCAAAGCGCAGCGGTTATGTGCGTGTGATCGTAGATGGCAGTATGTATGAGCTGACCGAGGAGATTAAACTCGATAAGAATAAAAAGCATAATATCGAGATCGTGGTAGACCGTCTGATGGTAAAACCGGGTATTGAGAAGCGTTTGTCAGATTCCATTGAAAATGTACTGGAGTTGTCAAAGGGACTGATGACGGTGGATGTGATCGATGGGGAGCCGATCCAGTTCTCGGAGAGTTTTTCCTGTCCGGACTGCGGTATCAGTATCGGAGAGATTGAACCGCGGAGTTTTTCATTTAATAATCCATTTGGTGCGTGTCCGACCTGTTTCGGACTTGGTTATAAAATGGAGTTTGATGTGGATCTGATGATTCCGGACAAGCGTCTTTCAATTGCGGAGGGGGCAATCCAGGTTATGGGATGGCAGTCCTGTACAGATCCGTCGAGTTTTACGTATGCTGTGTTAAAAGCATTGACCGAAGAATATCATTTTTCATTGGAGACACCGTTTCAGGATTATCCGGATGAGATTAAATACGTGATCCTGCATGGAACAGACGGCAAAGAACTAAAGGTACATTATAAGGGAATGCGTGGCGAAGGTGTTTATGATGTGGCATTTGAGGGACTGATCCGGAATGTACAGCGCAAATACCGTGAGACCGGTTCTGATACCATGAAGCAGGAATATGAGCAGTTTATGCGTATCACTCCGTGTGAAACATGTAAGGGACAGCGTCTGAAAGCAGAATCATTAGCTGTTACAGTTGCGGATAAGAATATTTATGAGATTACATCCATGTCCGTAAAAAGTCTCGGAAGTTTTCTGAATGACATGGAGTTAAGTCATCAGCAGCATCTGATCGGAGATCAGATCTTAAAAGAAATCCGTGCGCGTGTGGGATTTTTAAATGAAGTCGGACTCGATTATCTGTCACTGTCCCGTGCTACTGGAACGCTTTCCGGTGGAGAGTCACAGCGTATCCGGCTGGCAACTCAGATCGGCTCTGGTCTTGTGGGTGTGGCTTATATTTTAGATGAGCCGTCTATTGGTCTGCACCAGAGAGACAATGATAAGCTGCTTGGTGCATTAAAGAATTTGAAAGATCTTGGAAATACACTGATCGTTGTAGAGCATGATGAGGATACGATGCTTGCTGCGGATTATATAGTGGATATCGGCCCCGGTGCAGGTGCGCACGGTGGACAAGTGGTAGCGTGCGGAACTGCAGAAGAAATCATGAAAAATAAAAATTCTGTGACAGGTGCTTATTTAAGCGGCAGAATTAAGATCCCGGTTCCGTCAGAGCGCAGAAAGCCGACCGGATTTCTGACAATAAAAGGTGCGAGGGAGAATAACCTTAAAAATATCGATGTGAAGGTTCCGCTTGGTATCATGACCTGTATTACAGGTGTTTCTGGTTCGGGAAAGAGTTCTCTCACCAATGAAATATTATATAAAAGACTGGCAAGAGACTTAAACCGTGCAAGATGTATTCCGGGCAAACATGATGATATCCTTGGCATTGAACAGTTAGACAAAGTGATCGATATCGACCAGTCCCCGATCGGAAGAACACCGCGATCAAATCCTGCGACGTATACAGGGGTATTTGATATGATCCGTGATCTTTTTGCTGCAACACCGGATGCGAAGGCGAAGGGATATAAGAAGGGAAGATTCAGTTTCAATGTAAAAGGCGGGCGCTGTGAGGCATGTTCAGGTGATGGAATTTTAAAGATAGAGATGCATTTTCTGCCGGACGTATATGTTCCGTGTGAGGTTTGTGGTGGAAAGCGTTATAACCGTGATACATTAGAAGTAAAATATAAAGGTAAGAGCATCTATGATGTGCTTGACATGACAGTAGAAGAGGCTTTGAAATTCTTTGAAAATGTACCTGCAATCGCAAGAAAGATCCAGACACTCTATGATGTGGGACTGTCGTATGTCAAACTTGGACAGCCATCAACGGAACTTTCCGGTGGAGAGGCACAAAGAATCAAACTGGCAACGGAACTGTCGAAGCGAAGCACAGGCAAGACGATTTACATTCTCGATGAGCCGACAACAGGACTCCATTTTGCAGATGTCCATAAGCTGATCGAGATCCTGCGAAGACTTTCGGATGGTGGAAACACTGTGATCGTGATCGAGCATAATTTAGACGTGATAAAGACGGCAGATTATATTATTGATATGGGACCGGAAGGCGGAGACGGTGGCGGAACTGTGATCGCACAGGGAACACCGGAGGAAGTTGCAGAAGTGCCGGGATCCTATACGGGATATTATGTGAAAAAATATCTTGAGAGAGACAGGGAGAACTGTCAGGAATCTTAAGTATGTAAGAGCTGTAAAAATATAAAGAAAGCAGGATTGACTGCATCAAAAGAGGCGCTGCAACTGCAGCGCCTTATTACATTCGGGGAGTACTCCCCGGAATCCCTTGCGGAAAACCGGGAAGCATGAGTTATGAAAAATTATACTGCCCGTCAGACTTACTGACGGTTGGGTCCGTTTATATCGGACTTATTAGCTAGTACTCTTAGAATATAAAATAAAAATGTGATGAAAATGTGATGATAAAATGAAAAATAAACAAAATAAATAAAAAAGAATGAAGATTTTCTTATTTTTTTTAAAAATGCGGTCCTGCCATAAAAAAACCTTTGAAAAATCCCATTTTTTGTATATAATAGGACTGTATATGTAAAAATAGGTTTAATGGCATTTCTGTGTCCGGGAGGACATGGGAATATTACCCATAGATTTTAGGAACAGAGAGACGAAAGGGGCAAGTATTTAAAATGATGAGTACAGATATTGGTATCGATCTCGGTACTGCCAGCATATTAGTTTATATCAAAGGAAAAGGTGTTGTATTAAAGGAGCCGTCAGTTGTGGCTTTTGATCGTGATACAAATAAGATAAAAGCAATCGGAGAGGAAGCAAGACTGATGCTTGGAAGAACACCGGGCAATATCGTAGCAGTCAGACCACTTCGTCAGGGTGTTATTTCAGATTATCAGGTTACAGAGAAGATGATCAAGTACTTTATACAGAAAGCACTTGGTAAAAAAACATTCCGCAAGCCACGTATCAGTGTATGTGTGCCAAGCGGTGTTACAGAGGTTGAAAAAAAGGCTGTTGAGGATGCAACCTATCAGGCAGGAGCAAGAGAGGTTGCGATCATTGAGGAGCCGATCGCTGCTGCAATCGGAGCGGGTATTGATATTTCAAGACCATGTGGAAATATGATCGTAGATATCGGAGGAGGAACAGCAGATATTGCAGTTATTTCCCTGGGAGGCTCGGTTGTCAGCACTTCCATCAAGATCGCCGGAGATGATTTTGATGAGGCGATCGTTCGTTATATGCGTAAAAAACACAATCTTCTGATCGGTGAGCGTACCGCAGAGGATATCAAGATCCGCATCGGAAGCTGTTTTCCACAGGCACAGGCTGAGACGATGGATGTGCGTGGACGTAATCTTGTGACAGGACTTCCGAAAACGGTAACAGTTTCCTCAGAGGAGACAGAAGAGGCACTCAGAGAACCGACGCTTCAGATCGTGGAAGCCGTACATTCCGTACTTGAAAAAACACCACCGGAACTTGCAGCAGATGTTGCAGATCGTGGTATCGTGCTGACAGGTGGTGGATCACTGCTCAGAGGTTTAGAGGAATTGATTGAGGATCGCACGGGAATCAATACGATGACTGCAGATGAACCAATGACATGCGTTGCGATCGGTACCGGAAAATTCGTAGAGTTTTTAGCCGGAAAACGTGATGATGATTAATTTTATGAAAGATTTGCCGATACAATAAATGGAAGATATGCTTTGTGCACGGAAGATGTGATAAAAAGAACAAAAGCTGTGCAGAAATGGAGAGTTTACATGGTAAAAGGATTGTATACAGCGTATACAGGAATGATCAATGAACAGAACCGTCTGGATATTCTTTCCAATAACCTTGCAAATGCAGATACCAATGGTTATAAGAAAGAAGGAGCTACCAACCAGACATTTGCAGATGAACTTGCAATCAAGATTAAGGATACTTCCTATTATGGTATGCCACAAAAACTTGGAACCATGAGCATGGGGGTACACATAGGAGAGACTTATACAGATTACAGTCAGGGAAATTTCCGGGTAACCGATAATTCTACAGATTTTGCCCTGGATGGCGATGGTTTTTTTGCGATCGCTTATACAGATAAAGCTGGAAATACATCTGTGAAGTACAGCAGAGATGGAGCTTTTGTGGTAAATACAGCAGGTTATCTTGTCACGAAAGATGGCGATTATGTGTTAAACCAGAATGGCGCAATGAATGCAGATGCAGGAGCACGTATTCAGGTAGATCCGAATTTACCGATCACCGTTGATGAAAAGGGAAATATTTTTCAGAACAACCAGCAGGTCGGAACGATCGGTGTTGTAGATATAGAAGATTATAATTATCTGGCGAAGTATGGCGAGAATATGTATGATCTGGTAAATGGTGGGGTTCGTCAGGCGTCTACTGCGAAAGTAACACAGGGATGTATCGAATCATCCAATATCAATGTTGTTTCGGAGATGGTTAATATGATCACGATATCGAGAGCTTTCCAGGCAGGACAAAAGGTGATCAATGCTGTGGATGAAACACTCGATAAAGCGGTAAATCAGGTAGGAAGGGTATAAGCAGGAGGTAAACCGGAATTATGATGAGAGCTCTTTATACTGCGGCAACCGGTATGATTGCACAGCAGTCAAATGTGGATAATATTTCAAACAACCTTTCAAATGTTAATACAGTTGGATATAAACAGGAGAAGATGGAGTTTAAATCTTTGCTCTATCAAACCATTCAGACAAGAACAACCAGTGCAAATGGAGAGGAAAAACCGATTTCTGCACAGGTTGGACTCGGTACCAGGGTGGCATCTAACACCTCCATTTATACACAGGGATCACTGATGGCAAGTGAGAATGCTACTGACTTTGCAATCAGTGGAGATGGATTTTTTGCAGTGCGCGGAGCAGATGGAAAGACTTACTATACCAGAGCCGGTGATTTTGTATGGTCTGTAAATGCAGGTAATACATTGACTCTCTGCACAAATGAGGGCTATCCTGTTTTAGATTCCAATAACCAGCCGATCAATCTTCCGGCAGGTATCAGTGCAGAAAAAGTGATCGTCAGCGAAAATGGAAAAATTGGATATACCAATGCTGCCGGTAATTATGTAGATATGAATCAGACTATCGGGTTGTTCCAGTTTAACAACCCAAGTGGACTTGAAAAGGTAGGAACGAATCTTCTTGCGGTGACACCGGCATCCGGGAATGCCATGAATGAGTCTACGACGGCAAATCTTACTAAGAGTAAGGTTTTACAGAATTATTTAGAGGGGTCGAATGTTCAGGTTGCAGATGAAATGGTAAACCTGATCATCGCACAGCGTGCATATCAGCTTAATTCCAAGGCAATCACGACATCAGATGAGATGCTTGAGCAGGCAAATAATCTGAAACGCTAAGGACAGACAGCGGATATAGGAAAGGAAAAATGATATGATTTCCATGGACAGCATTTCATCATTGATCGATACAAGTAAGAATACGGCAGCTGCAAATCAGGCAAACTCTCTGCAGAACTCCTTAAACAGTATTTCTTCGGATACTTCCGAGGATGAACTGATGCAGGTATGCAAAGATTTTGAATCATATTTTGTGGAAGAGGTTTTAAAAGAGATCAAGGAGAGCCTGATGGATGATGATGAAGAGGATTCTTCTACATCAACGATGACTGATTATTATATGGATAATGTGATCGAACAAGTTGCTGATCAGGTTGTGGATGAAGTTGGAACCAGTTTTACACAACAGCTCTATGAGCAGATGAAACGTAATTATAATATTGAATAAAGGCGCGCAGATAAAATACAGTTTTGTAAAATCGGCGCAGCGAAGTAAGGTGTGCAGATAAGTACATAAATCAGTGCAGTTTTAATGGGAAAATGAATCTCTGCTTCAGAATCCCGTTAGACTGCATTTTTTAAATTAGTTACTGGAATGGAGAAAAAAGTGGAAAGTCTTGCAGGATATGTGGAACACATTATATATCGAAATGCGGATAATGGTTATACCGTCTTAAATCTGGTAAGCGGAGAAGATGAGATCACCTGCGTAGGGGTATTTTCTGCGATTGCAGAAGGAGAAAATATTGAGGCACAGGGAGAGTATACAGAGCATCCGACCTATGGACAGCAGTTTAAGGTGGCAAGTTTTGAGGAGAAAGCACCGGAGGATGAAGAGGCAATCGAGAGGTATCTTGGTTCCGGGGCGATCAAAGGAATCGGACTTGCCATGGCTGCGAGGATCGTCAGACGTTTTAAGGAGGATACTTTCCGGATCATAGAGGAAGAGCCGGAACGTCTTGCGGAGATCAAAGGAATCAGTAGCCGGAAAGCAATGGAGATTGCCAGTCAGGTGAATGAAAAAAGGGATCTGCGTCAGGCGATGATCTTTTTGCAGCAATATGGAATCACAATGAACCTTGCGGTTAAAGTATATCAGGCATATGGACAGGATATTTACAGTATTATCCGGGAAAATCCATACCGCCTGGCAGATGATATTGATGGAGTCGGATTCAGGACAGCGGATGAGATTGCAGCAAGAGTCGGGATACGCATGGATTCGGATTTCCGTGTGCGCAGTGGAATACTCTATACACTGCTTCAGGCAAGTGGGGAGGGACATACTTATCTGCCTGAAACGGAGCTGACACCGCGTGCAGCTAAATTATTGAATGTTACGGCGGAACAGGTGGAAAAACAGTATATGGATCTGGCGATTGAGCGGAAAATCATATTAAAGCAGATGGAAGATCAGACGCAGATCTATGCTGCATCCTTTTATTACATGGAAGCAAACACAGCGACCATGTTGAAACGTCTCAATGTAAGCTATGATGTGTCTGATATGGAGATAGAACAGCGAATCCGGGGAATTGAAAAGAAAAGCGGAATGACGCTGGATGAACATCAGGTAACTGCAGTCAAAGAGGCAGTGCGCAACGGACTGCTTGTGATCACGGGAGGACCGGGAACCGGAAAGACGACAACGATCAACACGATCATCCGTTATTTTGAACTGGAGGGACTTGAAATCTATTTGGCTGCTCCGACCGGGCGCGCTGCAAAACGTATGAGCGAGACGACCGGATTTGAAGCACGGACAGTTCACCGTATGTTGGAGTTGAATGGAGGAGCTGAAGGAAGCGGAGGATTTGAAAGGGATGAGAGCAATCCGCTGGAAGCAGATGTGATCATTGTAGATGAGATGTCGATGGTGGATATACATCTCATCCATTCGCTTCTTATGGCAGTTACGGCAGGAACGAGACTGATCCTGGTAGGAGATGAAAATCAGCTTCCAAGTGTTGGACCGGGAAATGTACTTCGCGATATTATCCGAAGTGGACAGTTTCCGGTAGTTGAACTGAAGAAAATCTTCCGACAGGCATCAGAGAGTGACATTGTTGTGAATGCACATAAGATCAATAAAGGTGAGCAGGTGGAAATCAATAACAAGAGCCGGGATTTCTTTTTTCTCAAAAGATACGATGCGGATATCATCATTCGCGTAGTGATTGCACTGATTCAGGAAAAACTTCCCAAATATGTGGAAGCAAAACCGTTTGAAATCCAGGTTCTGACACCAATGCGAAAAGGACTTCTCGGTGTGGAACGTCTGAATCAGATCCTGCAGAGATACCTGAATCCGCCGGAAGACGGGAAATCCGAGAGGGCAGTTGGAGACCGGCTGTTCCGCACAGGGGACAAGGTCATGCAGATCAGAAATAATTATCAGATGGAATGGGAAATCCGGGGACGATATGGGGTTGTCATTGAGAAAGGCGTGGGAGTATTTAACGGAGACACCGGAATCCTCAGGGAAATCAATGAATTTGCTGAGACAGCAGAAGTGGAATTTGAGGATGGACGTTTTGCAATGTACTCGTTCAAACAGCTGGAGGAACTGGAACTTGCATATGCTATTACAATCCACAAGTCTCAGGGATCTGAGTATCCGGCAGTCATACTTCCATTGCTTTCCGGACCACAGATGCTTTTAAACAGGAACCTTCTTTATACCGCAGTTACCAGAGCAAGAAAATGTGTGACGGTTGTGGGAAACGAGGAGACCTTTGCAGAGATGATACGCAATGAAAAACAGCAGAAGAGATACAGTGCACTGGATGAACGGATCAGAGAACTGAGTGAGACTACAGGGGATAATAATACAGATGGTGAAGAATGATATTGCAGACTGTGATCTGATGACTGAATAATAACAGAGAAAAATTTATTCCGATAATATGAGAAAAACAGAAATACAGAGGATAGCAAAACAAAGAGTAAAATAGTGGAAGGAAATGGAAATGAAACGGTTTCTGAACATGGTTGCTGATATTTTTTACCCGAGATGCTGTCCGGTCTGTCAGAAAATACTGGCAGATCAGCGAAGGATGATCTGTCCGGAATGCGAGAAAGAACTTCGTCCGATTGGTCATCCCAGATGTTATAAATGTGGAAAACCCATAGAAACAGGGGAATACTGCAGAGACTGTCAGAAACACAGGCATATGTATGAACAGGGAAGAGGTATTTTTGTCTATGATGGCATAATGAGAAGATCTGTTACCAGATATAAGTACTATGGATGCAGGGAATACGGTGATTTTTATGCCAGAGCAATGTATCAATATGCGCAGAAAGAATTGCGGGAATGGAAGCCGGATCTGATCGTGCCGGTTCCGGTACACAGGTCGAAGGAGCGGCAGAGAGGTTTTAATCAGGCTGCATATCTGGCGGAGAAACTCGGTCATTATACCGGGATTTCCACAGATGTCAATATTGTGCAGAAAGTTTTAAAGACAAAGTCGCAGAAAAAACTGAATGCTTTGCAGAGAAGAAAAAACCTGGAAAAAGCGTTTTGCGTGACCGGGGATGTCAGGGGAAAGAATATCCTGGTGATAGATGATGTGTATACAACAGGAAGTACGATCGATGCAATGGCCGGATGCCTGAAGAGAAAAGGTGCCGGAAATGTTTATTTTCTTACGGTTTGCATAGGCAGGAGATAAGAAAAAACACTTTTCATACATAATGATATATGTTACAATTAATCTGTATGATTATATGAATGATATCAGGTTGTTGCTGAGAACAGAGTGAACAGTAATAGCGGATTATAGCAAAAGGAAAAGCATACAGTAAGGAGTAATTTATGTTAAATGAAGAGAAGATAAAAATCATGAATAAACTTGCCATGTATGAACAGGGTGAAGGAAAGAAATATCTTCCGGTCAGCAGGTACTACCGTAGTGATTATATCGGACTTGCCATGATTAAGAATTTTTTCCTTGTTACGATTGGGTATTGCCTGATTCTGGCCGGTATCGCAGCATATTTTGCTGAATATCTGATAGATAATGTTCATAAGATGAACCTTGTTTCACTGGGCGTGGAAGTTATTCTGGGGTATGTGGCAGTGCTAGTACTGTTTTCTGTCCTGACATATATCCAATATACGGTGAAATACCACAAAGCAAAGAAAAGTGTGAAAAATTATTATGAAGAACTTACACAATTAAGTAAAATCTACGGTCGCGAAGATAAAAAATCTTCAGCCAGAGGAGTTACAGGAGGATATAAAAAATGACAGCATTACTCGAATTAAAACAGCGAATAAAGAATTTATACAGCCAGTATGAGATTTATATCCTGCCTGTCTTACGTTTCGTTCTGGCAATGGTTTATTTCATATGGATCAATACCAATATGGGATATATGAAACAGATCGATAATATATTTATTGTTCTGATCCTTGCACTGATCTGTTCCATTCTTCCTTCAGGTGTAATGATTTTTGTAGGATTTGCCCTGATGGTCGCACATGGTTATGCACTGGGGATAGAAGTTGCAGGTTTTATGCTTGTGCTGATCCTGTTTATGGCAATTCTCTTCCTGAGATTCAGTTCAGACAATAATTTAGTACTTGTATTTACACCGCTTTCCTTTGGGTTCAGTGTTCCGACGCTTCTTCCTATCGGAAGCGGACTTTTGTGCAATGCGTTTTCTGCACTTCCTGCAGGCTGCGGAGTGATTATTTACTATTTTATCCGTTTTATACGTGTACAGCATAAACTTCTGGAAAACCCGGATGTTGCCATAGCTGACAAATTAAAACTTCTGACAGATGGAATCGTGCAGAACTGGGGAATGTGGATCACAGTGATTGCCTTTATCGCAGTGATTCTGCTGGTGAATCTGATACGTACCCGCTCTTTTGACTATGCATGGAGAATTGCCATTATTGCAGGTGGAGTTGTGTATGTTCTGATGATCCTGGCAGGTGGATTTTATTTTGGATTGAATATTGATGTTGTCACGCTGATCATTTATACAGTGATTTCTGTGGTGATAGGATTACTTCTCGAATTCTTTGTATTTGGTGGTGACTATACCCGTACCGAGAGACTGGAATATGAGGATGATGAATATTATTATTATGTAAAAGCAGTGCCGAAAGCCTGTGTCACAACATCTGAAAGAAGTATAAAGAAGATTAACGGAAGTTCCGCAAAGGATGAAAGACCGGCACAGGATAACGTTGTTTCTTATGCGAATCCTATTTTTCATGGTGATGAGAAAGCAGTGACGACAGATGAGGCTGCAGCACCTGTAGAGAGAAAGAAAGATATTGACAGCGTGGATTTTGAGAAGAAACTGGAAGAATCATTAAAAAATCTGTAAAAAGCAGTTTCCGGTAACGATGAGACATACGAGCCAAAATTCCATCCAAGATTGTTTCGCAAATAAAACAAATCACTTATTGCATTTTTGATAATAATTAGTCTATAATAAATAGAATTGTAAAAGTCAGAATCCTGTTATCAAAGATGAATTATGATAGATTTTGACATGTAAGTATAAAGACGTAGAAACAGCTAGAAATAATATGGTTCGGAGAAAGAGGTAAAGGAAAATGACACTGGAAGGAAAAACAGTATTACTGGGAGTGACAGGCAGCATTGCGGCGTATAAGATTGCATATCTGGCAAGCGCGCTGAAGAAACGCCATGCAGATGTTCATGTGCTGATGACAGAGAATGCCACGAATTTTATCAATCCGATCACTTTTGAAACTCTCACAGGAAATAAATGTCTGGTGGATACCTTTGACCGGAATTTTCAGTTTCAGGTAGAGCATGTATCGATTGCAAAGAAAGCAGATGTAGTGATGATCGCACCGGCAAGTGCTAATGTGATCGGTAAACTGGCACATGGGATCGCAGATGACATGCTTACTACCACGATCATGGCATGCAAATGCAAGAAATTCATTTCCCCTGCCATGAATACAAATATGTTTGAGAATCCTGTAGTACAGGATAATTTAAAGATTCTGGAGCATTACGGATATGAAGTGATCGCTCCGGCGTGCGGATATCTGGCATGTGGTGACACAGGAGCGGGAAAAATGCCGGAACCTGAGACATTACTTGCCTATATTGAGCGCGAAGCTGCCTGTGAGAAAGATCTGAAAGGAAAGAAAATCCTTGTAACTGCAGGTCCTACACAGGAATCTGTTGATCCTGTTCGTTATCTTACCAATCATTCTTCAGGAAAAATGGGCTATGCTATTGCGAAAGCTGCCATGCTCCGCGGTGCAGATGTCACGCTGGTCAGCGGACGTACTTCAATTGAACCTCCCATGTTTGTAAATCTGATACCTGTTGTGACTGCAAGAGACATGTATGAAGCTGTAACTTCTGTCAGCAACGAACAGGACATTATTGTTAAAGCTGCTGCTGTGGCAGATTACCGCCCTTCCAGGATCAGTGAAGAAAAAGTTAAGAAAAGTGATGGACAGATGTCCATAGAACTGGAAAGAACAGATGATATCCTGAAGTTTCTGGGAGAACACAAACGGGCCGGACAGTTTCTCTGCGGATTTTCCATGGAGACACAGAATGTGATCGACAATTCCAGAGCCAAGCTGGCAAAGAAAAATCTGGATATGGTGGCTGCCAACAATGTGAAAGTGGAGGGCGCGGGATTTCAGGGAGATACCAATGTACTGACATTGATCACACAGGATGAGGAAATCTCTCTTCCGCTTATGAGTAAAGAAGACGCAGCTTTTAGGATCCTGGATAAAATCCTTTCGCTGATGCAGGATTCTGTCTGTTAAGGGAACAGGACGATTAAGAAATTGGAGATAAATAATTATGATTTTAGCAATTGACGTTGGAAACACCAACATTGTAGTTGGATGTATTGATGACCGGAAAACATATTTTATAGAACGCCTTTCTACTAACCGTACAAAGACGGAACTGGAATATGCGGTGGATTTAAAGAATGTTCTTGATATCTATCATATAAAAAAAACAGAGATTGAGGGCTGTATTATTTCTTCTGTAGTGCCGCAGATCACAAATATTGTGAAACTTGCCGCAGAGAAAATTCTTAAGAAAAATGCAATTGTTCTCGGACTCGGCGTAAAGACAGGACTGAATATTATGATGGATAATCCGGGACAGCTTGGTGCAGATCAGGTTGCTGATGCAGTGGCAGGAATTTCCGGTTATCCGGTGCCGTTAATCCTTATTGATATGGGAACTGCAACCACAGCGTCTGTTGTCAACAGTAAGAAGCAGTATGTAGGCGGAATGATTCTTCCGGGTGTAGGGGTTTCCCTGGATGCACTTACTGCGAGGGCTTCCCAGCTCAGTGGAATCAGTATTGATGCGCCAAGACATGTGATTGGGAAAAACACGATCGAATGTATGAAGAGTGGGGTTCTTTACAGCAATGCAGCAGCTCTGGATGGAATCATTGACAGGATCGAAGAGGAACTGGGGGAGAAGGCAACTGTAGTGGCAACCGGTGGTCTGGCAAAGAAAATCGTTCCTCATTGTAAGAGAGAAATCATTCTGGATGAGGAACTTCTTCTGAGAGGTCTTTTGATCATTTATGAGAAAAATAAATAAGAATGTATATGCATTCATATCAAAACAGTTCATCAGACAAAAAGCTGATGAACTGTTTTGTTTGCAGTAATTTATGGGGTTGCTATAAATGCATTATTTTAGAGAATTGCTATAAAAGGCAGAAATAAAATCAATAGGAAGCGGAGCAGTAAAAAGCATGACCTTTCCGGTTATAGGATGAGTAAACTCCAACTGATAAGAATGAAGGGGCTGACGGTTTATCCGACGGTAATCAGGATTATATAAATAATCTCCGGGCAGAGGATGCCCGATATATTTCATATGCACACGTATCTGGTGTGTGCGCCCTGTTTCCAGATGAAGTTCGGCCAGAGAATATTCTTTTCCTGCCGCCAGCCGTTCATAATGAGTTATTGCAGACTCCCCGGTTCCGAAATTTACTTCCCTGGTGATCACGGAGCCTTCCATTCGTGCGATAGGAGCGTTGATCGTTCCGAAGTCAGGAAGAAGCCCATCTACAAGTGCGAGATAAGTCCTGAGAATCTGACGTTTTTTCATCTGAACTGACAGAATCGCTGCGCTGAGGGGATTTTTGGCAAGGATCAGAGCACCGGTGGTATCCCGGTCCAGCCGGTTGATACAGCGGTAAACAAAATCCTCTCCTTTTTCTGCAAAATACCAGGCGATTCCATTTGCCAGAGTATTTTCATAATTATTAATTGAGGGATGAATCGGCATATCTGCCGGCTTATTTACAACAAGGATATCTTCATCTTCATAAACATGATAGAAGGGAAGCTCAACCGGAACAATATGTTCAGAAGAAGCGGTCTCTTCCAGATGAATTTCAAGTTTATCATCGGGATTTAGAATTGTTTTGACATAAGCCCATTTTTGATTGACTAAAATTCCGTTTTGGGTCTTTTTTAACTGAACCAAAATCGGATGAGAATAACCTCGTTTTTTTAAATAGGATTCCACTGTGCAAGGGGAATCCTTTTGAGTAATAAGATAAGTAAAGGTTCGGTTCAAGGTATCACTCCTAATTTGATTTTACTTTATTCCAAAGTTCGTTGTAATAAGAATCTGCCTCGTCGCCAAGAAAACGGAATGTTTCACAGCGTGCCAAATCTTCATCCGAAGGGAACAGAGTTTCACTGTTTCGGATACTTTCATCTTCGATTAAAGCTCTTGCAGCTGCATTAGGAGTTGCATAAGTGATATACTCAAAGTTCATAAGAGCTATGTCAGGACGGCATAAGAAATTAATAAATTTCTCAGCATTTTCTTTATTTTTGGCGTTGGACGGAATCACCCAGGAGTCAATCCATATATTGGAACCTTCTTTTGGAATGACATATTCAAGTGCCGGATTTTCTCTTTGTGTATAAAGCGCTTCACCGGAATAAATAACACCGAGAGCGGCTTCATTTCCAATCATTTTATCGCGGACCTGGTCTACTACATAAGCTTGTACAAGTGGTTTCTGGGCAATTAAATCATCTTTTGCCTGAATGAGTTCATCAACTTCAACTGAGTTTAAGGAATAGCCTTTACGTTTTAAGGCAACGGCAAACGCATCACGTACAGAATCCTGCATTAAGATGCGATCCTTGTATTTTTCATCCCATAAAATATTCCAGCTGTCAACTGGCTCATCTACCATATTTTTATTGTAGAGAATACCGATTGTTCCAACACAATATGGAACGGAATATTCATTATCAGGGTCGAAACTTTGGCTCTGGGTTAAATAGGCAGGGTCAATATTTTTCAGATTTGGAATGTTATCAAGGTTTAATTTGCTTAACAGTCCATTTTCACGCATACGTTGAATCATATAATCCGAAGGACATACTACATCATAAGCAATAGCACCGGAAAGAATTTTAGGATACATGATTTCATTGGTTTCGTATTCTTCATAGATAACCTGAATTCCGGTTTCTTCTTCAAAGATGTCAAGCACATCAGGGTCGATGTATTCTCCCCAGTTGTAAACAATTACCTGTTCTTCGGAGACACTTCCAGTTGTTCTTACATGATGAACTAATCCGGTTACTGCGATTAATAAGATAAATCCGGCAGGGATTACCTGATGCCATGGAATTTTTCGCTTTCGTTTAAAATCTTTTGAGGTTGAACCAGCCTTTTTAGAATCCGTTTCTTTTGGTGAGGTGTTCATTAAAATCATAATTACCATAACCGATAAGAATAAAAGAGTGGAAAGTGCATACATTTCCGGACGGATTCCTTTTCGTACTTCAGAATAAATCTTTGTAGAAAGTGTATCAACTCCGGGACCTTTTGTAAAGTGGGTGATGATAAAATCATCCAGAGACATGGTGAAGGCCAGCAAAAAGCCGGACAGCACACCCGGTAAGATATCCGGGAACACGACTTTGAAGAAAGCGCGGATCGGGCTTGCGCCGAGGTCCAGGGCCGCTTCATAGGTGTAGCGGTTGGTCTGCTTGAGCTTTGGAAGCACATTGAGTATCACATAAGGGATATTGAACGTGATGTGTGCGATAAGCACTGTCACAAAGCCCAGATTCATGAATTTTACAAACAAAAGCATCATTGAGATACCGGTCACGATATCTGCATTGAGCATCGGGATGTTTGTAGCGCCCAGATAGATTGTCTGGTTACGTTTCTTCATGGCGCTTATACCCATGGCTGCGAGAGTTCCTATTATTGTAGAAATCACAGCTGCAAGCAGTGTAATCTGCAGTGTTGTCGAAAATGCCGACATGATACGCTCACTCTGAAAGCACTTTATGTACCAGTCGAGCGTGAAGCCTCCCCATTTAACCTTGGATTTGGAGTTGTTGAAGGAGAGTACTATTAATACAACGATAGGTAGATACAGAAACAAAAAAATCAGTCCCATATATACCCTGGATGCTATTTTTTTTACCATAATGCGCTTTGGTCTCCTTCCTTATCAAACAGATTGACGAGTGCCATGCTGATTAAAACAAATACCATGAGCACGAGTGACAGACCACTTCCTGCGCCCCACTGCGAGCCATGGACGAAATCCTGTTCTATGATATTTCCGATGAGCAGGACCTTTCCGCCGCCAAGTATCTGTGAGATGGCAAAGGATGTGAGTGATGGCACGAAAACCATTACGATTCCGCTTATGACACCGGAAATTGTAAGTGGCAGTATAATCTTGAAAAATATTGTGACTTTGTTTGCACCGAGGTCAAGAGCCGCCTCAATCCAGTCGTTTTTGATTCTGGTCATGGAGTTGTATATAGGCAGCAGCATGAATGGCAGAAAGTCATAGACCATGCCAAGCACGACTGCTCCGGAGGTATTCATGATGTTGAAGCCCGGCAGTCCGAGAGTGGTGAGTATCGAGTTGATGACACCGTTTTTGGACAAAAGCTGTTTCCATGCGAGTATTCGAAGCATAAAGTTCATCCACATAGGAAGCATGAAAACAAATACCACAAAGCTTTGGTTTTTAATCTTTAAGCCGTTTAAAATCATCGCAAGCGGATAGGACAGCACAAGGCATATTATGGTGCATATGATTCCAAGCCGTAGGGATAAAAGCAGTGCCATGATATTGGTGTGCTGTGCTATTGCAGCCACATATTCAAATGTGAAGCCACCGTCAGAGCCTTTAAATGCATAGTACACAATCATGAAAAGCGGAAGTATGATAAATCCGATAATCCATATGAGGTACGGCCCTGCGAGCAGCTGTTTCTTTATTTTAGACATCTATCTCCACCGCCTTTTCATCTGAGGACTCAGGCTTGTGCATTACCTGGATGTTAAATGGAATCACCCTGATACCCACATGACTGCCGACCTCTACATATTTGGTGGTGTGTACCATCCAGTCGTAGCCGTTTGCCTTTACCTCAAGCTCATAGTGCACTCCCTTGAAGATATTGGACACGACATCACCCTGCATGTAGCCGTCCTCCGCAGGCACCAGCTCCACATCCTCCGGGCGGATGACTATATCGACAGGCGTGTTCTCACCAAAGCCCTCGTCCACACAAGGCATTTTTACACCGAGTATCTCGACAAGCTTATCCTTTATCATAATACCGTCGATGATATTGCTGTGTCCGATAAAGTCAGCAACAAAGGCGTTTTCAGGCTCATTGTAAATGTCCTCCGGTGTGCCAATCTGCTGGATATAGCCCTGATTCATAACAACGATGGTGTCAGACATGGTAAGAGCCTCCTCCTGGTCGTGTGTGACGTAGACGAAGGTGATACCGAGCTCGTTTTTGAGGCGGATGAGCTCATACTGCATGCTCTGGCGCAGTTTTAAGTCGAGAGCACCAAGCGGCTCGTCTAACAGCAGTACCTTAGGCTCGTTTACAATAGCTCTTGCGATAGCAATACGCTGCTGCTGGCCTCCGCTAAGAGAATCCACAGAGCGGTTTTCAAAGCCGTCGAGATTGACGAGCTTTAATGCATACTTTATTTTGTCATCTATGTAAGCCTTGCTTTTTTTCTTTATTTTAAGACCAAACGCGATATTTTCAGCGATTGTCATATGAGGGAAAAGAGAGTATTTCTGGAAAACAGTGTTCAGATTTCTCTCGTTTGCAGGCACATTTGTGATGTCCTTTGAATCAAACATGATTTTTCCCTTGTCCGGTGTCTCAAAGCCACCGAGCATGCGAAGCGTAGTGGTCTTTCCGCAGCCGGATGGTCCAAGCAGCGTCAGAAACTCATTCTCTCTGATGTATAGATTTAAATCGTCGAGTACAACATTGCCGTTGTACGACTTTGTGATATCGATAAAATCAATTAATTTCTTTCCCATGGTGTAAACCTTTCTCATGTAATTTATATGGTATTGGAGTGCTTCGGCAGTGGCATCGTCAGAAGCTTGGAGGATTGCTGACCCATATGAGCACAGCATCCTTTGAAGACTTATTTTCAATAAAATGCTTTTTACCGGCTTTAAAATAAAAGGACTCACCGGCCTTTACGGTGTGCACTTTGCCGCCATAGCAAAGCTTCACTGTGCCCTTTATCACATAGCCAAACTCCTCACACTCCTGAGGCAGATATATTTCAGAACTGCCACCCGGATGAAGAGTGAGCCTGACAGGCTCCATGGAGCGGGTCTGTGCGTTTGGAATGATCCATTCCACCTTGCTGTTTTTTCCCTCGTCAATTTTCTCGAAATAGTCGTTTGCCTTGTATACAATCTGCTCAGGTTCCGAATCCGTAAAAAACTCCGCCGGTGTCATACCCAGGCACTGGATGATATCAAGCAGGGTGCCGACTGACGGTGAATTCTGATTTCGCTCAAGCTGGGAGATAAATCCCTTCGTCAGCTCAGCCCTGTCAGCAAGCTCCTGCTGGGTAAGTCCGTACTGGATACGAAGCTCCTTCATACGATGTCCGATATCCATGTTTACTTCCTTTTCTAATACATTTTATGTTATATTTACTGTAGGTTTAATAATAGATTTTTTGTTTACTAAAAATAAACCAACGAGATAATTTTAATATATTTTTTATAAATGTCAAGGGGAATTTTGTTGCTTCTTTTATATGGTGCGGTTATAATAAATGTATAAATTATATTTTACGTATGGGGTGTTATGAAAATGGGGTTTAAAGAGAATATTAGATTTGCATTTATTGATGAATTTGCCAATGAAATAGGAAAAGAAAAAGCATATCGAATGATGAGTAATTTTAAATGTGAACGTGTGCCGGCTTTAGAATATTTTTTGACAAGAGATTATAATGGACGGATAAAGCCTTATATAGTTTGGGATGATAGTAAAAATATTATTGTCGCATATTTTACATTGATTACTACATGTATGATACTTAAGCCATATGAAAAAACTGATCCTGAGCATACTAAAGAAAAGGACGTTGAAAAAATCATTTCGTGTATTGAATTGGAACATTTTGCATTGAATGATGTGTACTTGAAGCTGGTAAATGAGGATGGATATAGTAACAGCGGAATAGGAAATTATGTATTTAAAGAATATATCAGCACTGTAATTGCAGTTCTTGTATCAGAAGTTAATTTTTTCTATTTAATTCTTCATGCATATAATAGTGATAAAGTAATTAATGCATATAGAAATATGGGGTTTGAAACTATGGAGGATGATGCAGAAGCGGTAATTCCTACATTATCTGATGTAAGGGCATTACATTCTGATTATGCCGGAGATTGTAAGTTTATGTTTAGAGATGTAGAATCAATATTGACTGATTTGGATTAGGAGGAAAAACTATGTACAATAATTCACAAAGTCCTATTATGGTTATATCAGGAAAAAAAGCGGAGAAAATGTTAAGCAAATCAGAGAAACCTATTGCGGATCATACAAAGACAATAGATAGAGCAAAAGATAAATTGAGAAAAATGGGAAAAAAATAAATCTATAAAAAACACCTCATTCATTTTTGAATGAGGTGTTTTTTTGAGAAGCCGATAACCGGGATCGAACCGGTGGCCTACGCATTACGAGTGCGTCGCTCTGCCTACTGAGCCATATCGGCAAGCTATATTATATTATCAGATATAAGAGTTTATGTCAAATCAAAATTTTGAGTTGAAATTTTAAGAGAGTAATTTCAGAAAGGTATTGACACCATGATGTATATAGTGTATATATAACACATAAACAGTTAATAAATACAGTACGGAGGTAGCATATGAAGCTGATGCAAAATTCAGGAGTGCCCATCTATCAGCAGATAGCGGACAGCTTCAAGACAGATATTTTGGCCGGCAGGTATGAGCAGGGGGAGTTCCTTCCGTCGATAAGAGGGCTGGCAAAGGACCTGAAAATCAGTGTGATAACCACGATGAAGGCTTATGAGCAGCTTGCAGATGAGGGGCTTATCACAGCGGCGCAAGGCAAGGGCTTTTATGTCAATGCACAGGACAGTGAGATGATAAAGGAACAGCACCTGCGCAAGGTGGAGGAGTCGCTGACAGACGCGATAGCCGCGGCTGAGGTAGCCGGAATCTCGAACGACGAGCTTAAAGGAATGCTTGAGGCGTTGCTTGAGGTGGATAAATAAAGATATGAAACGAGTCAGGAGGAATGAAAATGACAACAAAGAATGCAATTGAGGCAGCAAAAATCACAAAGGAACTTAAAAATTTTACACTGGATGTGGAGAATTTCGCAATACCGCAGGGCTTTGCAACAGCTTTAATCGGAGAAAACGGAGCAGGAAAGACAACACTTTTAAATATCCTGGCAGGAATCAGGCTTGACTATAAAGGTGAAATCACATACTTTGGACAGTATTCCGACAAACAGAAGGAAAACTCGGGAGATATTAAAAACCGCATAGGCTACACAGGTCCGGGCAAGTATTATCTGCCACAGTGGACAGTTAAGGATATCGAGGAAATCAGCGAGCTGATGTTCGATGACTTTTCTGCAGAGGATTTTCACAGATATTGTGAGGAGCTTGCAATATTTTCACATGGCAGCATTGATATGAAGAAAGCCAACAGTTCATTTTCAGATGGTATGAAGATGAAGCTCATGCTGGCAGGAGTCATGGCGCGAAAGACTGACCTTCTTTTGCTGGATGAGCCGGCATCGCCGCTTGATCCACTTATGAGAGATAAGCTGTGCCAGATGATTGGCGAGTATATCCATGAGGGCAACGGAAAGCGCAGCGTATTTTTCTCTACGCACAACATTTCAGATATGGAAAATATCACTGATTATGCCATTATAATGGAAAACGGACAGATTGTGGAGCAGGGCTTTGTTGAGGATTTGAAGGAAAAATATATCCTGATTAAAGGTGATGCAGCAGATACAGAGGCTGCTGGTAAGGTGCTGTATTCAATGACGAAAAATCCGTATGGCTTTGAGGGCATATGCTTGGCTGAAAACATAGATAAGCTTGCAGGACTTAATGTGACAAAGGAGATTCCGACACTTTACCAGATAAGCGTTGCGGTCATGAAAAATAACACAAAGATTGTGATGCGCTAGTGCGAGGTGAGGTGTTATGAAAAATATGTCAGGAAGTATGAATGAAAAAAACGTTTCACAAAAACATGTAGCTCTAACATACATCAGGGATTACCGTGTTATGACTAATCTCAAGTATCGTCTGATAACAAATATACTGATTCCGGTTTTAGCAATTCTGGCGTCAATGCTAATTGCTTGTTCAAAAACAGTCTGGGCATGGATAGGAGTTATAGTAATTGTTTATGATTTTTATATGATGTGCGAGGTGGTGCAGGATTATTTCTGCTTCGGATGTATGTGCAAGAAGAATGCATTTGGCATGCATTTCCTAAAGACAGGTTTTAACGGAGTAAGATACTTTGAGAATGCAGTTCTTGTGGATATACTTATAAGACCGCTGCGTATTGGAATTACAATACTCATTGCATCAATACCATTTATTAAATTTGGAGTTAATATCTGGTCGGTATTTGACATTATTATGATATCTTCAATTGTTTCGGTTGGCTCGTTAAATATATTCAGATACATGGATATGGGAATGTATATTTATCTGCTTGCGCTTATAGTTATCTTCCCGGCAATTGCAGGTAGTATAGCTGTTTTGATCTATGGCGGGAGAATGTGGTTTATCGCACCTGTGTTAGCAGTGGTGCTTGTAGGCGTGATAGCAGCGACATATTATCATATGATGATGCGTATCCGCAGATCATATTTTGATGTGTAGAGGTATTTTAAATTGGAAGTATATTTGAAAAGGAGAAATATTATGCTGAAAGATATTAAATTAGGATTTAAATTGTTGAGATATGGCTACAAACTGAAGTTGAATGTGATCATGCTTGTATTCTTTGCAGTAATCGGAATTGCATCCGATATAATGAGCAAAGGAACTACAATCATAGGCGGGATATACTTTATGATGAGTGGTATGTTCACATTCCAGCTCATCATGTCGATGGATGTGTCAGAGCTTATCCAGTCCACATCACTGAAAAAGAAGCTGCAGATATACATTCCGGTGATGTCAAGCACGGTAATCAATCTTGTTATTTTTACATTTCTGGTGGTAGAAAGAGTCATTCTGATACAGTATGGAGTGGCAGATCAACCGCTCCGT
>OGIE01001998.1_pt1 | contig 26468 bp, 18 predicted proteins | sample 1571581 | NCBI WGS metagenome assembly OGIE01 (sample SAMEA2582021, study PRJEB24529) | metagenome | biome: Human gut stool | place: China | collected 2011
GACCATCGGGTTTCGACTTGAAAAAGCCGTTATCCAACCAATACTGATACCACTTTCCCTCTACTTCTGCGGGATTGTACTTACTTGCAATTTCCATATTGTTTATATTAATCTGTTATCTTATTTCTCTCTCCATACATATATATTATGTACGAAGGTGCAAAATTACAAAATAAGATGGAATTAGAGTACTTCCATACAGCTTTTAAATAAGGATAGTTACATTTTAATAATGATATAAAATGGACTAATTAAAGATATTCGAAGATTGTTTACGGAGCGAAAAGGACAGGAATAATAACCCGGGCCGTATCCACTTTCCAATCCGGACCTTTTTCGATCAGGCGAAGTGCTTCCTTATCCGCCGATGCACACAGGCTGCGTTTGACTTCCAGATTGACAGGGCGGCCTTTGTCATCGATATGAAATTCAACAACGACTATTCCGGTTATTCCTTTACAAATCGAGTCTTGCGGACGAATCAGTTCCTTACGCAAATATTCCTCATAGGCTTTATAACCGATAACGGGTTCCGGCCGGTGTATCGGGGCACGGGCCATAGTTACATCCATCGCTACTTCTTCTTCCGCCACGATCATTTCTGCCACATCGGCATCATCTTCAACAATGGACAAGACTTCGGCTGTCGCAGGAGCAGCGGCCAAAGGTGCCGGCGGAGGTGCTACCTGCCGCATCTTGGCTTCAGGCTTTTTCGCTGCTGCCGGAGCTTTCTTTTGCATCGCTTCCGTTTCTTCCTGTAATTCGCCGGTAGCAGCAGCCCGGGTTATCACCGGTTCAGGAGGAAGTAGCGGTGTAACGGCTTCTTCCTGTATAACCATCGACTGCAACTCTTTCGGCAGGCCAACTTCCCTGTTGAACCAGAAGTAACTGCCAAATCCCAGGCAGATCAACAAGCTGGCTGCAATACTCCATTTTGCAATCAGATCTCTTTGGAAACGAGTACGGCGGGAGATACGGCGACGGATTGCTTCGATACTTTCCACATGGTTGCCCTCCACTGTTTGAAAACCATCCAGTGCATCGGCCAGAAAAGGATCTTTCATCGCCTCTTTTTCCAGACGATGGGCTTCCTTGCCTTTTCGTGAACCTTGTATGTATTGCAACAGATTTTTCATTGCGCCATTCTCTTTTCAATACAACTTTTCAGATTGCGTTTGCCATTCTGAATATAACTTTTTACGCTTTTGAGCTGATATCCGGTCTGCTCTACGATATCGACGTACGACATTTCTTCCATAAAAAAAGACAGGATACAACGTTGCTGCGGTTCGGGCAGCTTCTCCAGACAATGTTTGAGGGCTGCCGTACGGGCATCGTCGCTAGTCTCTTCTTTATCTAATAGATGCAATAAATCGTACGATTCCACAAATTGCCGGTCGAAATCGGTTGCTATCTCGAGATTTTCTTTTCGTAACAGCTGGAAGCAATGGTTCTTTGCCACACTGTAAATCCAGGTTCTGAACTCCCGTATCTCGTAACGCGAAAGTTTCGGCAGCAGGTCTTCAAACAACTGCATGACTGCATCCTGCGCTTTCTCTTCTTCCTGCAAATATTTCAGACACAATCCATAAAGTAACGGAATATAGCGATTATACAGTTCACCGAAATAATCGCTTTTCCCGGTTTCCTTGAATAATTGCAGCAGTTCGCTATCTGAATAGGTCGATATGTTACGTCTGAAAAACAGCAAGTTGTTCTCGTTTTTTTCTACAAATGTAAACTTTAAATTAAAATCTTTCTCAAAAAAGTTCGAAACATTTATGGAATCCGCCTTTATCGCGGCATCTATCAGGTAAAAGCAATTCATTAATCATTAAACAGGATCAGTCATGAAAACGAAAACAACAATCATCAGCTTACTCACGGCATCTATCCTGGCTGCCGGTCTGTTTCTCCTGGTAATAAAGCAGATACCGAAAACAAAGGAAGTAATAAACACAGACAGTACAGTTATCGCGATCTGTCCGGCTAAAGTACCTGTCGAGGAAAAACCGTTAATCTGCACGCCCCCTCCAGTTCCGCATCCGGCGCAGGCTGAAACACAAACACTGAAAAAGACGAAGGCACAGGTAGAGGTTCTCTCTATCGTTGAAGACGCTGCTCCCATCATTGCAGAAGAAGAAATCGTTTGTTGCGAAGCTTTGGTGACCACATCCTCATCCGATTATTACGATCAGGAAATAAACAGAAACGAATATAACCAACTGGCAGAAAACAAATTCAGGAAAGTCAAGAACGAACCGCTTTCCACTTTTTCGATCGATGTCGATGCCGCTTCTTACGGGACGATCCGGCGCTATATCAATGAAGGGCAAAACCCTCCGGCCGATGCGGTCCGCGTAGAAGAATTGATCAACTATTTCTCCTACAGCTATGAACAACCAGTAGGGAAAGATCCGGTAAAAATCACTACCGAAATAGGATCATGTCCCTGGAACAAGGAAAACCAACTGGTCCGTATCGGACTAAAAGCGAAAGAGATTCCTTCTGAAAATCTACCGGCTTCCAATCTGGTTTTCCTCGTTGATGTATCAGGTTCCATGTATGGCCCGGACCGTCTGGGATTGGTAAAGTCATCCCTGAAGCTCCTGATCAATAATCTGCGGGAAGAAGATCGCGTAGCCATCGTGGTGTATGCCGGAGAAGCAGGTGTGGTACTTCCATCTACCTCCGGAAGTAATAAGCAAAAGATCCGCGAAGCACTCGATGAACTGACAGCTGGAGGTTCAACAGCCGGTGGTGCCGGTATTCAACTCGCTTATGATATTGCACGGAAGAATTATATCCGGGAAGGAAACAACCGCGTGATACTCTGTACCGATGGTGATTTCAATGTGGGAGTATCATCTTCCGAAGGATTGGAACGATTAGTCGAAAAAGAACGTAAAAGCGGTGTATTCCTGACTGTTCTGGGTTATGGAATGGGAAATTACAAGGATAACAAGATGCAGGTGCTCGCCGAAAAAGGAAACGGCAATCATGCCTATATCGATAATATTCAGGAAGCAAACAAAACGCTCGTCCATGAGTTTGGAGGTACGATGTATGCCGTAGCCAAAGACGTGAAGTTACAGATTGTTTTCAATCCTGAACAGGTACAGGAATATCGTCTGGTCGGCTACGAAAGCCGCTTATTGAATAACAAGGACTTCAACGACGACACTAAAGATGCCGGTGAAATGGGTGCCGGACATACGGTTACGGCTTTTTACGAAATAAAACCGAACAATGCTCCTCACACCATGCAGTTTGCAGAACCGGAGTTACTGACTATACGCTTGCGTTACAAAGCTCCCTACAGCGATGTCAGTCAACTGATAGAGAATAAACTGAAAGCAAACAGCAGCAACAAGCTTTCCCCTGATTTCTATTTTGCATCGGCTGTCGCCATGTTCGGTCAGATGCTCCGCAACTCCGAATACAAAGGAACAGGGTCATATAATCAGGTGATCTCTCTGGCACAAAGCGGACTGGTAAACGATCGCCAAGGTTACAAACGGGAATTTATCCGCTTGGTTGAAACAATAAACGGACTGACTGCAGCAACGAATGTCTACGCTCATTAAGGACTTTTCTATTTTCGAGGATGCCCCCAATATCTATGAAGCTCTCATGAATATTTACGGCGTCCTCAAAAATATTTATAAGGGCGCCATAAATAAAAAACATAGCTATAAGAACTGAACTACTTTTGTGTATCAGTATACAATTTATCTACGATATTTTTATCTACCTCATTCATTATATCAAATGGTATCTTTGAATCGCAAATCACTTGCCAAAGTTTTACTTTATTGTTTCCTACAACAACTTTCCATGCTGCCGGAAGTTTGTACCGGTTTCTGCCATCATCCGTTACTTCTCCACGATAAGTTCCGCTAGCTATTCCGAAAATAGCCACCTTCTCCTCATCGACAAATACATCAGTCACCTCAATCCTATAATCCGGAAACCATTCAAAATAACCGATCCAGGATCTTTTCATTTCTTCCCTTCCATGAACTTCTGAAGCATAAGCGTCTATAAACAAATGATCATCAGCCATTAATGAATATATTTTATCTATATCATGGATATTTATAGCATCTACAAAAGATAATGCAATTTGTTTTACCATAAAGTATCAGTTTTAAGTTTATAACTTTATATCACTGTGTCATTCCTGAATATAAATATATAAAATTAATCAGAAAAGAGGAATTAATTATCACAAAATAACGAAAGGCTCACAGATTAACAGCTAAGATATACAAAGACGACTTGCAACATTCCGCAATTGCCAGTATCTTTGTGAATTATTTATGAAATAAAATGAGAAGACGCTCAGGTTACAAAGACACAAATCTAAAAAAAGCCCCTCGCGGACGCAAAGTTTCGGTTAAGGAAGAGAATACATTGCTTGCTTTTCTGTTTCAATTGTTGAGCGAACAGAGCAAAAGTTCCGTTAAGGCATTACTTGCCCACGGACAAATCTTGATAAACGGGAAAGTTACTTCCCTGTTCAACGCTCCTTTAGTGCCGGGAGACGAAGTCGAGATCAGTTACGAACGAGGGAAGGTGGAGTTCAGTAACCCCTTGCTGCATATTGTCTGGGAAGATGACGACCTGATCGTTGTCAACAAGAAAAACGGACTCCTGTCTGTTTCCAGCGATCGTGTAAAGGAACGTACTGCCTACCATCTGCTTAGCGATTATGTCAAGAAAAATGATCCGCGAAGCAAGATCTTTGTCCTGCACCGTCTCGACCGTGATACGTCCGGACTGATGATGTTCGCCAAGAACCAGCGCGTGCAAAAAGCTCTGCAATCGAACTGGAACTCGGCAATCACCGAACGCACGTACGTTGCCGTTGTGGAAGGTCGCCCGGAAAAAGACTCCGACCTGATCGTCTCCAACCTGATTGAAAATACGAAAATGCAGGTTTATGTAACAGCCGAAGGCGAAGGAAAAGAAGCGATCACCCGTTATCGCGTGTTGCATAGCAACGGCCATTATTCTTTGCTGGAGCTCGACCTGGAGACAGGCCGCAAAAACCAGATACGTGTCCAGATGGAATCCATCGGACACCCGATCGCCGGCGATTATAAGTACGGCGCAGAAACCGATCCCGCCGGACGGCTGATGCTTCATGCCCGACGGCTCTACTTTATTCATCCGGAGACAGGAGAAGAAATGCGCTTCGAAACACGTATCCCGGATGCTTTCGTGTCATTAGCTAAATAAACACAGACAGAAATATAGACATAGTAATGAAGAAACTCTTTAGCATCTTATTGCTGGTGTTCGTAACACTAGCCGTACAGGCTCAAATCCATCAGCCTGTCAAGTGGAAAATAAAACTGGAGGACTCCAAATCTGCCGAAAAAGAAATCGTATTTGCCGCCACGATCGAAAAAGGCTGGCATTTATACGATATGAATCTGCCGGAAGGAGGACCTGTATCGACCTCGTTCACCTTTGAAACGCTTCAGGGGGCAGAACTGATCGGACAACCGGTGTCCAACATCAAACCGACTGTCGTTTACGACGAGCAGTTTGCAATGGATCTCCGCTGGTTCCCCGGTGCCGTTACTTTTACCCAAAAGGTAAAAATCCTCGATCCTAAAAAGTTCAAGATTGAAGGTGAAGTAGAATTTATGGTCTGCAACGACGAAACCTGTCTGCCGCCTGACCGTGTGAGCTTTGCTTTCGACAGTAAAAATACAAAACTGACATTGCCTGCCGATGCCCCAGTCGTGGAAAAAGACGATGTGACAAAGGAACAACCAGACACAAACCTGGTCATAGAAGAAGGAAAAACTCTTACTACACCTGATCCGGTAGCCAAAGAAGAGGTAGTCATCGCTAATCCGGAAAAGATTGCTAACGCACTGACAGACGACGCTGCTTTATGGACACCTGTTATCGATGACCTGAAAGCGTATGGCGACACAACCGTTACTGCAACAGATACTTCCTGGTTATTCATCTTCTTCGCCGGATTCCTGGGGGGACTGATCGCCTTGCTGACTCCATGTGTATGGCCGATGATCCCGATGACGGTCAGTTTCTTCCTGAAACGTACCAAAGACCGGAAGAAAGCGATCCGCGATGCCGTCACTTATGGCCTGTCTATCATCGTGATTTATTTGGTGATGGGATTACTCATCACAGGTATTTTCGGGGCAAGCGCCTTGAACGACCTGTCGACAAACGCTATTTTTAATATCATATTCTTCCTGTTGCTGGTTGTATTTGCTATCTCGTTCTTCGGGGCATTTGAAATGGTATTACCTGCATCATGGACTACAAAACTGGATAGTAAAGCGGATTCTACGACCGGTATATTAAGTATCTTCTTCATGTCGTTTACACTGGTACTGGTATCTTTCTCCTGCACGGGTCCAATCATCGGTACACTGCTGGTACAAGCGGCATCTATGGGTACGGCTGTGGGTCCGGCTATCGGAATGTTCGGATTTGCATTGGCACTTTCCATTCCGTTCAGTTTGTTCGCTATCTTCCCGAATATGCTGCAAAGTATGCCTAAATCCGGCGGATGGCTTAACTCTGTCAAAGTGGTATTAGGCTTCCTGGAACTGGCACTGGCATTAAAATTCCTTTCTGTTGCCGACCTGGCTTACGGCTGGCGTCTGCTTGACCGCGAAGTATTTATCGTTTTATGGATCGTGATATTCTTCCTGTTAGGACTCTACCTGCTGGGCAAGATCAAATTCAGCCATGACAGCGATGTAAAATATGTATCCGTACCACGTCTTTTCATGGCAATCATCTCCTTTGGTTTCGCCGTTTATATGATACCTGGACTTTGGGGTGCACCGCTGAAATCGATCAGTGCCTTTGCTCCTCCTTTGTACACACAGGATTTCAGTCTGTACAACGATGAGGTACACGCCCCTTATGATGATTACGAAAGTGGTATGGCTTATGCCAAACGGGTAAACAAACCGGTTATGATCGATTTCTCCGGTTTCGGTTGCGTAAACTGCCGTAAGATGGAAGCATCCGTATGGACAGATCCGAAAGTAAAACAATTACTTGAGAAGGATTACGTACTGATCACCCTGATGGTAGACGACAAAACCAAACTGCCTAAACCGATAGAAATAGAAGAACACGGTAAAGTCCGTAAACTGAAAACGATCGGTGACAAATGGAGTTATCTCCAAAGAAGTAAGTTCGGAGCCAATGCGCAACCTTTCTACATTCTGTTGAATGACGAAGGTAAACCGCTCGGCCCGTCTTACGCCTTCAACGAAGATGTATCGAAATATATACAATTCCTTGAAAACGGATTGAAAGCTTTCAAAGAGCAAAATAAAAAGTAATAAATAAATCAATGTGCGAATATGCCAATTGGATACTCTCAAGCGAAAAGAGTATTTCAATTGGCATATTTGGCACATTATCAAATTGGCATCTTATTCAATGGCAACAAAAGAAGAAAAAATGGAAGCCTTCGGGCAACTACTCGACATCCTGGATGAACTCCGGGTGAAATGTCCCTGGGACAGAAAACAGACAAACGAGAGTCTGCGCACCAACACAATCGAGGAAACCTACGAATTGTGCGATGCAATCATGAAAAATGATAACTACAACATCAAGAAAGAACTGGGTGACCTGCTCCTTCATATCGTTTTCTATGCAAAGATCGGTGAAGAGAAAGAAGCTTTCGATATCAAAGATGTATGCGACAGCCTCTGCCAGAAACTGATCTTCCGTCATCCGCACGTATTCGGCGATGCATCTGCAGATACTGCCCAGAAGGTAGAACAAAGCTGGGAACAGATAAAACTAAAAGAAAAAGGCGGAAACAAAACTGTACTGGAAGGTGTCCCTTCTTCCCTTCCCTCTGTCGTTAAAGCCCACCGTATCCAGGATAAAGCCCGCAACGTCGGTTTCGATTGGGAACAACGCGACCAGGTATGGGATAAAGTGCACGAGGAATTCACAGAGCTGAAAGAAGAGATCGACAAAATGGATACGGATAAGATGGAAGCTGAATTCGGCGACCTGTTCTTCAGCCTGATCAATGCCGCCCGCTTGTATAAGATCAATCCTGACAACGCACTGGAACGCACAAACCAGAAGTTTATCCGCCGTTTCAACTATCTGGAAGATCATACCATTAAAGAAGGACGCTCACTAAAAGAAATGTCTTTGGAAGAGATGGATAAGATATGGGATGAAGCTAAATCGAAAGGTTTATAAAAAACAAAAGGGGAACCGACATCACGTCGCCACCCCTCCCTTAACTTAAACGCCAAAACTAAATCTAAACAAAAAACACAAATAATGATAATATTTTATTTTTTCTTGTTTTCTTCTTTCTTATCGTCCGGTCCCTTCATAAAACTTCGTGCAAACTTATATTCGGCACGCCTATATTTATAAAGTTTCTCTGGCGATAATATCTTTTTAAATTTTTCGTAATATTCTTTCTCTAAAGCTGCCTCCTTCATCTTGACTCCGATACATTCATCATTTACTTTTGAATAATCGCTTTCCGTCGGAGATTTCATATGCTTCAGATCCTTTGACAGTCTACGGCATTCACGACCAACTTCAAACATCTTCTCCTGCAATTCATTACACAAAGGAATGAAAGCTGCAGCTTCTTCCGGTGTCAACCCTACTTCAGCTGTAATAAAGGCATTTCTTTTTGCCTGAAAGGCCTCCTTGTCAAAATGTCGATGTTGTTTATCTCCCTGCGCCAACACTTTCGAAGAGAATAAAACTGAAATCGCCACAAATGTAATAAAAAATATTTTGCTCATACAATTATTATTACAAAAATATGCTAATAACTTCTTTTTTTCGTCAATTTATTCATAATTGCCCAATTCTTCTGCTAAAAGATAATCTGTATACTGGGCTTCCAGATATTCCAGATATTCTTCATTTTCCGCTTCGAGTATCGCAGCTTTTGTTTCCGACGCATCTGTCGACTGCACCAACAGTGTATCAGACTGGCTCTTTTCACCGTCGAAACCGACTATTGCTTTAAAGAACAATCCCAGCCCGGCAAATACCGCCGCCATATACAACCAGGGACGCACACGGTCTATCATAGAGACTCTCTTTGCCTCTACGCGCGGCTTCTCCGGCAACTGGCTCATTATATTAGCCGTGAGATCCTTCATGTACCCATCGGGCACAGTAAAAGGATTCTTTCCTTTAAAACGATCCAGATTGTTTTGTTCTTTTTCCATACACTTCCGTTTTAATACACCTTTGACGAGCTTCGCCCCAAAAGGTTTAAATGTCTTTTGTTAAAAACTCCTCGACTTTTTTGACTGCATGATGATAAGAGGCCTTCAAGGCACCGACAGAAGTTCCGAGAACCTCTGACATATCTTCATATTTCATCTCGTCAAAGTATTTCATGGTAAACACTAAACGTTGTTTCTCCGGTAAGGTGAGAATCGCTTTCTGCAACTTCATCTGAGCTTCGTCACCGTCAAAGTATTCGTCTCCTTTCAGACGTTCCAGCAAAAAGATGTCGGTATCGTCGATCGATACATTGTTCATATTCCGCTGGCGGTTCAGGAAGGTAATACATTCGTTGATGGCAATTTTATACAGCCAGGTAGACAACTTCGCCTCGCCACGGAAATAATCGATATTTGTCCAGGCTTTCAGAAAAGTATTCTGCAAAAGGTCATTTGCATCGTCATGGCTCAATACCATCTTTCGTATCTGCCAATATAACTTTTCCCCGTAAAGGCTCACGACTCTGGCAAAAGCATCCCTTTGCCGGGCCGGATCCCGCAGTTGTTCTACTATTTCATCTTCCGTATATTGCTGCATCCTCTCCATTTTGGCTCAAATATATAAAAAAATACGGACATAAAAAAAGCGGGCAACTTTATCAGTTGTCCGCTTTCGGAAGTGCCCAGAACAGGACTCGAACCTGCACGCCTCACGACACACGCACCTGAAACGTGCGCGTCTACCAATTCCGCCACCTGGGCATTTCATTACTTTCAGGTAAGCAATCTCTCGTGATTGCGGTGCAAAGGTAGTGTTTTTTTTCATACCGCAAAATATCCATGCTGTTTTTTTTCTATTATTTGAATTTTCAGTTTTTATAGTCAATATTCATTGTCCGTGTTCCCATGAATAGGAACACAGACAATCTTCGTTTATTCTTCCGAATTCTCCCAAACGACATCAACTAAATTAACCGTATGATTACCTGTTTTATCAGTTATGGAAGTTCCAAGATTCAGATTTAACGGCCAATAAGCATTCAAACCGTCTTCTGTCCCACTAAAACCACAATTAATATCCGCAGCAATTTCTTCTGCCGTACGTACATCTTTCCATAGACTTAAATCCTGAATATATCCTCTCATATAACGATCAGAATAAGATGGAGCCGTTCCAGCCTGCAAATCAGCGTTCGGAGTTACCTGTAAAGTACCACAAGATGAGCTACCAACCTTTTTCCCATCCAGATACAAAGCTATTCCGCCTCCCTTATGGTAAGTTGCAGCCACATGATACCAACGGTTCAACTCTAAAGAAGAAGTCTGACAACCAGTCCAGTTGCCATCGTTTATATAAAACTGTATAACATTTCCACTACTTCTGAGCATCCAACCCGAGTTACCACTCTCACAAGAAATAACATTCTGATCACCACCGGCAAATTCGTTATATTTCACCCGACACTCTATAGAGAAACTTTCCGTCACATTCCAATCGCCGACTGGTCCCAAATTCATTTTAGAACCTAACCCGAAAAGAGGAACACCTGCTTTTACCGTATTAGCATAAAAGGCAGCAATAGCATCATCCAATATCTTCAATGCATTGGTATAGGCTTCATCCGATGATGAATTCTGAAGGATAAAATAGGCCCAATTGATACGGGTTTGTAAAATGTCTTTAGAACCCGGAGCTATACAACCTTCCTCATTTCCTTCCACCGACTCAGAGATAGAAGTTTCCGCTTTTTGAATACATTCGATCAAACCACTTCGGGCTAAAGAGTCATCCTCATCCTTACACGACAAGCAAATCAACATAAGGCTTGCCCAAAATATCATTGATATATACTTTGTTCTCATATAAATACATTTTTAATAACCATCATTCTGACCCAGCGTCGTCCAATCGGACATACCATCAAATTGAGTTTGTGGTATCGGACGAACCTTATGAAAATCTTTTATATTACCTGCTGCATCCGGATTGTAAAGCTTAATATGATCAACTAGCTTACCTAGACGCTTCAGATCAAACCAACGCTGAAACTCTCCAGCCAGCTCCCTTCCACGTTCATCCAGAATGAAATCGACAGTCATATCTTTTTCTGTTACTTCCATTTCCTTTTCATGACCGGATTTCGTAGCGCGGCTTCTAATTGTCATGATATCCCGAGCAGCACCCTGCAAATCTTTTTTCGTTGTACTTCTGATTTTCGCTTCTGCACGGATCAAATACATTTCAGCTAAGCGTAATACAGGATAATTTCTATCTGAATTGGTCGACATATCACCCGGACGTGTCTGATCATCGAATTTTGTCATACCGATAAATGTTTTACGATCGGTTGGAATACCTTTCGCATCATACAAGTCATTTACATCGAAAGCAGTATAACATTTTGCCATACGTGCTTTTTCCTCTGCAGAGATCGGATCAATACTCAGATATAATGCCGTATCCTTATACAAGGTCTGCATATTGGGAAATGCCGAAGTATCATCGGTCGGATCATTATACAACCATACCCACTGATGTAAGTCGGACCAGCGCAAATCAGCCTCATGATTAAATAATGATATATAATATAATGTAGGAACTGCACCACAGCCACCATAACCAGTCCAACCACATTCTGTTTTTACACCGGCAAAACGGTCGATAAACATGGCAAAGTGTTGCCAGTAATAACTTGGTTGTTTAAAAGACTCGTCTTCCACAAACTCTGTTGTCCAGATAAACTCTTTATTTCGTTTACTGTCATCCCACAAATCTTTCAGGGAAGATGAAAGTTCCAAGCCATAAGAACCATCAATAACCTGCGACGCCATATCGGCAGCTTCATCCAGCTGTTCATTATAAAGATACATACGGGCTAAAAAGGCTTTAGCAGAAGGCATATCTATACGTCCATATTCGGAAGTCCGCCGATCCGGTAACAGCTTGACAGCCTCTTCCAATCCCGAAATAATTTCTTTGTAAAAATCCGTACGGAGCGAACGACTAGCCGTCATCCCTTCATCCACATCCGTCGTACGAGGCAAATATGTATCTCCCCATGTTTCAGTTATTATCCAGAGGAACATAGAGCGCATAACCATCATTTCCGCTTTGTACTGATCTTTTTCCGTTTCATCGGCAAAAGGCGTACTGTCTATCGTTTCAAAGAAAAGATTGATATTTGCCATCGCCTTATAGCAGTGGTTCCACAACCAGGACACATTTCCATTTGTTGCATCCAAACCATAATAATCGCAGACTCCCATATCCGTAAAATTCCCTCCCCGAAGGAACAGGTCTGCCCCATGTTCTGTAAAAGCGGGCCATTGCCCACCACCGCCATACAGATTGTTTATCTTTGTATAGGACTGATACACCAAAGCTTTAATACCATTCTCCTCTCCAAAAATATCAGTTGTAGATCCGTACGATTCTTCTTTTAAAAAGTCTGAGCACCCTATTGTAGACATACACATGGCTACCAAACCCAATATAAATATTCTTTTCATACTTATTCGTTTATTATTAGAACTGAAGATTTACGCCAAAAATATAAAATGCTTCCCACCAGGAAATACCTCCGGAATTTATGAACTTGCTATAATGAACTGGATCATTTGCCGTTGCATAAACACGTAGTTTTTTCACTACACTTTTATCATTGAACAATGTTTTCGGCAATGTATAACCGACTGTAATATTCCTGATATTAACATAGTTATTTTTATGATAACCCACGGCACTCAGATATTTAACACTTTGACCGGCCACCGGACGCGGATTACAATTAGTCGGATTTTCCGGAGTCCAGTAGTCAACTTTCACCGTATTCCAACGTCCCATTTCTGATGACCAGAAATCTGTACTATAAGTATCTCTCGCCAAAGCTCCGAATTCACCATAACAATCCACCGAGAAATCCAGGTCTTTCCACCGTCCATTGATCTGAAGTCCGCCAACCCAGTCAGGTCTGTTCGTACCCAGAATCATACGGTCATTCCCATCAATCTTCCCATTTCCATCCAAATCAGCCACTTTCACTTCACCCGGTTTCTGTCCGTAAAGTGCTGCAAGGTCCGCTTCTTCTTGTTGCCAAATACCCACTTGCTTATAATCGTAGAATACACCATTTACCGGATAGCCAACAAAAAGTCCGTTATTGATATCCTCTTTCATCTCAGGATCCTGAAGGCGAACCAATTCTTCCTTATTTCTATAATAAGTAAGCGTTACCCCCAATTCTAAATCTTTTTTCTTAACAGCAATCCCCGACAAAGAAATCTCCAATCCCCGGTTACGGGTATCTCCCACATTATCCCAAGCACGGTTAAAACCTGTCGTATAAGGAAGCGTTTTCAAATAAAGCAAATCAAAACTTTTGGAGTCATACCAGTCAACAGATCCGTAAATACGCCCATCCAGAAAGCCGAAATCCAATCCGATATCAAGCATTTTATTCTTTTCCCATTTTAAGTCGGGAGTCGGACGGGTATCAGGTTCCAGACCCGGATAATTAATTTCACCGGATTCTGTTTTAAAGTTGGCATATGTACCATAAAGAGTTCCGGCTGTCGCATAAGCAGCAATTGCATAATTGCCTGTCAAACCATAACTTGCTCTCAGTTTCAGGTTAGTGATCCAATCGATCGGCTTAATGAAATCTTCCTCAGAAATTCTCCAGGCGAGGGCTCCTGACGGGAAAGTTGCCCATTTATGCCCTTCTGAAAGCTGGGAAGCCCCATCTCCTCTGACTGAAAATGTCAACATATAACGATCATTATAATCGTACTGTACACGTCCTATATAAGAGACCATCTGGGAACGGGTAAAACTTGAAGACAATGTTTTCGAATCGACCAGACGCCCCATGTTATACCACAAATAAGCAGGAGATTCCTGTTCTTTACCCGACATACTCGAGTTAACAGTTTGCCTGTTCTGCATCTCCAGTACTCCGGATAAATTAATCGTATGTTTCTTTATGTCCAGCTTATAATTCAGAATATTATTCCACACCCAGTCGGCTTGCCGATTATTAGTCATACTAGCCACATTCCGTGTATCCTGATAAGAGACACTTCTTTCATCATAATAATATCCTCTGGAAGAGAAAGCCGGATTATAGGCAAAATTCGTATTATAAGTAAAGTTTTTTGCTAGATTGATCTCTGCAAAAATCCTGAAAAAGATCTTCCATTCTTCCGTTTTATCCTTGTAGACTTCATCGCTTTCATTCAGATACGGATTCTTTACAAAAGGATCGCCAAACGGGTAGGTATTGTAAGAACCATCAGCATCCCTCACCGACGTCAACGGAGACATCCTGATTACCGTGCCGAACACATCCGGTTTATCATTTTTAATTGTATAATAAGCACGGTTAGAGATTCCGACTTTCATAAAAGGCAATACCTGATGGGATAAATCGGTAGTCAGGTAAAAATTATTGTAGTTATTATTCTTATAACGACTATCGTCATTCCGGTAATTAAACGAGATTTTATACTGAGTTTTGTCATTTCCTGAAGAAATAGTAACGAGATGGTTGGTCCAGAAACGTTTCCGGTTAAAGTATTCGCCCGTCCAGTCTGTATTCATTTTTCCCATATTGGACAGTTCTGCTCCGGAAAAAGCTTTAGCATCATCAGCTTCGCTGTTCCATGTTCCGGCAGCTCGGTATGCTTCACGTTTGAATGCAATATATTCATCTGCATCCATCACTTCGAAAGAACCCCAGTCATTTACTCCGACTCCGGCAAACCCATCATAAGAAACAATCGTTTTACCTTTCTTCGCCTGCCGGGTTGTAACCAGAATTACGCCATTAGCACCTCTTGCCCCGTATATAGCGGTAGAAGAAGCATCCTTTAATACATCAATCGATTCAATATCACCGGGATTTATAGAAGCCAGTGTTTCATTATAAGGTATCCCGTCCAACACAATCAACGGATCATTACTGGCATTTCGGGAACGTGTTCCACGGATCCGAATGGAACTACCATCCATTCGGATACCCGGAACTCCTACAAGGCTGGTCGTAATATCATTGGCTGGTATTCTGCCTATCTTTTCTGAACTGATAGAGGCCACCGAACCTGTTATATCTTTACGTTTCATAGAAGTATAACCTGTGACAACAACATCTTCCAATCCGATAACGTCTTCCGCCATCACAATGTTGATCTCAGTACGACTTCCAACTATTACCTCCTGGGATAACATTCCTAAATAGGAAAAGACAAGTATGTCTTTGGGATTCAGATTAGCAAAAGAGTAAGCGCCTTCCTCATCAGTAATGGTTCCGGTTGTACTCCCTTTTACACTTACATTGACACCAAACAAGGGTTCCCCATTAATATCTTTTACGACTCCAGATACATAATTATCTGTTTTTAACAAATCCGTATATTTCCCGGCATATCTCTTCCCGAACTTCCCCCGTATGATTCACCAATAAACAAACAAATACCCCGAACAAAAACAACACGGCAGCAACATATGGCAGATTCTTTTTCATTCTTCGATTCAAATCCTGAACGAAAAGTTTAGACAATTGATTAACTTGTTTCATACTCTTTATTTTTAATTGTCAATAAATATTGTTAGATAAGAAGATTATACTATTTATATCACAAACCACACGTATTAACACAAGGCAACAAATACAAGCATATAACAACATATTTAGACCTTTTATATCTGTCATAATATTTATCCGGAATTAAAGCCTACTACGAGCGCTCTCCCCTTTTATTTAAAGACAAAGTAAAAGATTCCATTTTACAAATTCATAATAAAATACTCCGATATTCTTATATAATCTTACTATATTATTAATTAGAATTTAGTTAAACAAATCAGACTACCGCTCTATTCCCCAGGAATAATCCGGTGTCGGTCCCATTTCCAATGTGAGAGTACCTCCTTTTAATAATTCGGAAGCCGGAAAACGAAAAGACTGGAGTTGCTTGCCATTCAGAACAGCACTCTGAACATATTTATTGACACGGGAAGCATTGTGTGCTTCTATCGTAAATGTTTGCCCTCTGCCAAAACGTTCGCCTAAATCAATGACGACCTTTTCATATAACGGACTAGCGATCTCATAAACTGGCTCGATGCTACAACCACCATCTGTCTGGAAGAGCCCCAGAGCAGCCATCACAAACCAGGCACTCATTTGTCCCTGATCTTCATCTCCCAGATAAGCATTTGCCATTCCGCCCCCGTAATAACGTTCAATGATGGAACGACTCCACTTCTGAGTTAACCAAGGTTGTCCCACCCAGTTAAACAAAAAGGCAAAATGCATGGACTGTTGATTTCCCTGAACTACCGGATAATCCCAGTACTGATCGTTGGGTGCATTGTAACGCCAAGGTTCACTCGCTCCGAATCCCCATTGAAGACGTTCAACAAAACGGTCTTTTCCTATCATTTCAGCCAAAGCCGGAACATTTTGGGGAACAAAATAAGTCAATTGCCAGGCATTTCCCTCCACATAATGATGGTTCGCACCTGAATGGAAAGGATCAAAATCTTTACTCCAACTTCCATTACTATTCCGCATCTGAGCATAACCGGTTTCCGGATTTATCGCATTTTTCCACCACGAACCCCGTTCTGCAAATACTTTAGCATCCTCCTCTTTCCCTAGTGCCTCAGCTAGTTGAGATACTGTCCAATCGTCATAAGCATATTCCAGTGTATTAGAAAAACGTCCGAGGTCTGCCGGAACATACCGGTGTTTCAGATAGGGCATCAAATCACGATTTCCTGCATAACCGCCACAGACTTTCTGACTCGGGGTAGTCTGCATCTTTTTAACAGCAGCAAAAGCTTTTTCCCCGTCAAAACCACGAACACCCATTTGCCAAGCACTGACAATCAAAGGTATTTCATGTTCTGCAACCATTACCGGAATATATTCCATGCCAGCAGGACCTTTAGCCAACCAACCATTCGCATCATACATCGCCAATTGTGACTTTACCCAACGATTACTCCACTCCGGCGTCACCAGATTCCAAAACTGATTCAGATTCCAGAACGTATTCCAAAAAGCATCACATCCCAAAGCCACATCATCCGGATCTGAAAACCGACGGACCTTTTCATCGGCAGATACCCATTCTCCGTTTACATCGCTCCAGATATTACGGCTACACAATGCCCGATACATATTAGTATAAAAACGCACCTTCTCTAAACGGTCATTTGTCGAGATCAGCATACGGTCAAACAAATCATTCCATACATTTACCTGATTATTCCGTACCTGATCAAACTGCCAGCCAAAAGGTGAACTGATTTCTTTCTCCAGATTTTCATCAGCATTTGCTATACTGACCAAAGAAATACCTGAACGCGCCTGTACTACCGGTGATTTTTTTGCATCAAATTGTAACCAGACACCGGCATTCTTTATATTTTGGGCCGTCAGATGTTCCGTCTTTTCCCTCTTCTCATTGATCCAACCACCCATCGATTCTATAGGCTGGTCAAACTCAATCACAAAATGAAGGGTATACTCCTGATCTGCATCAGAACTCCATACATATTTAGACAACTGATGACTGTAGCCCTCGATACGAGTATCGCTGACTTTTTTTATTTCAACATCCTCTAATTGGTAATCATATTCAGCCGGGATATGCAGATCAACCAAGACTCGGGCACTATCCTTATCGGAAGGGAAAGTATATCGCTGAAAACCGCAATGAGTCGTGGCAGTCAACTCAGCTCTAATACCATAATCCGTAAGGTCTACCTTATAATAACCCAAAGGAGCTTCTTCCGTCAGTTTATCTATCCGGGAACGATAGCCTGAATCCGGGTCGGTTTCATCACCGACAATCGTTTGTAACGGTCCATTCGTCGGCATCATACCCAGCCCTCCCATCGTCCATTCGTGTATATGGCTAAAACATCCTACGCTCTCGAAAGTAGGCTGATATCCGGCCTGCCAACCGGCATTCTGATTATCAGGACTCAGTTTTACCATTCCGAAAGGCATCCAGGGACCAGGTGCAATCATCCAACGGGAATGGGCTGTGCCAATACGGGTATCTACATACCGGGCAAAAGTCTGAAGTGGCTGAGGCTTACGTTCCACCTTTCCTTTCTGTAATAATTTACCATCTGCCCGAACCTCGAAAGTACTGATCTGCGAAGATGCAACAGCCGACATCGGAACTTCCAAGCAATAACGTGCTGTATCCAGCACAGTTGAAAATATCTCTTTTCCATCCAATTCGACAGCAAGAGTCGGCTGTCCTTCCAAATGTTCCACATCAACGAGCAAGGGCTGCTTGTTACCACTATCGGTAGCCACTTCATAATCGGCAGCCTCCACAGAACGAACGAATGCTTTTTCCGGATTCACCAACCGGACACGTGAAGGGCCTTGCAAACCGACATGATCAAACAAAAGCCACGAACCTTCCAATACGGAAAGCGTAATACTGTTTCCTCCCTTACGTAATATTCCTTTCTTCACCGGAATAGACAGATGAATCGGTTTCGCCTGACTCATATCCCCTGTAATAGAAGCATCGCTTCCTCCTGAAGTTAATTGAATTTTCTCTTCCTGACTATTATTAATCAAAACTTTTAACAAAGGAGGTTTATGAGGAGAATTATCAGCCAAATCAACGATCAACGACCAATCCCCTTCTTCCGGAATATTTTCCAATCCGAAAAGGATATTCACGTCATGTGTCCTTAAACCTGCGGTAGACCAAGTCCCACCCCATTGATCGGCCGGACCGGGCAAAACATAAGGGAATGATTTTTTCACATCACTCTTCCCGACCAAGAAATATCGATCCTCAAAACCAAAGTCATTAGCCAGAAAATCTTTATACCGATTCGGTCCCAAAGCCAATTCAACAGTAGAACTATCAGGGACACCTATATTCCAAATCTGTCCCTTATTGTCAGGTATTGTACAAGAGGTTACAGCCAGTACACACAGACAACTTGCCAAAAGTATTCTTTTTCTCATAACTGCAAAGATTATTTATGCAGCAAAAGAAGCAATCTTCAGCGAGTCCCGCAAGTCATATTATTCTGATTGAGTTATACTATGTTCTGATTCTTTCTTTCGATATACGGAAGGAGAAACTCCCATCACTCTTGTAAAGATACGCGAGAAATAGGCTGGTTCCTCAAATCCTAGTTTAATAGATATCTCATTCAATTTAAGATTAGTAAGCATTATATACTGACAAGCTTTCTGAATTTTCAACCGAATAAAATAATTAATCGGTGACATTCTCGTCTCTTTTTGGAAAAGCATTGAGAAATGTGATGAAGAGTATTTAAAGTAAGTAGCTAATTGTTCCAGCGTCAGATTTCGTTCCACATTTTCCTGCATATAGTGGATCACTTTCGATGAGAATGAATATTCTTTATGAATAGGTAAATTATAATAACGGAACTGTTCCAGATATATGAACGAACTCAGGAACATATAAAAGCACATACTGGAAGATCATATATTCCTTTGATCCCATAGAGAAACAACTGTATATCTCCTCAAACAACCGTATCCTGTCCTGAAGCCTCGAATGTTCTCCCGGCAAAATATCTTTAGGCATGTTGTAGGACGGGACAAACTCTTTACATAGTTTTCCTTTAAAATGAAGAAAATAGATGGTCCACAGATCATGCTCGTCCGCTCCAAATGAATAGGGAACATCAGGCGGGATAATGATATACTGGTTTTCAACGACCGTATAAGTCTTTCCATAAATAGTATACCAGCCCTTTCCTTCCGTACAATAGATCAGCATCGCATATTTAGAGCCCTGGTCCTTTTGTACATAATGATACTTTACCTTCGGAAAGAAACCGATTTTCCTAACATACAAATTTCCGATAAGCGGTGTGCAGCTGTACGAATCCAGTAATTCGTCCGGTAGGGAAACAAAACGTTCTCCTTTGAATCCTTCCTTAATCTTTATCATGGCTTCAATCATAAGACCTGTTCCATTAAAGAAAACCTTCGCTTTTTCTAACCGGGAACTTACGGCCGGTTTACGATGCGAAGATACAAAAAAACTCCGCCGGTTTCCCGACGGAGTTTCTATGTTGGAATACTTTCAGACTGTTCAGTCTTTCCGGTATATTATTTACTTAACAACAGCTTTCACTGCGCTTTCGCCTTCTACAGCTACTACTACGATACCTGCAGGAGCAGAAATCTTAACGTTATCAGAAGAAACAACTGTTCTTGCAACTGTCTGTCCTAATACATTTGTAACAACTACAGTCTTGTTAGCAGCACCCTGGATCGTTACAGCACCTACTCCACCGATTACCTTAACAGCATCTGTCGAGATATTTTCGTTATCTGTCGGCGGGTTGTAAGAATCTTCGTCGAACTTCATATCACCAGAACCTTCTGTGAAGATTGAAGTACCGAACTTAGCGATTTCAGAAGCTGCAGCTTTCACTACTGAAGGAGAATAGCTGTAAGCAGTTACGCGTACTGCATATTCAGTCTGCGGTTTCAAGTTGATTGCTCTGATTGAAGTTGACGTAGGACCTACTTCTTCAGATTCAATACCTTGTACAAAGATGAAATCCCACTTAGGTGATTCTTCCATATAACTAGCTACCGGCAGAGAACCGAAGTCAGGATTCCAGTCATTCTTATTGAATGCGCCAGTGTTTTCTTCAAGACCATCTTTTTCGTCACGAGACAAACGAGTTGTGTTAGTGAATTCGAAGATATCGATCTGCTTGCCACCTTCTTTCAACAGAACTGTATAAGTGTTAGCCGGGCTCAAATCAGCGTCAACGCCAAATGCTTCAGCCTTATAAGCTTCATTCAAATGAGTATTTGTTGAAATAACATCCATTGTCTTATATTCAGCGCCATTCTTCATGATAGTCAGCTTATAGTTGTGGTGCAGCAACGGATTGATAACTTCACCTGTTCCGTTGAACAATTCAACCATGATTGTACCTTCTTCTGCTTTTACTTCAGAGATAAAGATATTCTTAGAAGTGTTCTGTTTTTCGTACTGACCAAGTTCTACTTTGTAGTAATGAACACCTGGAACTGCAGACCATCTGAATTCAGCCTTGCTACCGTTAATGTTGTCAGACAAATATTTAGTATCAACTACAGGAGCACTCAGAACCGGAGAATAATTAACCGGAAGATCTACTGTACAGTTGCACAATGTGCTTGCTGCTAATACGTCTGCAACCAAGTCATGGTCGTTCTTATCAGCCAACAGGTCGATAGAAACCGGAATAATAGCTTCGCTTACATATTCAGCCTGGTTCTTACCTTCAGTAGAAGCGATCAATGCACCAGCAGGAGAGATAGCAATTACTTTAGATACTTCTTCAGTAGGATCGATTGCCGGCAGGTCTTTACCAATCAGATAGATTTGTTTAGTTGCAGCAATGTCATCATCAATGAATGTAACAGCACCGAAGTCTAACTTAGCCAACTTAGCAGCCTTTGTATCAGCTGTAGCAGCGAAATACAGTTCAGGTTGTTTAACATCACCATAGATACGAGTAGCTACAGTATCGTTACGATAAGCTCCGTAGATATAGAACAAGTTAGTATAACTGTTAGTTTGTCCCTTATTGTTTTCTACATTTTTATCAGCATACTTTTCATCCAAACCATATACATAAGTCCAGCTGATCTGGTCTTTGATCTGCATCGGATACAGACGAACTGTGTCATTTACATAATTGTAGATGAAGTCTTTGTTATCAATTGCTGAATGGATTGTATCAGGAACGATACCAGCCTTGTCAGACGGTTTGAATGTAGACTTAACGTAAGCAAGTAATTCACCATATTTGTTAGGAATCAATTTGCCAGCATCCAAAGTACCAATGATAACAGTTGTATCGTGGTCGAATGCACCAATCTTATTAGACATGCTTGTTTCCACAGTTACCGGAGCAACAAGGTTCAAACCTGCGATAACGAAAGTACCGTCTTTCACTTCGTAGCACTGTTCCTGACCCAGGTAATAAGTAGCGTAGTTCTTAGTATAAAGATCACGGAATACGTTAGAATCATATTCACCATGTTCAAACTCATCAAGATCCTGGATATTTCCTAACAAGCTAGTATAAGCACCTACCGGTTTGTCACCTGTCATAGTAGAAACAAGACCTTTAAATACAGAACCAACTACATTGAACTGGTTGAAACCTGTCAATTCTTTTTCCCATCCCGGATGATTAGCTTTACCGTCGCCTGCATCATTCGTCAACAGACCGAACTGAGCCATATCTGTCAGGATTTCTTCTGTCGGAACCAAATCAGTTTTAGACTGAGGAGTATATTTAACCTTAACAGCAATACCGTTATTTTTCAGGGCATCCAGATTAGCTTGTTTGTACGGAACACGGATATACAATGTGTCACCAGCACTTTCACCACGCCAAACAGATCCTGGTTGCGGTTCAAGACCACCAACATCACCACGATTCCAAACGGCATTTGCGTATTCTGTTGAGAAATAGAAGTTCTTATCTTGTACAACTTCTCTTTCACCAATTTCCATAGCCTGTTTGTACAGACGGATAGTTGTAAAGTTAGGATCGTCAGCATCCGGTTTCAAACCTGTAGCATATACATGAACGACATGGTTACGAGAAGAACCACCGATACCCCATACATAAGAATCTTTATTAGTAAAGTAAGGAGCAGCAAATACTTCAGCACCACCCTTAACAGCTTCACTTATAGAACCGATAAGACCTTCTCCTCCTGAATTTCTGTCAGCAGCAGCAAGCAAACCGTCTGTAATGTTCATTACATTAGCTAATGTACTTGATACAGTAGCAACAGTACCATCTTCTGTTTCAACACCTTTCCAGTTAGTCCATACGTGCTGAGTACGAGCAGATGTAGTCAGAACACCCGGATAATAAACTTCACCCAGATTGATCAAATCCTGTCCTGAATAACCTTCGCAATCATTCTGAGCATTCAATGTTGCCAATAAGCCCCATTTTTCTTCTATATTATAAGCTTCATCCTGATCGATGTTCATGTTTTCTGAAGCAAAGTGGAAAGCTGCTTTCACTGTCCAACCTTCAGCCAGATTACCCTGGCAAGTAATAGCTTCTCCAGGAATACATTTTGTATGCTTATGTGCTTCTACCAAGTTACCTTCGAAGTACCAGTTGAATCCTAAGAATTCAATCTTATCTTCCCATCTGTCGGTAGAACCCGGATCAGCAGGAGTCAACAATTCAAGATCCAATCTACCACCATCGCAATTACCTGACTCAGCAACTAACATTTCAGCAACTGGTCCACCTGCCGCGCAGTCACTGACAAACATAGGCAGATAAGTAAAGTCGATAGTTGTTTCGAGCACTTCTTCGTATTTTGTAAATACCAGGTCATCACCGAATTTGAAAGTACCGCGAGCATCTACGCTATGTCTTACAAACGCTGTATCTGTACTAGATGCAGTTGTTGTTGCAAATACATAGTCATCCAATTTCCATTGATCAACCTTTGTTCCTGGTTCAACATGATAAACAACCTTTACGTTTGACCAGTCAACCGGATTATATTCATTGAACAAACCTGCACGTACATAGAAACTTCTACTTCCGTCAGCTTCTGTTGCCTGAGCGAAATTCCCAGCTGTAACGGCTGTATTACCAATCTTTTCAAGAACGATAGGAGCTTTAACATTTAGTTTCAAATAAGTAGCTTCAACATGGTGAGGAGTAGAAGCACCAGCCATCTTATCATTTAACTTGAAGATCTTAATATCCATTTCAGATGCATCACATTCAGTAGAACGGTTAACACCAACACGGAATTCTTTTTCTTCTTCATATACTATCTCTACGTGAGGACGAACAAAATCAAGATTAACACTTGAGAACAATGTTACAGGTTCCAATGTATTATCTGTTGCATTTTCGTCAGGTTCAGACAGTTCTGATTCAAGAACGATATGTACAATAGTGTTATCGATATCAACTTCACCTGTATTAGCCATGTTAAACATAACCTTATAGGCATCCGGAGTTTTTACACCATCAACTTCAACACCATCTTTATCAATAGTGAATCCATCCTGATATTTTTCATTATAAGGCAAATCCTGAGCATCTGTACCATCAAGTTTATAAGCCTTAGCACTTGCAATCTTCCAAACCAAGTGACGGTTTACGTCATCGTTTTTCAAACGGCTAATGAAAAAATGGAAACTTGTTGCATCGCTCAAACCTCTTGTATCGAATGTAAATTCAACACGACCTTGTCTTGTTTCAGTCGGTCTAACTCCCAAATAGGCAATATTACCCTGAGTAACAACACCATATTGAGGTTGGTTTACATTATCATACAGCTTGTCACCAGATACATACTGACCACCAGCTACACTACCCGCATCAGAATCAAAAGCAACAAATACTCCTGGAATAAGATTTCCAGCACTTACATCCTGCAAAGGCAGAATATAATTCCAGTAACCGACTGTTTGATCATCAAGATACTTTAAGGCACCTCTATTGAGAAGGTCAAATTTCGCAGCTTCTTTCAATTCATCCGCAGTAGGATCTTCAAATGCAGCCTTGTAAGTATCACCTGTCTTATACCAGGCTGGTACCGCATTTTGAGCAAAAATTGAAAAACTACTGCTTGCCACAAGGAACGCGGCGAACAAAGTAGAAAACTTTTTGTTCATAATCAAATAATTTAATTAGTAATAAAATATAAAGTTCTAATAAATCTATCTTGTAATAAAAAATAAAGCTCAACAACGGATCTCTTTCAATCCTAACAGTGCATACCTCGCACCAAAAACATAACGCAAAGATACATATCTTTTTTAGTTAGACTATTTTTTTGATATATTTTTTTCCCTTTAACCATGCTTTCTTATCCTATTCCAAGTTTAAAAAGGACAAATTACACGTTTTCACGTACAACCTACGTTATTCCTGTCAGACCATCCCATGTTCGGACTCCCGACGGCGATATTCGGAAGGTGATATACCCATTATCTTCGTAAAAGTACGCGAAAAGTATGCCGGTTCTTCAAAACCAAGCTTTGTAGATATCTCATTCAGTTTCAGCGCAGTCAGCTCTATATACTGGCATGCCTTCTGTATCTTCAGCCGGATAAAATAACTGATCGGCGAAACGCCTGTCTCCCGCTGGAAAAGCATGGAGAAGTGCGACGGGGAATATTTAAAGTAGGCTGCCAACTGGTCTAAAGTAAGATTCCGCTCCAGGTTTTCATTCATATAATGGATCACCCTCGAAGAGAACGAATACTCTTTATGGTTAGGTAAATTAATATAACGATACTGCTCCAGATATAAAAAAGAGGTAAGAAACATGTAAAGGCACATGGAGGAATAAACCATATATTCCTTTATATACCCCATCGAAAAACAACTGTAGATCTCCTCGAATAATTGTATCCTGTCCTGCAGACGTGAATATTCGCCGGGAAGGATCGTTCCGGGTATAGGCGTCGGCGAAAGGAACTCGCCACTCAGCTTCCCCATAAAGTGCACCCAGTAGATAGTCCAGGGATCGTTCTCGGAAGCACCGAACGAATAGGGAACGTTCGGAGGTATAATAATGTATTGATTCTGTTTCACCGGATACGTCTTGCCGTGAATGGTGTACCACCCCTCTCCTTCCGTACAGTAGATAAGCATAGCATAGCTGCAACCCTGGTCCTTTTGTACGTAATGGTACTTGACTTTCGGGAAGAAGCCGATCTTACGAACGTACAGATTGCCGACAAGCGGCTCATGGCTATACGTTTCAAGTAACTCGTCCGGCAAGAAGACGAATCGTTCTCCTTTGAATCCTTCTTTAATCTTTATCACTATACATTATTATATATGTAAACCGCGACAAATATAATAAAAAAACGGCCACTTCCTTTTCGGGAAGCAGCCGTTTCCGGTTTTATCTTGATGGGAAGAATTACATCATACCACCCATACCGCCACCCATACCCGGGTTCATCGGAGGCATAGCAGGACCTTCTTCTTTCTTTTCAGCGATCACACACTCTGTTGTCAGGAACATACCAGCGATAGAAGCTGCATTTTCCAAAGCAACACGAGTTACCTTAGCCGGGTCGATCACACCAGCAGCACACAGGTTTTCATATTTGTCTGTACGAGCATTGTAACCGAAGTCACCCTTACCTTCTTTTACTTTCTGAACGATAACGGCTCCTTCTTTACCT
>OGIE01002006.1_pt1 | contig 26391 bp, 38 predicted proteins | sample 1571581 | NCBI WGS metagenome assembly OGIE01 (sample SAMEA2582021, study PRJEB24529) | metagenome | biome: Human gut stool | place: China | collected 2011
AGACAGGAATGCAGTTGGCAGACCCATTCGTGGCCCCTTAAGGGGCTTTGCTAGTGTTATGCCCTTCTAGGGCTTACTCAAGCCACCGGCTCAGCCGGTGGTTTTGACTTTTGGCACAAAGAAGCCACTAAATCCTCTTTTCCTTTTGTGGTTTTTCCGCTATACTAGAGGTGCAGGAATTCCAATGGTACAAGAAGGTCATCGCATCCAACGGCGAGGACCTGGACTGAACCTGAAATTGCAGACGCTGCCGGGCGTTCCCGGCGTGAGGGCTCCGCTTTCGGCGGGGTCCTCTGCGTTCTGCCCGGCGGGTTTTGGACGAATCGGCTGAAAAACAGCAAAATTCGGTCAGAATGCGCTAGAATGCTGGACAGCATCCTGTGAATTGTGGTAGAATTGCAATAGAATGCGTGGAAGCGCAAAACCGATGCTGCGCGGTGAACGCAGCAAAGATGAAAGATGAAAGAGGTCGTTTGTGATGAAGATCATTCGTGCAAAGGATTACGCAGACATGTCCCGCAAGGCGGCAAACATTATTTCCGCACAGGTCATCATGAAGCCCAATTGCGTGCTGGGTCTGGCCACCGGCGGCACCCCGGTGGGGGCCTACCAGCAGCTGGTGGAGTGGTACAACAAGGGCGACATTGATTTCTCGGAGGTCACCACCGTGAACCTGGACGAGTACCGCGGCCTGCCCAAGGACCACCCGGAAAGCTACTGGAGCTTCATGCACCGCCACCTGTTCGACCACGTCAACATCAACCCCGCCCGCATCAACCTGCCGGACGGCACCAACCCCGATGCGGACGCAGCCTGCGCCCAGTACAACCAGATCATCCACAGCGTGGGCGGCATCGACCTGCAGCTGCTGGGCATCGGCCACGACGGCCACATCGGCTTCAACGAGCCGGGCGAGGCCTTTGAGCTGGAGACCCACTGTGTGGATCTGACCCAGGAGACCATCGAGGCCAACAAGCGCTTCTTTGACGGCAATGTAGACCTGGTGCCCAAGCAGGCCTACACCATGGGCATCAAGACCATCATGCAGGCCCGTAAGGTGCTGATGGTGGTCAACGGCACCGGCAAGGCCGAGATCGTGAAGAAAGCCTTCTTCGGCCCGGTCACCCCGGAAGTGCCCGCCAGCATCCTGCAGATGCACCCCGACTTCACCCTCGTGGGCGACGAAGAGGCCCTGAGCCTGATCTGATCGGTTCCCCAAAGCATATTTCTGCCGCCGCACGGCCTGTCACCATGCGGCGGCTTTTTTCTGAGCAGGGGAATTGTAACGCGGCAAAAAATACAGTATACTGGAACAAAAACCACCACGAGGGAGGGGCGGCCGATGTTCAGCGAAGAGATGATCTGCAGCCTGAATGATCTGGAGCTGGAAGTTTATAAGTATGTTGTGCGGAACGCGGACAAGGTGTGCTATATGCGCATCCGGGAGTTTGCGGATGCCGCCCATGTGTCTACCTCCACCATCCTCCGGTTCTGCAAAAAGGCGGGCTGCGACGGCTACGCGGAGTTCAAGATCCGGCTGCGCCAGCATCTGGAACAAGCAAAGCAGCCGCCGGTCAAGGACGATGTGTCGGAGGTCATCGACTTTTTGAAAAAGACCTGCTCGGCGGAGTTTGAGCAGAAGCTGGACATGTTGACCAGGGTCATCTTTCAGGCCCGGCACATCTTTTTTGTGGGCAGCGGCATGTCCGGCATCGTGGCCAAGTACGGGGCACGCTATTTTTCCAGCATGGGCAAGTTCTGCCTGTACATTGACGAGCCCCACTACCCCACCGAGAGCCGATTCGTGGAAAATTCGCTGGTGATCGTGTTTTCGGTGTCCGGCGAGTCCCGCGACACCATCGGCCATGTGATGCGCTTCAAGGAGCAGAACTGCCAGATCCTCAGCGTGACCAACACGGAAAACTGCACCATCGCAAAACTCTCGGACTACAACCTTGCCTATTATGTCACCTACGAGCGGCTGGGAGTCTACGATGTGACGACCCAGCTCCCGGCCATGAGCATCGTGGAACGGCTGGGCAAAAAGCTCTACCGCTACACCTCCGAGGGCCCGGCGGCCATCTGAAAAAAGTCCAAAATAAAAAACAGGGTGTTACCCAAAAAAAACAAGTGCAAAAAAACGGCACTTGTTTTTTTATGCCCAGAAACTGCTGACAAACCACTTGCCTGCGTCTATAATGGACGCATCAGAAGTACTTCGACCGGAAATTGGATGACTTGAAAATTGAGGTAGAATCCGGGAAGGTGGATCGTATGAAATTCCGTATTTCCGGTGATGCCCGGGAGGCCACGACGGAAATGGAGTTTTTATACGAGGATTTCGTGATCACGTTGTTGAGGGAAAAAGACGGGCGATTGAAAAAGGCGTCCACGCTTTCGGATATTATAAATGGTGTATTGGTGCGGAGAAATAACCCGGAAAGAGATCGGGTTCGGTCGGGAAAGGCGGTGGTGAAAAGGGATATCTATCGTTCTCAGTTTAATTATTTGTGGCATTCATTGTTTGCGGGGATCGGGAAGATCGTGGAGGGGTGATTTCAAGTGGAAGATAGGGATTATTTTTGTTGGGGGAAGGCTAACTTTCTCACTCTCTTGCTTTTTTTGTGAAAAAATGATAGAAATGTTTGGTGGTGATGATTAAAGTTCGTACATTTGCGGGCCAAATTGAATAAAAGTAACTAATTTAAAAGTACTTGTATGCCAACTATTCAACAGTTAGTAAGAAAAGGAAGAACAAAAATCCAGGACAAGAGCAAGGCCCCGGCTTTGGATGCTTGCCCTCAAAGACGTGGGGTTTGCGTTCGTGTGTACACGACGACCCCGAAGAAACCGAACTCAGCGATGAGAAAGGTTGCCAGAGTTAGATTAACCAATGGGAAAGAGGTGAATGCCTACATTCCGGGAGAAGGACACAACTTGCAAGAGCACTCTATCGTGTTGATCAGAGGTGGTCGTGTGAAAGACCTTCCGGGAGTTCGTTATCACTTGGTTCGTGGAACATTGGATGCTGCCGGCGTGAACGGACGTTTGCAAAGTCGTTCCAAGTATGGTGCCAAGAGACCGAAAAAAGGTGCTGCTGCAGCTCCGGCAAAAGGTAAAAAGTAATTTAAGTAATTGACAGGAGTTGTTTATGGGTTGTTCCCGAAAAGTTGAGTAAATGGTCGTGAGACCGTTGAAGACCGGAAAGGGCAGCGAACGAACAAATTCGTAAACTAGAAGAGATGAGAAAGACAAAACCAAAGAAAAGAATCCTGTTACCGGACCCGAAGTTTAATGACGTGTTGGTTACCCGGTTCGTTAATGATTTAATGGTAGACGGAAAGAAGTCTATCGCGTTTAGAATTTTCTACGATGCTATCGATATCGTGGATGAAAAAATGGCCAAAAAGGAAGAGAAATCTGCGTTGGACATCTGGAAGCAAGCTTTGGAGAATATTACTCCGCAAGTAGAGGTAAAGAGCCGTCGTGTAGGTGGTGCAACATTCCAAGTGCCGATGGAAATTAACCCGATGAGAAAAAGAGCTATCTCCGTGAAAAATATGATATTGTTCTCTCGCAAAAGAAGCGGACGGAACATGGCAGAAAAATTAGCTGCTGAAATCATGGCTGCATACAAGGAAGAAGGAGCGGCTTTCAAGAAGAAAGAGGATATTCATCGTATGGCTGAAGCCAACAGAGCTTTTGCACATTTCAGATTTTAATTGAAGGGATAAGATAAATGGCAAAGAGAGATTTACATTTTACAAGAAACATCGGTATCATGGCTCACATTGATGCCGGAAAAACGACAACAACTGAGCGTATCCTGTATTTTACCGGAGTAAATCATAAAATCGGTGAAACGCATGATGGTACGGCTACCATGGACTGGATGGTACAAGAGCAGGAAAGAGGTATTACTATTACTTCTGCTGCTACTACCTGTTTCTGGAATTATCAAGGTCAACAATATAAAGTAAATATTATTGACACCCCGGGACACGTTGACTTTACCGTTGAGGTGGAGCGTTCTTTGCGTGTCTTGGATGGTGCTGTAGCATTGTTCTGTGCTGTAGGTGGAGTGGAAGCTCAATCGGAGACTGTTTGGCGGCAGGCCAATAAATATGGTGTTCCGAGAATTGCTTTCGTGAATAAAATGGACCGTTCCGGTGCTGACTTTTTCAAAGCAGTACGCGAGATTCGCGAGAAATTACATGCGAACCCGATTCCGTTGCAATTGCCGATTGGGGCCGAGGATTCTTTCCAAGGTGTGATCGATTTGGTTGAGATGAAGGCTTACGTGTGGGAGAATGGGGAAATGACCGCGACTGCGACCGAGATCCCTGCAAACTTGTTAGCGGAAGCACAAGAGTGGAGAGAGAAATTGGTTGAGGCTGCAGCCGTTCAGGACGAGGCTTTGATGGAACGTTTCTTCGAGGATCCGGAGTCAATTACCGTGGAGGAGTTGAAAGCCGTGATTCGTAAAGCCGTTATCGCCATGGATTTCTGCCCGGTGATGTGTGGTTCCTCTTTCAAAAATAAAGGGGTTCAGAATTTGTTGGATGCCGTTATCGCTTATTTGCCGCACCCGTTGGATATCCCGGCTGCTGCTGGTAAGAGACCGCGTACGGAAGAGCCCGTGACTTTCGAGATCGACCCGGATGCTTCACTTTCTGCCCTCGCGTTTAAGATTGCGACAGACCCGTTCGTGGGACGTTTGTGCTATACTCGTATTTACTCCGGTAAAATCGAGGCCGGATCATACGTGTACAACCCGCGTACAGAGAAAAAAGAACGTATTTCTCGTTTATTCCAAATGCACTCAAACAAACAACAGCCGAAAGATGTGATCGAGGCTGGTGATATTTGCGCTTGCGTTGGATTTAAAGATATTCGTACCGGAGATACCTTGTGTACCGAGGAGAATCCGATCGTGCTGGAAAGCATGACGTTCCCGGAACCGGTGATCGGTATTGCCGTTGAACCGCTTACTCAGAAAGATACGGATAAGCTAGGTATGGCTTTGGCTAAATTGGCCGAGGAAGACCCGACTTTCCGCGTGAAGACTGATGAGGATTCAGGCCAGACTGTCATCAGCGGTATGGGTGAGCTTCACTTGGATATTATCCTTGACCGTTTGAGACGCGAGTTCAAGGTTGAGTGTAACCAAGGAGCGCCTCAGGTGGCTTACAAAGAGGCTATCACCGGGACTATCGATCACCGTCACGTGTTCAAGAAACAAACCGGAGGTCGTGGTAAGTTTGCCGATATCATTTTCAGAATGGAGCCGGCAGAAGATGGCAAAGAAGGTTTGACTTTCGTGAACGAGGTGAAGGGTGGTAATATCCCGAAAGAATTTATCCCGTCGGTAGAGAAAGGCTTCAAGGAAGCAATGGATAATGGTGTTTTGGCTGGTTACCCGTTGGAAAGCTTGAAGATTACCTTGTTGGATGGATCTTTCCACCCGGTAGACTCGGATGCGTTATCTTTCGAAATGGCTGCCAAGATCGGTTACAAGGAGGCTGCTCAAAAGGCAAGACCCGTGTTGTTGGAGCCGATCATGAAGCTTGAGGTGGTAACCCCGGAAGAGTACATGGGAGATATTATCGGAGATTTGAACCGTCGTCGCGGACAGGTTGAAGGAATGGAATCAAGAGCTGGAGCTCGCGTGATCGAGGCTAAGGTGCCGCTTTCAGAGCAGTTCGGTTACGTGACCGTTTTGAGAACCTTGTCTTCAGGACGTGCAAGTTCCTCCATGGAGTTCTCTCACTATGCGGAAGTTCCGAAGGGAATTGCCAAAGAGGTAGTTGAGAAAAATAACGGTAGAGTAGACCTAGTATAGAATTTTGGATTGTAGATTTACGGTTCACGGGTAACCTTGAATCGTAAATCATAAATCATAAATCATAAACAAAAACATGAGCCAAAAAATCAGAATTAAGTTGAAATCTTACGATCACAACTTGGTTGACAAGTCTGCAGAGAAGATTGTAAAGACAGTGAAGGCTACCGGTGCTGTGGTAAGTGGACCGATTCCACTTCCGACTCACAAAGGTATTTTTACTGTAAACCGCTCTACGTTCGTGAACAAGAAGAGCCGGGAACAATTTATGGTATGCACGTTCAAAAGACTGATTGACATCTACAGTTCAACTGCAGGTACGATTGACGCCTTGATGAAACTTGAATTACCGAGTGGTGTTGAAGTTGAGATTAAAGTTTGATAACGGCGAAAACCTATGTCGTTATTAAGAGATTGAAAACCTATTTTTAAAAAGAGAAAAAAGAGATGCCAGGTTTAATTGGAAAAAAAGTCGGAATGACTTCCGTATTCAGTGCCGAGGGAAAAAGCGTTCCATGCACTGTGATTGAGGCCGGTCCATGTGTTGTAACCCAAGTTAAAACAGTTGAGACAGACGGTTACACAGCCATTCAGTTGGGTTTTGATGACAAGAAAGAGAAAAACACAACGAAACCGCTATGTGGACATTTTAAAAAGGCAGGCACAACTCCGAAAAGAAAACTTGTTGAGTTTTCTGGGTATGATGTCGAGTACAAGTTAGGCGATGTAATTGACGTGAAATTGTTCGAGGGAACAGAGTACGTTGATGTAGTCGGAACTACTAAAGGAAAAGGTTTCCAGGGTGTTGTGAAACGTCATGGATTTGCCGGAGTGGGAGAGGCTACTCACGGTCAGCATAACCGCCAGAGAAAGCCGGGTTCTATCGGTGCTTGTTCTACACCGTCACGCGTGTTCAAAGGAATGCGCATGGGTGGACAAACAGGTGGTGACAGAGTAACGGTTCAGAACTTGGAAGTGCTGAAAGTGATACCTGAAAATAATTTGTTATTGGTGAAGGGTTCTATCCCCGGAGCTAAAGGTTCATACGTAATTATCGAGAAGTAATGGAGTTAAGTGTATTAAACATTGCCGGACAAGAGACAGGCAGGAAGGTAGAGTTAAATGACGCTATCTTCGGGATTGAGCCTAACGAGCACGCTATTTATCTTGATGTAAAGCAGTTTTTAGCGAACAACCGCCAAGGGACCCACAAGTCAAAACAAAGAAATGAGATTTCCGGTAGTACCCGCAAGCTGAAAAAGCAAAAAGGTACCGGTGGCGCCCGTGCAGGTGGTATCAAGAATCCTCTGTTCAGAGGAGGTGGTAGAGTGTTTGGACCCGTACCAAGAGATTATAGCTTCAAATTGAACAAGAAGCTGAAAAGATTGGCCCGTAAATCAGCGTTATCTGTAAAAGCCGCTTCTAACGCGGTGACTATTGTCGAGGATCTCAATTTCGAGGCTCCGAAGACAAAACAGATGATACAGCTGTTTAATAACCTGAAAATTGAGAATCGGAACATCCTGTTGGTTACCAATGAAATGAACGACAACGTCCTGTTGTCAGCCCGTAACCTGCAATACGTGGATGTGATGAGAGTTAGCGATCTTGCAACTTACAATATCATGCGAGCTAAGAATCTCGTGTTCGTTGAAAGTTCAGTGCAGGGCCTTAATGAAATGTTTAATCTTAATGAAGAGTAAGACATGCAAGTGATTGTAAAGCCCATTTTGTCAGAGAAGATGACTGCATTGACTGACAAGCAGAACAGAGTAGCATTCGTTGTGAGCAAAGCAGCGAATAAATTTGAGATTAAGAGAGCAGTTGAAACGATGTATAGCGTGACCGTGAAGTCCGTGAACACGATGGTGTACCAGGGAGATGCAAAATCCCGTTACACGAAAGCAGGCGTGATCTCTGGTAGAACCGCTTCATTCAAGAAAGCAATTGTGACCTTAGCAGAAGGTGATAGTATTGATTTTTTTAGCAATATTTAATTAAGATGGCTGTAAGAAAATTGAATCCTGTAACTCCTGGTCAGAGACATAAGGTAGCGATTACCTTTGATCAGTTGACTACAGATAGACCTGAGAAATCATTGTTAGGACCAAAGAGTAAGACTGGTGGACGTAATAACACCGGTAAGATGACAATGAGGTATATAGGTGGTGGTCATAAACAAAGATACAGAGTAATAGATTTCAAACGCGACAAGGATAATGTTCCTGCTCGTGTTGCAACGATCGAGTACGATCCCAATCGTACGGCTCGTATCGCTTTGTTAGTATACGCAGACGGAGAGAAACGTTACATCGTGGCACCGAATGGTTTGGAAATAGGCCAGACCGTGATGAGTGGTGCAGGTGCTGCTCCGGAAGTTGGAAATGCATTGTTCTTATCTGAAATTCCATTAGGTACAATCATTCATAACATCGAGTTGAGACCGCAACAAGGAGCCGTGATGGCTCGTAGCGCTGGTTCTTACGCTCAGTTAGTGGCGAGAGAAGGAAAGTATGCTTCAATCAAGTTACCTTCCGGTGAGGTTCGTATGGTACTGTTGACTTGTCGTGCAACCGTTGGTACGGTTTCTAATTCCGACCACGCGTTGGAACGTTCAGGTAAAGCAGGTCGTACTCGCTGGTTAGGTCGCAGACCTCGTGTGAGAGGTGTAGTAATGAACCCGGTTGATCACCCGATGGGTGGTGGTGAAGGTCGCGCTTCAGGAGGACAACCTCGTTCAAGAAAAGGTTTGTTCTCTAAGGGTCTCAAGACTAGAGCTCCGAAGAAACACTCTAGCAAGTATATCATAGAAAGAAGGAAAAAATAACTGATTAATTATTGATGTTATGAGTCGTTCGTTAAAAAAAGGCCCTTTTATTGATTTCAAGTTAGAGAGAAAAGTATTGGTAATGAATGAGTCCAATAAAAAATCGGTTGTTAAGACCTGGGCTCGTCACTCCATGATTTCTCCGGACTTCGTAGGGCACACTATCGCTGTACACAACGGTAATAAGTTTATCCCGGTATTCGTGACCGAAAATATGGTAGGTCACAAGTTGGGAGAGTTTGCGCCGACGCGTACATTTAGAGGCCATGCTGATAAAAAGAAAAAATAATGCATGGTAAAGTTGAACTAAAGAAGATGTATTAAAATGGGTGCAAGAAAAAGATTAAGAGCAAATCAGAATAAAGAAGCCAAGAAAGAGAAGGCTTTTGCAATTCTTCGCGATTGTCCTACATCTCCTCAAAAAATGAGATTGGTAGCAGACTTAGTTCGCGGAGTAGATGTACAGAAAGCTTTGGATATGCTTAAATTTTGTCCTAAAGAAGCTGCTCGTAAGGTTGAAAAGTTGTTGCTTTCAGCAATTGCAAACTGGGAACAAAAGAACGAGGGAAAACGTGTTGACGAGGCCTCCTTGTTCGTGCAAGAGATTTTCGTTGACGGTGCAGGTATGTTGAAAAGACTTAGACCAGCCCCGCAAGGAAGAGCACACCGGATTCGTAAACGTTCAAATCACGTGACGATCGTGTTGGGAAGCAAGACAGCTGTAGAAAACATTACAAAAGAATAGTTAGCATGGGACAGAAAGTTAATCCAATAAGCAATAGATTAGGAATCATCAGAGGATGGGATTCTAACTGGTTTGGCGGTAAGAACTATGGCGATAAATTGGTGGAAGATTACAAGATCAGAAAGTATCTGAACGCCCGTCTCGCTAAAGCAGGAATCGCTAAAATTGTTATCGAGAGAACTTTGAAGCTGATCACGATCACGATCAACACTGCTCGTCCGGGTATCATCATTGGTAAAGGCGGACAAGAGGTTGATAAGTTGAAAGAGGAGCTGAAGAAGATCACCGATAAAGAAGTTCAAATAAATATCTTCGAGATCAAACGTCCTGAATTGGATGCCGTGATTGTAGGTAATAATATAGCTCGTCAGCTGGAAGGCCGTGTGGCTTACCGTAGAGCGATCAAGATGGCTATCGCTTCTACCATGAGAATGGGAGCAGAGGGTATCAAAATTTTGATTTCCGGTCGTTTGAACGGGGCTGAAATGGCAAGAGCAGAAATCTACAAAGAGGGTAGAATTCCATTGCACACATTCCGTGCTGATATTGATTACGCTCAGGCCGAGGCGTTGACGACCTATGGTCAGCTGGGTATTAAAGTTTGGATTTGCAAGGGTGAGGTTTACGGAAAACGTGAACTGGTTCCGAACTCATTGGTTGGGGCTCAAAAAGAGAACAACAACCGTCCGAACAATGCCGGCAAAAAAGGCGGGTTTAAAAAGAGAAAAAAATAGTCTTTTAACTTTTAAATAGATCAAGAGCTATGTTACAGCCAAAAAGGACTAAATACAGAAGATCGCAGAAAGGGAGAATGAGAGGGAATGCCCAGAGGGGACATGAACTTGCATTTGGATCTTTCGGGATCAAGGCGTTGGAGAATATGTGGATTGAACAACGCCAGATAGAGGCAGCCCGTGTCGCGGTAACCCGTTACATGCAAAGACAGGGTCAGATATGGATTCGTATATTTCCAGATAAACCTATTACTAAGAAACCCGCTGAGGTTCGTATGGGTAAGGGTAAGGGATCTCCAGAAGGATTCGTTGCTCCAGTTACTCCGGGACGTATTCTTTTCGAAGCTGACGGAGTACCGTATGCAATCGCTAAAGAGGCTTTACGCCTGGCAGCCCAGAAGCTACCCATCGCTACTAAGTTCGTGGTTAGACGTGATTACACTGAGTAGTCGTGAGACTATTTTGAATTTCGAATCGAAAAATTGTAAGAGAAATGAAAACATCAGAGATTAAAGATTTAACCACTGAAGAGATAAGAGAAAAGATCGAGGCAGAGAAAGCTGCCTTGAACAAGATGAAGATGAACCATGCAGTTTCTCCGCTTGAGAACCCGATGTTAATCCGGTTAACAAGAAGAAACATCGCGAGATTGATGACTGAGTTGCGCAAGCGTGAATTAACGGTAAAGTAATAGGAAATAATGGAAACTAGAAATCTTAGAAAAGAGCGTACCGGTCTTGTGGTAAGCAACAAGATGGACAAGTCTATCACGGTTGCCGTTCACTTTAAGGAGAAGCACCCGATTTACGGGAAGTTCGTCAACAAGACCAAGAAGTTCACTGCTCACGATGAGAAGAACGAATGTAACATCGGAGATACAGTGAGAATTATGGAAACTCGTCCCTTGAGTAAGACCAAGAGATGGAGATTAGTTGAAATCATTGAAAGAGCTAAGTAATCATGATACAACAAGAGAGTAGATTGACCGTAGCCGATAACAGCGGCGCTAGAGAAGTGCTTTGTATCCGCGTACTTGGTGGTACCAAGAAAAGATACGCACGCGTGGGCGATAAAATCGTTGTTACCGTGAAGAACGCCATCCCGAACGGTGAAGTAAAGAAAGGTTCAGTTAGTAAGGCCGTGGTAGTTCGTGTAAGTAAAGAGTACAGACGTCCGGATGGATCTTATATCCGCTTTGATGACAACGCTTGCGTGTTGTTGAACAATGCTGGAGAAATGAGAGGAACCCGTATCTTCGGACCTGTTGCCAGAGAAGTTCGTGAGGGTTATACGAAGATTGTTTCTTTAGCCCCCGAGGTACTTTAAGATTTTAGATTTATGATTTTAGATTTTAGATTGGAATAATGATCGGAAGTCTTGAAGTCATAAATCGTAAATCATAAATCATAAATAATTTATACGATGAGCAAGAAGTTTCATATAAAGAAAGGTGACTTAGTTCAGGTAAATGCAGGAGAAGACAGAGGGAAGCAGGGAAAGGTACTTGAAATGATTCCGGACAAGCAAAGAGCTATTGTTGAAGGTATCAATATGGTAAGTAAACATACCAAGCCGAATGCAGCTCACCCGCAAGGAGGAATCGTCAAGAAAGAGGCTCCGATTCACATTTCCAACCTGAATGTTGTTGATCCGGTGACAGGCAAGCCGACGAAGATCGGACGCAGACGGAACGCTGAAGGAAAATTAGTGAGATTCGCTAAGAGATCCGGTCAGGAATTGAAGTAATAAAATAAATAATTGCAGGTTGTTTTAGAGCAACTTGCAATTTATAATTTAAATTTGTAGTTTTGCAGCCGCAAATTTAAAATAATATGCCGTGAGGCATAGTAACAAATAATAATAAATGAAATACGTACCAAATTACAAAACAAAGTATAACGAAGAGATTGTACCGACTTTGATGAAAGAGTTCGGATACAAGTCAGTTATGCAGGCACCCAGATTGGAGAAGATAGTAATCAATCAGGGCGTGGGATCATCCATCCAGGATAAGAAAATCCTTGAGTTTTCATTGAACGAGATTGCGACCATCACCGGTCAGAAACCCGTTTCTTGTAAATCAACAAAGGACGTTTCTAACTTTAAATTGCGTAAAGGAATGCCGATCGGTGTTCGGGTAACTTTGCGTAAAGAACGTATGTATGAATTTTTGGAAAGACTTATTGTTGCCGCACTTCCGCGTATCCGCGACTTCAAGGGGATCAGCAATAAGCTTGATGGAAGAGGAAATTACACATTAGGAATAGAAGAGCAAATCATATTTCCGGAAATCGTGTTGGACAGTGTTCACAAGATCATGGGTATGAATGTAACGTTTGTAACTTCGGCTAATACCGACGAAGAGGCTTTTGCTCTTCTAAGAGAATTTGGATTACCATTTAAAAAGAACTAAAAAAAAAGCGAAATGGCAAAAGAATCAATGAAGGCCCGTGAGGTAAAGCGTGCAAAATTGGTAGAAAAGTACGCCGCAAAACGAGCTAAGTTAAAAGAGGAAGGAGACTATGTCGGATTGAGCCTTCTACCTAAGAACTCTAGCCGTGTCCGTTTGCATAACAGATGCAAGTTGACCGGAAGACCAAGAGGGTACATGAGACAGTTTGGTATAAGTAGGATTCAGTTCCGCGAAATGGCATCTGCCGGACTTATACCCGGAGTTAAAAAGGCTAGTTGGTAATATTTAAAATTTGAAGAAATGACAGATCCAATAGCAGATTTCCTTACTCGCATTAGAAATGCAGTGAAAGCAGGTCATAAAGTTGTGGATATCCCCGGTTCAAAGATGAAACGGGAAATGACCAAAATCTTGAAAGAAAAAGGATATATCCTGAATTATAAATTCGAGCAAGATGGTGTTAGAAGCAATATTAAAATTGCGTTGAAATATCATCCTGAAACGAAAATGCCCGCCATTAGGACATTGACACGTGTTTCAAAACCGGGTCTGAGACGTTACACGAATGTAGACGAAATGCCTCGCGTGTTGAACGGATTGGGGATCGCGATTTTGTCAACGTCATTGGGCGTAATGTCTGATAAAGAAGCTCGCCAGAAGAATGTTGGTGGAGAAGTATTGTGTTATGTTTATTAATAAAAAGGGCGGAAAATGTCACGAATAGGAAAATTACCAATAGATATACCACAAGGGGTTACAGTTACTGTAAATCCTGATAACACGGTCGTAGTAAAAGGTCCGAAGGGAGAACTTTCTCAGGACGTACACGGAGAAATGATCGTGAAAGTGGAAGGAGCTCACGTAATCGTAGAGCGTCCGTCAGAAGATAAAGCTCATAAAGCCATGCACGGTTTGTATCGTGCCTTGATTCACAACATGGTTGTAGGTGTTTCTGAAGGTTACACGATCAAACAGGAGTTGGTCGGAGTAGGTTACAGGGCGAACGCTGAAGGTCAAGTTTTGGAATTGGGATTAGGTTATTCACACGGGATCTTCATGGTGTTACCGAATGAAGTGAAAGTGAGTGTACTTAACGAGAAGCGTGCGAACCCGATTATCACACTGGAAAGTTGCGATAAACAACTTATCGGTCAGGTAGCGGCCAAGATCCGTTCATTCCGTAAACCGGAACCGTACAAAGGTAAAGGTATTAAGTTTGTGGGTGAAGTTCTTCGTCGTAAGGCTGGTAAATCAGCTAAAGTTTAATCACCTGTAAAAAAGTAATGTTATGGCTTTAACTAAGGTAGAAAGAAGAATAAGAATAAAAAGAAGAATACGTAAAGTAATCTTCGGAACAGCAGAGAGACCTCGTTTGTCGGTATTCCGTTCAAACGCGCAAATTTCTGCTCAGATCATTGATGATAATGCCAGAAAAACTCTGGTATCAGCATCTTCTTTATGCAAAGAGATCGCTGAAAAGAAAGGCAACAAAACAGAACAGGCTCAATTGTTGGGTGCTATGATTGCGGAAAAAGCAAAGGCAGCCGGGATTACTTCTGTTGTGTTTGACAGAAACGGGTATTTATATCACGGAAGAGTGAAAGCATTAGCAGATGCAGCTCGTAACGGTGGTCTTAATTTTTAAAAGTAGGCAAGAATGGAACAGAAGATTAATAGTGCAGACTTGGAATTGAAAGACAGATTGGTGGCTATCAACCGCGTAACGAAAGTTACCAAGGGTGGTAGAACCTTCAGTTTCTCTGCTATCGTGGTTGTTGGCGACGAGAATGGAACAGTAGGTTACGGGTTGGGTAAAGCTAACGAGGTAACGACTGCTATTGCAAAAGGCGTCGAGGCTGCGAAGAAGAACTTGATTAAGGTACCTGTGTTGAAAGGAACTCTTCCTCACGAGCAAGAAGCTAAATTTAGTGGTGCTACCGTATTTATGCGTCCCGCTTCTTCCGGTACCGGACTAGTGGCCGGAGGTGCTATGCGTGCCGTGTTGGAAAGTGCCGGTATTAAAGACGTGTTGGCAAAATCCAAAGGATCATCTAACCCTCACAACTTGGTGAAAGCGACTTTTGCCGCTTTGAAGTTATTGAGAGATCCTCGTATGATTGCTCAACAAAGAGGAATTAGTCTTGACAAAGTGTTTAACGGTTAAACTGGAATGTAACGATGGCAAAGATTAAAATTACACTGGTAAAGAGTAGAAGTGGTAGTGACAAACGTCAAATCGCTACTTTGAACGCACTAGGCCTCGGAAAACTGAGCAGTAGTGTTGAACACGAGACTTCACCGCAAATCATGGGAATGGTTGCTAAAGTGAAACATCTTCTACGCGTAGAAGAAGTAAAGTAATTTGTTAAACCTATTTAAAGAGTATACAATGGATTTAAGTAGCTTAAAACCGGCCGCCGGATCAACTCACAGAGAAAAGAGAATTGGTCGTGGTCAGGGTTCCGGAAAAGGAGGTACTTCTACAAGAGGGCATAAAGGTGCTAAATCAAGATCTGGTTTTAAATCAAAGATTGGTTTTGAGGGAGGACAGATGCCTTTGCAGAGACGTGTACCGAAGTCTGGCTTTAAAAATGTAAACAGAGTAGAATATAAAGCTATCAATGTAGGGATGCTTCAGGATTTGGCTGAAAGAGATAATCTTACCGTAATCGACCGGGACGTGTTGATCCAAGCAGGATTAATGTCGAAGAACGATCTTCTTAAGGTGTTGGGTGACGGAGCGTTAACTGCTAAGCTTGAGGTGAAAGCTCATGCTTTCTCCACTAAAGCGGTAGCCGCTATCGAGGCTGTTGGCGGAACAGTAGTTAAATTGTAAGATTAAAAATTTGGGAGTTTAAAGTTGTTTTTAAAATAGAATTACTATTTTTGAAGCAACTTTAACAACATCCCAGATCAATGCCTTAAAAGAAAGAACTTATGAAGTTATTTGATACATTAAAGAACATTTGGAAAATAGAGGAGCTCAAGACTAGGATTCTTACTACGCTTGGGCTTATTCTCGTTTACAGGTTAGGAACAGAGATCGTACTGCCGGGTATCGACCCTCATGGTTTGCAGGCTCTGAAAGATCAGACAGCAAGTGGCGTGTTAGGCCTGCTGGATATGTTCTCCGGGGGTGCATTCTCGAACGCGTCGGTATTTGCGTTAGGTATTATGCCTTACATCTCCGCATCCATTGTTGTGCAGTTATTAGGAATAGCAGTTCCTTATTTTCAGCGCTTACAGAAGGAAGGCGAGAGTGGTAGACGTAAGATCAACCAGATCACGCGGTACCTCACATTAGTTATCCTGGTATTACAAGGTTCAGCGTATCTTACAAACTTGAAAGCTCATGTACCGGTAGAGGCTTTTGTATATACTGATTTTTGGCGTTTTTCTGTTCCTTCCATAATTATTATGGCTGCAGGTTCAATGTTTGTCCTGTGGTTGGGAGAGAGAATCACCGATAAGGGAATCGGTAACGGTGTTTCGATTATTATCATGATCGGTATCATCGCCCGTTTGCCATTTGCTTTCTTTGCAGAGTTAACTTCCAGAGTGTCTCAACAGGGAGGAGGATTGGTAGCGTTCTTGATCGAGTTGATTATATTATTCTTGGTATTCTGCGGGTCGATCTTGCTCGTGCAGGGAACGCGTAAAGTGCCTGTACAGTATGCTAAGAGAATCGTGGGTAACAAGCAATACGGTGGCGTTCGTCAATACATTCCGTTGAAGATTAATGCGGCTGGGGTTATGCCTATCATCTTTGCTCAGGCTATTATGTTGTTGCCTGTTTCATTTATCCAGTACTCGAATATCGAGGCGTTGTCCGGTTTTGCTGCGGCATTTTCGAATTTCACGGGATTCTGGTATAATTTCACGTTCTTTATCATGATTGTCGCATTTACTTATTTCTACACGGCGATCACGGTGAATCCGATGCAGATGTCTGAGGATATGAAAAAGAACGGTGGATTTATTCCGGGTGTGAAACCGGGAAGAAAAACAATGGAATTCCTCGACACGATCATGTCAAGAATCACGCTTCCGGGATCTATATTCCTCGGACTTGTAGCAATTCTTCCGGCTTTCGCCCAGATTTCTGGTGTGAACCACCAGTTTGCTCAGTTCTATGGAGGTACGTCGTTGTTGATTTTGGTGGGAGTTGTATTAGATACATTACAGCAAATCGAGTCTCACTTGTTGATGCGTCATTATGACGGGTTGATGAAGTCCGGACGTATCAAGGGTAAAAATCCTGGAGGACCTGCTGCATATTAAGAAAATAAATTGTACTTTTGCGGCATGATTTTTTTAAAGACACAGGAGGAGATTGAGTTATTGCGGGAAAGCAACCGATTAGTAGGAAAGACTCTGGGTGAGGTGTCCAAACACATTCGCCCAGGTATTTCGACTTTAGAGCTGGATAAGATTGCTGAAGATTTTATTCGTTCAAATGGTGGCGTTCCCGGATTTCTTGGATATGGAGGGTTCCCGAACACGCTTTGTATTTCAGTGAATGATGAAGTGGTTCACGGGATTCCGTCCTCTCGTTGTTTGGAAGAAGGTGATGTTGTATCTGTTGATTGCGGGGTTGTGATGAATGGCTTTTACGGGGATAGCGCCTATACATTTGCAGTGGGGGAGATTAGCGAGGAGGTGAAGAAACTTTTGCAGGTGACGAAAGATAGCTTGTATAAAGGAATAGGACAGGCAGTAGCGGGGATGAGGACAGGAGATATCGGTTATGCCGTGCAATCATATGCGGAAGCGAATGGTTTTTCTGTCGTGCGGGAACTTGTTGGGCATGGAGTAGGGAAAAATTTGCACGAGGAGCCTCAAGTTCCGAATTACGGGCGGCGGGGGCAAGGTTGTAAGCTGAAGGTCGGGATGGTGATCGCAATCGAGCCGATGATCAACATGGGAGTGCGTAACGTGTTCCAGATGTCTGACGGTTGGACGATAAAGACGCGGGATCATTTGCCGGCAGCGCATTTTGAACATACGATTGCTATCGGCAAGGGAGAAGCTGATATTTTGTCGACATTTGAATATATAGAAGATAATCTTTTAAAGTAAAGAAACGTATATGGCGAAGCAGCCTTCGATAGAGCAAGATGGAGTAATAACGGAAGCATTGTCAAATGCTATGTTTCGTGTTGAACTGGAAAACGGGCACATTATAACGGCTCATATTTCGGGAAAGATGCGAATGCACTATATAAAGATACTTCCGGGAGATAAGGTAAGAGTGGACATGTCCCCTTACGATCTCACGAAAGGTAGGATAACGTTTAGATATAAAAATTAAATTGTTGAGCAATGAAGGTAAGAGCATCTGTTAAGAAGCGTAGTGCTGATTGCAAGATTGTAAGAAGAAAAGGCGTTTTGTACGTCATTTGCAAAAAGAACCCGAAGTTCAAACAACGTCAGGGTTGATTATTAATTTAGTAAAAAGAGTAAAAGAGATTTATGGCAAGAATCGTTGGTGTAGATTTGCCCTCAAACAAGAGAGGGGAGATAGCTCTGACCTATATCTTTGGTATAGGTAGAAGTAGTGCCAGGACCATATTAGAAAAGGCCGGCATCGATTTTGACACTAAGGTGAAGGATTGGAATGACGATCAACTAGCTGCTGTACGTAAAGTCATTAATGAAGGGTACAAAGTAGAAGGAGAGTTGAGAACATCCGTCCAGATGAACATCAAACGACTGATGGATATCGGTTGTTACAGAGGAATCAGACATCGTATCGGTCTTCCGGTAAGGGGACAAAGTACGAAGAACAATGCCCGCACGAGAAAGGGTAAGAAAAAAACTGTTGCTAACAAGAAGAAAGCAACTAAATAATTGATTAGAGATTGAATTATGGCAAAGAAGTCTACATCAAACAAGAAACGGCTAGTTAAAGTAGAAGCCGTGGGACAAGCACACGTTCATTCATCTTTTAATAATATCATTATCTCGTTGACCAACTCAAACGGACAAGTTATTTCCTGGTCATCAGCAGGTAAAATGGGATTTAGAGGATCGAAGAAAAACACCCCTTATGCAGCCCAGACCGCAGCCGCTGATTGCGGTAAAGTTGCTTTCGATTTGGGAATGAGGAAAGTTAAGGTATATGTTAAAGGACCGGGTAACGGTAGAGAATCTGCAATCCGTGCAATCCACGCTTGCGGTATCGAAGTAGCCGAGATCATTGACGTTACGCCACTTCCGCACAATGGATGTCGTCCTCCCAAACGGAGAAGAGTGTAAGTTAACCTTGGGTGTAATTTTAAAAATCAAATAGAAATGGCTAGATATACAGGACCTAAGTCTAAGATAGCGAGAAAATTTGGTGAGCCCATTTTTGGACCGGATAAAGCGTTAGAACATCGTAACTACCCTCCCGGACAACACGGAATTGCTCATCGTAGAAAGAAAATTTCTGAGTACGGTACTCAGTTGAAAGAGAAACAAAAAGCAAAATATACTTACGGTTTGTTGGAGAGACAATTCCGTAATTTGTTTGAGAAAGCTGAAAGTAGCAAGGGAGTAACCGGTGAGGTTTTACTTCAATTGTTGGAATGTCGTTTGGATAATGTTGTTTACCGTTTAGGTATAGCTCCTACCCGTGCGGCTGCCCGTCAGTATGTATCTCACAGACATATCACGATTAACGGTCACGTATGTAACATACCTTCATGTCATGTTCGTCCGGGTGATGTTGTTGCTGTGAGAGAGAAATCTAAGGCTTTGGAAGTGATCAATGAATCATTGAGAGGCAGTAGAAGTAGCAAATACTCTTGGTTAGAGTGGGATGCTGCAGCTATGAGTGGTAAACTACTTAATGTTCCGGAAAGAAGTGATATCCCAGAGAACATTAAAGAGCAGTTAATCGTAGAGTTGTATTCTAAGTAGTAAAATAAAAATATATATGGCAATATTAGCTTTCCAGAAACCGGACAAAGTAATCATGCTTGAATCAACGGATAGATTCGGAAAATTCGAATTCCGTCCGTTGGAACCAGGTTACGGCATCACTATTGGTAATCCACTACGCAGAATCTTGTTGTCTTCTTTGGAAGGCTTTGCGATTACCGGTATTAAAATTCAAGGTGTAGATCATGAGTTTGCAACGATTCCAGGTGTTATCGAGGACGTTACCGAGATTATCTTGAATTTAAAGCAAGTTCGGTTTAAAAGAAAAGTGGAGGACGTGGAGAATGAAAAGCTGAGCGTTGTCGTTTCCGGACAGGAGACGTTTACTGCCGGTGATATGAACCAGTTCCTGAAAGGGTTCGAGATTTTGAATCCGGAATTGGTGATCTGCAACATGGATACTTCCACGAACTTAGATATGGAATTGACCATTCAAAAAGGACGCGGTTATGTTCCTGCTTCAGAGAATATGCCTGCAGATGCGGAGGTTGGTGTAATTCCTATCGATGCTATTTACACGCCGATCAGAAACGTAAAATATGAGATTGAGAACTATCGTGTGGAAGGAAAGACCGACTACGAGCGTTTGGTATTTGACATCGAAACGGATGGTTCTATTAATCCCACGGATGCGTTGAAAGAGGCTGCTAAAATTTTAATCCATCACTTCATGTTATTTTCTGACGAAAAGATTACTCTTGAGACAGAGGATAAGTATGGAAATGAAGAGTTCGATGAAGAGGTGTTGCACATGCGTCAGTTGTTGAAAACAAAACTCGTGGATATGGATCTTTCCGTACGTGCGTTGAATTGTTTGAAATCTGCAGAGGTGGAAACTTTGGGCGAGTTGGTTCAATTCAACAAGAATGACTTGTTGAAGTTCAGAAACTTCGGTAAGAAGTCTTTGACAGAATTGGAGGCTCTTCTGGAGAACAATAACCTTGAATTCGGTATGGATGTTGCCAAGTATAAATTAGACAAAGAATAAGTAAAATGAGACATAATAAGAAAATTAACCATTTAGGTAGAACTAGCTCTCACAGGCATGCTCTACTTTCTAACATGGCTTGTTCTTTGATTCTTCACAAGAGAATCCAAACGACACTAGCTAAAGCTAAGGCCTTGAAGGTATATGTTGAGCCGCTTTTGACAAAAGCCAAAAACGACACAACTCACTCTAGAAGAACCGTTTTCTCTTACCTTCGTCGTAAAGAAGTTGTTGCAGAAATGTTCGGTGACATCGCAGAGAAGATTGCAAATCGTCCGGGAGGATATACCCGTATTTTGAAATTGGGTAACCGTTTGGGTGATAACGCAGAAATGTGTATGATCGAGTTGGTTGATTATAACACGACTTACACGGAAGTGAAGAAAGAAGAAGCTAAGAAAACTACTCGTCGTAGAAGATCCAGCGCGAAGAAAGAGGCTGCTCCTGCTGCTACGGAAGAAACTCCGGTGGCTGAAGCTCCTGCTGCTGAAGAGGCTCCGAAAGCTGAATAAATTGAAATTCAGATATAAAATAACCCCGGACAAAAGTCCGGGGTTATTTTTTGATCGTTAAGTTTATGGATTAGAATTCTTCTTCCATCATGTTCATTTCTTCTGAAGAGCGTTGGGGTTTTTGTTTCGAGGCTTTCATGTTTCCGAAGTTGTAACTTAGTGTAAAGCGAGCCATTCTTCCTTTTCTCCAGCTATCGCTATCCTGTCTGAATCCATTTCCGGAAGTAACGTTGTGCCAGCTGCGGGAATTCAGTATATCTTGAACGCTCACGCTGAAATTGACCTTACGGTTAAAGAATGATTTACGAGCCCCGAGGTCTATGCGGTAGCTTGATTCCCGGTGTCCTTGCGCGATAATCTGGCGAGAGTTGTAGTTTCCGGTAGCTTGAAAGGAGATCGCGTAGGGGAGCATGACGTTGGCGATAAGCTTGCCTGTCCATGAAAAGTTATCATCCCGTTCTCCCGTGACCGGTACGTCTGCTCCTTTGGGTTGATAGGAAAAGCCTTCCAGTTCATTATAATAGAAGTTTAAGGTTGTGGTAACGTCCAAGAATTTGAGTAATTTGTTTTTTGCCACGATTTCAGCCCCTACCGAGGAAGATTGCGTGATGTTGGCAGAAGTACTCTTCATAACATCGCCTTCCCGGTAGCGAATCCGTTGGATCACGTCGTCCGTGTTCCGGTAGTAGGTGGATAACGAGAGCGTGTGTTTCTCCCAGTTCTTGATGTAATTCAACTCGAAAGAGTTGGAGAATTCCGGAGTAAGGTAGGGATTCCCGAATGAGATATTGAGAGAATCGGTCATGTTCAGGAATGGATTCAATTGCCATCCCCGGGGACGAGAAATTCGTCGTGTATAATTGACTTGCACCTCGTTGTTGCCCGGAAGACTGTACGATAAGAACAAGCTGGGGAACAGGCTGAAGTAATCATCCTTGTAAGGTATGGCGTTGTCCGGATTTTCGCCGTACGCCAGTGATTTTGTTTCCGTGTTCGTGTATTCGCCCCGTAATCCGAGTTGTACCCCGAAGTTGTTTATTTTGGTGGAATAGGTGGCGTACAGGGCTTGGATATTTCGATCGTAGGTATATTTGTTATATAATAGTTCATCAAAAGTTGCACTTGCTTCCGTGGGGCCGGAATAGGTTTCGACCGGGCTTTTCTGGTAACCGAGTGACCCCTTGTAACCAGCTTCCAATTTACTTTCTTTGGAGAATTGATTCACGTAATCTACTTGAAATTCCCAACTTTGAGAACGATTGTCGTCTTTTTGTTTTTGCCAGGACGAGGTCTCCCGGTCATTCGCAAAGAGAGAGTGTTGTTTGTAGATGCTGCTCCCGTCTGAAACCCATAGATCCCATGAGGCTCGGGCCACGATATTGCTTGTCTCGCTGAATTCGTGTTTGTAGTCCAGATTTATATTACCCCCTTTAGAGGAGTTGTCTGAGTGGGAGAAACGCTCGCTGGTGATAAATGAACCGGGTACGTCGCTCTTGTAACGAATCTCGTTGTTTGATTTCCGGTCACCGAAATGCCCGAAGCCTTCCACGCTGAAATGATCGGTGGCAGTAAGGTGAAGCGTGAAGCCAGCCCGGGTAAAGAGGGAACCTCCCTTCCGATCATTTTTTCCTCTTTGATTCAAGAAGGAAACCGGGTTGCCTTTATCGTCTAGGTTAATCCGGTCGGTGTAGTCTTCTCCTTCCGATTTACGCTGGCGATATCCAACATTGAGGTAGCTCTCTATTTTTCCACTACTATAGTTGATACTGGCACTGGCATTGTACCCGCCTAACACGTCCGCACCGACTTGTAAGCTTCCGTAATATCCTGCTTTACGATCTTTTTTCAAGATGATGTTGATAATACCTGAAGTGCCTTCCGGACTGAATCTAGCGGAGGGATTCGTGATAATTTCTATCCGTTCGATGCTTTCTGCGGGGATTTGTTCCAGTATTTGGGCTTGATTATCGGCAGATAAGCCGGATGCTTTCCCGTTGATCCAGATGGTCACGCTAGAATTTCCCCGTAAGGATATTTCTCCCTCGTTGTCGACTTCCACCGAAGGAATGTTTTCGAGGATTTCACTTGCAGAACCTCCCGCTTGTGCGATATTGGATTCCACGTCGAAGACTTTTTTGTCGATTTCGAAACGCATTTGTGCTCGTTGGCCGACCACTTGAATTTCGTCGATAACTTGACTGTCCTCTTCCAGCAACAGGTTTTTCACGTTCACGTTTCTCTCTTTGGCAGAGATCGTGAATTCTTTTTCCACGGGGCGATAACCGATGAACGAGGCGGTTAGGATGTAGCTCCCGTTTTTTACTCTGTTAATACGGAATATGCCGGTTGAGTCGCTGACCGTTCCTGTCAACGGGGTTTTGCTTCCTGCAATCCGGATACTTACATTTACGAACTCTAAAGGTTTCTTCGTCTTGGCATCTATGATTCGTCCCCTGACGCTTCCCGTCTGGGCAAAAGCCGAAAGGGCGAACATGACCAAGAAGATGACTAATACAGCTTCTTTTACTTTACTCATATACTTCATACACAATTGAACATTCCGTCCGGCAAAGATAGTCGGATATTTGTTTGACAATAAATATAGAGAAAAGTTTATTCTCAACTTTTTTCGTGACTTTTTCATTTGTTTTACGTACCTTAGTGACAACAATTTATTTACGAACTTTAAAAGTTAAGAGAATGTATATTACGGAAGTTATCGGAAGAGAAGTGTTGGATTCGAGAGGGAATCCGACCGTAGAAGTGGATGTGATTTTGGAATGTGGAGCTATGGGTCGTGCTGCGGTTCCATCGGGAGCATCCACGGGTGAACATGAAGCATTGGAATTGCGTGATGGCGATAAAAAGAGATATGGTGGTAAAGGGGTAACCAAAGCTGTGAATAATGTGAACACGGTGATTGCGGATGCCTTGTTGGGAATGAATGTTACGGATCAAGTGGGTATTGACCGGATTCTACTTGAGTTGGACGGAACTCCGACCAAGAGTAATTTGGGTGCGAACGCTTTGTTAGGGGTGTCTTTGGCTTGTGCGAAAGCGGCTGCTAACGCGTTGGAGATGCCGTTATATCGTTATATTGGTGGGGTGAATGCAAAAGTTTTACCGGTACCGATGATGAATATTATCAATGGCGGTTCTCATTCTGACGCCCCTATTGCCTTCCAAGAATTTATGATTCGCCCGGTTGGGGCAGAGTCGTTCCGTGAAGCGTTACGTATGGGTGCGGAGGTTTTCCATAGTTTGAAGAAAGTGCTTCATGACCGTAATTTGAGTACGGCCGTGGGTGACGAGGGTGGTTTTGCTCCCGCGTTAAAAGGTACGGAGGATGCTCTAGAATCTATTTTAAGCGCAATAACGGCTGCCGGCTACAAACCGGGAGAGGATGTTATGATCGGTTTGGATTGTGCTTCTTCCGAGTTCTACAAGGACGGAATTTATGATTATTCCAAGTTCGAGGGAGCTACCGGAGCGAAACGTACTTCCGAAGAGCAAGTGGCTTACTTGGAAGAGTTGATTTCCCGTTACCCGATTGATTCTATCGAAGATGGAATGAGCGAGAATGACTGGGAAGGCTGGCAATTACTGACTCAACGTATCGGGGATCGTTGCCAGTTGGTCGGAGACGATTTGTTTGTGACAAACGTACAATACTTGAAGAAAGGTATTGACATGGGATGTGCTAATTCTATCCTGATCAAGGTAAACCAGATCGGTACTTTAACCGAGACATTGGATGCTATTGATATGGCTCATCGTGCAGGTTACACGTCAGTGACTTCACATCGTTCCGGCGAGACGGAAGATTCCACGATTGCCGATATTGCCGTGGCTACCAATTCAGGACAAATTAAGACCGGTTCGTTAAGTCGTTCCGATCGTATGGCAAAATATAACCAATTACTTCGGATAGAGGAGGAATTAGGAGATAATGCCCAATTCCACGGACGGAAGTTTAGCAAGTAATTTGCAAACATATTATAAGAATGGCCCGAAAATTTCGGGCCATTCTTACTTATTTGTCAACATACAGACTTATTTTATATTATATTTGTATGTAAAAATCTAAAAACAAGTTTATGAAAAAGTATGTAGCTGAAATGATTGGAACTATGGTGCTTGTACTTATGGGGTGCGGTAGTGCCGTGATTGCCGGTGCTGAAATCGGTTTTCTGGGAATTGCTTTTGCTTTCGGTTTGTCTGTTGTGGCTATGGCGTATGTTATTGGTGGTATTTCGGGATGTCATATCAATCCTGCGATTACATTAGGGGTTTTCTTGACGGGGCGAATGAGCGGAAAAGATGCTGGAATGTATATGTTATTTCAGGTGATCGGTGCTTTCATCGGTTCTGCGATTCTTTATGTGATTTCTTCCGGGATGGGCTTGGAAGGGACTGGTGCGAATATGTATGGAGAGGGGAATCTGGTTCCGGCTTTCGTGGCGGAGTTTGTATTCACGTTTATCTTTATCCTGGTTGTTTTAGGTTCTACGAGTGCTAATGCTCCTGCTGGATTTGCCGGATTGGCTATCGGTTTGTCGCTGGTGTTGGTTCATATCGTGTGCATCCCTGTCACGGGAACTTCCGTGAACCCGGCTAGAAGTATTGCTCCTGCGATCTTCGAAGGCGGTAAGGCTTTAAGTCAGTTGTGGCTGTTTATCGTGGCCCCTATGATAGGTGCTGCATTCTCTGCTTTAGTCTGGAAATATTTAGATGCCGAAAAGTGAAATATAGGATAAACAGAATCTGGCAAATTATTTCTATATGATTTGAGAGGTTGCTATTTCCTGTTTTTTTAACAACATCTCCAGAGCCTGCCTGCATTTTGCTGAGCTGGGTTTGAGAGCTTCTTTCAGGACGTTTTTCTTTTTCTATGAAAATGATAGCTGGCTGTCTGACGAGAGAAAACGGAAGACCGAAAGAAGAACTCAACAATGTCCCGGGCAAAATGCAGGCAGGCTCTGAAGATGGGAAGATTCTCATGTCTGATGATATGGGCAAAGTAGAGTAATATGGATATGAAACAAATAATTTATAATTTAATTTAGTAATGGAATCACCAATAAACATGAACCAAGCATTGGAAAAGTTAATCGATTTCAGTATAGATGCCGGTAAGGATATCTTGGTTGCTGTGTTGATTTATGTAATCGGGCGCTTTATCATTAAGTACATCAACAAGTTGATAGCTAAAATTATGGAAAAGCGCAAGCTGGAAACGAGTGTCCAGACTTTCTTGAGAAGTCTGTTGAACATTTTGTTGAACCTTATTTTGGCTTTTGCCATCATCGGTAAGCTGGGAGTCGAGACGACAAGTTTCGCCGCGTTATTGGCTTCGGCCGGTGTGGCTGTCGGTATGGCTTTGTCGGGCAACTTGTCCAATTTTGC
>OGIE01002037.1_pt1 | contig 26138 bp, 24 predicted proteins | sample 1571581 | NCBI WGS metagenome assembly OGIE01 (sample SAMEA2582021, study PRJEB24529) | metagenome | biome: Human gut stool | place: China | collected 2011
TTATACTATTTGCATTGTGCAGATATGCACACTCCTGCGCTTTCATCTCGGTAATCAAATTGCCAAGGATTCCCGCTTATTGTCCTAAAACCTGAAATCCCGCTGCCCCTTTTCAATTTCAACCAGATTTTTTCTCACGATCTCCTGCACTTTTTCTTTCGGAATCGAACCGATCTCCGCCTGAATCAGCTTCTCTCCAATCTCTTTCGTCCCCGGCGCCGCATAATCCTCCAGATACTCCTTGAGCGTCATCAGCGCATTCGGATGACAACAGTTCTGAATCTGCCCGCTCTTGCACAGGCTCATAAAGCGGTCGCCCGTCCGTCCTTCCCGGTAGCACGCCGTACAGAAGCTTGGGATATAGCCTAATTCCATCAGCCAGCGGACCACCTGGTCGAGTGTCCGGTTGTCGCTCACATCGAACTGCGCCGAATTTTCCTCCTCCGGCTCTTCCTCTGCATATCCGCCGACACTGGTGCGGGAACCGCCGCTGATCTGCGATACGCCCAGCCGCAGCACCCGCTCCCGACAGGCTTTGCTCTCTCTCGTTGAGATAATCATGCCCGTGTACGGAACTGCCACCCGGATGCAGGCTACGATCTTCTCAAAAATATCGTCGCTGATGCCGTTGTCAAAGGTCGATGGGTCGATATCGTCCGCCCGGCGGATGCGCGGCACACTGATGGTGTGCGGACCAACACCAAAAACTGCCTCCAGATGTTCCGCGTGCATCAAAAGTCCTGCAAATTCATACCGGTACAACTCCAGACCAAATAAAACGCCGATTCCTACATCGTCGATACCGCCCTCCATCGCGCGGTCCATCGCCTCCGTGTGATAACAGTAATTGTGCTTTGGTCCCGTCGGATGCAGGCGCTCATAGCTCTCCTTGTGGTACGTTTCCTGGAACAGGATGTATGTTCCGATTCCCGCCTCTTTCAGTTTCCGGTAATTCTCCACCGTCGTCGCCGCAATATTGACATTGACCCGGCGGATCGCCCCGTTTTTATGCTTGATGCTGTAAATTGTCTTGATACTGTCCAGCACATATTCGATCGGGCTGTTAACCGGATCCTCACCCGTCTCCAGCGCCAGACGTTTATGTCCCATATCCTGAAGTGCAATTACCTCCTGCCGGATTTCCTCCTGCGTCAGCTTCTTTCTGGCAATGTGCTTGTTTTTCATGTGGTATGGACAGTACACGCAGCCATTCACGCAGTAATTCGACAGATACAGCGGCGCAAACATGACGATCCGGTTTCCGTAGAAATCCTGCTTAATCTGGCGCGCCAGCTCAAAGATCTCCTCCACCTTTTCCGGGATCTCGCAGTCAAGAAGCACTGCCGCCTCGCGGTGGCTCAGCCCTTTTCGAAGCCGCGCCTTCGCCAGAATCTGGTCAATCAGTTCCACGTTGTTTTTGTTCTTCTCGGCATAGGAAAGAGTCTCTAAAATTTCCTCATGGTTGATAAATTCCTCTGCCTTTTGGGATGATGGGTTGTAATTGTAACTCATAGTTTCTTCTCCTTTTCTTACAGGTCAGGATGATAGCTGTCATATTTTCCTCCGGAATTTTCAATTTCAAAAATGCCAGCATGATCAGCCGTTCATCGCGTCCTTCCCCGTCAGTTTATTTATCTGTAAGCATCTTTCGATGCCAACAAACCAAATCGCAGGCTTTTACCCCTTATAATCTCCCCGGTCGACGACTACCTCGTACCCGATGCTTTCCATGCGCCGCTTCATGCAGCTGACGCACTCCGCCGCCTCGTCTCCCGTGCAGATTTTATTGTCATAAAGCATATATTTGGCGCGCACCCCGACCGGAGACAGGTTCGGCATCACGACGTTTCCGCCTGCCAGAATCCCCAGTTCGCGCCCCATCGGGTGAATCGTTCCGAGCGCCGTCGTCGCCGGAAGCAGCACTTTCGGCTTCAGCAGGCGAAGCAGCCCTAAAAGAAACAATGTCTCTTCCAACGTTCCCGCCGCCTCCCCGCCAAACGGAGTGTCGTGCTGCGGAATAAACGGACCGATTCCCACCATTTCCGGATCCAGTTCTTCGATAAAACGCATATCTCTCGCCAGGCAGCGCGCCGTCTGATGCGGCGAACCAACCATAAAACCGCATCCGGTCTGATAGCCAAGCGCCTTTAAATCACCCAGGCACTGCATCCGGTGTTCAAATGACATCTCTGCCGGATGCAGGCTCGCGTAATGGCACGCGTCCGCCGTCTCATGGCGCAGCAAATACCGGTCCGCCCCCGCCTCTTTCCATCGTTTCAACGTGTCATACTTCTTTTCTCCGAGCGACAAAGTAATCGCACAATCTGGAAATCCTGCCCGGATCGCCTGCACCATCTCCATCACCCAGTCGTCCGTCATCGCCGGATCCTCACCGCCCTGCAAAACAAAGGTGCGGAATCCCAGCTGATAACCATTCTCACAGCAGGAAAGAATCTCCTCCCGACTCAGGCGGTACCGGCTTGCATTTCGGTTGCTCCTTCGGATGCCGCAATAAAGACAGTCGTTTTTGCAATAATTGCTGCACTCAATGAGTCCCCGCACATACACCGCTTTTCCGTACTCTCTTTCCCGGATGCAGCGCGCTTTTTCAAAGATGTAGTCCGCCAGCTCCGGTGAACGTCCCTCGATCAGACTGACCCACTCATCCTCCGTCAGGGACTCCCCCGCTTCCAGACGGTCAATCAATCTCTTTAATTCTGTAATCGTTTCTATCTGTTCAGCGCCTGGACGGACCGCCTCCCGCCACCAGTCAAACGGTCGAAGCCCCGCGCGTGTAAAATCTGCCATTCCGCCACCTCGTTTTCATTCCTGTGCTTCCGGTGCCTTCGAATACAGCGCCTTCGAAGAAATCCCCCGCAGCATCCCCAGCTTCCCGGACAGCGCACTGATCACATCACCCGGCGCGTCAATCACGACGCTGATAATATTCACGTTCCGTTTGTGGTAAGGAATCCCCATCCGCCCTACGATATACTGCCCGTACTGGTGCAGCACCTTATTCAACTCTTCCGTATCTCCCGTCTGATCGACCACAATACCGATCACGGCAACTCTTGATTCTGTCTCCATGTTTTTCCCTCATATCTTCCTGTTTATCTGTCCAAATTTTTCTCTACAACAGATACCATTTCAAATATCTCTGCTAAAAACCATGCTGCGATCCTGTCCTGCAAAATCTTCCATCCACAGGCACCACTTTTTCCAGACCCGCCTTTCTATAAAGCAAATGGATCAAAAAGAGCCCGCGTAGACGCGGACTCCATCCATCTCAAAAAGGGTATACGAATCTCCATGAACCGCTCCCCTTTCCTTCAAGACCCGTCTCAAACGTCAGCATCGCTTTTCACCACTTCCAGCATCGCCGGAACACTCGATTATTTCTGTTCCATTCCTTTTTGAAAGGTATCTACTGCCTCGCAAATCGGAATACTTGGTAAAAGCGTATCACATTTACTGTAAAATTGCAAATAAGACTTATATGCTTCCCCATAAAATGCTTCCCCATAAAAAACGGGCGTCGCCGATTTTCCACTCCAAAACCAGCAACGCCCATCTTCCATTTTCCTAATTATTTCTTACAGAATCTTCCCATACCGTCCCAAAAAGCTCTTCGTTCTCTCATTATCAGAAGCAAACACCTTCTCCGGCGCGCCCTCCTCGACGATGAGTCCGTCTGCCATGAAGATCACGCGGTGGGAAATATCTTTCGCAAACGCCATCTCATGGGTAACAATCACCATCGCGATGTGCAGATCCGCTAACGACTTAATAACCTTCAATACTTCTCCCGTCAGCTCCGGATCCAGTGCGGAGGTCGGCTCGTCGAAAAACAGAATCTTCGGATTCAGTGCCAATGCACGGGCGATCGCCACACGCTGGCACTGACCGCCGGAGAGCTGGTACGGATAATAGTCCTCCTTATCCTCCAGACCCATTTTTTTCAGAAGCTCGCGCGCCTCTTTATAAACCGTCTCCTTGTCGCGCTTCTGCACATGGATCGGCGCGTCTGTGATATTTTTCAGCACAGAATAGTGCGGAAACAGGTTAAAATTCTGGAATACCAGACCGTACTGGCTGCGGATCTCCTTCATGTCCTTCTTATCCGCATAGCTGACCTTGCCATCCGCGCCCGTCCAGGCTGCTCTCTTTCCTAAATATACGATCTCGCCGTGGTCCATCGTCTCCAGCATCGTCGCGCAGCGCAGAAGCGTCGATTTACCCGAGCCGGACGGTCCGATGATGGACACGATCTCGCCCTCGCCCACACTCAGTGAAATATCCTTTAAAACCGACAGATCGCCGAATGATTTTTCCACATGATTTAATTCTAACAGGTTCATTTTCCACATTCCTCCCGCTTCTATCGGTAATAATCCAGCTTTTTCTCAATCCATTCCATTGCAACCGCCACAACCAGATTGAAAATATAGTAAAAGACGGCTGCTGCCACAAACGGCATCATATTCGTCTGGGATGCCGCCAGCGCCTTGGCGATTGAGAACATCTCCGCCACGCTCAACGTAAACGCCAGAGACGTATCTTTTACCAGCGTGATGACCTCATTCGTCACCGACGGAAGAATCCGCTTGATTACCTGCGGCAGGATGATCTTGAAGAAGGTCTGTGCCTTTCCATAACCCAGAATCTCCGCTGCCTCATACTGTCCGACCGGCATCGACTGGATGCCGCTGCGGTAAATCTCGGCAAAATATGCCGCATAGTTAATGACAAAACCGATGAAGGTAGCCCACAGACGGTAACTGCTGCCGACTTTGATGCGGAACAGATAATACGGTCCAAAATACACCACCATGAGTTGCAGCATCAGCGGCGTGCCTCGCATAATCGAAATATATACTTTTACAATCGTCTGGATCAGCTTGTTCTTCGACATACGCCCGAACGCGATCACGAGTCCTAACGGAAGTGAAAATAGCAGTGTGATCACAAAAATCTGTGTGCTGACTGCCATACCACCCGCAAGCTGTGTAATCATCTGCTGGAGTGTCATCTTACCCATAATTATTCCATACCTGCTTTCTAAAATGTAGATTCGTTACTGTTCACGCATACGTGCCCGGTAACGGAATGTGCTGTGACTTCACAGTTAAACACATAAACCGCGAATGGGGACTGCCATGAAATCATTCACAGCCGTCCCTATTCCTATTATTTAATAATGTTTCGTTTTTACAATCAACGATTAATTACTATTTGCCGACGGTAGTTACGTCCTTGCTAAACCATTTCTCAGAAACTTCCTGTAAGGTTCCATCCTCTGCCATCTCTTCCAGAGTGCTCTGAACTTTATCTCTTAACTCGGTGTTGCCCTTCTTGAAGCCTACGCCGTATTCTTCCTCAGAAAGGGAATCGTCCAGAATCTTGAAATCAGCGTTTCTCTGCTGAATCTGATAGCCAGCTACGATTACGTCCATCGCAATGGCATCAACGGCGCCCTGCTCCAGATCCATGAATGCGGTGTTGTAATCAGCGGTTGTCAGAAGCTCCTTGAAAGTAGCGGTCAGTTCCGGTGCCTCTTTTAAAGCTGCCTCTGCGGAAGAATCTGCCTGAACCTCTACGATCTTGCCTGCCAGATCCGCCTGGCTGTTGATATCCGAATCATTGGCTACGACAAATACCTGCTGGTTTGCCATGTACGGCTCAGTCCAGGTATAATCATCCTCACGACCCGTCATCGTAAATCCATTCCAGATGCAGTCGATATTGCCGGACTCAAGCTCCATATCTTTAGAATCCCAGGCAATCGGCTGTGCCTTATATTCCAGACCCAGACGTTTTGCAACTTCCTGTGCCAGCTCCAGGTCAAATCCGGTGTACTCGCCGTCATCGCCTACAAATCCCATCGGCGGGAAATCCTGATCAAAACCAACAATCAGAGTGCCGCCGTCGGTTGTCTTCGCCTCTTCTGCGGTGGTTTCCTCTGCCTGGCTCTCAGCCGCCTCTATGTCTGCTGCGGTTGTCTCTGCTGCGCTGTTGCTGCTGCCACATGCGGTCATGGAAAGTGCCATTACTGCAGCCAGCGCTGCGCTCACAAATCTCTTTTTCATAATTAGTGTCCTCCTCATTTTCAGACAGTGGAAGCCGTTCTCCCTTTGCCGGTTTCCGTCTCGCTTTTTAATATGCTACCATATTAGCATACTAAAGCGTCTTTGTAAAGCACTTATTTTTGAAATTTGTCTTTTTGTGTAATAGGGAATTCCATGGAATTTCCTATTATACAAAAAGGGATCCCACATGATCTCTCACATGGAATCCCAATCATTTTTATCCTCAATAATTGAGTAAAATTTGAGTAAAAATCTTCCTTTACCCTTAAAAAACCCTTATTTTACAAGGATTACTCGCAAACATACGGCATCAGGGACAGATGTCTTGCTCTCTTGATAGCTACAGTCAGAGCTCTCTGATGTTTAGCACAGTTGCCAGTGATACGTCTCGGAAGGATTTTTCCTCTCTCAGATACGTATCTCTTTAATTTATTTGTATCTTTGTAATCGATTTCGCCGTTCTTCTCGCCGCAGAATACACAAACTTTTTTTCTTCTACGCATACCGCCTCTTCTGATCTTGGAAGCGTCTGTTTTATCGCCTTTATTGAATGCCATTGGTCTTTCCTCCTTCACACACATCAGCCTGATGGCGCTCTCGCGCACTCCGTCCGCCGGGGGACCGATTCCCGAACCTAGTTGAACGGAAGGCCTTCGTCTTCTACTCCATCAGGAATATTCATGAATCCATCGCCGATTGCGCTGGACGGAGCCGGGCGCTCTGCCGGACGGTAACCGCCGTCGCTGTTGCCAGATGCCGCATTCTTGCTCTCTGCAAATTCCTGATCCTCTACAATCACTTCTGTCGTATATACTTTCTGGCCGTCACGATTGGTATAGCTGCCAGTCTGAATTCTTCCGGTTACTACGAGCTTGGTTCCCTGATGAAAATACTTCTCAGCGAATTCGCCTGCTCTGTCAAATGCAACACACGGAATGAAATCCGCTGTCTGTGCGCTGTCGTCTCCGTTTCCGCCTCTGCGGCCTCTGCGGTCTACCGCCAGCGTGTATCTGGCGATTGCCATAGCTCTCTCGCCCTGAGAGTATCTCACTTCCGGATCTCTCGTTAATCTGCCCATCAGAATTACTTTATTCATACGATCACTCTTTCTTTATCTACTCTTACGCATCCTGTCTTACGCATAAGTATCTGATAACCGGCTCCATGATGCGGATGTGGTTCTCCACCTCATTCGGGCATACGGAATCAGACTCGAAATGTACGAAGTAGTAGAATCCTTCTTTCATTTTCTGAATCTCGTAAGCAAGTCTCTTCTTGCCCCATTCATCAATGTCAGTTACTGTACCGCCGAAACGTGTGATGTAACCTGTTACTTTCTCCATCGCTGCGGCTCTCTCTTCGTCCTCGAGTTTTGCGCTAAGAACAACTGCTAATTCATATTTGTTCATGCTCTTTCTTACCTCCTTGTGGTCACTGACCCCCTGACTCCAGCAGGGAGTAAGGATTTTTGTGTTATATATTACCGAATATCTATGATACCAAAAAAGAAACGGCTTGGCAAGCACTTTTTCGAGATTTTCTATGTAAATTTTCTCGTTTTTTCCGGGCTTTCTGCCCCTTCTTACTGCATTCTTTTACTGACTGCCAGATCATGAAGCTGCCTGCATCTGTACGCCCACCCGCCGCTCTTATTCGGACTTCTCTCCCGCTTTTTTCAGTCCTCTGGTACTCTTTTCTACCAATGGTCGTGCCATCATCACCTGATGCCCGCAGCCGGCACATTTCAAACGGAAATCCGCGCCGACCCGCAGGATCTCCCACTCATGGCTGCCGCACGGGTGCGGCTTTTTGAGTTTTACAATATCTCCAACCTCGTATACCATTTCCTCTCTCCCCTGTTACTACCTTATACTCCGACCGCGTCCCCCAGCACCTTCCCGATGCTGTCGCTGATAACCAGATCCGCCTGACCATCGCGCGAGGTCGCTGATTTATTGATCAGAACCAGTTTATTTCCATGATAATAATCAATCAGCCCCGCTGCCGGGTACACCACCAGCGAGGTACCGCCGATGATCAGCATATCTGCCTTGCGGATATGGGCAATTGACCGCTCAATTACCTCATTGTCCAGTCCTTCCTCATACAACACGACATCCGGCTTGATCACGCCGCCGCAGCCGCACTTCGGCACGCCCTTCATCTTCAAAATATCATCCAATCCGTAAAACCTGCCGCAGCGCGTACAATGGTTGCGGAGCACCGATCCGTGCAGCTCCAGCACCTCTTTGCTGCCTGCTGCCTGGTGCAGCCCGTCGATATTCTGGGTAATGACCGCTTTCAGCTTTCCCTCCTGCTCCAGCTTCGCCAGAGCCAGATGCGCCCGGTTCGGCTTTGCATTCGGGAACAGCATCTTATTGCGGTAAAACCGGTAAAATTCCTCTGGCTTTCTCATATAAAAGCTGTGGCTTAAAATCGTTTCCGGCGGATAGTCATACTCCTGATGGTACAGCCCGTCCGTGCTTCTAAAATCCGGGATATTGCTCTCGGTCGAAACACCCGCCCCGCCAAAAAATACAATATAATTTGACTCATTAATCCATTTTTTTAATGTGTCTGTCTCTCCCATCTGACGCACTCTCCTCTCCTTTTTCTGAAAACATAAAAGCGGTTGCTATTAGTTTACATAAAATCAGCACATTCTCTATCCTATACAATTACAGCACGCACTCTACACGATCTCATCCAGATACACGCCGTTCACCGTATCCACCTGTGCCAGAATCTCTGCCAGCCCCTTATTTTCAAGCTGTCCGCCCCAGATTTCTTCCGCTTTCCGGCAGCCAAACAGCCAGCTCACCAGCTCTTCCGGCTTCGTCTCCAGCCATATGGAAACATTTTCCGTGCAGCCGCAGGTATCCGGCTCCGGTTTCCGCGCCTTCAGGCTGGAACCTGTCTCCCCAATCGTCCAGACAAACTCACCGTTGTTCATTTCCAGAATCGGATCATTCATACGGATGCCCAGTGTGAGCATACGTTTTTCTTCTCCCTGCTGCTCTGCCTGTTTTAAGCCAAATGCCGCCAGCAGCGCCCCGATATTCGTCAGGCGCGCCATATTCCACGGCTTCTCACCCGTCTTGACCGTGTATGCGTCCTCCGCATACAAAAGCCGGTGTTCACGGACTTCCCAGCCCCAGTAGGCATCCAGGCCAACCAGTCTGCCGTCCTGTTCCAGGAATTCCAACGTGCCATTTTCAGAAGCCAGCTCCTTGATGAGACGGCTCACATACGCCGCATCCCGGCGCGTATACATCTCATACCGTGCGCCCAGCCACTGTTCCATATAGACAGCAGCCCGCCCGCAGTCCTCCGGCGTATTCTGGCACACCGTGCGCGTCAGCGTCTGTTTCGCCTCCTCGGTCAGCTCATAGGATGCCACATTTCCGATGAAGGTAAATCCCATCGGCGCATACACAGCCGGGTTGACCGGGACCAGATACGTGATCGGCTTTCCGGCTGCCTCCTCGTCGTGAAGCATTTTCACAAATACGTCCCGGAAATGTCCCTCGCGGCGGCGGCTCTCCTCGGTTGCTACTCCGACCAGGTAATCAAGCTTCCAGAGGCGTCCACGCAGCTTCACCGCATACGGATTGTACTGCACCATTGAAATCAGAAGTCCATTATCCTTTTTCACCAGAATCTCGTTATCCTTCGTCTTTTCCTTATAATAATACTCGATAAAACTCTCCGAATCTTCCGGGAAACACATATGCCAGAGATGCTTCGTCTCGTCCTTATCCTCCGCATCCAGATACGTCAGCACACTTCCCGCCGTCGTATTGGCGATCTGCTCCGCCCAGTGATAGCCCTTGCTGCCGTTTAACAGCTGTTCTACCAGATATTTGCGTGCATAATCCGCCGGATAATACGTCATTTTCGCCTTCCGGAGTCCCTCTAAGCCCATATCGTCCTCGCGGTTGACCCACTCAGCCTCAGGAAATTCCTCTATCAGGAACTGTTGGTTGATAAACTGGTACAGACCGTTGATCTCCGGGTTTGCCTTCTCAATATGGATAACCGCCATATGTTCCACCGGATTGTAGCTTCCGATCGTAAATGCCTCCATCTGACCGTCGATATACACGCCGCCCATGTGGATGCTGAATTCTGAACAGTTTTTCAGAATATCGTGAATGCCCTTTACCTCATAATCGAGATGTTCCTCGACCTCCTCGCCCTTCTGCTGTCTCCAGCGGTCCAGAAAAACCCAGACATCGTGGCTGTCCGAACAACACAGACGGCGGTACTCATAGCGCCCCTCATATTCGCGCTTAAATGCGTTGACGCGGTTTTTCTTCTTATGCAGTTTCTTTCCCGCCAGGGAACGCATCGCATCGCCGTTGTAGAGATAATCCCTCGAATCGACCTGCTCTTCCACCAGATATTTGTCCTCCGGCAGATTTAAATATTTCACTGCATACTCATCCGCCAGATTGATAACCAGCGGATATCCCAGTTCTTCATTAAAATACTCCTCAATCGCCGCAAACGCCCCCGGCAGGTCTTCCTCCCGGCACAGCGGCATCGCGGAAAAACAACGTCCTTCATTCTCCATCAGCCATAAAAGCGCCTTATTTTCCCAGATTGCATAGCGGACATTATAATAATCTTTCCAGACATAGCTCTCCAGAAATACGCTGTCGCACGTCATATTGTGGCGCATCGCGTAAAACGGAAGCATCTCCTGGATACTGTTAACTTCAATTTTTTTAAACTCTAAACTCATGAAACCTCCTGTGTAAAATCAAAGTGGGTTTTATTTGCCTTCTCATATTATACCATAAATACTAAATTCAGCTATCGCCTTTGGCTCTGCTTCATTAAGTATTTAGGTATGACTCGCACTAAGCTCGAAAACACCTCGCTAAGTGCTCATATTATACCACAAATTTCCTACTTAAAAACAAGGATTTTCTTCCCTTGACTCTATAATTATTGTAGACATTATAGTTATTTCTGATAAACTATACTCAGAAGATGATTTATGCGGCGTTTTCTTTCTGACGGCCGACGGCAGAGTCATCTATTTTTACCAGAAAGACGAGGATTTATTCATGGAAAAGAATCTCACCTCCGGCAGTGTGCTGAAAACAGTTATCTATTTCTCCCTGCCATATTTGTTATCTTATTTTTTGCAGACACTCTACGGCATGGCGGATCTGTTTATTATCGGGCAGTTTGGAGGCGTGGATGGGACGACGGCGGTCTCGGTCGGCAGTCAGGTCATGCATATGCTGACGGTTATGATCGTTGGTCTGGCGATGGGCGCAACGGTTCTCATCGGACGCGCGGTCGGCGCGGGTGACCGGAAGCTTGCGGCGCGCGGCATCGGTAACACGATTTCCTTATTTGCAGGTCTGTCCATTCTTCTGACCGGACTTCTGCTGACGGCGGTTCACGGCATTATCAGGCTGCTGTCTGTCCCGGAGGAAGCGGTAAACGGCACCGCGGCATATCTGATGATCTGCTTTGCCGGCATCCCGTTCATCACCGCCTACAATATCATCAGCTCTATTTTCCGCGGCATGGGAGACTCCAAAAGTCCGATGTATTTCGTTGCAATCGCCTGTATTATCAATATTGCGCTTGATTACCTTTTAATGGGCGTATTTTCGCTCGGTCCGTCCGGCGCGGCACTCGGCACGACCCTGTCACAGATGTGCAGTGTCCTGATCGCCCTGGTCGTAATCATTAAAAAACGGATGTTTCCGGGTTTTCGTCTCCGTGATCTCCATCCACATAAGACTACCATAGCCTCCATCCTGCAGGTCGGAATCCCAGTTGCAGTTCAGGACGGCTTTATACAGGTTTCTTTTCTGGTTATTACCATGTTTGCCAACCAGCGCGGATTAAATGATGCGGCGGCGGTCGGAATCGTTGAAAAGCTGATCGGAATCCTGTTTCTGGTTCCATCCTCGCTTCTCTCCACGGTTTCCGCCCTCTCCGCTCAAAACCTGGGCGCCGGAAAACCTGAGCGTGCCCGTCAGACGCTGCGCTACGCGATCTGCATCACATTTTCTTTCGGGCTGATCATCGCAATTGCCATGCAATTTGCTGCCGGTGCTGCCGTCTCCCTCTTTACTGATGAGGCAGAGGTTGTCCGGCTCGGAACCCAGTATATGAAGAGCTATGTGCTGGACTGCATGATCGCCGGTATCCATTTCTGCTGCAGCGGTTTCTTCTGCGCCTGCGGACTGTCCGGGCTGTCGTTCCTGCACAACTGCATCTCGATCATGGTAGCGCGCATCCCGCTCGCATGGCTCGCATGCCGCTATTTCCCGGAAACACTGTATCCAATGGGACTCGCAGCGCCGATCGGATCTCTCATCTCCGTTGCCATCTGCCTGATTGCATTGCGGTGGATTAGACGGCATCCGGAAAAGCTGGTTATGAATTTACATCCAGTTGAAACTGAATAAATGCTCCATTCCCATCTGAATCTTGAAACTTCCATCCGCCAGTTCGACAAGTCTCAGACTGAAACAGCGGTCTGACCTGGAAAGGTCGGTGTCGGCATTTCGCCGGAAGCTCCCTCCGTTCCGGGCACAGACAAATGGCAGGAAACTACCTGCATGGTTGTCCGCTTTCGCGGCAGCCATCAGGAAGCTCCTGCCCCATATAAAACTCTTCTGCAATTTATCCGGGATTATTCTTTCTCCATCACTGTCTTCTTCCGGGATCTCACCCGCTTACTTTTCCCGCATCTCCAGCAGTCTCCATGCCTTCTTATTCTGGACTTCCAGCACGGAACCACAATATTCACACTTTTTCAACCCCAGCTTCTGAATCGGTGCACCGCAGTTTGGACAGATAAGCGAAACCGCTGCCCCTGCTGTTTTCGCATCCTCATAGACATACACCAGTTCCGTCTCATAAACTGTCTGAATCAGATTCGAATGCAGTTCTGACTGCATCTCAGGCGTTTTCTCATATTCAGTCATTTTCTCATACTCGACCGCCGACTCACACAAAATCCGGCAGAGTCCTTTTTCCTTCTGATAGCGGCTGATGACCGTCCGGTGGATATGTACCTTCTGATACTCTTTTTCCAGTTTTTTTCTCAATTCTGTCTCGATCCGAGCCTTCCACTCGCTCCAGTTAAACTCCGGGAAATCTTTTGCAATCTGCGGCAGGCACAGCCGGTCCATTCCCGCCAGCGAACGCGGTTTGGATGCGTCTGGCTGCGTCAAATCACCTTCCGATAAATGCTTTGCCACATACCGAAGCACCTGTACCTCCGGCGTACTCGCCAGCTGCCGCATTTTCCTCTTTATTTTGCGGTAAATCCACCAGACAAGCGCTGCCGCAATCAAAATGCCAATGATCCACCCTATCGTTTCTGTCCGCACCGCTGCCTCTCTTTCTATGTTGCTGCACACACACGTGACCAGTAACTTTTCTTTATCTCTATTCACACGCATGGCATACCACAAACCGATTTTGCCGCTCCCCCTTATTCCAGAACGGCAAAATCCACGCATGATACTTAAACCTGATACTCCTTATTCCGCCTTGCTCGCAGCCTTGTCGCTCATCGCCTTTGAATTTACCATGATCCGCAGATGGGACCCTTCGCCGCATTTGCCCTTCTCATCGTTTACTTCAATATCAAACCACATTTTCCGGCGCTCAATGCTGCGGAGTTTTGCAGTCGCTGTTACCTTCATTCCCACCGGCGTCGGCGCCAGATGGCGGCAGTGAATCTCCGCTCCGACCGTCGTCTGTCCTTCCTCCAGATACGATTTCGCCAGTTCCAGCGCTGCCGCCTCCATCAGGGCCACCATATTCGGAGTAGACAAAATTTGGGAACCTGCGCTTCCGATTCGCTTTGCCGTCATCTCATCCGTTACTTCCCAGGTCAGGCTGTATTCCTGTAATTTTTCTGCCATTTTCGCTTCCTCCATATTATAAAATAATTTTGTCGCGGCTATTTAAAATGCCGTTTCGTGAATGATTCTATTATAGCAGAAGATGCGAAAATCCGATAGCGCCATCTTACTTCACAGCGAATCAAACAGTTGAAATCCCGAAAATCCTTGTAAAATACGGCTTTTCAGGCATAAAAAAAGGAACCATCTTTCGATGATTCCTCAGAGGCGACAACCAGATTTGAACTGGTGATCAGGGTGTTGCAGACCCACGCCTTACCACTTGGCTATGTCGCCATAAATGACCCCAACGAGATTCGAACTCGTGTTACCGCCGTGAAAGGGCGATGTCTTAACCGCTTGACCATGGGGCCGAAATTTCTGGTCTCCATGGACCTAGCTCCCCGAGTAGGACTTGAACCTACGACAGCGCGGTTAACAGCCGCGTGCTCTACCGACTGAGCTATCGAGGAATACTTCGTATTGCTCTTTGTTGCTGTGTTGTCGTGAACAACGAGGTTATTATATGATAGATTATCTGTTTTGTCAACACTTTTTTCAAAGTTTTTTAGAAATTTATTTTGGAGATTTTTGATTGCATCGTTACTAAGGAATATGATAGGACGCAATTTCCTGTCATACAAAAACAGGGCGGAAATTCCGCCCTGCCTCATTCTTCCATTTTCTGATTTCAGGTTTAGTGTACCCAGATTCCGTTTGCATCTACGCGATATCCATCCGGAGTCGTCGTGTTCGTCAGCATTGCGCCGTCGGTTCCGCAGTAGTACCAGTTGTTTCCTGCCTGAATCCATCCTGTGCGCATCCAGCCCACAGAGTCGAAGCAATACCACTTTCCGCCGATCTGAAGCCATCCGTTTGTCGGATAGGAGCCGTTTGCGTAGCGATACCACCAGTTCTTCTGGTTGCTGTCCCAGATCCACTGATCCTGAGAAGTTGTATTGCTTCCCGGAGTCACACTGCTTCCGTTATTGTTACTGCTACCATTCGTCTTCTTCAGAGAGTCGAGCAGGGCATCATCCACATAGATGTAATCGGACTCATACCACTCGCCCTTCTTGGAATTGTTGTTGATTACGCGAACCTTGAAGTAGTACTCGCCCTCCTTGGTGATTCTGGAAGCGAAGTCATAGTAATTCTTCGTCGTCGTCGCGGTCTCACCAACAGACTTGCTGTCGCGGTAAAGACGTACCTGATAACTCTTTGCTCCATCTACCTCTTCCCACTTTGCGGTCGGAGTCTCCTCATCCTCCCAGGAGAGATCATCAATTTCAAGCGGTCCCTCAAGCTCTTTTAACGTCAGCTTGATGATCAGAGTCGTGCTGCTGTCCTCTCTGCGGGAGCCGGTGTAAGTTGCCTTATCACCGCTCAGGCTTACCTTGCTCTTGGACATTGCGTCAAAGTAGTAATCGCTGTCAGCCTCAAGGGTAACCTCAATCTTCGGCTTATCTCCGCTGGTCCACTCTGCATCGTCGTTGTCAATCTCGACATCGCTTACCTTGTAATGGCTATCCGGGGTCGTGACATCCACGCTTCCGTTGTCATCGCCGACTGCAATATCAGAATCCACTACCAGATTAACTCTTGTAATCTTTGTTCGGCTGGATGCCGCAAATGTTGTTCCCGTGAATGCGGCTGCGATCAATGCCGCTCCCAGCATCAGGGACAATCCTTTTTTCCATAACTTCATTTTCTTCTCCTCCTTTTGCTACACCGGACCTCCATTCCCGCTCCGTCTGATTCAATTCCTTTCTCGATCCTCTCGACAATCTCGACTATCTTTCAAATTGTCTTCCATTTTCGATCTTTTTCTTTTCCGATAGCGGAATTGTCTGATCCAATTCTTTTCTTCTTATCTTCTGTCTTTATCATAATGGAAAATCGTGTCCAGTTTATGTACAGTTCATAACAATTTGCTTACGGAAAGAAAACAAAAATTTTAACACACGCAAAAATGCGCTCAGAAGTCCCCAAATTTTAACCGATCTTCAGGCGAAACTTCTGTGCTTCCTTCTCAGAATCCACGATATCAATATGTGCGCCGAGAGCCTGCAATTTTTCCTCAAACTTCTCGTATCCGCGCTGAATATAGCCAATCTCATCCACAACGGTGTATCCGGTTGCAGACAGTCCTGCGAGCACGAGGGCCGCACCTGCGCGAAGATCCGGAGACTCAACCTGAGCGCCCGTAAATCCCTTCACACCGTCAATAACCGCAACGTTGCCCTCAACCTTGATATTTCCACCCATTCTCGAGAGCTCATCGACATACTTGAAGCGATTCTCAAAAATACTCTCCGTGATCATGCTTGTTCCCTCAGCCAAAGCCAGGGTCACTGCCATCTGCGGCTGCATATCCGTCGGGAATCCCGGGTATGGAAGGGTCTTGATATTTGTCGAGTGCTGTCTCGGTTTTCCAACCACACGCACCTCATCATCTCCCTCGATTACCTCGCATCCAATCTCAATCAGCTTTGCAGAGATCGCCTCAAGATGCTTCGGAATCACGTTCTTGACCGTCACATCTCCGCGGGTGATCGCTGCTGCACACATAAAGGTTCCTGCCTCGATCTGATCCGGAATAATCGAATACTCCGTTCCATGAAGGCGACGAACACCACGGATACGGATGATATCGGTTCCCGCGCCCTTGATATTTGCTCCCATGCTGTTGAGGAAGTTTGCAACATCCACAACGTGAGGCTCCTTTGCCGCATTCTCAAGGATTGTCTGACCCTCTGCGAGAGCCGCTGCCATCATGACATTGATCGTTGCTCCGACAGAAACCACATCCAGATAGATGTGACTTCCGACGAGATCGATCGCATGCGCAATCACTGCCCCGCGGTCAATCTCAATCTTTGCGCCCAACGCACGAAATCCCTTTAAATGCTGGTCAATCGGACGGCTTCCGATGTTGCAGCCACCCGGGAGCGGAACCTCTGCGCTCTTATACTTTCCAAGCAGTGCTCCAATAAAATAATAGGAAGCACGAATTTTACGGATATACTCATCATCTACGCTTACCTCACGGATCGTAGATGCATTGATCTTTACGGAATGCCGGTCAATCCGCTCTACCTGAGCACCAATCTCCGAAATCGCCTCGAGAAGGACATTGATGTCCCGCACATCCGGCAGATTCTCTATGATGACATCATCATCGGTCATAATAGCAGCCGCCAAAATACCAAGCGCCGCATTCTTCGCCCCGCTGATCACCACATCTCCAACCAGTGGATTACCGCCCTTCATAATAAACTGATTCATCCTGCACCTCTGCCACTTTCTTTTTAACCTATTCTTTATAACTGTGTGAATTACCCATTGTCTAAAGCCAATGAGCTTCCTGTTTCAACAGTTATCTCTCACTCTTCAAAACACTCAAATAAAAATGTTTATAAACTCTTCTACAAAAACATTTATAAAACTTCTATAAAAACAAATCTTATCGGTAAGTTAAATTCTTTTTCAAATTGAATCTTTAAGATTTCTTTAATTTTCCATCGAATATTCTTAATGATTATACCACATAAATCTGATTTGTAAAGGGAAACACCCGTTTCCTGACTGGCGCGAATCCCACTAACTGCTTTCCCTGATTTCATCGACTACTCTACGACAAGCGCACACACAAAGTCATTTCCAAGTCTGCGGAAATACTCCGTGCTGTCGTTGAGACCTGCCTTGTACATCTCTCCCGTCGCCGGATTGAAAATCGTCACATTGTAGGCGTCATATCCACACAGAAGCAGATATCCTCCATTCTCCGTGTAGGCGACAACCGGGGTTCCCTGATCAATGAAATAGAGCATCTGCATCATACTGCATCCGCGACCATCGAGAACGAGGACTCCATCTGCGTATTTCTGGCTTCCTGCAAACTCATCGAGATGACGGGACAGCGGAGCAAATGCCGTCTGCGGATCGCGAATGGTTCTCGTCACTGAACGATCCACACGACTCCAGAGCAGGCGATGATACGAATCTGTCACATAGCCCATTCCCTCATAGACCGTCTGAATTGCACTCGCAAAATCCATCGTCACCAGTCTCAACTGTCCGCTCGCATACGCATAGAACTCCATATTGCCAAGTGTGCGGTCTGTCTCGAGATTCAGCACATCTGCCTTCTCGTAGCTGATCTCATCCGGAACAGAAGTCCGGATTGAGCGACTGCGAACCTCCCCGTCAAGCTGGACAAAGTACACTCTTCCCTTTGTCGGAGAGGCGTACCAGCCGATTCCATCCATTCTTCCCTGACCGATGTCCGCATTGCAGACGATCGTATCCTCCACGGTGGGCGCATAGCTCTGATCTCCAGAGCGCACCACACGGTCTAAATGAATCCGGCTCTCCTCTACCGAAACCCTTGAGATATAATATCCCTCTTTCTGGTAGGTCGTCTCAACTTCCATCTGATCGTTCACAATCTTGACGTTGTACATCGGTTCTTCTTCCGTTCTGCCGTTTACGATCCAGCGGTCGCTCTCGCGCGCCGTTCCGTAAACGAGATCCCTGCCGACAAAACCGAGTACGCGGACATTCTCACCAACTCCGCCGTCAATCTCCTGACTCTGCCCGGTCTCAAGATCCATCAGATAGAGCACACCGGCTCCGCCCTGACTGCGTCCGCTCTGCCAGGCAAAGCGTTTTTGATCCACGCTGACTGCATAGCTTCCCTTCTCTAAGCGATCGGCAACCACCATATTTTCACGGCTCTCGAGATCAATTCCGTAAACCGCATGTTTTAAATAAAGGTAGAGCATTCCAGATGGGTTGAGGCAGACGAGCTGGTTGAGATCCTCCTCAAGCTCGGTAAACGAACCGCTGTATGGGATGAAAAATCTCTCCTCGAGCGCATTTGCCTCCGTCTGGTAGACATAGCCTGCAATTCCCATATTTCCCTCATGCTCTCCGCGGTTCATATATCCATAGACGAGAAACTCGATGCTTCCGTCATCTCCAACCGAGAGAATCCGGGTATCATGACGGCTGTCGTTTTCCCTCACATCCCCACTCTTTCCGCGGAACGAGAAAACCTTGACCGCATGACCACTCTTCTGGTCATACGTCCACAGTTCCCTGCCTGCCCGGTAAGCAATCACACTTCCTGACGGACTCTTTCTGGCTTCGACACGACTCTCATCCGTGATTCCAAGCAGAATCCGTTTTCCTGAATAATCTGCGTCTTTTCCGGAAAAAATCTGGTTCACATCCCGCTCATAGTCCATCAGATAAATGCGAAGTTCATTCCATTTCATCGTGAAATTCTCCTCGACCTCATATATCTCAGATTCTCCGGTCTCCTCATCCTGCCGAACAGCCGGATATTTCACCTGAACACTGCTCATCGCTCCGTCAAGCTCGCGAAGAGCTACCTGAAATTCTCCCGACGGTTGCATACCAAGTTTGCCCCAGGTCAGTCTCGAAAAACTCGAGTGAATTGTCGTCCGGTGATAAGAATTCTCATCCTGGGAGGTATTTGTCTCCAAATACGATGCAAGCTCTCTCGCCTGTGCCGGATCAAAGGTCTTTTCGGAGAAATTTACCGCAAGATCCACCATCGCCTGCGCGCGCGCGCTGTCCGTCCACAAAATTCGGGTATAGTAATACACCGATCCGTGCTGTTCGGTCTCCAACGTGATCTGAAGCAGGTATTCCTGATCTCTCGCAATCAGATTCTGAATCGGAAGCTGTGCCTGAATCCCACTATCCGTCGTCGTCCAGTTCTCAAGGTCCGTTCTCTCAATCAGACGCTGGCGATCCATACTCCGCACATCATAGTGAATCGCTGTGATCGCATCCTCCCGGTTCTGAATGTCGAGCACGAGCTTTCGATCCTCCGGAATCAACGTCAACAGCTCACCTGCGACCGAAGAGTCCATTTCCTGACGATACCCTACCATCCGGTTCATCGTCCGCCCACAGGTCTCGGCGTACACAGTCGGAAGCGAAGCATCCTGAAGTGCTACATAGACTGTTTCCTCTGCTCCGCTCCTGTTTCGATTTCCTATCATAAAATAAATCAGCAATGCTGTCGCAAAAATTCCAAATAAAATTCCTATCCGTTTTACAATCTGATACATTTTCTCTGTTTCCTGTTCCATTTCTGTTTGCTTCTGTTCGTTTTTCTTTTTTGAGTTTTTCTTTTTTGAGTCTCTCTCTTCCTATTTTATCTGTTTTTCAGAAAACTACAACGAAACTTTTTCTTAAAAATCACGAAGATCTTCATAGGGCTCCTGCACTTATTTTGTCTTCAAACTCCCTTAATTTTCTCTTGCGCCTTTCCCCGAAATCAAGTATAATGAGAATCACCCAATCGGGTTTCAGGGATTCTTGCTTATTCACTTTTTTCTCTTATTCTTCTTTCTAAGAGCCATGTTCCCTGCATGTATATAACCTATACAACCAGATAACCAAACATTTTCAAAGGAGGTCTTCTATGGATTACAAGGAATTTCTGGAGACAGTTACACAGAACCTGCGCCACGCACTCGGAGAATCCTGCCGAATTGACGTGTGCCCGCTTCAGAAGAATAATGGCGTAACTTTGGACGGAATTCGTCTCTACCAGAACGGGCAGCTCTTCGTACCGACGATTTATCTAAACGCCTACTTCGATGCCTACAAGAATCATGCTATGAACATCGAGGAGATCCTCTCTGACATCCTCGGTCTCTACCAGAATGCCATGCCACCGTCCCGTTTGAGTCCGGAATTTATGAGTGATTTTGACTCCCTGAAATCCCGCGTGATGTACCGACTGATTCACACTGAGTCGAATCAGGAACTCTTAAAGGAAGTCCCGTCGATCCGTTTCCTTGACCTGTCCGTCGTCTTCTTCCTCTACATCGAGGAGAACGCTGTCGGTCAGCTGACAACCCCGATTCGCAAGGAACATCTGCGCCAGTGGAAGATCGGAGTCTCGGACTTATGGAAACTTGCCCGCGTCAATACGCCGACAGCCTATCCCCCGGTTATCCAGAATATGTCGGAAACGCTGAATGATCTCCACAACCTTCATGCAGACACCAGCGATACCATCGTTTCAACGGAGATTAACAGAACGACGATCGGTGAGCCGGATGAGACAGAGTGCGAGACGACTCCTCCCATCTACATCCTCACGAATTCCAGCGGACTCTACGGTGCCGGATGTATGCTGTATCCAACTGTTCTCGAAGACCTCTCCGACCGCTTAAACCAGGATCTTCTGATCCTTCCGTCCAGCATTCATGAGGTTCTCATCCTCCCCGCAGATACTCCGATCGGGCTGAGAGAATTGCAAATGATGATCTCCACGATCAACCAGACAGAAGTTTTGCCGGAAGACCGCCTCTCCAACCAGATCTATTTTTATCGCAGAGAGGACGGCATGATCGATATTCTTCCGGAAGAACTTTTTGCCACGGTTTCCACGTCATACGAGCAATGATTTTTTCTTTTCTTGAGCTTGAGAACTTCAAGCTCAAACTCACTCCAGATCAAGAAGCATTTTCTTGACCTCAAGCAGGCGGTCACGCAGAACAACTGCCTCCTCAAAATTCAGCTCCACGGCTGCCTGATTCATCTTCTTCTGAAGTTCCTTCTCCAGCTTCTGAAGTTCTTTCTTGCTCATGGACTCGAGATCCTTCTCTTCCTTCTCCGGATGAGTCTCCGATGCCTTCGAGATTGCAATCAGATCCCTGACTGCTTTCTTGATCGTAGTCGGCGTGATTCCGTGTTCTTCATTATATTTCTTCTGAATCTCTCTTCTTCGCCCCGTCTCCTCAATCGCATGGCGCATCGAATCCGTGATCGTGTCCGCATACATGATGACATGCCCCTCCGCATTTCGCGCCGCACGTCCGATCGTCTGAATCAGAGAAGTCTCCGAACGCAGAAATCCCTCTTTATCTGCATCAAGAATCGCGACAAGCGTGATCTCTGGAATATCAAGTCCCTCCCTCAAAAGGTTGATTCCAACAAGGACATCAAAAACATCGAGACGCATATCGCGGATAATCTGTGCACGCTCCAGGGTGTCGATATCTGAGTGCAAATACTTGACGCGAATTCCGATCTCCCTCATGTAGTCGGTTAGATCCTCCGCCATCCGCTTTGTCAGCGTCGTGATCAGCACCTTGTGATGACCGGCAACTTCCTTGTTGACCTCCGACACGAGATCGTCGATCTGCCCCTCAACCGGGCGCACAGAGATCTCCGGATCAAGCAGTCCGGTCGGGCGAATGATCTGCTCGGCACGTAAAAGTTCATGTTCTTCCTCATACTGTCCCGGCGTCGCCGAGACGAACATCATCTGGTCAATCTTGCTCTCAAACTCCGTGAAATTCAGCGGTCGATTATCGAGAGCGGATGGCAGACGAAATCCATAATCGACAAGGGTCTGTTTTCTCGAGCGGTCTCCCGCATACATTCCGCGCACCTGTGGAAGCGTGATATGGGACTCATCGACAATGATCAGAAACTCTTCCGGGAAATAGTCGATCAGCGTCCACGGCGGTTCTCCCTGTTTTCCGAACGTCAGATGTCTCGAGTAGTTCTCAATTCCGGAACAGAATCCGGTCTCCCTCATCATCTCAACATCAAAGTTCGTCCGCTCTGCAATTCTCTGGGCTTCGAGCAGTTTGTCCTCGCTCTTAAAATAAGCGACCTGCTCCTTAAGCTCCTCCAAAATATTCTCCGTCGCCAGCTGCATTTTCTCTTTCGGGACAACGTAGTGGGATGCCGGAAAAATTGCGATGTGACCGAGCTCGCATTTGCTCTGTCCGGTCAATGTGTCGATCTCCGTGATCCGGTCAATCTCGTCTCCGAAAAACTCAATGCGGTACGCTTCACTTCCAGAATATGCCGGAAAGATCTCAAGCACATCTCCCCGGACACGAAACGTTCCGCGGTGAAAATCCATATCATTTCTACTATACTGAATGTCGATCAACTTGTGAATAATCTCATCGCGATCCCTCTCCATTCCCGGGCGCAGGGAGATCACCATCTCCTTGTAATCGATCGGGGAACCGAGTCCATAGATGCACGACACCGATGCCACGATGATCACATCGCTCCGCTCCGAGAGCGCCGCCGTCGCAGAGTGACGCAGTTTGTCGATCTCATCGTTGATCGCAGAATCTTTCTCGATATAAGTGTCAGTCGACGGAACATATGCCTCGGGCTGATAGTAATCGTAGTACGAGACAAAGTATTCGACCGCATTCTCCGGGAAAAATTCTTTCATTTCCGAATAGAGCTGACCGGCAAGCGTCTTATTGTGCGCGATAATCAGCGTCGGCTTCTGCAATTTCTGAATGACATTTGCCATTGTAAATGTCTTTCCGGAACCAGTGACGCCGAGAAGTGTCTCAAACTGATTGCCTTCCTGAAATCCCTTCACCAGCTCATCGATTGCCTGTGGCTGATCTCCGGTCGGCTGATACTCACTGTGCAGACGAAATTCCATGTTTATTCTTCCTTTCCACTTCTGTTCCTGTTCTGTCATTGCCATTTATGCCTTTTGCCTTTCACAAACTGTAATGGATTCGTCTGTTCCCACTCAACTTTTGTTTCCCTCAAAGTTTCCAATCACATAGCGGGCGCGTCCATTCTCCTTTGCCGAGTAGAGAAGATGATCCGTCTCCGTACAGATCGTCTTTAAAAATCCATTTAAAGGACATCCAAAATTTCCATAAATTATTTTTTCACAAAATCATGTTTCCTTCCCTGTGTCGTTTATGAATTGTCGATAAAATAAAGTCGGTTTAATTTTCATCATATCGAAATTGATAGAAAATTTCAAGACAAAAAAGAGACAATCTTTTCCCTTCTGTTTCAAGAAAAAACTGTCTCTTTTCGTGAATGACAGCGATCCTCTCATATCAGAGAAATCCCTGCCCTATTATTTTATTTTTCCGTGCGATTTTAGAAATTTGAAAACGTTTCCAACTGCCTGTTTTTCGATCTTACTCGTAGAGGAATCCCTTCTCATTATAAATCAGAGCCATGAACTCGACATCCTCATCGGAATTGTTCTCAAGGCTGTGGAACTGTCCAACCTCGATCAGACAGCAGTCGCCAGGACCGACCTTTGTCACAGACTTATCATTGTCGATGAAATCCGCCTGACCTTTCAGGATATAGTACGGCTCTGTGTCATGCACATGCTGATGCCAGCCCACACTTGTGCCCGGAGGAAGAACCACCTTCGCATACATTCTTCCATGTCCAAGAAACTCCTCCTTTGAGATGATGTGGTGAACATATGCGGTTCCCTTTCCGCCACCTAAATGCTCCACTGCTGTGATATTCTCTTTTCTGACCATGCAACGCTCCTCCTGTCTATCCTGTTTTTCCTGAGTCACTGCCATTCCTGCCCACATGCAGTTCGAGTCAACACTCTGTCGACACTCTGATTAGTGGGTTACCGGTAAAAAATTTCAACCATTTTAGAGAAATCTTAACGACTTTAACATTTTTAATGGTTCTAGTATTTCTAACGGATCTGACGATCGTGACTGAACTCAGGATTTTACAACACGTTCAGTATACTACTTTTCTTCGCCGTTTCCAAGATAAACATCAATTGCATGGGCAACTCGCTTCGCCTTTGCAACTGCCTCGACAACGGTTCTTCCACCGTGCACGACATCTCCCGCCGCAAAGACACCCTCAGCAGTCGTTCTTCCATCCTCATCGACTTTCAAAAGTCCCTTTTCCGTTCCCTCAAGTCCCTCCGTCGTCTGAATCAGCTTGGATTTCGGTCCCTGGCTCGCTGCAATGATCGTGAAATCTGCCGGCTCGAGCAGATCCTCCTCCTCAAGAGAGAGGATCTGACCATTCTCATCGAGGTTGCTCTTGTGAAATACGGGTCCGTCCTTTGTAATCTTCACGATCTGCATTCCATAGTGGAACTCTGCGCCTTCAAGTTTCGCCATCTCAATTTCCTTCGGATCTGCGGCACTCTTATTTCTGCGCGCATACAGCGTTACATACTCAACTCCGCGATGGAGAGCCGTTCTCGCCACATCCATCGCCGTATTTCCGGTTCCGATCACTGCCAGACGTTTTCCGATCTCAAACGAATCCGGGGATGCCAGATAGTGAATTCCGTAGCAGACATTTGGAAGGCTCTCACCCGGCACATTCAACGGACGGGCACGCCACAGACCGCTTCCAATAAAGACGGCATCATAACCGTCGCGGAAGAGATCCGGAATTGTCAGGGATGTTCCAATTGCGGTGTGGAGACGGATATGGATGCCAGAACGCTTGAGCAGAGCCGTGTAGCGATCCAGAATACTCTTCGGCAGACGAAACTCCGGGATTCCATAGCGAAGCATGCCTCCAAGCTGGCTCTCTGCCTCAAAGATCGTGATGTCATGACCACATTTTCTCAGTTCAATCGCCGCAGTCAGTCCCGCAGGACCACTTCCGATGATTGCAATGCGTTTTCCACTCTCCGGAGCCGGTTTGATCTCCATACGGTCAAGGTAGGTGTCGGAGATGTATCGCTCAATCTGTCCCCAGCCGATTGGCTCTCCCTTCATTCCTCGCACACAATGCCCCTCACACTGACTGTCGTGATTGCAGACAATCGCACATACCACAGAGAGCGGGTTATTCTCAAAAAGCTGGTGAGCCGCCTCACTCATCTTGCCCTCTTTTAACAGCTGAATTGCACCCGGAATGTTTGTGGAAATAGGGCATCCCGTACTACATCTTGGTTTCTTGCATTGCAGGCAACGCTCTGCCTCGGACTGAACTCGCAACATTTGACTGATCTCCTATTCTTTCTATGATACATATTTCTTGTGGTAATCTTTTTGTGATTGCTTTCTCTGACAAATTTGCCAACCTGTATTCACCTGTTGTGTTGTCATTTTTTGTGCCATTATTTTTCTTCGCAATCAAAAATTCATGTTATTGAATAATAATTCATTATAATGGCTCTTATTTTGATGTGCAAGTTCAATTATGCATACAATTATATTGTTTTTATGCATTATTTGTTATATTTTTCACGCAATTTATTTTCTTTTTCACAATATAAGAATATAAAAAAGAATGTACCCTGGCACAATTTCCTATTATATAAAAAAGAATGTGCCTTGGCACATTCTCGCGCCGAGGCGCGGTTGCTTCGGCA
>OGIE01002058.1_pt1 | contig 25978 bp, 22 predicted proteins | sample 1571581 | NCBI WGS metagenome assembly OGIE01 (sample SAMEA2582021, study PRJEB24529) | metagenome | biome: Human gut stool | place: China | collected 2011
TGCTCTTCTGACACCTACTCAGCGACGCTGGATCTGAATGGCAAAACTGTCAGCAGCGAGCGTTATTACATTAGCGTCGGAGGTGGGAACAAACCCAGGACTCTGACGGTCAAGGATTCCGGAACAGGCGGCGGAACGCAGGCGCTCGATGTCACGTTTTACGTTTCCTCCAACGGAACGCTTGCAGTCGGCGACTCCTACACCGGCAAGATTTCGCGCGTGGAGCTGCAGGCCGGCGGCGCATTGGAGCGCTTTGGCGGCGAAATCGGCGAGTTGGTATTAAGCAATGCTGCGGCTGGCTCCACAAGTACGGGCTACAATCTGAAGCTGTGGAATGGCAATACAAACGCCTGCACCATCGGCAAGATCACGGACAGCACGAAGAGCAAGAGCCTCACCGTTCAAGACCTGCTGAAAACCAACCATGCAAAGTGCGAGCTGTACGGCGAAAAGGACGGTACATGGAGCATCGTTGATAAGAGCGCTAAAATTGTGGACTTGACCGGCTATACAACGTACAAGGTGCAGTTCCCGGAGTGCGTCCATCAGTGCGCCGATGACAGCAACCCTGTGTGCTCTGTGTGCCACAAGGACCTGTATACGAAGATCACCGCCAAGGCCGCTGACGGCACGACCAAGACTGCCTACTTCACGGAAGACAGTGCGCTGGAAAACGGCTATGTAGAGGCCATCCAGACCTTGAACGGCTGGAGCAATGAGGGCTGCACCGAGCCGACGCTGACCCTGCTGCGGGATATGTATGCTTTCGGCACCTCCATGCCGCTGACCGGCACGCTGACGCTGAAGGGCGGAACGCACACCGCCAAGAATGTGACGGTCGCTAAAAACGCGGACGTGACCTTTGCCAGCGGCAGCTATAAAGGTGCGACCATCGACGGCACGGCGACGGTGAAGGAGGGCGTCACATTTACCGACGCCTCCGTCGAGGTGAACGGTACGCTGAACGCCAAGGGCGGTACCTTCACTGGTAATGTCAAATTCAACGGCAGCAGCATCGCGAACATCAGCGGCGGCAGCTTTAATAATGAAAAGAAATATGGCGGCGTTACGTTTGACTACAATGTCACGGGGACGATCACCGGCGGCACGTTTACCTTCGCGGATTTTTACACCACCAAAGTCAAGCTCTCCGGCGGCACATTTACGATGATCAAAACCAACGGCGACCGCAAACTCGCCGACCTGCTGGCGGAGGGCGCGGCGTATTACGGAGCAAGTGATAATCAGGCTGTGACCAATGATAGAGTGAATACGCTGGAAAATGTCAAGGTCGTGTCGCATACGCACAACGGCGGCACGGACGGCAAGGGCATTTGCAGCATCTGCGGCAAGCAGATGGCGGCGTCGCTGACCGTCGGCGACAAGACGAGCTGGTATGCGGCCTTTGCCACTGCCATCGAGGCGGCGAACGCGGCGGACGGCGAAAAGACCATCACGCTGTATCAGAATGTGGATGACACTGTCAACGGGAAGCGGACCACCTATGAGCTGACCCGCGGGCCGGTGACGCTGGCGACCGGCGGGAAAACGGTCACGAGAGTAAACCTCATCGCCAAGGGCATTTCCCTGACGGTCACGGGCAGCAACGGAGGCTTCTATGTGACGGTGGACGGCAAAGACGCGGAATTGACCGTCAACGACAAGGATACGAAGCTCGCCATTGTCACGGCGAAGAACGGCGGAAAGCTTTCGCTGAGCAACGGCACCTTCAGCCGTGTGGATGTCATGAACGACGGCAGCAGCGCCAGCCTCAGCGGCGGCAGCTACGGCGAGATCACGAGCGATGCCGGCTATGTCAAGCCCTACGCGCTGCTGGCGAAGGGGTACGCTTACAAAAAAGAGGATAACACATGGGTCTCCAACGCCAATATAGGCCTATCAAAAGTCACCGTTGAAAAAGCTCCCTTCGCGGTCGAAAAGATCTATCCGAATAGCGATACGAACTACACCGGAAACTCGGCGTTTGCGACGGACGGCAATATCACGCTGACTGCGGTAATCGCGCCCGAAACGCAGGGCGTCACCTACTACTACTGGTGGGAGCTGTTTGACGAATCAGACAACGACTGGACCACGCATTTCGGCGATGTTAATACTGCGACGCATACCGGCGAGAAGAGCAAGACGCTCACGATCTCCGGGCTGCCCACAGACAAGAGCTATCAGTACCACATTTTCGTCCAGTGCAGCAATGGCTATCAGTGCTACAGCGAGCCGTTCACCGTGACCCAGCATCAGCATAGCTGGACGTACACGGCAAGCGGCGCGACCATCACCGCGAAGTGTACGGCAGAGGGCTGCTATCTGACCGACGGAAACGGCGGCAGCGTGACCATTGCGGCCCCCGCCGAGCTGACCTACAGCGGGGAAGGCAAACCCGCCACGGTGACTGCAAGCAGCGATTGGCAGGGTCCGGCGGCGAGTGGGATCACCATCAGCTACATAAAGACGGGCACGTATGGTCAACAGATGTTGGAAAACGGCGCGCTCCCCACCGACGCGGGCGAGTACACCGCCAGCATCACGGTGGGCGAGGGTAACAAGGCTGCCACTGCCAGCGTGGAGTATACCATTCAGAAGGCTAATCCGGTGGTGACCGAATGGCCGACGCTTTCTGCATCGGTTTATGTCAACAGTGAAGCGACCCTCACCGGCGGCAGCGGCGAAGGCACCTTCGCTTTCAAGGCAGGTGCTGCGAAATCTTGGGACAGCGCAGGCAGCAAGACCACCACGATTGTGTTTACTCCCACAGATACCAATAATTACAAGGAGCTGACTCAGGACTATAACGTAACGGTTGTCAAGCGTACGGTAAAGAGCTGCCATACGCTGACTGGCATTACGGACAAGCCCTACGGAACGGCGCTGGAAGAGCTGGGACTACCCGAAACCGTGACGATCACCACGGAGGACGGCAAAACATTTGATAAGATCCCCGTCACATGGAGCGGTTATAATCCGAATACGCTGGAGGAGCAGACGCTCACCGGAACATTAGATCTTACTTCGATTGCTAACGAGGTGGAGCAGCCCGGCATGCCTGTGACGGCGCAGATCAAGGTCAAACTCACGCAGAAGAACTTCAGCGGCATTTCGCCTGAGGCTTATGATGGTGTGTATGACGGTAAGGCGCACGGAATCACCCTCACCGGCGTGCCCAGTGGCGCAACCGTAAAATACGGCGAAAGCGCAGATAGCTGCACACAGGACAGCCTGACCTACACCAACTTCACGAATGGTCCAAAGATCGTATTTTATAAGGTCTCCCAGTTCGGCTATGCGGATGCTTCCGGCTCCGCCTGGGTAAATATTACCAAACGCCCACTCACCGTTTCCAGCATCACGGAAAATAAGACCTATGCGTATGCTTCCGGTTCAGACGGTAAGGCAATCGGTGTGAATATTGCAGGAAAGCTTCCGACGGATAGGGGAACTACAGCATATGCGGTTGCAAAGACAGATACAGAGAAGCTTTTAAGTGAGGTAACAGTCGATACAGCCGGAAATCTGACCTATAAAGTAAATCAGGTAGATGCGTCCAAGGTTGGAAAGACAGCAATTATCACGGTAACAGCTTCGATGGAGAACTATGCGAATGCTGGATACACGCTGACGATTAGTATTACAGATAAGAAGACGGTAGAGATTAAGCGTGGAAACACCGTATCCGTAGATGGAAGCAATGCGCTGACTTATGGGGAAAAGGTTTCAAAGCTGACACTTGGAAATACCGTTTTTGTGGAAGCCGGTACAGATGATATGATAAAAGGTATTCTTTCATGGAGCAATCCGGACGAGATACCGGCAGCCGGAACCACACAGGCGGGCTGGGTATTCAAGCCGGCAGACAGTACGCATTACGCGGAACTTACCGGAACAGCAGCCATCACAGTAGCCAAGGCAACTCCGATAGTTGTAACAGTACCAACCGTTGCAGAGCGTGGATACAATCCGGATGCTGCGCTTACCAGTTCAGATATAACAGGCGGAAGTGTGACAGGGGCAGATGGCAATTCACTTGCCGGAACATGGAGCTTTACAGGAACGAACATCATTCCGACTGTAAACAACAAAGGCTATCAGGCAGTATTTACACCTGATGACACAAACAACTACAATACAGTAACTAGAACAATAACAGTTACGGTCAATAAGGCAGCGAAAGCTCCAAACATGCCGGAAGCTGCAATGACACCGGCACACAGCACAAAGAAGGTTGGCAATATTACACTTCAGGAAGGATGGAGCTGGCAGGAGGCAGATAAGGACACGGTGCTTGCAGATGGTGTGGCTGTGACGGCGACTGCGGTTTATATAGGAGCTGACAAGGGAAATTATGAGACAGAAAGTGTAAGCATTACGATTACAAGAAGAGAATGTGATCACACGCACACTGAAATACGGAATCAGCGGGAAGCGACCTGCACGCAGACCGGATACGCAGGAGATACCTATTGTACGGACTGCGATAAACTTATGAGTACCGGAAAAGAGCTGGCAGCATTGGGACATGATTATAAAGCAACCGTAACAAAGCAGCCGACGACAACCGAGGAAGGAGTCAGAACCTACACCTGCACCAAGTGCGGACACAGTTACACACAGTCTATCGCTAAGATCAAGTCCGATGACAGCAGTAAAAATAATGGTAATGAAAATCAGAATCCAAAGTCCGATGACAGCAGCAAGGATAATGGCAGTCAAAACCAGAAACCGCAGTCTGGCACAGACAATGGTAATCAGAATCAGAAGCCACAGCCTGATACGGATAATGGTAAGGACAATGGTACTTCAATTAAGCCATACATCAAGGATGACAGCGGCAAGGAAGGCTGGGATGTGATCAAGCCACAGCTTGAAGAAGCTAAGGCAGGCGATACGGTAACGGTTGCAATGAACGGAACGACTGTAGTACCGAAAGATGTAATTGACAGTATCAAGGGCAAAGATACAACACTTGTTCTGGATATGGGAAATGGCCTTTCCTGGAAGATTTATGGAAAGGATATTACTGATGCAGCCGGAGATATTGATTTTGATGTGACAGTCGGAGCCGACGCCGGAAAATCCATTCCTGTGGATGTCATCAACAACGTGACCGGAGAACGTTCTTCCTTGAACCTGACTCTTGCTTATGACGGAGAGTTTGGATTTACAGCCACACTGACCGTCAACATGGAATCAAAGAATGCAGGACTGTATGCGAACCTGTTCTACTACAATGAACAGACCGGAGAACTGGAATTTATCAGCGCCGGACAGATTGATTCGGATGGAAATGTGGAACTTGTATTTACCCATGCATCAGATTACACGATTGTTGTTGATACCAAGATTATGAGTGATAACGGTCAGGCAGACAACAAATCTGATGAAACCATTCCTGCACCTAAGACAGATGACAGCACTTCAAAATATGCATGGAATAATACGATAATCATTATTATAGGTATCTGTATTATGCTGATTGTTATTGGAGCCGTATTCTATGTAAGAAAAAAGAGTGGTTCAGAAGAAGAATAATGATGATTTCATAGGAGTTGCACGATTTAATAGAAAGAGCAAAATCAACAAAAAACAGCTAAAAGTATGTATTTAATATTTGGTGCTCACTTTTTAACATGATATCTATAAAAAGATCCGATGTAAAACAAAAAACTGGTTTACATCGGATCTTTTTAGTATATAATGATTATTGAAAGGCGGTGGAAGTATGCTCATAAGATATATGTTTGACAATTTTTGTTCGTTCAAGGAAGAGTGTGAGTTTTCATTAGAAGCACCAGGCGGGAAAGTAAAGAAGCGCTTTCCGGATAACTATATTACAACAGAAACAGGATACGACTTGCTGAAAACGGCAGTTATCGTAGGTGAGAACGCAGGTGGTAAGTCCAACTTTATAAATGGATTAAAATATCTGAAATCATTGTTTGATACAAACATGAAAGTGCAGTCTGTTAATTCATATATTAACGCAGATACTTTGATGGAGTGTAATAATCCCAAACAGAAATTTAATGTAGTATTCTTAGCGGGGAATCATTATATTTATGAGTATGAAACTATTGTTGATACAAAAGGAATCTATAGCGAAAAACTTATCAGAAGCAGCCAGCGGAAATCAGCTGAGCATGTAGTGTTTGATATTTTACGGGATCAGGAGAACATATATACATTACAAAGAGGAACAGCCAGGGAAGTGACAGCTGCTCTTAAGAATAGCAATAATAGTAACGGATTATTTGTAGTTAAACTGGCTCTTCTCGGAAATAAGGATGCGTCAGCAACTGTTGAATGGATGTTAAATGTCCTATATCCGGGTAATATCCCCTCTGACAATATAGACAGCATTGTCAGGCAGGAACGGGATCTTGAAATTATGAAAGATCCAAGATATGTAGAAATTTTTAAGATGGTAGATTACAGCATTTGCGGAATTGAAGTGGATGATGAGAAGCCTTATTCTAAAACTCTGGTAATTCGTAAGAATGCACAGGGAAAGCAGTTTAAGAGAGAATTATCACAGGATTCAACCGGTGTCAGAGAATTTTTTGCATGGGCTGTACAGATATTTCGCGTGGTATATGAAAATAAAGTGGTATTTGCAGATGAGATGGACCGGGTTCTTAATCCAATCTTGTCAGACCGTGTTATTGCGTATATTAACGGTATGGAGCACAGAGGGCAGTTTGTATTTTCTACACATAATGTATTACACCTAAATTTGAAGACATACATGAAAGAGCAGATTTATTTCATTACAAAAAGTAAAGATGAATTGACATCAGAATTGTATTCTCTAGCAGATTTTCCGGAAGTGAGGTATGAAAACACTAAGATATATGAGTTTTATATGAAGGGAATATTGGGAGGTACGGCATTTGAGTAGAAAAACAAGAGTCCTCCAGAAGAGGTTTGCAGTATTCTGTGAGGGAGATACAGAATATAATTATATAGACAAGATGAGAAAGAATCAGGGCGTATCTGTATTATGCTGATTGTTATTGGAGCCATATTCTATGTAAGGAAAAAGAGCGGTTTAGAAGAAGAATAAGTATCTGACATAGTAATTGAATAAAAGTGTAGAGGTGGGAGCGTAAGCGCCCACCTTTTACAGTTGAAGAAGAAAGAGAATATGAATCCGGAAATTGCAGCTTAACTATAATAACGATATAGCAGACTGATTTTTGACATCATAATCAAAAATTTCATCAAATTAATTTTGTCATATTACATAAAAATGTGCGGATACACAGAAATGGGGAGTGTAACGATGGAGATTAAAAGAGACGCTTACCTACAGCAGTTGACTCATAAAAGTTTCACTGTTATAATTAGTTTTACTAAAAGAGTGAAAGCGGTGATTAAAGTGAAAACAGATAGATACGGATTGGAATGTGTCGAAAATAAATTTTTAAAACTTCCTAATGTTCAAAAGTATGAAGTTGTAAAAAGAACAGAGGATGGTTTTGTTGCATCTGTAGAAATGGATGACGGCTATGAATTTTTGTTAAATGCCTGTGTGGTAAATCAGGTATTTCCATCCACGGTTATGCAGTTGATAGAAAAGCAGAGCATGGAACAAGGTATGAGAATTTTAGTTTCTCCATATGTATCAGAGCGTACTGCCGCAATATGTGAGCAGAATGAAATGGGGTATTTTGATTATGCAGGAAATTGCTGGTTTGTAGGACACTCCATATATTTGTCTGAAAAAGGAAATAAAAATCCCAGACCGAAAGAATATAAGGCAGCGGCTATATTTGAACGTTCTTCTGTGGTATCATCACTTATTTTGAGGGAACTGTTTGTAGATGTTACAAGAGTATGGAAGCTAAAGTATCTGGCGGAAAAAGTAGACTGCAGTATCGGACAGGTATCAAAGGTAATGAATTTTCTACAAGAGAATGCATGGGCAGAAAAAACAAAGGACGGATATATGCTTAGGGAGCCGGAAGCACTCTTACATGAGTGGAGCAGTGTCTATGGTAAAAAGGAAGCATCTGCGTATGCCTGTTACAGTCTGGATAATGTTTCTATTTTGGAAAATAAACTGAAACTGCTGAAAAAGAATATGGGGATTGAATCTTATCTGACGGTTTTTTCCGGCGGAGTTCGTTATGCCCCGGTTATCCGGTATAATAAGGTTCATCTGTACATGGAACCGGAGGATATTCAGGAAGCAATCGCTTATCTGGAGATGAAGGAAGTGAGTAGTGGCTCCAACGTAGTAATTTTTCCGTTGGAAAATGATTCTTATATCAAAGACAGCAGAAAAATTGAGGAGTCACTTGTTGTGTCGCCGGTACAGATTTATTTAGATTGTATGCAGCTAAAGGGCCGTGGGGAAGAAATGGCAGAAGCCGTTCTAATGAAGGAAATTATCAAATGATAAAAGATGAAGATTTGAAAAGTAGAATAGATTATTCTGAAGGACAGAAAAAAGCCGCACACAGGGTTCTTGTGGAGCTGGTCAATATTTTTAGAGAATATGATGTAAGTAATCTAATGTCTTTAGGAATTATTACGGCATTGTATGTGATTGTTTATGGCTTTTGGGTTTGGAGGAAAGGATCATATAATTAAGCCAATCGAGATTTTAAGGAGGTATTCTTATGAAAAGGGTATTGGCATTATTTTTGGTATTAATTTGTATGTTGTCAGTAGTTGCTTGTGATAAAGCAACTGGCAGTGGAGAACCTGTAAGAGATGGTGATGTTTCAGATATTTCAGAGATTGATAAAAATGTCTCCAGTGAAACAGAGCAGACACAGCAAGCGAATGTTGAAAGTATAAGTGGGACAATTTCTCATATAGATGAAGATAAAATTTGTGATTTGACCGAAGAAGAAGTAAAAATAATAGCAGACATTATTGGAAACGGCACTTGGAATACAGAAGGGACTGCCGATTGTGCTAATGATTGCAAACTTATAATTGATGAAAGAACATATTACTATCATTCGGAATGTGGAACATTCAATGACGAAAAAAACAATCAGAACTTACCTGTAACGGCTGAAGAGAAAGAAAATATAAATGCAATATTAGCTCAATATATAACACTTGGTTTAGAGTAGTTCATGCGATTAGACTATTTTGCTTAGAAATAGAACTAAAAAAATTTAGTGTAGATAGTTGAGAGGAGAGTGTTGTGCATGGCAAAAATAGAAAGATATATAAATGAAGATTTTGATCAGTTGCTTTCTAAAATTGAAAGCGGAATAATAAATGGCAGTATGTCAGCAACGCTAGAAGATGCCAGTGACTTTCGAAGTGGAACTGCGCGTTGCAGCGTTCGTGTTTTTGAGCGTTACAGCTATGCTGGAGGAAACAGAGTGAGTCTTAATATTACACTTTTTCAAAATGACAAAGATCCAGTACAACTTTCCGCAATTACAGCGGGAGGAAGCCAAGCTGTATTTTTCAAAATTAATACATTAGGGGAAGAGGCATTTCTTGATAAGTTAATCGAGTTGTTGGATATGTAGCTTGATCTTAAATTACATAGCAGTCATAGGAAAACCGCGTTAACATTTTGAGCAGTTAAAGATGAAATGATTTGTAAAGTTCAAGTTTGCATTGATGATAAGCAGTTCATCTGAATAAAGAAAATAAATAAAATGATCACAATCAATAAAGCAATTAATAACGCCGATACAGGATTTTTATAATCCTATACCGGCGTTTGTTGGTTACGAGAGAATGAGTTTTACGCTTACTTTCCAAATGTATTGCTGGATTTAGCTGCTGATTTAGCTGCCATGGTGTTGGTGGACTCAAACAAGGAAGTTGTCGGTGCGACCGGACACATCAGTACTCGTCCTGTTCCACGATAAACATTTACCAGACCCTCACCGCTAACTGCAGATCCTACAAGTGTTTTCGTAGATCTTTCTACGGTGAATTCAAGATTTGATGACCAGCATACAGCAAGATTTCCATCAATTTTCAGTTCATCATTTTCCAATATGACTTCAATCAATTCATCTTCAGGAACATTAGATTCCAGTGCAGCTATACCATTGCCCTGTAAACTCAGATTAAATAGCCCTTCGCCACCTAATACGGCTGATGAAAGGTTCTTTCTGGCTACAACTTTACTATTTACATTTGCATCACAAGCTAGAAACATGCCATCCTCAATTGTCATTCCGGCTGGTCCCCATTTGCCAATGTCTGCAAGGATAATATATTTGTATGTCGGTTCTAATACCAGGCAGCCTTCACCAACATATTCCGGTTTAACTGCGGTTTCTTTTGTAACGGCACCTTTGATCGCTTTTCCAAGGAGATCTCCGATGCCTTTTACGCCAGATGTAGCTTGTACATTTCCGCCCATCCATTGCATGGCACCGGCCTGGATAATAGCAGAATGGTCTTTATCAATATCAATAACAACTTGTCTTCTTCTGACCCCCATTTTGCTCATAAAATATTCGTTCATTGCATTCATCGGTGATACACTGGCATCCTGTACATATTCAAGTACATGGAAGTTTCCGATACTTTTTGCAAATTTTCTGTTTTCATTTTGTAAGTTTTCAATTCTCATATTACTACTGCCTCCTTTACCTTTGATAATAATTCATAGTGTTACTCGGATATGTTTATTATAACAGAAAAAATGAAAGACACATATCAGAATGTGTTTCAGAAGGAGTAAAAAATGTTATCGTTATTATTTGCAATTTAGAGGTGGGTATCGTAAAATCAGAGCAAAGATTGCAAGAAAGTAGGAGACAACAATGCTGACTGTTCGTGAAGCGATGAAAACCGGCGGCCTGAGCAAATGCCGGCTTCTGGCAGGGGAGGCGGGGCTTGACAACGCCATTACCTGCGTGGACTGCATGGAGGTGCCGAACATTGAGCCCTGGCTGCGCAGCGGCGAGCTGCTCATCACTACCGGCTACGCCCTGCGGGACGATGAAAATGCCATCCCCTACCTGCTGGAGACCCTGACCAAGGGCAAGGCCGCCGCCTTGGCTATCAAGACCCGGTTTTTGGGTGAGCTCAAGGACACTGACATTGCTCTGGCCCAGCGTCTGGGGCTGCCTCTGTTCGAGATGCCCTCGGATATGCCCACAACAGAGATGGTGATGCCTGTGGTGCGGATGCTGACCAACCGCCAGGTGGAGATCATGGAATTTTCCGAAAAGATACACAAGCGCTTTACGGAAATCGAGCTCTCCGATGGCGGTTTCGGAAAGATTGCCGCCGTGCTCTCCAAGTTGCTGCAGATGCCCGCGGCCATCGTCGATGGCGCAGGGGAGATCCTGGCCGCCAGCCATATACCAGACAACTTCGAGGACTTAGAGGATTACATCCTCCAGGAGGTGCTGGGACAGGGCAGCGCGGCGGAGCGCTGTCCCCGGGAGACCAGGGGATACACCGTGTTCAGCCGGTCGGTGACCGTCCGCGAGGCAGTAAGGGGCTACATTCTGGTATTTTGCCCGGTGGCTGCCCTCAACGAGATGCAGATGATCATTCTGGACCACTCCGTCACGGCAGCGGCCCTGGAATTCTCCAAACGGGACAGCATCCGTGACAATGTCAACCAGCTCAACACGGCTCTTTTTCTGGATCTGGTACTGCGCAACATCTCCACCCACAAGGAGCTGACCTACCGAACCGAGGAACTCAACTGGCCCCGGCCGCCCCTGGCCATGATCTGCATGGACATATGCAGCTTCAAGAAGGCCATCGCCGGACTCTCCGAGCAGGAGATTCTGGAGAAAAAGCTCCTGGTTTCCGAGTGCCTCAGGACTTATATGCCACAGAGCGTGGTGGTGTCGCAAAGTGACAGCTTCGTGTGTATCTTCCCGGAATATGCGCAGCCAAAGGAGGTGCTTAACGCCATCAATACCAGCTGTAGCCAAATTAAGGAGCTGACGGGCTTCTCATTCACTATCAGCGTCATCAACCATATCTCGGACTATCTGGATCTGGCGGATGCCTACACCGAGGAACGGAGCATGGTGGACATCGCCCGGATCATCGGCAAAAGTGGGCAGATCTTCTTCGCCGGGGACCTCATAAAGGAGCAGGCCTACCGCCATTGTGTCGATAACCCCTATATCAGGAGCTATTACCGGGATACCCTGGAGATCCTGCGTCGCTACGATGCGGAAAATGATGCTAGCCTCACCGAGACTCTGGAGGTCTATACCTCCTGCCTGGGTATCAAGACCAAGGCGGCGGAGACGATGGGGCTGCACCGCAATACACTCTCCTTCCGCCTGCGGCGGATAGAGGCCCTTCTGGACCTGAATTTAGACGACCCGGAGACGATTCTATTCCTGCACATGGTCTTTCATATCAGCCGTTTTTTCTAAGAACCATAGTAAAGTCGAATTGCCCTTTTCGTTGTGCTTGATGCACAATGAGGAGGGCAATTTTGCGCAGGATTGAACATTGACGGCGACTGGGAAAATCGTATATCATTTTTTTTACAGAAATAAAGTCTTCCAACAATGGACAAGATTTGTTTTGTGTGCATCTTGCATAACATGGAGGGTAGAAATGGACAACAATGTAAAAATCGCGTTGGTGCAGTTCCAAAGCAAGCTGAACTGCCCGGATGAAAACATGGAAAAAGCCTGCGGCATGATTGCCCAAGCGGCAAGCCAGGGAGCTAAGATCGTTTGCTTCCCGGAGCTTTTCAGCACCGGTTACAACCTGGATATCGTGGGACCGCGGCTTCCGGAGACCGCCGAGCGCCTGGATGGTCCCCGTATCGCTAAGCTTTGTCAGGCTGCCAAGGAGAACGGCTGCTATGTCATTGCCCCGGTGGCCACAGAAAGAGAGGTCAAGGGCGTGTATTTCAACTCGGCGGTCCTCATTGACGATGAAGGCCATGTGGCCGGCTGCTACGATAAGCACCATCTGTACAGCCTGGAGCGCTTTCACTTCCGCATGGGCAACGACATCCCTGTGTTCGACACGAAGTACGGCAAGATAGGCATCATGATCTGCTATGACGCGGGCTTCCCTGAGGTGGCACGACTCCTGATGCTTCAGGGCGCAGAGGTAATCTTTATGCCAAGTGCCTGGCGGGTACAGGACAAAGATATTTGGGATATCAATGTGGCACAAAGAGCTCTGGAGAACCTGTGCTATGTGGCGGCGGTGAACCGCTTTGGCCAGGAGGGGGAGACCTATCTCTTCGGCGGCACTAAGGTAGCTAACAGCCGTGGTACCACGGTGGCAGAATGTACCGGGGAAAAAGAGGAGATCGTCTATGCGGACCTGGATCTGGCCTCCACTGCCAAAAACCGTCAGGAGATCGATTACCTGAAGGACCGCAGACCAGACAGTTATCAACTTATCGCTAAGAAACTCTGAAAGGAAGGAACCAACTGTGGAAAAGAATATTACACCTGTAAAAGAAAAAGAAGTCCTCAACGACTATGAGGCAACGCCGGTACCTGACTCGGAGCATATGTCCTGGCTCAGCCAGGGCGCGGTCTGGATCGGTGCGAGTTTTTGTCTGGCAGCCATTCAGACCGGCGGCATCCTGGCTAACGGCCTGAGCTTTGGCCAGAGCATCATCGCTATCCTTGTGGGCTCCGCTATTCTTACTGTTTTGGCTATTTTCATGGGAATCGTGGGTGCCCAGACCCATCTGGCCTCCGCTATGAACTCACGTTTTTCCCTGGGCATCAAGGGCTCTAAGATATTCGGTATCGTGGTGGCCTTTTCGCTGTTCGGCTGGTTCGGCTTTCAGGCCGATATGTTCGGACAAACGGTGGTGACCCTTTTGGAGGGATACCTGGGCATCCACACTGCACCTCAGGTAGTGTGGACCATCATCGGTGGCACCGCCATGATGATCACCGCCATCGTGGGCTACAAGGGCATCAAGGCTCTTTCCAATGTGGCTGTTCCGCTGTTGTTTGTACTTGCTATGGCGGCTCTTGGCATCACCCTGGCACGGGTTCCCTTTGCCTCCATCACCTCAAAGGGTCCTGTGGGCGTCGCCATCCCCCTGACGGTGGGTATCGCCTCCGTAGTGGGCAACAATGCCGTCAGCGTGGTGATCGTCTCTGACTTTACCCGCTATTCCAAGACACGCAAGGACGCCATCCGCGGCTGCATCCTGGGCTACTTCTTTGGCTATGTGCCTATTTTGCTCATGGGTGCCATCTTTACCTACTCCTTCAATAACTGGAACATTGTGGAGATTATGCTCGGCGAGCTGAACCTGGGTATTGTGGCGGCCATCGTGCTCATTCTGGCCCAGTGGACCACCAACGACAACAACCTCTATTCCTCCGTGCTGGGCGTGGCCAATGTGCTGGCTGGCACCAGGATCAAGTATAAAAGATGGCTGCTGACCCTCATCGTGGGCATTATCAGCATTGCCTTCTCCGCCATTGGTTTGGTTGATCACTACTTGTCCTTCCTCTCCATCCTCACCGCTACTATCCCCGCTATGGCCGGTGTGGTTATCTCCGACTTCTTCTTCCTGAACAAGAACGGCTATGAGTTTGAGCTCATCGAGAAGAAGAAGCTGGCTGACTGGAACTGGAGCGGTATCATCTCCTGGTTCCTGGCCATCTTCATGGGTCTGTGTATGACTGCTGCTCCCACTGGCCTGGGAGTGCCCGTCCTGGTGAAGCTGGCTGGCGTGGTGCCTACCCCAATCGTGGGTGTGATCGTGGCTTTTGTGTGCAACATGGTGATCTATCCACTGTTCAACAAGCGCGCTGGCAAGGGCTGAGCTGCTTGAAAAAGTCTTATCGTCTTGAGCCCTATCTCTTTGAGGATAGGGCTCAAGAGTTGTGAGAGGTATTGGAATATGAATAGGATTGAACTTTTGCAATCGGTTTTGCGCTCCTCCCTGCACTTGAAAAAGGGCGAGCGCTTTGCCGTAATCACCGATACGAATAAGCTGGACATCGGTCGAGACTTTCACTGTGCCGCCGAAGCCTTGGGCGCGCACTCCACGCTGGTCTGCATCGAGCCTATGCAGGTGTCCGGGGAAGAGCCTCCTCAGATCGTCTGCGATGCGCTGATGCAAAGTGATGCCGCCGTGTGTCCCATGAGCGTGTCCATCACCCACACCAATGCCCGTCTGCAGGCCTCGGCCAACGGATGCCGGGTGGCCACCATGCCAGGCATCACTGATGAGATGCTCCTCACCGGGGCCATGACCGCTGACTATGAGCAGGTGGAGCAGTTCACTCTGCGGCTTACGGAGATGCTCTCCCGGGCTGATAGTGCCACCATCCAAAAGGACGGCCATACCCTGACACTGGATCTGAAGGGCCGCCGGGGCGTGGCCAGCACCGGCGTTTTCCGCCACAAGGGCAACAGCGGCAATCTTCCTTCTGGAGAGGCGTACATTGCTCCGGTAGAAAACGGCAGCAACGGCTCTGTGGTGGTAGATGGCTCCTTTGGCGACATCGGCCTTCTTGGCTCCCCCATCCAGCTCACCGTGCGAGACGGCAAGCTGGTGGACATCCAGGGTCAGGACGCCGACAAGCTGAGTGTTCTACGAGAGAGCGAGGCCAATGCCACCCTCTGTGAGCTGGGCATCGGTGCCAACTATGCCGCCCGGCTCAGGGGTATTCTCCTGGAGGATGAAAAGGCCTACCACACCATCCATGTGGCCTTTGGTACCAACGATGATTTCGGAGGCACCAACAAGGCCACCTGCCATATGGACGGTATTATAAAAAATCCCACCCTCTATTTAGATGATGTGCTGGTCATGCGAGACGGGGAATACCTTATTTGACACAAAAATCACATTTTAATCATAATTTGTGGAGGAATTAAGCTGTGAAGACGTACAAAGTGGGTGTGATCCGGGTGCTTACCACGGAGGATGAGACGGTACTCAACCGCCACGGCAAGCTGCTGGAGCGCTATTACCCCATGTTTCAGGTGACCTCCCGGTGCATTCCGGAGCAGTTTGAAGGGGTGCATGACGAGGAGACGGAACACCAGTCCATTCCCAAGGTGGTGGCTCTGGCGGAGGAGATGTACCGCGAGGGTTTTGATGCTGTGATCGTGAGCTGTGCCGGTGATCCTGGCGTAGAGGAAGCCCGCAAACTACTGCCCATCCCAGTGGTGGGCGCAGGGGAGAGTGTGGCCACACTTTCGCTGTTCTTCGGCGAAAGGCCTGCAGTTCTTGGTATTTTGGATGCCGCTCCCAAGGCCTATCGGCGGCTGTTTGGGGATAAGATCGTGTCCTGCGAAAAGGGTCAGGGCATCCAAAGCACCCTGGATCTGATGACGGAGGAGGGCTTCGCCAAAACCGTAGAAAAGGGTCGGGAGCAAAAGGCTGCCGGGGCAGATGTCATTGCCCTGAGCTGCACAGGAATGTCCACCATCGGCATCGCACCTTCTCTGGAGGAGGCTCTGGGCATCCCGGTGATGGATCCGGTGCTCTGCGAGGGCCTGATAACGCTTTTCGCCCTGCGGCGCGCAGAGGCGGCAGAATTGATGAAAGGGGAAATACATCATGCTAAATAAACAGATTATTGATATTTTTGAGCTTTTAGACGATCCCAAGGCCAACGGCCAGATCGTAAAGGCCTTCCTGCAGGCCATTGATCCGGAGGTCTCCGTAGAGACCTATGCCCTGGAGGGTCCTCAGGGAAAAACCGACATGGTAAAGGTCCGCATCCCCGGCACCGAGGGAAAGACCGTTGGCGGCAGCTATCCTACCATCGGCATCCTGGGCCGCTTAGGCGGTCTGGGCGCAAGACCGGAAGTGGTGGGCTATGTGTCTGATGGTGATGGCGCCCTGGCCGCTCTGGCGGTGGCTGCCAAACTCATCGATATGCGTAAGAAGGGCGACTGCCTCAAGGGAGATGTGTTCATTTCCACCCACATCTGCCCTGATGCGCCCACTCAGCCTCATCATCCGGTGCCATTCATGGGATCTCCCGTTGAGATGCATCAGGTCAATGAGGAGGAGGTATCCCCGGAGCTGGACGCTATCCTCTCCATCGACACCACTAAGGGTAACCGCATCATCAACACCCGGGGCTTTGCCATCTCCCAGACGGTGAAGCAGGGCTACATTCTCCGGGCTTCGGAGGATCTTTTGGACATCATGCAGCGCACCACCGGCAAGCTTCCCTATGTGTTCCCGGTGAATATGCAGGATATCACCCCTTACGGCAACGATGTTCATCACATCAACAGCATCATGCAGCCTTGCACCTGCACGGCGGCTCCGGTAGTGGGCGTGGCTATCACTACCGAGATGATGGTTCCTGGTTGCGGCACCGGCTGCTCCCACATGGAGGACATCGAGGAGGCGGCCCGCTTTGTTCTGGAGGTGGCCAAGGACTTTACGGCTGGCAAGATCAGCTTTTATGACGCCCAGGACGATGCCCGAATGAATAAGCTCTATGGCTCCATGAAGCACCTTCAGCAGCTGGGCAATCGGGATTAAGCCAAACGTATTATTTGCAAAGTATCGCCAATACCTGAAAAAAGAGATTCTACCCTCTCTTTTTTCTTTGACACCCTAAAAACCCCCTTGGAGAACCGCAAGGCTCCAAGGGGGTTTTTGCAGGAAAGCGAAAGGCAGGGGAGGATGTCCTTGCCCTACCGTTGTCGACAGGATAGGCTTGATGTCTGAGGCAGCCTTCGGGTTACCCTTATTTATAGAAGTAGTTTTTCAAAAACCGATGTGATATAATTTGCAGCATAAACAAAGTGATAAATTGGAAGTTGACGAGAGGTAGCCGCAATGAGTTTGGTGCCATTAACAGTAGACAGGAATCAAAGGATATCATGTGTTCTTATGATATTATATTTCATGTATTCAAACAAAGTAGGAGAGAGGTAAATACACCATGAATTTGAAAAAAGTTCATCACATTGCCATTATTGGGAGCAACTATGAGCAATCAAAGCACTTTTATGTGGATCTGTTAGGTTTTTCTATCGTTCGAGAAAATTACAGACCAGAACGTGATGATTACAAAATTGATCTTCAACTCGATGAGATGGAATTAGAACTTTTTATCATTAAAAATTGTCCGAAACGCCCCAGTTATCCAGAGGCTTACGGTCTTCGACATCTTGCCTTTGCTGTAGACTCGGTCGATAATACCGTAAGAGAATTGAATAAAAGGGGCATCATAACTGAGCCGATCAGACTCGATATTTACACAGGCAAAAAAATGACATTCTTTTATGATCCTGACAATCTTCCCTTGGAAATTCACGAATAAAGTATTGCAGTAAAAGATGTGCCCTGTTTTAGACTGTAATTTTATAATTTCCAGTTTGGAGCAAGATTCCGTACTAAGTTATGACATCTATTCTATACTATCTATCACAGCGAAATTCACAAAGAAAAAGCCCGGGAACCCGCATAAATGCTGGATTCCCGGACTTATAACATTTCTTATCAAGTTCTACTAAGCTGTCAATTTTAAAGGTTAAGAAAATGCGAAATTCGCATTAGTTACCCATCTGCTTAGAGACCTTTCTAAACAAATGGCTTAAATACAACATCCTAGCAACTTTGTTTTCAATTTTACTCAACTTTTTCCAACAAAATCATTTTTCGATAATTCTCAGTCTGCCAAACTACATCAAATCGTATTAGACTGCATCAAGCATTTTCCTTTGAACTTCCAATTCCGCTTCTTTAGCACTCCTACTGTCTGCCAGCACCAACGCATTAAGCTTTGAAACATCAATTTGCGCTTCTTCATCAGCCAGATGCGTATAAATATTGATTGTAGTAGAATAGTTTGCATGTCCCATTAATGCCTGCGTTACTTTTGCGTCCATACCAGCATAATAACATAATGTAGCAAACGTATGACGCAGTGCATGCGGATAAACAGCCTGCATTAACACGGCCTCCCGTTTTTCTCTCTGTGCCGCAAACAATTCATCAATGTTGATTTGCTTAACTAAACGGTTAATTGCATGTTCTGCTACATATCGCGTGCATGGACTTCCCATCGATGTCACAAAAACAAGATCTGCAAATTCTCCTGTACCACGGTATCTCGGACCTAGTTTCTTCTTTAAATTATGTACCTTTTCCAACTGTCTACGGAACATTTCTTCAACATTCCGGATAAATGGAATTTTCCGATACGAATTTGCTGTTTTCAATGTTCCCAGACCCTCGGTCTTAACGCCCTCAATATAATCTGTATGAAATGCCTGCTTTAACTCAATGTAGCCATTTTTGCTTTTTGTAGACCAATGGATATCACACTCTTTCAGCCCGCCAACTTCACCAATACGCATTCCGGTATAAATCATAATATAGAACGTTTCATACCACCAAGTACCTTCTGCCGCCTGCAGAAATTGGGTAATCTCTGCTGTATTCAACCAACGTGTAAGCACTTCTTTCTTATCTTCACTTGGCATAAGTACATCAAACGCAGGGTTTACGGTAATATAACCATTATTCACAGCCGATGCAAGGCAATACTTCAATCGTCCGAGCGCCTCACTAATAGTGCTCCTTGCGATTTTTCCTTCCTCGATCATATCATTTACAGCAAGTTGAAAATCTCTACTTCTAAGATCAACAATCAACATATCTCCAATTTTATTAAGAAAAGTCCTTTTTACCGAACTTTTCATAGGAGTAATCGATTGTTTCTTTACAGAAGGTGCTTTGTAAGTATCAAACCATTCTTCAAACCATTCTGATAATGTATAATCGCACTCGAATTTTCCAAGATCGATTTTCTGTTTTTCCTCTCTGAGACGCTTTCTCATCTCCTGATAGTTAAATCCGTAAAATGCAATCTGATGTCCCTTATAACTGGTACGAGCATAGTAGCGACCATCCGGTCTCTGGGAGAGTCCCACTCCCAATTCTTTTCCTTTTAAATCTTTTCCCATATGGCGTCCTTCTTTCCGGACGCATCAAAATAGTACTCTTTTATTTTAATGCAAAAGCTTATATATTTCAATACGTCCGCAAAGTTTTCCTGTCTTTTTACTCAAATACTCCTGTTACTATTTTCCCTGAGATGCTACTTTCATTTTTGCCTGTTTCGCAATCCAGCTATCTAATAAAGGTTTTGAGGAATACAGGCGATTGCCAATGCGAAGGCCAAATGATTCTTTTCTCATAAGCTTTCTGGCCATCGTATCTCCAATCCCTAAATATTCCCTGGTTTCTTCGACTGTCAGTAACGTTTTTTCCATAAAGCACCTCCATGCCTGTTATAAATTAATCATAACTGATAAGTCTCTATGTACGGTAGTATTCACGCATAGCACAGTATGGCATCTTATAGCATATACTTCTTTTTACAAAAAAATAGAGAGAATCGCTATCACGTTCTTCTCTCCAATAATTCATACGTTAAATTTTTAGAAAATACATATTTCTATACAAGACATCCTTGTTTCAGTAACTTGATCTGATAAGATGTCAGACCAGATTCTTGAAGCCCATCCAGGTTTTGCCTCATATAACTATCCATGTACATTCTCAAGGAATCCTGTTTAGGTACATCATAAAACTGAAATGAATCTGTCACAAATTCGCCCTGTTCAAATTTACAAATAATAAATCTTTCTTCATTATTTCCACTATGCAACAATTCGTCAAAAACAACTTTTCCTACATATTTCTTGCATTTCAATTCTTCACCAATTTCCTGCATGTAGCTGAAAGGAGACTCGCAATCAAGTATTAATACCAATGTCATTTTTTTCTTTTCTAGTGTAATAATATTATAGTTTTTCATGCGTTCTCCTTTCCTCATTATTTCATCTATATTGCATAATAATCATCAATAACTGCCAAAGTTCTCTTAATTAAATCATGTGCTTTGTCACAATCTAAAACTTTGGTAGTATCCAGCGGTGCTGTTGGATCATCCCAATGCTCCAATACATGGCGATTGTTATGATAAAAAGTATAGCAACGCCCTAAATAGTTAACTTCTTCAGATGTAGCTTCTCCCGTGCAATCTGCCTTCAACTGATACTTTGCTCCATTTACCTCAAATACATCAAATCCATTATACTTAATATAATTATTATCCGGAACAATTTTCTTGCCAATCACGATTGCCTTTAAATGTCCTTCTAATACACGCATTGCGGGTTGCGCTAAGAATGTTCCATCAAATAAATCTCCTTTAAGATTAAGATTATAAACAGCCTGATGTAATACTTTGGACATTTTAGCTGTTAATTTATCATATGCATTAGGAAGGTAATGACAAAAGGTTTCTTCAACATTTTCCTTATCTATATTCAAGTTATAAGTATCATTAAAAATTTTCGGAATCTCCTCAACATCTACCAATTCCGTCACATATGTAATAATACTTGAAAACAACGACTTCGGTTTTCCTTGAACTACCAGCTTTTCAGTATCATAATACGTTATCTTTATCCTATCCTTTTTATCCAACATTAATGTATATGAAATTCCATGCGCAATAATATTTTCCGTCTTGGATAGTCTTGGCAAAAACTCTTCCTGCATCAATTCCATAATTGCTAAAATATCGCTATGTTTTATTTTTTTGGCTGTAAACCAATAATCTCCTCGTTTTATTTGTGGAATTCCTTTTCCCTTTATAAGAGCCTCTTTGGCCAATTCATCAGCCATATCATTATACTTATTATTGGAATGCGCTACTACTTTAGAAAAGAGAATATTAATTTCGCTTTGCCACTTCTTTATTGCCTCTGCATATTTTGCTGCCAATGAATTTTTAGCTCGCCATTCTCCTACTGCCCACTTTTCTATCCCTGCATAATCATATCTTATTTCTACTTCTGAATAATTATTGGCAATCGCCCATTTTACAGCATACATAGCCCCCAACATTTCACCCGCCACATTGCGAATCGCAACTGATTCGGGATTATCACCATTTCCTGACTCTTTTATAATATCTCCAGATGGAAGTAAAAATACACACCCAAAAGAATATTTTTTTAATGAGTCATCGTAGCTTCCATCTACATAAGCGATAAGTCGAGTTTCAAGTGGATCTATATTTTCTTTAACCTTAGTTATAGATGTCTTTTTTTCTGATCCAGCTAAATAATTCTCTGCTTCCTCTTTCGTTGCAAATCCCTGAAATTCTGCGTTGCTATACCCTGCTATTGACGCTTGACATTCTGTCCAACTATTAAATATTCCTATCGTACGTCCCCGCTTAACAGCATAAAAATTCTTTTTCGCCATTCTCTTCTCCCTATGAGCGCTGTATTATAAACCACTTTATGTATTTTGTCAATCACTTTTCCTATTTTATTGTATAATACTTATTTCCAAAACACAACCAAAATCTTATGCTCAAAATTTTTTCTTTTCCAAAATTAAAGAAAACTTACTACCATATTTCGTAGAATCTATCCTATGATACCTTCTTCATCCAACAAAAAGCAGCCTCATGGCTGCCTACAAATTTATTACTACTTTCTCCACGTCAAATTTTTCTCATTCATTTCAAAAATCTCACAACATCATTTGGTGTGCAATTCAAATACTTGCATATTCTTTCCAAGGTGATCATCGTGATATTTTCGCTTTTCTTTATCCGATCCAACGCTTTGTTGTCTAATATCTTATCTTGCAATAACCGATACTGACTTACTCCCTGTTTTTCTAATGTTTCCCAAAGAGGACTATAATCTATCATATGCTTACCGCCCTTTCTAGCTTCCATCATATGATAATTTTTGATTATTCTATATTGTGTATATATGCACAATACGTTATACTATTTTACAGGAGGTGCCGCATATGAAAGAATATGATTATAGAAACACTCTTGATCTTGATAGTTTATCCACAATGTTAGATGACCTAACTCCCCACGAAGCAACCGTTGCCATTGAGGCTATTACACACGAACGGGAATCTGCAGAGAAAAAAGCCTTAGAAGATTATCATAAATGGTTTGAGGCTGCCGTTCTACCTGTTCTGCAAAAATATGCCAAAGAAGCTATTGCTCTCCTTACCGTTGAAGATGATGGAGTAGCTATTTCAACCACCATTACAAATGAAGCTGGATTTGATATCTCTGAATCAGACCGGCAAATGCGTTCCTTATTCCTTACCGCTAATCACATAGAAATAGGCCGTCAGATAGATACAAATAATGTATCTTTAACCTTAATATTTGAAATGTCATAGATTCTAATTTCAAAATGCCCCATCGTAGATTAATCTACTAATGGGGCATTCAACATTATCCAGTATTAACTTTTCTTCTTTATATACTTATTCAATTCTTCTTCCGTTAAACCTAATAAAGTGGCTATGTACGACCTGCATGAATATTTGGATAAAACAGCATCCGTTCCTTCCATAATAAAATAATATCCGTCTGCAGCTCTTTTTCTTCAAGGATTTCTTCCACATGCTCATCAATCGTATCCTTAGCTACCATAGAAATTATCGTAACCGGTTCTTTCGTTCCAATTCTGTGTGCTCGATCCTCTGCCTGCACATTTGCAGTTACGGACCACTCTTTGTCGACAAAAATAACTGTACTTGCTGCAAACGTCTGCGCTCAAGTCCAAACCACCGGAGAATATTATACAGATCCTCTGGCTTATCATGGCACACTATGGCTAATGACCTTGAGAGACTTTATTGTTTTATCTGCACATAACTCCTCTAGCTTATTATCATCTCCTAATATTTCTTTTTTTACAGAATCCGGCAACATGGAATAACTATCCTTTAAATTTTCAAGCATCCCGTCATGCTCTTTTTTAAGCATTTTTGATTGAGCCCCGATTTCTTCCAAAGTTTTTTCCAGTCTCTTTATATTTTCCTTCTCGGCCAAATAACGATCATCCGAAACTCCGCTGTTTACTTTCATCTGCTGCAAGTAAGTCTCTCGTGTATGCTGCCCTTTCTCTTCCCGCAATATTTCTTTCTGTAATTCAGCAGCTTTTAAAGGATGCAAAATGCGATTTATATTTTTTAATTCTATCTGCAACATTTCGATTTTTTTACCAGCCTCTTCCATTTTTAAACCAATCCGATCTTTCTCTATTTCGAAATAGGAAATGCGACCCACTAATTCTATTTTCTGCTGTTCCAGTTCATGAAATGTCTTAATAGTACTTTTCTGCGTCTTTTCATTCTGATAGATACGATGTTTCAAATCCTGAAATTTCATTGAAATACGATGTTTTACCTTAATGGCTGATACAATCAAAAACTCAATTTTATTCATTGCCTGTTCTGCAAAATGATTATAGGAACGAACAGCACGATTAATATTGCCTATATCCGACCGTTCAATATTCTCTACAGCAACACCTTCCGATTTCAACCGATCTGCACGCTTTTCTATATTAATAGACGCTACACCAAGATGAACTGTCGGGAGCTTAATCAAATTCTGGTCGGCATAAGAGCGTGCATCCACGCGTTCCTTAAAACCAATTTTCTGCAAGCTCTCATTCACTGCATGTTCCCAGGCTTTTCTCCACTCTGGAACCCGTTCTTCTGAATTCCAAAACTCAATTGTTGGATTTTTACGTCCATAAGGTGTCGTTTTGGGCTGTTTGCTGATTCGCTTTAAATTTCGTTCTGCAGCCTCTTCTGCAGTAAGCCATGCTTTCTTTTTGTCCTCTGTCTGATACTGATATAACTTTCTCCAACCATTTCCCTTCTGTTCCGCATATTCTTTCGAAGTCAAAGCACATTCCTTCAGGCCACAGCGGCAAATATACTCTGCCTGAGATTTTACTTCCCATTTCCCCTCCAAACCAATTGGACGCATGGTACAAAGAATATGTGCATGTGGGTTTAAAAATTGCATTTCTTCCATATTATGTGTAACCTTACCAGTTGAATCTATCGGCTGATGTCGATCATTCGTTTTTGGAGGATTATGTATCGCAATATCCACACACATTCCTTTGCTTACCAATTCCTGTTTTACAAACTGTTCCACAAGTTCCACCAGCTTCTCGTGCGGCAATTCTTTTGGCAAAGCCATTTCGAATTCACGGGCCAACTGGGCCGATTTAGATTTTTCTGCAGCCTCAACGGCATTCCAAAATGTTTTCCGATCTTTGAAGTTTTTGGGCGCATGATCGGGCAACATGATTTCTGTAAATTCTACCCAGTTCTTTTTTCGAAAATCATGGGTTACCCCATCCCATTCGTTGGTAATACATTCTCCAGAACGATATGCAGCTGCGGCCACTGCACTTCTTCCGCTGCTCCGGCCAATTATTTTTACTGACAAATGATAAATTGCCAATTTTATCTTCTCCTCTCTATCCTGCTACCTTATTACATTCTCTACCCCATCAGTTTGCGTATCCCTTCTGTAAAGAAGGGCGCACTTATACATTACCTTAGCAGGTAATGCGTGCGCTCTACCGAGGGTCGCTGCCGCGGGCGTCTCCCGACGGGTTCTGCGAAGCTTCTGCATCACTACCACTGGTCAAATTCTGGTGATTCAGGGCGCAATACAGCAACGTTTCAAAATGCTCGTTGCTGATTGCTACAGCACGCTCTTCGCTCAGGCTAAGCGCATGCTCTGCAATGGCTCCACGAACAATCAACCGATGTGTGCGATGTTTTCTGGCCACCGTCTTATCCCGTTGCTCCTTTAACTGCCTGCGATGCAATTCCTGCTTTTTCTGAATTTCCGTAAGTTTTTTTGCTTCTTCTGAAATCATAGTACTTTCCTTTTTCACCATTTACGCCTCCCTTCTGAATCCATTTCAACCAACTGTCTGTGAAAAAAGAACAGGCAATGCCAAACCGGCATTACCTGCATCTTCGATGTACATTCTCATGTTCTTTCGAAAAACATGTTTCAACAGATAATTTCTCTGCTGCCTTCTGCACCAAATCTTCTAGCGGCTCCCGTTCTTTCAACTTTTTCTGGATCTCATCGATCAGCTCAATCGCCTGTTTTCCTGCTGCCGGATCAAGATTTGCCAGAAACGTTCGGAAGACGGAACGGAAATGAGTAATGCCACTGTAATGGTATTCCCA
>OGIE01002060.1_pt1 | contig 25940 bp, 19 predicted proteins | sample 1571581 | NCBI WGS metagenome assembly OGIE01 (sample SAMEA2582021, study PRJEB24529) | metagenome | biome: Human gut stool | place: China | collected 2011
AGCGTATCGAGAGTGCATTTTATAACCCTAAATCAAAGCCCAAGACTTGAGTGGGAATAATTTCAGAGGTCGAAAAAAGCCCGTAAACACTGGATTTTTTGAGCCTTGATGCCCCTCGTGGCAACGATTTGGCAACAGAATTTCATTATTCATAAAAAGAGAGCTAACTGATTTTGATTAAGTCAGTTAGCTCTTTTTTATTTTGGTATGCAGATGGAGATAGAAAGATCGTTTTTATCAATCATTGCCGCGGGCTTTCTTATTTTCAGTTCACTGCTTCTCTTCCTCTGCGATCGCTTCCACCGCAATATGCAGCGCTTTGACCATCATTTCCAAACCCATGCTCGGCGCGTTGCCGTCCTTGGTCTGCTCGGGCAGGTAAGGGACGTGGACAAAGCCGCAGCGCGGGGCTGGATTGCTCCGCTCGCTCTCGTGCAGGGCGCAGTAAAGGAGATCGTTGCACACGAACGTGCCCGCGGAGTACGAGAGCTGAGCGGGGATCCCCTGCTCACGCAGGGCGTCGACGATCTCCCGCGTCGGGATCGTCGCAAAATAGGCGTCCGGACCTCCGGCCATGACCGGCTCGTCCGTCGGCTGCTTACCCGCGTTGTCGGCGATACGCGCGTCGCGCAGGTTGATGGCCACGCGCTCGACGCGTATGCAATTTGCGCCGCCGTACTGGCCGACGCAGAGCACCGCGTCGGGACGCAGCTCCGTCAAAAGCTTGTGCAGCGCAGCACCGGAGGCGTCAAACTCCGTCGGAATTTCATGCTTGATGAGCTCTGCTCCCCCGATGCGGTTGGGAAGCCGGCGTGCCGCCTCCCACGAGGGGTTGATCTGCTCCCCGCCGAACGGCGTGAAGCCTGTGACAAGTATCTTCATTTGACAGTTTCCTCCCCGATCATCAGGCGGATGATCTCGTTGTCGGTCTCGCGCATGCCGTCGCGCGCGATGCTGCTGACGGCGCGGATGGTGTTCTCCACGCCCTTGACGACGATGCCGTCGCCGCCGTAGAACTGGCTGTCGTGCCGGTACATCTGCATGCCGAGCAGCCCCGCCTCGACCGCCGAGGCGATCTTCGCCGCGCAGCTCGCCTTCGCCCCGTCACAGAGCATGCCGGAGTTGATGGCGAGCGCGTTGACGACCGTGTGGGCGATCTCATCATAGCGCCCGCCGTACAGATAGCAGATGCCGGCCCCGGCCCCTGCGCCCGCGCTGGTCGCACCGCAGTAGGCGGAAAGGCTGCCGATGCCCGTTTTCAGATGGATGGTAACAAGATTCGACACGACGAGCGCGCGGTAGAGCTGCTCCTCGCTCGCTTTCAGCTCGCGCGCGTAGACAATGACGGGCAGCGAAGCCGTCATGCCCTGATTGCCGCTGCCAGAGTTGATGACGACAGGCTTTTCGCAGCCGTTCATGCGCGCGTCCGAGCCCGCGGCAGCCCAGGCCTTGGCGCGGTTCTGCACGCTGTCGCCATAGGAATCGAGCAAGATTTTTCCGATGGCCGCGCCGTACTGCCCTGTCAATCCTGCCTCAGCGATGGCCGTGTTATATTCGATCTGGCGCGCGATGGGCGCGCGGACGTCGTTTAAGTCGACTTCGTCGGCAAAGACGATGATGTCCTCGACCGTCAGGCTCCTGCGGCTCTCGGGCGGCTGGGCCGCCTCCTCGGAAAAGGGCTTGTTGAGCAGCACTTCGCCGTTTTTCTCGATGCGCACGACGTTTGTGTGGCTGCCGACGATCTGGACGAAGGCCGTGTCCCCGCCTGCGAAAACACGCACCTGAATGTCGAATGGGCAGCGCAGCGGCGATTTGCTCACCGTGATCTCCGCCGCGGAAAGGTACTCGTCCAGCAGCGGCAGCTGGTCCTCCGTCACATTCGCCAGCACCTCTAACTGCGCGTCGGCGTCGCCGACGCGTACACCCGCCGCGACCGCGACGGGAAGGCCCTTTCGCCCGCCGGTGTGCGGCACGATGACGCTCTTGACGTTTTTGATGATATTGCCGCTCACGGTCAGCTCGATGCGCTCGGGAAGTGTCCCGAGCGTTTGGCGCGCAAGCGCACCCGCGTAGGCGACGGCGATGGGCTCAGTGCAGCCCATCGCGGGTACAAGCTCCTCATGCAAAATCTGAACGTAGGTCTCATACAGCGCAGTATTCATTTTTGCTCTCCCATCTCTCATTGCGGGCGTGCGGTCTCTCCTCCGCTCGTTACCCGCTTCTCTCCGCCCATTGTATCGGAAATGCGGTTACAATGCAATTGACTTTCCGCGTTTCACGCACAAAAAGGCGATATCCGGTCGGATACCGCCTTTTTGATGCTATTCCGCTCTTACAAACCGTAAATTTCGCCGTACTTTTCCTCAAGGTACTGCGTGTAGACCGTCGGGTCGAACTTTTCGCCAAGCGCCTGCTCCAAGAGCGCGCCGGGCTTTTTGAGGCAGCCGTACTGCCAGATATGCTCGCGGTTCCACGCATTGATGGGCGCAAAATTGCCGGTCTTGAGGCACTCGTCCACATCGACCGTCTCTTTCATCTTGCGAAGCAGCTGTGCGCCGTAGGCGCTGCCGAGCGCGTAGGACGGGAAATAGCCGATGCTGCCGCCCGACCAATGGCTGTCCTGTAGCACGCCGTGTTTGTCGTCCGGCACGTCGACGCCGAGGTATTCCTTGTAAAGGCGGTTCCACTCGCCCGGCAGGTCGTGTACCTTGAGCTCGCCGTGCATCACGCGCTTTTCGAGCTCGTAGCGCACCATGACGTGCAGGCTGTAGGTGACCTCGTCGGCCTCGGTGCGGATGAGGGACGGCTCCGCCTTATTGATGGCGCGGTAGAATTCCTCCGCCGTGTGGCCGCTCAGCTCGGGGAACAACTCGCAGAGCTTCGGGAACACGAAGCCCGTGAAGGCGCGCGAGCGGCCGAGCAGATTTTCATAGAAACGGCTCTGGCTCTCGTGGATGCCCATGGAGACACCGCCGTCGAGCACCGTATAGGCGAGATCATCCGCGCTGCCGGTGTCATAGAGCGCGTGGCCGCCCTCGTGGATAACGGAGAACATCGATGAGGCAAAATTCTCCTCCAAATAGTGCGTCGTGATGCGCTCGTCAAAGTGCGAACCGAGCGACGTCGTAAACGGATGCTCGGTCGTGGACAGGCCGACATGGTCCAAATCGAGGCCCATCGTGCGCATCAGGTAGTCGGAAAGCTGCGCCTGCTTCTCCTCGGGAAAATGGCCGTGCAGCATCGCATCGTCGACCTGCGGCTTTTCTTTGATTTTTTTCAGGAGCGGCACGATGTGCTCGCGCAGCGTGGCGAAGAATTCGTCGCACTGCGCCATCGTCAGCCCATCCTCATACTCGCTGAGCCAGTAGTCATAGGGGTCCTTTTCCGGTGCGCAGTAGTGTGCAAAGCGGATGTTCGTCTCGAAGATCTTTTCAAGCACCGGCTCGAAGAGAGCAAAGTCGCTCGTCTCCTTCGCGCGGTGCCAGACGTCGTCGGCCTCGACAAGCAGCTGCTGGTAGGCGACGTACTCGTCCATCGGGATCTTCTGCATATTGCGGATGTCCTTGATGAGCAAAAATACCATGCGCTGCTGCTTTTCATCGAGCTCAGATTTGCGCGCGTCGAGGAATTCGAGCAGCGCGACGGTCTCTTCACCGGTCGTGAGCTTGTAGTGCTCCTCGCTCAAAATACTCATGGTCTGGCCGCGGTTCGCCGCCGTGCCCTTGGGCGCGGTGGTCGCGCCGTCGTAAAAGAGCAGGCCCATGGCGTGGCCGTAGGCCGCGAGCTTGGCCTGCAAAGCCATCAGGGACTTGATCGCTTTATCGAGAGTCATGATGATCTCCTCACTTTCTCTTTTTCTGTGAAAATATCATAGCATGAAAGGGGCTTGCTGCGCAAGGGGGACACTGAGGTTCTCCCCCTGTGGCCGCGCAGAAGAGGGGGGGCATTCTCTCGCGTGAGAGAATGCCCCCTTGTACCCCCCAAGCGAACGCGAGGGGAGTTCCCCTCGACCCCCGACATTGGCAGTTTGCAGTTTGAAGATCTGCGCAGCCTGCGGCATCCACAACTCCGGCTGCAACGAGAGCCGCCACGACGGCATCCACACGTTCTATGTCTCCAAAAACTCCCACGTGCGTTACGTAGAAAAGCACTATGGCGAGGGCGACGGCAGCGGCACACGCGTGATGAACCCCACCACCATCGTCTACCTTGACGAAGGCGCGAGCATCCAGATGGAAACCGTACAGATCCGCGGCATCGACTCCACCGTGCGCAAGACGAAGATCGTCTGCGGCAAGGACGTCGAGGCTGTCGTCACGGAGCGCCTGCTCACCCACGGCAAGCAGCACGCCGAGAGCGACATGGAGATCGAACTCAACGGTGAAGATGCGCGCGGCCGCGTCATTTCCCGCTCCGTCGCGCAGGATGAATCGCAGCAGGTCTTCCACCCCGTGGTCGTCGGCAACAGCAGGTGCTTCGGCCATGTGCAGTGCGACTCGATCATCATGGGCAAGGCCAAGATCGAATCCATTCCCGCCATCACGGCGAATTCGACCGACGCACAGCTCATCCACGAGGCCGCCATCGGCAAGATCGCGGGCGACCAGCTCTTAAAGCTCCAGACGCTGGGGCTGACCGAGGAAGAGGCCGAGGACACGATCCTAAAGGGCTTTTTGGCGTAACATTTTATTGCATGAAAAAGGGAGGGGCCGCGCCCCTCCCTTTTCTATGATCGCGGGCATTAGAACCAGCCTTTTTCCATAGTAGCCCCCGCAAGCAGGAATATGATGCCGAACGGAAGAAAAATTGCTGCAAGAATGGGACTCGACGGAATGGCGGGCAGAAGCTTTTCCGCTTCGAGACACAGAAGGCCAACACCGCTGGAAATCGCGCCAATAATGAGCGTCGGCTTTGTCAGTCCGTATTTCTGAAATATGCCATACCACGGCGCTGTAATGTCAAACTTCTCAAAGGGCGCTGCACCGGTGCGGAGCATTTCTCTCTCATAAACGGTCCGCATGAATTGTCCGTCCCGCAGAACGCGGAAGAAAAGCGCAAGAGGCCCGATGCATGCGCTGACCGCAGCCTTAACTATGAAGTAAAATATCCATCCGATAACAGGAAGAATCAGAAACACCCGTGGGGTAAACTCGGTCAGCTTATACCAGCCAAAAGGCATACAGGCAAGAAACAGCGCGGACATCAGTACGCGGGCCGGCGGAATCTCAGGCGCATAAGCAGCGGCAATGACGACCAGAGACAGGAGCGCCAATACCGCAAAGAGCAGGCACGCTTTTTCGAGATTTCCTTTGATATGGAGCGCTTTTGAGACTGCGCATTCGGAACAGAGCGGCTTTGTATAGTACGACGCGCATTCCTTACAAAGTCCTCTGCCGCATTCCATGCAGGCAGCGACCGCATCGCGGTCAGGGTGATGGTAGCATTTCATGATTTGCTTCTCCTTCTATTTATTTTTCACCCAATTCCCCTCCGGAGAGAATTCCCCTCCGGAGGGTGGGCGAAAAACAAAAACGCCGTGCAGGACATAAGCCTACACAGCGTAAGAAGGTTCAACTTCCTGATGCATCACAAGCACTCGGGCAAAATACGAAAACTCCCCTTTACAAGAAAGGCCGGAATGTCGTATAATAACCCTTGCGGTGCGACCGTAAGGTCATTGTGTAGGTGGCAGTGACACCTGCGCAGGCATATGGGTGTTGGCGCACCCATATGCCGCCGCATTTTTGTTTTTCAATTGAATTATAGCAATATTCTCCATCGCTTTCAAGTCATTTTGCAAAAAAAGTGCAAAAGAAGCCCGACGCTTTTTGCGCAGCAAAGCCCTGACGGAGGGCGGATCCACTTCGCCCGAGCATTTTAATTTCCTGCCGGAATCCAAAAAATCGGCGCTTTTGCGCCGTACAAGCGTTTTGCGCAGCAAAACCTTGGTGGAGGGCGAATTCACTTCGCCCGAGCATTTTAATTTCCTGCCGGAATCCAAAAAAGAGGTCACAACTTACGTTGTGACCTCTTTTTTGGAGCGGGCGACGAGGCTCGAACTCGCTACCTCCACCTTGGCAAGGTGGCGCTCTACCAGATGAGCTACGCCCGCGGAACAAGATGTACTATACCAGACATTTTTCGCTTTGTCAAGCATAGATTTTAGGATTCTGTTGCAAAATGCAGGGGGCTGTGATACACTTGCCCGGTAAATCGTATTTTTCAGGAGGCAGTCATGGCCACTTTACAGGAAGAGATCTCCCGCCGCCGGACGTTTGCGATCATTTCGCATCCGGACGCCGGTAAAACCACGCTGACGGAAAAGTTCCTGCTTTACGGCGGGGCGATCGCCCAGGCGGGCGAGGTCAAGGGCAAGCGCGAGCGCGCGGCGAAGTCCGACTGGATGGAAATTGAAAAGCAGCGCGGCATTTCCGTCACGTCGTCAGTCATGCAGTTCCAGCACGGCGGCTACTGCATCAACATCCTCGACACGCCGGGACATCAGGACTTCTCCGAGGACACGTACCGCACACTGATGGCCGCGGACAGCGCCGTCATGGTCATTGACGGCGCAAAGGGCGTCGAGCCGCAGACGCGCAAGCTCTTCAAGGTCTGTGCTCTGCGCAACATCCCCATCTTTACCTTTATCAATAAGATGGACCGCGAGACGCGCGACCCGCTCGAGCTCTGCGAGGAGGTCGAGCGCGAGCTCGGCATCGACACCTATCCCGTCAACTGGCCGATCGGCTGCGGCAAGGAGTTTGCCGGCGTGTACGACCGCGATAAGCGCTGCATCCTGCACTTCACCGATGCGGGTCACGCCAAAAAGGCGGGCATCACGGAAATCGAGCTCGACGATCCCGCGCTTGTCGACCTGATCGGTCAGGCCCGCCGCGACACGCTCGCCGACGAGGTCGAGCTGCTCGGCGCGGGCCGCGACTTTGACCTGGACGCCGTGCGCCACGGTAAGCTCTCCCCCGTGTTCTTCGGCAGCGCGCTCACGAACTTCGGTGTCGAGCCGTTTTTGAACGCGTTTCTGGAAATGACCACGCCGCCGCTGCCGCGCGTAAGCGACGCGGGCGAGGTGGACGTCTACTCCCCCGAATTCTCGGCTTTCGTCTTCAAGATCCAGGCCAATATGAACAAGGCCCACCGCGATCGTCTGGCGTTCATGCGCATCTGCTCGGGCAGGTTTGAGCGCGACACGGAGTATTTCCACGTCCAGTCGGGGCGCAAGATGCGCCTTTCCCAGCCGCAAACGATGATGGCCGCCGAGCGCGAGATCGTCGACGAGGCCTACGCGGGCGACATCATCGGCGTGTTTGATCCCGGTATCTTCTCGATCGGCGACACGATCACGATGCCCGGCAAAAAGTTCCGCTTCTCCGGCATCCCGACGTTCGAGCCCGAGCACTTCATGCTCGTCTCACCCAAGGACACGATGAAGCGCAAGCAGTTCGTCAAGGGCGTGGAGCAGATCGCGCAGGAGGGCGCCATCCAGATCTTCAAAATCCCCGACAGCGGCTTTGAGGACGTGGTCGTCGGCGTGGTCGGCACGCTGCAGTTCGACGTGTTCGAATACCGCATGAAAAACGAGTACGGCGTCGACCTGCGCATGAGCGGCCTCCCCTATGAGCACCTGCGCCTGATCCGCGAGTGCCCATGCGACGTGAAGGACCTGATGCTCTGCTCGGGCTCCCGCGTGCTCGAGGACTTCAAGGGCCGCAAGCTCATCGCCTTCGGCGGCGAGTGGAGCGTGGGCTTTCTCACCAAGCACAACGAGGGTCTTATCCTCGACGACTGGCTCAGCGTGTGATTTTGCCCGAAAATTGCAAAAACATCAAAAGGAGCGCGGTTTCCGCGCTCCTTTTTGTCTGCTTTTTTGTCGAAAAAAGGTCAAATTCTCTGTTGGCAAACGTTAAGAACGCGTATTATAGTGTGAGCTGCAAAAAAAGAGTAGGTGCAGCCGCTTCGACCGCATCTCAAACGATAATAGCAAACCCGGTGAAAACCGGCGACGCAAAGCTATAGGGCCTTACCCCTGGGAACAGGGCTGGCAGCCAGTTACCGAAAGGAGATCGCCGTATGAAACGGCTGTTTCGTCATGCCTGCGCTATGCTCGCAGTGCTTCTTGTCATGTCCATGTTCACGGTTGTGAACGCCTACGCCCCTTACCTCATCGCCACGACCGACGTGCAGTTCACCTCCGGCGACGATGTGTGCAAGAAGGCCGCTGAGCTCTGCAAGGACGCCAAGACCGACATGGACAAGGTCACCGCGATCTACAACTACATCGCCGGTCACTACACCTACGACACCAAGCTCGCTAACGACATCACCTCCGGCAAGGTCAGCAAGTACATCCCCGACACCGCTGCCACCCTGAACAGCAACAAGGGCATCTGCTACGACCTCGCGTCCCTCTTCGCCGCCATGTGCCGCAGCCAGGACATCCCCTGCACCCTCACCAAGGGCTGCGCCGGCAGCAGCTACCACGCCTGGAACAAGGTCAACGTCAGCGGCAACTGGTACCAGATCGACATGACCTATGCCGTCACCAAGCGCGTCATCAACGAGACCACCTTCGCCGGCTGCGTCTCCCCCCTGACCTACTCCCAGCAGAGCGACACGCTCGCCGTGTCCGCGGTGGCGTAAACCCTCACAATTCGTCGAAAGACGGCGGCAGATATTCTCTGCCGCCGTCTTTTCTGCGCGGTATTCGTTCTGTTAATATCTTATATATTTTTGAAAATCGCCTTGCGTTTTTGGGCAAATCTGGTATACTGCGAACATAAAATATTGGCAAACGCAAATATCTGTGCGGCTCACAGAAGAGCAACTGTACAGAAAAAGGCACAGCAGGCGAAAGCCTGTGTCGCAAAGCCACGGATCTAAACGGCGCTCGCGCCGCACGGCAGCCGGTTGCCAAATGCGGATCGTCTCCCCCTTCTTCGCGCCGTACAGGCAGAAGAAGGAGGATTTTTTTATGTATGGGAAGAAAACAGGAAAGCGGCTGCTTTCGTGGGTCCTGGTGCTCATCATGGCCCTGTCGATGCTGCCGCTGAACGTGCTGGCCGGCGAGGTCGGCGGCACCGGCCGCTATGTTGCGCTGGTCGATTTCAATACAAACGCAACAGCAGCAGACGCGGGCTGGCAGGATGTTTCCACCGAGGCGGGTTATACCGCTATTCTGACCGCCATCAACGACCTGAAACCCGACGGCGGCACCAATCTGGATGACGGTCTGCAAAACGCAAACCTGTTATTTGCAAAATCTAATGTTCAGGAGATTGACTCCAAGAACATTATCGCTTTGACCGACGGTGAGCCGACGTACTATATGACGAAGGATATTTTTGGCAACCCCACCGTTGGAGGTTTCGGCAACTCATGTACTAAGGAGGTCTTCGAGGCAGCCGCGAATACAGCTGCATCTATTTGCAATAGTGGAACTACGCTCTACTCCATCTGCTTTGGTGCTGCCAACGAGGAAGTGAAGAATCCTAACACAGGTGCATATATCAGTCTCTTCGAATATCTGAACACCTATATCGCCCTCAACAAGACCTACTCTGCTAATGACCTCTCCGGGTTGACGGACGCTTTCGACGCGATCTTCTCAAGCATCGCCTCCGGTCTTTCCAGCGGCACGGTCCACGACTCGCTGCCTGACGGCGTGACCTGCACCAGCGGTGATTTCGAAGGAAACTGGAATTTGACCGGTGCTGCCGGCGAGCCGGGCGAGGGCGGCGTTACCACTTACACCTACACCAAGACCTACACCGTCAAGATCGACCCCACGGCAGTCGATGCCGAGCAGTACGATGGCTACTACCCCCTCAACGGTCCCACGACCCTGACGGTCAAGGGTAGCAATGACGAGGATGTCACCATCGACTTCCCCATCCCCGCCGGTAAAGTCACATTGCAGAAGTACAATCTGACCATCAACTACAAATACGCCGATGGTACTGAGGCTAAGCCGACTCATACCGAGTCCCTCACGTATGGCAGCTCCTACAGCGTTGCCAGCCCCCTGATCACCGGCTACACCGCTGACAAGCTTACTGTCTCCGGCAGCATGCCCGATAGCGATGTCACGGTCGATGTTACCTTCACTGCCAAAGATTACACCGTCACCTACGAGTCCAACGGCGGCAGCACGGTTCCTTCTCAGACCGTTAAGTACAATGAAACGGCTAACAAGCCCGCCGATCCCACCAAGAGCGGCTACACCTTCGCTGGCTGGTACACCGAGGAGAAGCTCACCAACAAGTACGACTTTGCTGCTCCCGTGACCGGGAACATCACCCTCTACGCCAAGTGGACGCGCAACTACACCCCGCGCCCCTACACGCCGCCCACCGTCGTGATCCCCGACGATGACGCGCTCGGTCTGAACACGACGGATCACTTCGTCTATATCGTCGGTTGCGGCAACGGTAAGGTCCGCCCGCAGAACAACATCACCCGTGCCGAGACCATGACGCTCGTCAACCGCGTCCTCAACCGCCAGCCCGAGACCGAGGACGATCTCCTCCCGAGCATGACGGTCTGGACGGGCAACGCGACCCCGAAGGCCTGGTATTACCTCGCCGTTCAGAAAGCGACGAACAGCCACTACTACAAGTTCAAGACGAACTCCAAGTATGAAAAGTGGAGCGAGCTGCGCGAGACCCGCGACTGGACGCTGCTCGAAAAGTAAGCCAAAATCCCTCCACCCCCTATTGTAAAAGGAAGAACCGCTCGCAAGAGCGGTTCTTCCTTTTTTGCACTCCCCTCGCGATCTCAAAATCCATTGACAAAGCAAGCGTTCCTGTGTATCATATCAACATACTTATAAGATAGGATTTATCTCAATGGCCACTATTTACGCGGACAACGCCGCGACGACCCAAATGAGCCGTGCCGCGATCGACGCCATGCTCCCCTATCTGGAGACGATCTATGGCAACCCCTCAAGCCTGCATTCCGTCGGCCAGCAGGCGGCCGGGGCGCTGCTCAGCGCGCGCGACCGCATCGCAAAATGCCTGAACGCTTCCCCGCGCGAAATTTACTTCACCTCCGGCGGCAGCGAGGCCGACAATCAGGCCATCCTCTCCGCCGCGCGCCTCGGCGAACGCAAAGGCAAAAAGCACATCATTTCGACCGCGTTCGAGCACCACGCCGTGCTGCACACGCTGAAAAAGCTTGAAAAAGAGGGCTTCACCGTCGAGCTTCTCCCCGTCGGCCCCATTGGTACCGTGACGGCGCAGCAGGTCAAGCGCGCCATCCACGAGGATACGTGCCTGGTTTCCGTCATGTACGCCAACAACGAGATCGGCTCCATCCTGCCGATCAGCGCGATCGGCGCAGTCTGCCGCGCAGCGGGCGTGCTGTTCCACACCGACGCCGTGCAGGCCGCGGGGCATCTGCCCATTGACGTCAAGGTGCAGAACATCGACCTGCTGTCACTCTCCGCGCACAAGTTCCACGGGCCGAAGGGCACCGGCGTGCTGTACGCCCGTCAGGGCGTCTTCCTGACGAACCTCATCGAGGGCGGCGCGCAGGAGCGCGGCAAGCGCGCGGGTACGGAAAATCTTCCCGCCATCATGGGCATGGCTGCGGCGCTCGAAGACGCCTGCGCGCACCTCGACGAGAACGCGAAAAGGGTCAGCGCCCTGCGCGACCGTCTGATCGATGGCCTGTCCAAGATCCCGCACAGCGCGCTCAACGGCGATCCCGTGAATCGCCTGCCCGGCAACGTAAGCTTCTGCGTCGAGGGCGTCGAAGGCGAAAGCCTGCTGCTTCTTCTCGACGCAAAGGGCATCTGCGCGTCGTCCGGCAGCGCGTGCACATCCGGCTCGCTCGACCCAAGCCATGTGCTGCTGGCCATCGGCCGCCCGCATGACGTGGCGCACGGCTCGCTGCGCCTGAGTCTGTGCGAGTGGAACACCGACGAGGAAATCGACCGCATCCTCGATGCCGTGCCCGAGGTCGTGGAATACTTACGCGGCATGTCCCCGCTGTGGAAGGACCTCGTCAGCGGCAAAAAGCCGTTCACTTTATAAGCACGCGGCAAAATAAGGCAAAACGATAAACGCGGCATCGCTTCTCACAGGGACATTCCCTGCGCCAAAGCGTGCCGCATGATGTGAGGAAATATGGATAAGGTACTCATTGCGATGAGCGGCGGTGTGGACTCGAGCGTCGCCGCATTTTTGATGAAGGAGCAGGGCTGCGAGTGCATCGGCGCGACGATGAAGCTCTTCCACAACGAGGACATCGGTGTCAGCCGCACCAAAACCTGCTGCTCGCTCGAGGACGTCGAGGACGCGCGTCTCGTCGCGCTGCACCTCGGCATCCCCTATTATGTCTTCAACTTTTCAGACGACTTCAAGGGGCAGGTCATCGACCGCTTCATCTCGTCCTACGAGCGCGGCGCGACACCGAACCCCTGCATCGACTGCAACCGCTACTTGAAGTTCGAGCGGCTCTACGAGCGCGCCCGCATTTTAGGCTACGACGCCATTGTGACCGGCCACTACGCGCGCATCGAGCAGGAAAACGGGCGGTGGCTGCTCAAAAAATCGCTCGATGAGAGCAAGGACCAGAGCTACGTGCTCTACTCGCTCACGCAGGATCAGCTGGCGCACACGCGCCTGCCGCTCGGCGCGATGCACAAGAGCGAGACGCGCCGCATCGCGGAGGAACAGGGCTTCTACAACGCCAACAAGCCGGACAGTCAGGACATCTGCTTCGTGCCGGACGGCGACTACGCTGGCTTTATCGCGCGCTACACAGGCCGCGACTGCCCCGCGGGCGACTTTGTCGATGAAAGCGGCCGTGTGCTCGGCCGGCACAAGGGCATCGTGCACTACACCGTCGGCCAGCGCAAGGGTCTCGGCATCGCCGCGGACGCGCCGCTCTACGTCAAGCGCATCGATGCAGCAGAAAACCGCGTGGTGCTAAGCGGCAACGACGCGCTTTTTTCTCGTGAGCTGATGGCAAATGACTTCAACTGGATCGCCTACGACGTCCCACCGCGCGCGTGCGCTACCACCAGCGCGAGCAGGCGGCGACAGTCACGGTGCTCGAGGACGGGCACATGCACCTCGTCTTCGACGAGCCGCAGCGCGCTATCACACCGGGTCAGGCCGTCGTGCTGTACGATGGCAACACCGTGCTCGGTGGCGGCACGATTCTCTGATGATATTCTTCTCTTTCTCTCTTCCGCTCATCCCCTGAGCGGGCGCGGGGCGCAGGCATCTGCGCCCCGCGTTTTTATTCCCGCCCGGTGCTGGGACATCTCTCTTGTTGAAATGATATCTCTTCTATATTATTAATATTTTTATCGACACTATGCGGCAACCCCCGATGCCAACACTCTGGCCGTTCTGGCAAATGGGCGGTACTTTTTTGTAGCATATGTTGTAAATGCATTAAACCACGCAGGCAAGCCTTTAACAGCAGAGCGTTCGTTTGCCAATTTCGATTACAGCGCCGACCATGTAAAGTGCGCCAAAGAATACATCATCGAATTGATCTTACAATATTCCACACTTGTGGCGCAATTTGCAGAAACATATCTTAAAAACGACGGCTCCGGCAGAAACACACTGAACTCCAACGATTTTAAAATTCCAGCATTTTATCAGGCCTGGTGTGATAATACTCAAGGAAACGATCAAATCTTCAATTGGTTGAACCCGCTTATGGCCGCACTTGGCGGCACCGTTGAAAAAGTTTCTGAGCCAGCGTAATAATATAGCAGGGCGATATTGTTCTGTCGGTTTATCTCCTTAATATCATAAGCGGGGCGCTAATGCGCCCCGCGTTTTTTATTCCCGTTCACCGAGGGCTTCCTCCAGCTTTTGCAGCGCGCGCTTTTCGATGCGCGATACATAGCTCCTCGAGATGCCGAGCTTTTTGGCGACCTCGCGCTGTGTGCGGGGCATCCGGCCGCCGAGGCCGTAACGCGAGATGATGACCTCTTCCTCCCGCTCGGTCAGGCACTCGTGCACGAGCCTTCGCACGCGCAGGCAGTCGTCGCGGTCCTGAATGTCCAAATACATCGTGTCCTCGACGCCGACGACATCCATGAGGTAGAGCGACTCGCCGTCGGCGCCGGAATCGAGCGAATCGTTGAGCGACACCTCGCCCTGTAATTTCTTCCGACTGCGAAAGTACATCAGAATTTCATTCTCCACGCATTTGGCAGCGTAGGTCGCGAGCCTCGTACCCTTTTCCGGGCGGTAGCTCGAAACGCCCTTGATGAGACCGATGGTGCCGATGGAGATGAGATCGTCCTGCTCGTCAGACTGGGTGTAGTATTTTTTGGCAATGTGCGCGACAAGGCGCAGATTGTGCTCAACGAGCACATTGCGCGCCTCAATGTCGCCCGCAAGCATGCGCTCGACGTATTTCTTTTCCTCCTGTGCCGAGAGCGGGCGCGGGAACGAGCCGCCCGACAGGTGGAGCGAGAGCAGCATGGCGTGCGTAAGCAGATAAAGTGCAATCGACAGCATAAAAACGCCTCCTCTTTTTCTCCATCCTATGGCCGCACGGGAAGTCCCTATGCAGTGCTTCTTTCCATGACATGAAGGAACCATTAGGATTCATTATGTCTTTTTAACAATGTCGAAAAGTGGGTATTTCTGTTTTTTGTGTACTCGTCCAATCTTGCATAATCAGTCGCTTTTCCCCCTTGCGAGGTAAAAAAATGTGTGTTAAGATGCGTTCATCTTCAGGAAAGGAGAAACGTCTGATGACTCAGTTCTTTGCCAATGCTGCTGCATCTCACTTCGCACAGGCCGCCTGTGCCGCTTTCTCCTGTTCTGATATGAACAGCATGATTATTCTGGACGCCAGCCTTATTCTGCTGGCGTCCTTTATTATTCTGCCTCTGGCAGTACTGTTAAGAAACAAAACTGAACAGCCCGTCCGAATCACGACGCAACTTCGACTTCTCTCCCGATTCTCCGCACGAGATAGAGACTGATATCACGAAAGAGGCTCCGTCGATTCGACGGAGCCTCTTCCTCTTAGCCTTTTCACTTTTTCTCGTTCGGCCGGCGAAAAAAGCGGAAATAGATCCCCCCATTCCACATTTTTCAGAAAGAGAGATCCCTCCAATGGACTTTTTAAACTTCCTCATGGCGCTCAGCCCGATCGTCGTCGTGCTCGTCGGCATCCTGGGCTTCAAAAAATCCGCAAAAACCGTCTCGCCCATCGCCCTTGCCTGGACGCTTATCCTTGCCTTTACCTATTTCAACCTTGACGGCCTCACGTTCGCTGAAAACGTCAAGGTGCTCGACCCTCTGGTCTGGAAAGGCATCAAGGAAGGCCTCAAGATCGTGCTGATGGTCTTCGGCGCGTTCACCATTTTGAACCTGCTGCGCGAGACCGGCGCCATCGAGGATGTGAAAGCCACCATTGCGCAGATCAGTGATGACCGCCGCGTGCAGGTCGTCATCATCGGCATGATGCTGCCGATCTTCCTTGAGGGTGCAGCGGGCGCGGGCGCTCCCGCCGCCATCGCCGCCCCGTTCCTCGTGGCCCTCGGCTTTAACCCCACCACCTCCATCGCCATCGCGCTGCTCGGCGACGCGACGCCCGCCTCGTTCGGCGGTGCGGGCCTGACGACCATCAACGGCGGTGCGGCCCTCGTTGACGCGGGCCTTGCCACCGTCGCGCAGAACGCCGCGATGGCCGGCCGCTTCCACATGTTCGGCGTGCTCGTCATCCCGTTCATCATGGTCGGCATGGCGTTCGGCAAAAAGGGCTACAAGGGCATCCTCCCTTACCTCACCTTCGCGGGCGTGAGCACGTGCCTGACGATGTTCGTTCTTTCCAACTTTGTCGGCGCAGAGGTCACCTCCATGGGCACGGGCCTCATCTCCATCCTTCTCTCCGTTGCGTATGTCAAGCTCGTCGGCGTGAAGACGCCGGACGAATTCCGCAATGAAAGCGCCAACCATCAGCGCAAGTACAGCTCGTTCAAGGCCATGTCGCCTTACGTCTACATGCTCGTGCTGCTCCCGCTCATCCGCTACGGCTTCCCCGCCGTCGTCGAAAACGGCTTTGCCATCATGTGCACATTCGGCTACATCTTCTGGGTCGACCTTGTCATTCTTGTGTGCGGCATCCTCGGCGCGCTCACGCTGGGCGTGGACTTCAAGACCTATAAAGCCGTCTGCAAGCGCACCGCGAGCGGCGTGCTGCCGGTCCTCATCACGATGGGCAGCCTCCTTATCGTCGCCTACATCATGCAGTCCTCCTCCACGGGCATGATGAACCTCCTCGCCTCTGACATCGCCGCCGTCGTCGGCCGCTTCTATCCCGCGGCAGCCGTCCTCATCGGTTCGAGCGGCGCGTTCATCACCGGCACGGGCCTTGGCTCCAACATCATGTTTGCTCAGATGCACATCGACGCCGCGGCGTCGCTCGGCATGAACCCCATCACGATCTTCGCCGGTCAGAACGCAGGCGCTTCGCTCGGCAACCTGATCTGCCCGAACAACACGGTCGCCGCCTGCGCGACGGTCGACCAGGTGGGCAACGAAAGCGACGTCATGAAGAAAACCTTCAAGGCCTTCGCCATCATCCTTGTTTTGTACATGGTTCTCGCCATGCTTTATACCTGCGTGCTCTTCCCCAACTTCGGCATGTAAGGGCCGCACAAACGATCAGTTAACTACACGGGCACACCGTTTTTGAGAAAGGAAGTATTCTTATGGCAAAGAAAAGAGTTCTCGGCGTGGTCGGCATGGGTCATGTCGGTGCACATGTGGCTTACGCTCTGGCGATCCAGGGCATCGCGGATGAGCTGGTGCTCGTCGACCAGAACGAGCAGAAGCTCGCAAGCGAAGTGCAGGATCTGCGCGACGCAGTCGCGTACATGCCCCACCGCGTGACGGTGCGCGGCGGCGACTTCTCCGACCTTGGCGTGTGCGACGTCATCGTCAACAGCGTCGGCAAGATCGACCTGCTGCGCGGCACGCATGACCGCGTGACCGAGATGGACTTCACCATCCCCGCTGTGCGCGGCTACGCGGAAAAGATCAAGGCCAGCGGCTTTGACGGCGTGCTCATCAACATCACCAACCCCTGCGACATCGTCACGCGCGAGCTGGCACTGCATCTGGGCCTGCCCCGCGGCCGCGTGTTCGGCACCGGCACGGGCCTCGACACCTCCCGTCTTCTGAGCGCGCTGGCGCGCCAGACCGGCCTTGACCACAAGTCCATCACCTGCTACATGATGGGCGAGCACGGCAACCAGCAGTTCGCGCCCTGGTCCTGCGTCAGCTTCCGCGGCGTGCCGCTGGATGAGTGGGCCAAGACCGACGAGCGCTTCCGCTTCGACCGCGACGCGCTGCAGAAGGAGTCCATTGGCGGCGGCTGGGTCACGTTCTCCGGCAAGTTCTGCACCGAGTATGGCATCGCCACCACCGCCGCGCGCATGGCCTACGCCGTGCTGCACGACGAGAAGGTCATCCTGCCCGCCAGCACGGAACTGTGCGGCGAGTACGGCGAAGAGGGCCTGTTCGCGGGTGTTCCCTGCGTCATCGGTGAAAACGGCGTCGAGCAGGTCGTCGAGCTGCCGCTGACCGCCGACGAGAAGGCCACCTTCCACGCCTGCTGCGAGGGCATCCGCCACAACATGGAGCATCTCAAGGAAATCTAAAGAGCAAACAAATTTCGACAGGAGGTCATCCTTATGAATATCACGATCACTAAGACTACCCATCCCGGCACGCTGCCCCCGTCCGACCAGCTCGGCTTCGGCACCGTGTTCACCGATCATATGTTCCTGATGGACTACAGCGCCGGCAAGGGTTGGCATGACGCGCGCGTCGTGCCCTACGGCCCCATCACGATGTCCCCGGCCGCGAGCGTCCTGCACTACGGCACCGAGGTCTTCGAGGGCATGAAGGCTTACCGCCGTCCCGACGGCGGCGTGCAGCTCTTCCGCCCCTGGGAGAACGTCGCCCGTCTGAACCGCTCCTGCGAGCGTCTGGGCCTGCCCCAGCTTGATCCCGACGATGCGCTGCAGGCCATCAAGACCGTCGTCAAGGTCGACGAGAACTGGGTCCCGAGCGATCCCGGCACGTCCCTCTACATCCGTCCGTTCCTGTACGGCACTGACCCGACGCTTGCCCTGCACGGCGTGCATGAGGCGACCTTCGCCATCATCCTCTCCCCCTCCGGCAGCTATTTCTCCGACGGCTTGAAGCCTGTGCCCATCATGGTCGAGACGGAAGATGTGCGCGCGGTGCGCGGCGGCACGGGCGAGGCCAAGTGCGGCGGCAACTACGGCGCGGCCAACCGCGCGGGCGACCGCGCCATCGAAAAGGGCTTCTCTCAAGTCCTGTGGCTTGACGGCGTGGAGCGCAAGTACGTCGAAGAAGGCGGCGGCATGAACGTCATGTTCAAGATCAATGGCACCGTTGTCACCCCCGCGCTGACTGGCTCCATCCTGCGCGGCGTGACGCGCAAGTCCGCCATCGAGCTCTTAAAGAGCTGGGGCGTGCCCGTCGAGGAGCGTCTGCTGAGCGTGGACGAGCTCTTTGACGCCGCGGCGTCCGGCGCGCTGGAGGAGGCGTGGTGCATCGGCACCGCCGCCGTCATCTCCCCGATCGGCGAGCTGAGCTGGGGTGACAGAGACTACAAGGTCAACGACAACAAGATCGGTGCGCTGTCTCAGAAGCTCTACGACGAGCTGACTGGCATCCAGTGGGGCACAAAGCCCGACCCGTTCGGCTGGGTCTGCCTGATCGACTAATTTTGCTATTCTCTCATCTCTCTCATATAGGGAAAAGGCGGTGCGCTTGCACCGCCTTTTCCCTATTTTATCGTTTTGTTATCGTTTTAATTCATGCAAATTGTAAAATAGCGCTCAGCTTATTTTGACATATTTTAAGATTTTGCCTCGTTTTCTATGTCTGACTATTGATTTTTTAAAATTAAATGATATACTAACCTCATCAATCAAAATAAAAAGGAGGAGCTTTCCATGCCTACGCAAAAAAGCACCGCACGGCTGTCGAAAAAGCCGCCGCTGTCGCCCGAGGAGCTCAAACAGATCGACGCTTACTGGCGCGCAGCAAACTATCTGACCGCCTGCCAGCTCTATCTTCTCGATAATCCTCTGCTCGAGCGCCCGCTGTGCGAGAGCGACTTAAAGCAGACCATCGTCGGCCATTGGGGCACCTGCCCGGGCCAGAACTTCATCTACACGCACTTAGACCGCGTCATCAAGCGCGATGACCTCGATATGATCTACCTTTCCGGCCCCGGTCACGGCGGCAACGCCATGGTCGCGCAGGACTGGCTGGACGGCAGCTATACGGAGGTCTACCCCAACATCACGCGCGATAAGGAGGGCATGCAGAAGCTCTTCAAGCGCTTCTCCTTCCCCGGCGGCATCCCGAGCCATGTCGCGCCCGAAACGCCGGGCTCTATCCACGAGGGCGGCGAGCTGGGCTATTCCCTCTCCCACGCCTTCGGCGCGGTGGCGGATAACCCCGACCTGATCGCGGCCTGCGTCGTCGGCGACGGCGAGGCCGAGACCGGCCCGCTCGCAACGTCCTGGCACGGCAACAAGTTCATGAACCCGATCACCGACGGCGCAGTCCTGCCGATCCTGCACTTAAACGGCTTCAAGATCGCAAATCCGACCATCTTCTCCCGCATGAGCCACGAGGAGGTCGAGTGCTTCTTCCGCGGCTGCGGCTGGGAGCCGCGCTTTGTCGAGGGTGACGAGCCCGAGACGATGCACCAGCAGATGGCCGCCGCGGTCGACTGGGCTATCCGCGAGATCAAGCGCATCCAGCGCACCGCGCGAGAGAGCGGCAAGGCGAGCCGCCCCCGCTGGCCGATGCTCGTGCTGCGCACCCCGAAGGGCTGGACCGGTCCGAAGGAGGTCGACGGCAACGCGATCGAAGGCAGCTGGCGCGCCCATCAGGTGCCCATCTCCATGGGCGCGGATGAAAGCAAGCACCTGCCGCTGCTCGAACAATGGCTGCGCTCCTACAAGCCCGAAGAGCTCTTCAACGAGGACGGTACGCCGGTCGAGCTGATCGCGTCCTTCCCGCCCAAGGGCGAGCACCGCATGGGCGCAAACCCGCACGCCAACGGTGGTCTTCTCCTGCGCGACCTGCGCACGCCCGACTTCCGCGACTACGCGGTCGATATCCCCGCCCCCGGCGAGGTCGAGGCGCAGGACATGTACGTCCTTGGCACCTATGTCCGCGATGTGATGAAGCTCAACATGGAGTCGCGCAACTTCCGCATCTTCGCACCCGACGAGACGGCGTCCAACCGTTTGCAGGCCGTGTTTGACGTCACGGGCCGCCGCTTCCTCGACGAGCAGATCGAGGGCATCGACGAGCACCTTGACCCCGACGGCCGCGTGATGGACTCCATGCTCTCCGAGCACTTCTGCGAGGGCTTCCTCGAAGGTTACCTGCTGACGGGCCGCCACGGCTTCTTTGACAGCTACGAGGCCTTCATCCGCATTGTCGACTCGATGTTTTCCCAGCACGCCAAGTGGCTCAAGATGTGCAATGAGCTCCCCTGGCGCCACGATATCGCCTCCCTCAACTATATCCTCGCCTCCAACGTCTGGCAGCAGGACCACAACGGCTTCACGCATCAGGACCCCGGCTTCCTCGACCACGTCGCCAACAAGAAGGCCGACGTCGTGCGCATGTATCTGCCGCCCGATGCCAACTGCCTGCTCTCCTGCTTTGACCACTGCATCAAGAGCCGTAACTATGTGAACGTCATCGTCGCGAGCAAACACCCGCGCCAGCAATGGCTGACGATGGAGCAGGCCGTCAAGCACTGCACGCAGGGCATCGGCATCTGGGAGTGGGCCTCGAACGATCAGGGCCAGGAGCCCGACGTCGTCATGGCCTGCTGCGGCGACACGCCAACGCTTGAGACTCTCGCCGCTGTGACGATCCTGCGCCGCGAGCTGCCGGAGCTCAAGATCCGCGTCGTGAACGTCGTCGACCTGATGAAGCTCCAGCCGCACACCGAGCATCCCCACGGCCTGACCGACGCAGAGTACGACACGCTCTTTACCAAGGACAAGCCCATCATCTTTGCCTACCACGGCTATCCCACGTTGATCCACGAGCTGACCTACCGCCGCCACAACCGCAACCTGCATGTGCGCGGCTATAAGGAGGAAGGCACGATCACGACCCCGTTCGACATGCGCGTGCTCAACGATATCGACCGCTTCGATCTCGTCATCGACACGGTGCAGCGTCTGCCGCAGCTCGGCAACCGCGGTGCTTACCTCATCCAGAAGATGAACGACAAGCTCGTTGAGCACCGCCAGTATATCAAGGACAACGGCGTGGATCTGCCCGAGGTCCGCGCGTGGAAGTGGAACGACGGCAAGGGCGTTGAGATGTAAAAGGAGGAAAGCAATGCGTATTGCGATCCCTGTTGTGAGTGGGGAGGTCTTCTCCCCGCTCGCCAATGCCGAAGCCTTCCATTTTTATGAGGACGACCACGGAAAGATCGTGCGCGAGTTCCTCGAGCCGATGGAAGAAAGCAGCACCGACGCTGCCGTCGGCCTTTTGGAGCGTTACGGCATCGACGCGCTGCTCTGCGGCACGATCGACGACACCGAGCGCACCGCTGTCGGCATGGCAGGCATCATGCTCTTCCCCGGCTATTCCGGCAAGGCAGACGACGCCGCGCTGCGCTTTCTGAGCGGCAGCGTCGTGTCCGACCCGAACAACCACTGCAACGCCTGCGGCTTCAAAGGAGCGTGCTCCCTGAAGGATAAAGGCGGCTGCGGCGGCAACTGAACAGCAAAAAGGAGCAAGCTTTCGGCTTGCTCCTTTTTTGCTTGATATTGTTACGATGCGGGGCGCGTGGTGGAGAGGAAGTCCGAGTTGATCCAGCCAAACTTACCGTCCACGCTGACGAACGTCCACCCATCCTGCTTGGCCGCAGCCTGTACCTCGCTGCCGAGCGACACGGTCGTGACCTTGTCATAGCTCGTGCCCGGGCCGCTGCGCAGATTCACGCCGCCGGTGGTGTAATAGATGTAATACTTGTCATACACAGAGCTCGGCTTGACGGAGACCTCGTCATGGCCCGTGAGGTCGAGCCAGTCGATCGTGTCGCCGCCCGTCTGATTATCGCCGCTCATATTATCGCCCTGCGTGGGTTCGCTCACATCGTTCTCTCCGGTGATTGAGCCGTCCTCGCCGGTCTGCTGGCCGCCGCGCAGCTGCTCGATCTTCGTCTGCGCCGCAGCAAGATCGCTGCGCGCGCTCTTGAGCTTGAAGCCCAGCACGACCACCGTGATCAGGAGCACCAGCGAAAGCGCCAGCAGTCCCATAAAAAGCACATAAAGCGGATTGCGCCGCGGTTTGCGGCGGCTGACCCGACGTCCTTCCATAATGATTCCCCCTTATCGGTTTGTTCGCCTTTATTGTACATAATTTTCACAAGTTATGTCAAGTGCCTTTCCTCTTTAGACGCGCAAATTCACAAAAAGTTCCCGCCCGGTGCAAAAAAAGGAGATGACCAAGGCCATCTCCTTTCAGCGGATTCACTTTTTGTTTGCGCGCTCCTTGCGGCGCTCGAGAAGTTCCTTGGGCTCGGCCTCGGCGAGCTTGCGCTCGCGGCGCTCGAGGACTTCCCTGGGCTTTTCGGTGATCGCGCCGGCGGCCTTGAGAGATTCCTTTGTCGCCAGCGGGCCGACCAGCTCGTAGATCAGCACGGAGAAGAGGATGATGTTGCGGATCAGCTCGCCATCCGCGCCGAGCGCCTGTGCGCTCACGCACATACCGAGCGCCACACCCTCCTGCGGCAGCAGCATGATGCCGAGGTACTTCTGCACCGTGTGGTCACAGCCCACCGCCTTGGCCGACCAGCGCGCGCCGCAATACTTACCGGCCGAGCGCGCGATGATGTACACAACGCCGATGAGCACGAGCACACCCTGAGAAAAGACGCTCAAGCGCAGGTTTGCGCCGCTCACGACAAAGAACACCGCCAACATCGGCGTGCTCCACTTGTCCGCGCGGTTCATCAAATCGTCCGACAGCGGGCAGATGTTGCAGAACACCGTGCCGAGCATCATGCACACGAGCAGCGGCGAAAAGCCGCAGTCCACGCCCGCGATGGCGAAGTCCATTGCGGACAGGCCGACCATCAGAAAGATGAACGCGATGCTCAGCGACAGGCGGTTCGAGTTCGAGCGGAACATCGTCTCAAGCTTCGTGAGCACGAAACCCGCAAGCGCGCCGAGCAGCAGCGAGCCGACGATCTCAATGAGTGGAGAGAGCAAAATGCTTGCGAGGCTGAACTGTGCGCTGTCCATCGCGCGGGCAATACCGAAGGATACGGCAAATGCGATGAGACCCACCGCGTCGTCAAGCGCGACGATCGGCAGCAGCAGATCCGTCAGCTCGCCCTTGGCCTTGTACTGGCGCACGACCATCAGCGTCGTCGCAGGTGCGGTGGCCGTGGCGATCGCGCCGAGTGTGATGGCCGCAGGGACGGACAGCACGTCGGGGCGCAGGAAGTGGAAGATCACGAGCGCAATGTCGACAAAGGCCAGCGCGGCCAGCGCCTGCAAGACGCCGATAATCATCGCCTGCCTGCCAGTCTTTTTGAGCTGGCTCAGGCGGAATTCATTGCCGATGGAAAAGGCGATAAAGCCCATCGCCACATCGGAGATCATGCTCAGCGCCTCGACCTGGTCGTAGCTTGCAAAGCCGAGGCCCGGAATGCCGAGCCGGCCCAGCACGAACGGCCCGATCAGAACGCCCGTCACAAGAAACGCCGTGACGTCAGGCAGATGCCAGCGGCTGAAAATACGCGTCATCAAAAGCCCTGCGAGCAGCGCGACGGCCAGATTCAAAATCGCAGTCATGGTAATACCCTCACAACAGAAAAAGTACGGGCGAACAGAGCCGCCCAAGGCTCATATTGTAGTCTGTTTGTTCGCAAAAAGCAAGCACTATTTTGCAAGTTTCCTGTCAAAGCAAGAAAAAATGACAGCTTTTTTGGGCAAAAGCTGCCATTTTGTTTCGTTTCACACAATTCAGTCTGTGTTCGCGCGCACACCGGCGAAGTAGCTGTTGCCAAAGCCGTCGGTGTAGACGCCGCGCAGCGTGTCGCGCAGCATGTGCGCCGTGCCGTCAAAATACACGGGCGAGAGCGCCGTCTCACCGAGCAGCATCGTCTCCGCATCGTGCAGGAACGCTGTGCGCGCCACAGGATTTTCCGACGCTCTGGCGACGCCCATCAGCACGTCGTAGGTGCCGTTTTCATAGCTGATCAGGTTCTGCTCATCCTCGCTGCACCAGCGGTCGAGGAAGCCCATCGCGTCGTCGTAGAGCGCGGTGACCTTTTGCAGCGCGAGCTCGTAGTTCCCCGCTTCCATGCGCGTGTTGTACTCTGCCTGCGTCACGCCGCGCAGCATCACGTTCACGCCGAGCGTCGTGCTCCACATGCTTTGCAGCGCGCTCGCCACGGCGTCCTTCTCCGTGCCGGTCACGTACAGAAGCTCGACCGGTGGGAACATGCTCGTGCTGTAATAGCCCGCGTAGGTCAGCTCCTCCTGCGCTTGCGTTGCCCGCGCGCTCATGCCCTCTTCATCGATGGCGCAGAGTTCGCCGCCCGTCGTGCGGAAATCGTCCTCCGTCTCGCCGGAATCCGGAATGCCGTAGGGGACAAGGCCCGTCGCGGGGCTGTTCTCCGCGCCGCCCGCCGCCGTGGCGGCCGCGCGGTCGATGGCAAGGTCAAAGGCCTTGCGGATGTGCTCGTTCGAGAACGTGTCGCTCTCGTTGTTGTAAAGGACGCTCGTCGTCGCGTACACCGCCGTTGGCTTCCAGCTCTCGTCCTGCGAAAGCTCGGCGATCACGCTGTTGGGCAGGTGGGCGATATAGTCGATGTCGCCCGCCTCGTAAAGCTGCCACGCCTCGTCCGCGCCCGCTGTGAAGATGAAGTGCAGCTCGTCGGGCCCGACGAGACGCGCCTCGTAATACTCGTCGCTGCGCGCCGCCGTCAGCTCACTGCTCTTCGTCCACGCGCTCACATGGTACGCGCCGTTGCTCACAAGGTCCGGCGTGTCAAAGCCTCCGCCGTTCTCTGTCAGATCGCGGCGCAGCGGCATCGTGGCGACCGCCGTGCAGATGCCCTCGATAAAATAGGCGCACGGCGCGCTCAGCGTGACGACAAACGTGGATTCATCCTTGGCCGAGACCTGGAGCTTCGTCTTGTCGCCCGTCTCGCGCACCTCGTCATAGCCCGCCACCACGCTCATCAGCGCGTGGTTCGGCGAATCCGTCGCGGGGTCGGCAAGTCTCTGCCAGGCATAGACGAAGTCATCCGCCGTCACCTTTTCCCCGTCCGACCAGCGCGCAGTCGAGCGCAGCGTGAAGCGGTAGGTCACGCTGCCGTCGTAGTTTGTCTCTTCGGTGTACTCCTTGGCCATGCCGTTCGTCAGCGTCACCTCGCCGCTGCCGTCGTCGCTCTCGCGCATCAGGTTCTCATAGAGCGCGTAGAAAACGCTGTCGGCGTCCGTGTCGGTGTTCATCGCGGGGTCGAGCGAGTCGATCACGTTGCAGACGCTCACGTTCAGGACGAATTTCTCGTCCCCTTGCTTCTTCTCCCCGCAGCCGGAGAGAAGGCCCAACAGCATCAGCGCACAGAGCGCCAGAGCTGTGATCCTCTTTATTGCTTTCATCATGCCTCCCATTGGCAAAACGCAGCGAAGGCTGCTTGGTTTTTGTAATACGGAGATATTATAGCGAAAATCGTTCGCCTTGTAAAGGTGAGGGGCATAAAAGTTACAGTTTGTTACCAAATTGCAGCTGCTTTTCCGCACAGGTGCGGAGGGTATGCGGCATGCACGCCGCAGCACCACACCCCCCATTTTCTTTCCCGAGAAAGAAAACGGGCGGTGTGACCGTCCAAAA
>OGIE01002072.1_pt1 | contig 25836 bp, 17 predicted proteins | sample 1571581 | NCBI WGS metagenome assembly OGIE01 (sample SAMEA2582021, study PRJEB24529) | metagenome | biome: Human gut stool | place: China | collected 2011
ATGAATGCACGTAACTAAAAATAAATCAGAAACGGAGGAAAAAATACCACATGAGAAAATGAATACACGGTAGTGGCATTTGACAGGGCACTTCGGATTAAACAGGATGGGAATGAGTTTGAGCTGGACTGTGATGAGGCAGACTGGAACAATATATGGAAAAGCTATCTGGATATGGATACGGATTATGCGGGGATTGCAAAGCTGATAGCAGACGGAGATGACGCGCATCTGAAGGAGGCATATGCATATGGCAGTGGTGTGCGCATTTTAAGGCAGGATTTGTGGGAGATGATTGTTACTTTTATGATTTCCCAGAATAATAACATAAAGCGAATCACAAACAGTGTGGATTTACTTTGCAGGCGGTGCGGGCATAAAATAGACGGCAGTGCAGAGGGGGAAGAACTGTATACATTTCCAAAGCCGCTTGAGGTGCCGGATGAGGTGTTTGATGACAGGAGCATGGGCTTTGGCTATAGGGCACCATATCTGAAGGAAATATATGAGTATGGTGCAAATAATCCTGACTGGCTTGATAATCTGCGCAAAATGAGCTATGATGAGGCGATGGAAAGCCTGCTTTCTCGCAAAGGAATTGGCAAAAAGGTGGCAAACTGCATATGTCTTTTTGGTTTACATCATGTGGATGCGTTTCCGATAGATACGCATGTAAAGCAGCTTTTGGACAAATATTATAGTGACGGCTTTGATTTTGAACGCTACAAGGGTGTGGCGGGAATTATCCAGCAGTATTTGTTTTATTTTGAATTGTAGATTCTGGATAGATACATAGATGACATGTGACAATATGCATATGACATGTAGATAAAATAATATTAGAAAGAGAAAGGATAAACGATGTACGTTATAGTAGGACTTGGAAATCCTGATAAAAAATATGAGCACACAAGACACAATATCGGATTTGATGTGATAGATGCGCTTGCGGATAAATATAATATAAGTGTGACAGACAAAAAGCACAAGGCGCTCTGTGGAAGCGGAGTGATTGAGGGCATGAAGGTGCTGCTCGTGAAGCCGCAGACATACATGAACTTAAGCGGCGAGTCTGTTGCTGAGGTAATGAATTTTTATAAGCTTGATCCGGATGAGGAAATGATCGTTATTTTTGATGATATTTCGCTCGAACCGGGGCGTATCCGTATCCGCAAAAAGGGCAGCGCCGGCGGTCACAACGGGATTAAGAGCATCATTGCAATGACCGGCACACAGGGCTTCAGCCGTATCAAGGTCGGTGTTGGAGAGAAGCCGCAGGGCTGGGATCTGGCTGACCATGTGCTTGGGCGTTTCAGTTCTGAGGACAGGGCAAAGGTGGAGGAAGCTATCGGTCATGCGATGGATGCAGCAGTTCTTATGATGCAGGGCGAGACGGATAAGGCTATGAACATATATAACTAACTGGAAATCGACAAGGTGATTTTGAACAGACAGAAATGGAGAATTGAAAGTGAAAGCATTTACAGAGCCACTCCTTTCCCTTGCGGGCTTTGAGGAGATGACAAAAACGGCAGAAAAATCGTCCGGACTTATATCTGTCACGGGATGTATAGATGCGCAAAAATCACAGATGATATATGCCTTTGGAGGTCACAGGAAAAACAAGCTTATTGTGACCTTTGGAGAGCAGAAGGCGAAGGAACTGTACGATGAGTACAGTTTTTTTGACAAAGAGGTGGTGTATTATCCATCAAAGGATGTGCTTTTTTACCAGTCGGATATCAGGGGCAATCTCCTGACAGCGGAGCGCATCAGGGCTTTGAAGGCTATCCGTGAGCAGGAGAGAGTGACGCTTGTGACCACCTTTGATGCGCTGATGAATACAATGGCGCCGATAGAAAAGATGTGGGAAAATGTGCTTACACTTGAGCAGGGACAGCTTTTGGATTTGAAGGAAATTCAGGCTGCTCTTATCAGAATGGGCTATGAAAAAGAGTATCAGGTCCAGACGATGGGACAGTTTTCTGTCAGGGGTGGTATTCTTGATGTTTTTCCGCTGACGGAGGAGAATCCTATCCGAATCGAGCTGTGGGGAGACGAGATAGACACCATCAGATATTTTGACTGCGAGAGCCAGAAATCCATCGAAAATATTGACCGGGTGAGCATATATCCGGCGGCAGAGATTGTACTTAGCGATGAGGAAAAGGCCGGGGGAATTGACAAGCTTAAGGCAGAGGCAAAGCGTGTGTCTGACAAGCTTAGAAAGCAGATGAAGACAGAGGAAGCACACAGAGTGACTGTGATGGCAGACGAGCTTACCGAGGAGTGGGGAGAGCTGTCCATGTATGCAGGCATGGATGCTTTTTTGTCGTACTTTTTTGACGAGAGAGTCGGGCTTTTGGATTATTTTAAGCCATCGGACAGCCTTATATTTTTCGATGAGCTGACTAGATGTACAGAGCAGGGAAAGCTCACAGAGACTGAGTTTTCAGAGAGCATGAAGCAGAGACTTGCGATGGGATATATACTTCCGGGGCAGATGAACGGTCTTTTTACAGAAAAGGAGATTGTGGCAAAACTCGAGAAGTATTCGTGTATCGCACTAGCTGCGCTCGATAATAAAGCAAACGGACTGCACCAGCTGGGAAGCTATGGTATTCACTGTCAGAGTGTCAGCCCATACAATAACAGCTTTGAGCTTTTGATAAAGGACTTAAAGCGCTATAAGAAAAACGGTTACAGAGTCATTCTTTTATCTGGTTCAAGGACAAGGGCAAAGCGGCTTTCAGAGGATATCACAGATCAGGGAATTACATGCTTTTACACTGAAAACTACGACCATGAGCTTTCAGAGGGGCAGATTATGGTCTGCTACGGCAAGGTGAGAAGAGGCTTTGAGTATCCTATCCTAAAGTTTGCCGTGATTACGGAGTCAGATATTTTTGGGGCGCAGCAGAAGAAAAAGAAGCGTCACCGCACCTATGAGGGTGAAAAAATACAGAGCTTTACCGATTTGTCGGTGGGGGACTATGTGGTGCATGAAAACCACGGACTAGGTATTTACCGCGGCATTGAAAAGCTTGAGGTGGACAAAAAGGTAAAGGACTACATCAAGATAGAGTATCAGGGTGGCTCCAATCTCTATATCCTCGCTACCCAGCTTGACATGATACAAAAGTATGCCGGAAAGGATGCCAGAAAACCAAAGCTCAACAAGCTTGGAGGTCAGGAATGGACCAGGACGAAGAACCGTGTCAGAGGTGCGGTAAAGCAGATTGCAGGAGACCTGGTGAAGCTGTACGCACAGCGTGAGCAACAAAACGGATATGCCTTCGGCGAGGATACGGTGTGGCAGAGAGAGTTTGAGGAGCTTTTTCCTTTTGATGAGACTGAGGATCAGATTCTTGCAATTGAAGCCACAAAGACTGATATGCAGAGCCATAAAATAATGGACAGACTGATTTGCGGTGACGTGGGCTACGGCAAGACGGAGGTTGCAATCCGTGCAGCCTTCAAGGCGGTGCAGGACAGCAAGCAGGTGGCATATCTTGCCCCGACAACCATTCTTGCGCAGCAGATTTATGATACGTTTTCGCAGAGGATGAAGGATTTTCCGGTGAATGTGGATTTGATGTGTCGTTTCAGAAGCACAGCAGAGCAGAAAAAGACGATAGAGAAGCTTAAAAAGGGTGAGGTTGATATCATCATCGGAACACACCGTATACTCTCAAAGGACGTGCAGTTTAAGGATCTGGGGCTTTTGGTAATAGATGAGGAACAGCGCTTTGGAGTGACTCACAAGGAGAAAATTAAGCAGATGAAGGTCAATGTGGATGTGCTCACACTGACTGCTACACCGATTCCGAGGACACTTCACATGAGTTTAATCGGCATAAGGGATATGAGCGTGCTTGAGGAGCCGCCGATGGACCGTGTACCGATTCAGACATATGTCATGGAGTACAATGATGAGCTTGTCAGAGAGGCGATAAACAGGGAGCTTGCCAGAAACGGACAGGTGTACTATGTGTACAATAAGGTGCGCGACATAGCAGACATAACAGCAAAGCTGCAGGAGCTGGTGCCGGATGCGACTGTTGCATTTGCGCACGGACAGATGAAGGAGACTGAGCTTGAGCGCATCATGTACCGTTTTATCAATGGTGAAATAGATGTGCTTGTATCCACGACCATTATTGAGACCGGACTTGACATCTCAAACGTCAATACAATGATTATACACGATGCGGACAACATGGGGCTTTCACAGCTTTATCAGCTCCGCGGACGAGTCGGCAGATCTAACCGTACTGCGTATGCATTCCTCATGTACAGGCGCAACAAGATGCTAAAAGAGGTGGCAGAAAAGCGTCTTGCAGCGATAAAGGAGTACTCAGACCTTGGCAGCGGCTTTAAGATTGCCATGAGAGACCTTGAAATCCGTGGTGCGGGCAATCTGCTCGGTGCGGAGCAGAGCGGCCATATGGAGGCAGTGGGTTACGATTTGTACTGCAAAATGTTGAGCGAGGCTGTAAAAGAGGCAAAGGGCATCGAGGATATCAGTGACAAATTTGACACGACCGTGGATATTGTGACCGATGCTTATATTCCGGCAGGTTATATTGCAAACGAATTCCAGAAGCTGGATATATACAAGCGTATTGCAGGCATAGAGACAGAGGAAGAGAAGGATGAGATGCTCGAGGAGCTCATAGACAGGTTTGGTGAACCACCAAAATCAGTGCTCAGCCTGCTTCGCGTGGCAAGGATTAAGGCGTTGGCTCATGCCGTATATATCACTGAGATAAAGCAGACCGGCTCACTGATAAAGCTTACCATGTTTGAACGGGCAAGGATAAATCCGGAGAATATACCAATGCTTGTTGCCCGGTATAAATCCTCACTCAAATTTAATATGGCAGAAAACCCATATTTCACATTTGATTTAAAAAATGGCAGCGTGGCAAAGAAGAGGGATGTGCTTGATGTGGTGGAGGAACTGATTTCGCAGATGCGAAAGGAGCTGATTACGGCTGAATAGTTACCCGAATTTTGGAATCATGTAGCATATAGCATAGGAAACACCACATGCTTTACGCGAAATTGACGATAATTTACAAAGTTTAGAAAATGCTTGCCAGCAGGGCCAAAAAGCTCTATAATATACGAGCGATACTATACCAATTTTAAAGAGGATAGATACAATGAAAGCGAAAAAAGTAATAGCCATGTTATTAGTTGCAACACTCTCAGTTACAGCTTTTACAGGATGTGCAATAAATAAAACCGCAACAGTTGCGACATTAGATAAAGAGGATATCAAGCTTGGGCTTGTTAATTTTATGATAAGGTACCAGGAGGCCGGTTATGATGACATGTATATACAGTACATGGGCGAGGGCTACTGGGACAAGACAGTATCAGGCAATAATACTGTGCTTGAGACATGGAAGAAAAATGCTATCGAGGAGGCTCATGAGCTTTACACATTAAAGGCGCATCAGTCAGATTACGATGTAGAGGTTTCTGATGATGAGAAAAAGGAAATCAAAAAGGCCGCAGAGAAGTTTATGAAGGCAAATTCCGATGATGTGATAGACGAGATGAGTGCTACAGAGGCGATTGTTGAGGAATATTTAGAGCTTCGCCTCATAAAGAGTAAGATGTATGCTGCAATCATCAAAAATGCTGATTCAAGCGTGACGGATGAGGAAGCCAATATGGCTGCATACACCATTGTGAAGCTTGATTACAAGGGTGCATATGATTCTAATTACAAGTATCAGACATATACAGATGAGCAGTCAGCACAGATAAAGGCACAGGCAGATGCAGTGGTAGAGGCGCTTGCAGGCGGATCATCCTTAGAGGATGCAGCCAAGGCAGCAGGCACTAAAGCCACAACAGGCACATACGCCACATACGTTGATCCGGATGCGGAGAAGACAGATGATTCAGATAAGAAATCAGATGACACAGAGTCTAAAGAGAGCTCAAAGTCATCGGACAGCAAGACAAAGGACAGTGTATACACTACAAACAATCTTGATCAGAGCGTTGTAGATGCACTCAATTCCCTTGAGGAGGGACAGACCTCAGACCTCATCACCACAGACAGCACTTACTATATCGTAAGGCTCGACAAAAAGACCGATGAGAAAGCAACAGAGTCAAACAGAAAAACCGTAAAGGGCAATAAAGAGGACAAATATTACAATGGCATCCTTTCAGGATGGCAGGACGATGAAAAATGGTCTGTAAAGCAGAAGCAGCTTGACAAGATCAAGATTCACAATTATTTTACTACTACCAAGAAGGACAAAAAGGCAGCAGACACAAGTGCTACAGAGAGCACACAGCAGTCAGAAAGCACCAATAGTACAGATACAGAGAATACTGAGGCAGTAGATGGAACAGAAAACTAATATCGTACTTATAGGCATGCCGGGAGTTGGAAAGAGTACCATAGGCGTAATACTTGCAAAGGTGCTGGGATACAGCTTCCTGGATGCGGATTTACTGATACAGGAGCAGGAGGGAAAGCTTCTGCGTGAGATAATTGAGGAAAAGGGCACGGACGGTTTTATAGAGGTAGAGAACCGTGTCAATGCTTCTATCAGGGCTGATAGGGCCATTATAGCTACAGGCGGTTCGGTGGTATACGGAAAAGAGGCCATGGAGCATCTTAAGGAGATAGGCAGAGTTGTGTATCTCAAGGTTTCTTATGCTATTTTGGAAAAACGACTTGCAGACATAAAGGGTAGAGGTGTAGTATTAAAGAAAGGGCAGACTTTAGAGACCCTTTTTGAAGAGCGCTCAAAATTGTATGAGCAGTATGCAGACATCGAGGTTTCCGAGGAGGGGCTTGATGTGGAGCAGACAGTAGAGAAGCTGGTGGAGGCACTTGAATTGTAGAGCTTATCTATCGGTTTATTATAAGATAATAGTAGTAGCTGCTGTGTCAGCTATAGACAGCAGCAACGGCACAAATGACGGCTTAAGTATGCCGTTATAAATGAAATTTGTAGTTGGATGTATAACAATAGTGTAAATTGAGAATAGTATATTAGGAGGAAGTATACTCCTGAATTCATAGAGGTGGAATATGGAACAGTACGTAATCAAAGGTGGAAATCCTTTATACGGTGAAGTTGAAATTGGTGGAGCTAAAAATGCTGCACTTGCTATTTTGGCCGCTGCCATAATGACAGACGAGACTGTAACAATAGATAATTTGCCAAATGTAAGGGATATCAATGTCTTACTTCAGGCAATCGAAGAAATCGGCGCACATGTGGAGCGCGTGGATATACACAAGGTAAAGATAAACGGTTCATTTATCAGGGGCGTAAATGTCGATAATGAATTCATCAGACGAATCAGGGCATCATATTATTTAATTGGTGCATTACTTGGAAAATACAAGCATGCAGAGGTTGCGCTTCCGGGAGGCTGTGATATCGGAAGCAGGCCAATTGACCTTCATATGAAGGGCTTCCGCTCCATGGGAGCAGACATAGACATAGCTCATGGCCTTGTCATCGCCAGGGCAAAGGAGCTTAAGGGCACACACATATATATGGATAAGGTTTCTGTAGGTGCCACAATCAATATTATGATGGCTGCAGCCATGGCAGATGGCAAGACTGTTATCGAGAATGCGGCTAAGGAGCCTCATGTCGTTGACGTGGCAAACTTCTTAAACAGCATGGGAGCAAATATCAGGGGCGCAGGAACCGATGTCATCAGAATTGTAGGTGTGGAGAAATTACATGCTACAGAGTATTCTGTCATTCCGGATCAGATTGAGGCCGGTACATTCATGTTTGCAGTTGCGGCAGCAGGAGGCAACGTGCTGGTAAAGAATGTCATTCCAAAGCATCTTGAGGCCACCACAGCAAAGCTGTTGGAGGTAGGCTGCCAGGTAGAGGAGTTTGATGACTCAGTCAGAGTAATATCAGACGGACATTTAAAGCATACACAGGTCACCACACTTCCATATCCGGGCTTCCCGACAGATATGCAGCCACAGATGGCAGTGCTTTTGGGTATCGCTGAGGGCACCAGTACAGTGACAGAGAGTATATTTGAGAATCGTTTCAAGTATGTTGACGAGCTCACCAGAATGGGAGCTGATATAAAGGTAGAGAGCAATATAGCAATCATCAGCGGCGTGAAAAGATACACAGGTGCCAGAGTGAATGCACCTGACCTAAGAGCAGGAGCTGCACTGGTTATAGCAGGTCTTGCAGCAGAGGGCATCACAGTGGTTGATGATATCTACTATATTCAGAGAGGCTATGAGGCACTCGAGGAGAAGCTTACAAAGATTGGCGCAAAGATTGCCAGGGTAGAGGATGAGAAGGAGCTTCAGAAGTTCATACTCAAGGTATCGTAATAGATATATACGTAAAGCATGAAATGTAAACACAATATAAATGCAATATATAAAATAAGAACCGGCAGCATCTTACTGTAGATGCACGGTTCTTATTTTTGGTTATTTTATAATTTTTTTGAGTAACTATTCCGTAACCCTTTTGATTATAAATCGGCTTACATCACAGATTTGATGAAAAACTCGCGGTTTGTGGACAAATCAAGTATACTGCCGTCATCAAAACGTACAATAGGGCGTGACAGTTCATGTGGGTTGAGCATCACAATATTACAGAACCGGCTATCGTTGAGCATTACACGGTTGCTCTGGTATGTGGTAGCAAGCTTTTTCAAAAACAAAAGCAGGAACTTTGTATTGTACTTTGTAAAACCTTCACTCTCAAAGCTTGATATGACAGCGAACGGACAAAGTGGTGCGCGATAGCGTCTGGCAGCAGTCATGGCATCATATACATCGGCGATGGCTGTTATCATGGCAAAGTCGTCAATCAGTGAGCTGTCAAGCTGTGAAGGATAGCCTGAGCCATCACAGCGCTCATGATGCATGAGGGCTGTGCGCTTTATTCTGGAGTCAATCTGCAGATCCCTAATCAAATCAAAACCAAACTGTGGGTGCTTTTTTATGAGCGCAAATTCTTCATCAGTGAGCTTGTCAGGCTTGTTTAGCACATCATCGGGAATCTTGCATTTACCGATATCGTGAAGTACTCCTGCGATAGTAAGCGTATTCACATCTGTCTTTTCCATATGAAGCCATCGTCCGATCATCCTTGTAATAAGCCCTACATTCAGACAGTGTGAGTACAACGGGTCTGCAATGGTGCGCATGTTGTAGAGCATGTCAAATGTCTCGATTGTAGTGCCGCACGATGAGGAAAGGTCAATGACAGCAGTAAGAAGCGCAGCCTCATCAAAGGATTTTTCGCCGGCACAGATTTTGCCAAAGGTATCCTTGATTTGATTTATACAAGTGATGTATTTGAGCTGGAAGCCTCGGAACTCTTCTGAGGCCTGAACACGCTGGATGTTGGTCACCATCTCATGTGCGCGGGTTTTGGGTACAGGTTTTACATTGTCTCGCTTCGCTGTATTTTCGCCGGCTTGCGGTGCTGCTGCATCGAATGGGTTTTGAATTGAGATGCTGCCTACCTTATATAGCTTCATTTTGTTGATGAGCTGACGGGTGAGTGGTGTGCCGGGCAGTGCAAGTATCTGCCCCAGAGGGGTCTTTATCGGTTCTGCTGCCACCATACCAATCTGCGCATCTTTTATGCTGATTTTAATCATGAGTTACTCCAAAAATTTATTTTGATATTGTGTGTTTAGTACTATAAATACAAATTTAAGTATAATTGCCAAAATTATGAAAGTCAATAAAGAAGAAAGAATAATTGCATAAAATAGCTTATAAATAATGAATAGGGTATCGAAAATGGATTATTGATAAATCTGTATCGAAAATGATACTTGACATATATATCATGTGGTAGTAATATAGCTGACAGAGATTTGAAAAATTCTATATTGTAACTTCTCTTATTCAGAGTGATGGAGATACAAAGGATCTATGAAGTCACGGCAACCCCGTTAGAAAACAGGAAGGTGCCAACCTGAGCGAGTAATCGAACAATAAGAGGATTGAACTTATCATTGGAATAAGAGGTCCGCTTTTTGTGGACCTTTTTTCGTTCCACAGAAAAGCATTCTGTGGGATTATAAAAAGAAACCATGTAGTTTCATATTATCAGGAACTATAAAATTACCGATGTCAGAATTGTAAAAATTCCATACAGTTCAAAGGCATCATACATTCATTTATTAAAAAAGGAGAGACAAATGGAGAAATTATTATTTACATCCGAGTCTGTAACGGAAGGTCATCCCGACAAAGTATGTGACCAGATTTCCGACGCAGTTCTTGACGAAATCCTCTCTCAGGATAAAAACGCTCATGTTGCCTGTGAGGTTACAGCTACAACAGGCATGATTCATGTTATGGGTGAAATTTCAACCAATTGCTATGTTGACATCGCAGATGTTGCAAGAAAGGTTGTAAACAACATTGGCTACAACGATCCGAAGTGCGGTTTTGACGGCAACACCTGTGCGGTTCTCACATCAATTGACGCACAGTCGCCCGACATTGCAATGGGCGTAAACGAAAGCCTTGAGCTTAAAGACGGCGAAAGCGATACTGACAATCAGATTGGTGCAGGTGATCAGGGCATGATGTTCGGTTATGCGTGTGATGAAACACCCGAACTTATGCCGATGCCTATTTCTCTTGCCCACAAGCTTGCAAAACAGCTTACAAAGGTAAGAAAAGACGGCACTCTTTCATATCTCCGTCCCGACGGCAAGACTCAGGTTACTGTTGAGTATGACGATGACAAGATTGTCGGCATTGACACGGTTGTAATTTCAACACAGCATGATGAAGATGTTACACTTGAGCAGATTAGAAAAGACATTATCGAGTATGTTATCAAACCGATTATCCCTGCTGAGCTTATGAACGAGAACACAAAGATTTTCGTAAACCCGACAGGCAGATTTGTAATCGGCGGTCCGGTCGGTGACTCAGGTCTTACAGGCAGAAAGATTATCGTAGACACATACGGCGGATATGCCCGTCACGGCGGCGGAGCTTTCTCCGGCAAGGACTGCACCAAGGTGGACAGAAGTGCCGCTTATGCCGCTCGTTACGTTGCTAAAAATATCGTAGCGGCAGGACTGGCTGAGAAGTGTGAAATTCAGCTGTCTTACGCTATCGGCGTAGCACAGCCTACCTCCATCATGGTAGATACCTTCGGCACCGGCAAACTGCACGATGACAAGCTGGTAGAGATCATCCGTGAGAATTTTGACTTAAGACCCGCCGGCATCATCAAGATGCTGGATCTGCGCAGACCTATCTATAAGCAGACCTCTTCCTATGGTCACTTCGGACGCACCGATGTGGATCTGCCCTGGGAGAAACTGGACAAGGTAGATCTGTTAAAAAAATATTTGTAAGTGGAGTGCCCTTTGCGACACATTTATGAATTGGGTGCATGGCTCGTAACGTAGGGCTTCCGTAAACCACTCGGGGAGTTCTGTTTGTATTATAAACGCCATTTTTTGCTAAAAAAATACAAAAACATGAGATTTTGCCATGTAAAAAGCTGTTATTTTCGCTGAGCGTGCAAAATGAAGAAATTCCGTACAAAAATTCCTGATTTGGGAACTTTTTTGTACGGAATTCATTGTTTTTAGGGTTTTTACACCAAACTGGAGAGCTACGAAAGCATAGCCACTCTAGAGAACAAGAAAGACCTAGCGTGGGCATTTGCGCACAAATCCCAGCCATATTCGATACGCGGGGCATAATCATCAATAATAGTCAATCAAGCCCCGGTTTTATTCGTTATGCGGGATGTAATTATCAAATCTTGTGTGTAGTGCCCCGCATCTTGGTTTAAGGGTACAGACTAGCTTGCCCCTGTCACCTGTGCCCACGCTGAGGCGGAAGAAGGGTACAGAGAAGCTTGATCCTGTCATCTGTGCCCACGCTGAGGCGGAAGGAGGGTACAGAGGAGCTTGATCCTGTCATCTATGCCCACGCTGAGGCGGAAGGAGGGTACAGAGAAGCTTGATTCTGTCATCTGTGCCCACGCTGAGGCGGAAGGAGGGTACAGACCGGCTTGCCCATGTCACCTGTGCCCACGCTGAGGCAGAAGAAGGGTACAGACCAGCTTGCTCATGTCACCTGTGCCCACACTGAGGCGGAAGAAGGGTACAGACCGGCTTGCCCATGTCACCTGTGCCCACACTGAGGCGGAAGAAGGGTACAGACCAGCTTGCCCATGTCACCTGTGCCCACACTGAGGCGGAAGAGAGGCACAGGAGGGCGTTCGCCGCATAGGCAAAAGTAAAGACAGCGATTTGTGCGCAAGCGCCCATCGCTGTCCTCACTATGCGCGGCTCATTGCTCGCGTAAACTCTCCAGTTACAATATTAAATCCCTTGTTGTATTTTTCTCCAGAATCGGTATGATAGATACAAGTGAGGAAATATTTATGTTCAATGTGGAAGAAGAGTTAAAAAAGCTCCCCCGCAAGCCGGGAGTGTATATCATGCGGGATGACAAAGATGTCATTTTGTATGTGGGAAAAGCAATCAACCTGCATAATCGTGTAAGGTCTTATTTTCGTGAAAATATCGGCAGAGGTCCGGCCATTGACCAGATGGTGTCGCTGATCGCCCGATTTGAATATATTGTGACGGATTCGGAACTGGAAGCATTAGTGCTGGAGAATAACCTGATCAAGGAGAATTCGCCGAAGTATAACACGCTGTTAAAGGATGACAAGACCTATCCCTATATCAAGGTGACAGTGGGAGAGGATTATCCCAGGATCCTGTTTTCCCGTACCATGAAAAAAGATAAATCCCGCTATTTCGGTCCCTATACCAGCGCTGCGGCGGTGAAAGATACCATTGAACTGCTGAACAAACTGTACCAGCTGCGTACCTGCAACCGGGTGCTGCCCAGGGATATAGGAATCGAGCGCCCCTGCCTGAACTATCATATCAAGCAGTGTCTGGCACCCTGCCAGGGATATGTGAGCAAAGAGGAATACAGACAGCAGGTGGCAGGTGCACTGGAATTTCTAAATGGTAATTACAGTCCGATCCTGAAGGATCTGGAGGAGAAGATGAAGAAAGCCGCGGAGGCTATGGAATTTGAGGATGCTGCCAGATACCGCGATCTGCTCTCCAGTGTACGACAGGTATCCCAAAAACAGAAGATTACCGAGGGTGTCGGTGAAGATAAAGATATCCTGGCGCTGTACCAGGATGAGACGGAAGCAGTGGTACAGGTATTTTTCGTCCGGGATGGCAAGCTGATCGGCAGAGAACATTATTATATGACACATGTGCCGGAAAATAACAAGCCGGCAATTTTACAGGATTTTGTAAAGCAGTTCTATGCGGGGACTCCATTTATCCCCAGAGAGCTGATGCTGCAATATGAGATCGAGGATGCAGAATTGATCGAGAAATGGCTGTCGGAGCGAAAAGGCAGCAGGGTCTATCTGAAGGTGCCTAAGATCGGCAGTAAGGAAAAATTGGTGGAGCTGGCAGCGCAGAACGCAAAACTGGTATTGTCCCAGGACAGAGAAAAGTTAAAACGTGAGGAAGGCCGTACCATCGGTGCAGTGAAGGAAATCTCGGATCTGTTGCAACTGCCGTTAACCGGCACGGCCCGGATGGAAGCCTATGATATCTCTAATATCAACGGCTTTGAAAATGTAGGATCCATGGTGGTCTACGAAAAAGGAAAACCGAAACGCAGCGATTACCGTAAGTTCAAGATCAAAAGCGTCTCCGGTCCGGATGACTATGCCTGCATGCGGGAAGTACTGACGAGACGGTTTCGCCACGGCATGGAAGAGAGCAGAGAACTGGAAGAGCAGGAGATGGATCAGGAGTACGGGAGCTTTACCAAGTTCCCGGATCTGATCCTCATGGACGGCGGCCGCGGACAGGTGAATATTGCACTGTCCGTACTGGAAGAACTGGGAATCGACATTCCGGTCTGCGGTATGGTCAAGGATGACAACCACCGTACCAGAGGTCTGTATTATCATAATATCGAACTTCCGATCGACACCCATTCGGAAGGGTTCAAGCTGATCACCAGAATCCAGGACGAGGCTCACCGCTTTGCCATTGAGTATCACAGATCCCTGCGCAGTAAGACCCAGGTGAGATCCGTACTGGATGATATCCCGGGAGTGGGGCCCGCCAGACGAAAAGCCCTGATGCGGCACTTCAAGTCCTTAGAGGAGATCCGGCAGGCAACGGTGGAAGACCTGATGGAAATTCCCGAAATGAATGAACGCACAGCGCAGGAGATTGTAGCCTTTTTCGCTTCACAGAAGCGACCGCCTGTGGTACAATCATAAGTAATATGGTAACTTCAAAAGTTACAGCACGATAATGAGGCGGGGAACCTTCGAGAAAAAATGCAGGGGTGGGTTTTTCGCAGAAAGGTATGGAAATTAGTATGGCAAGTGTAAGTTTGACCCGTGTTATCGAAAAAATGAAACTGGAAAATCTCACACCGGAGACCGATGTGAAACATGTGAAGATCACGCAGCCGGATATCAACCGTCCGGCACTGCAGTTAGCCGGATATTTTGAACATTTTGATGCCACCAGACTGCAGATTATCGGATTTGTGGAATATACTTATATGGAGGGACTGACTGACGAGGCCCGCAGGGAAGCGTATGAGAAGCTGATGGCTTATGATATTCCCTGTATCGTATTCAGCCGTGATCTGAAGCCGGATCCTATTTTCCTGGAGACAGCGATCCAACATGAAGTCCCTGTATTATCTACCAAGAAATCCACTTCGGATTTTATGTCAGAGATCATCCGCTGGTTAAATGTCAAGCTGGCCCCCTGCATCTCCGTACACGGCGTATTGGTGGATGTCTACGGCGAGGGCGTCCTGATCACCGGAGAGAGCGGCATCGGTAAGTCCGAGGCAGCCCTGGAGTTGATCAGAAGAGGACATCGTCTGGTAACCGATGATGTGGTAGAACTGCGTAAAGTCAGTGATGATACGCTGGTAGGTTCTGCCCCTGATATCACGAAGCACTTCATTGAATTGCGTGGTATCGGCATCGTGGATGTCAAGGCGCTGTTCGGTGCATTGTCTGTAAAAGATACACAGACCATTGATCTGGTCATCCGCCTGGAAGACTGGGATAAGGACAAAGAGTACGACAGACTGGGACTGGAAGAAAACTATACCGAATATCTGGGGAATAAGGTAGTATGTCACAACATCCCGATCCGTCCCGGACGGAATCTGGCGGTGATCTGCGAGACTGCAGCTATCAATCATCGTCAGAAAAAAATGGGATACAATGCAGCAAAGGAATTGTACACTCGTGTACAGAACTCTTTAGCAAAAAGACGTGAGGAGGACGAAGATGATGAGTAAGTATGCATTTGGAGTAGATGTGGGCGGAACCACAGTGAAATTAGGACTGTTCAATGACGAAGGACAGGTGCTGGACAAGTGGGAGATCCCTACGGTCAAGGATAACGGTGGAGAGAAAGTTCTGCCGGATATCGCAGCATCCATCAAAAACAAAATGCAGGAAAAGAACATCACCGCAGCAGACCTGGTAGGCGTGGGAATCGGCGCTCCCGGTGCGGTAAATGCCGATGGCTTCATGGTCAACGGTGCTGTTAATATCGGCTGGGGATCTTTTGATCTTGCTGAAACGTTGAAAAAGGAATTGGATCTGCCTGTTACCGTGAAGGCGGGCAACGATGCCAATGTGGCAGCCCTGGGCGAAATGTGGCAGGGCGGCGGTAAAGGCTATTCCAACCTGGTAGCTGTTACCTTAGGAACCGGTGTCGGCGGAGGTATCATTATTGATGGCAGGATCCTGACCGGAACCAACGGTGCAGGCGGCGAGATCGGACATATTCACATGGAAGATAATGAGACAGAGGTCTGCGGCTGCAAGAACAAGGGCTGTCTGGAGCAGTATGCATCCGCTACCGGAATTACCCGCCTGGCGAACAGACGCCTGGCAAAAGACGATGCACCCAGCATTCTGCGTGGCGGTGAGATCTCTGCCAAGACGGTATTCGATGCAGTTAAGGCAGGGGACAAAGTAGCGATCGAGATCGCAGAACAGTTCGGAGAATATCTTGGCAAGGGACTTGCCGCAGTAGCCAGTGTGGTTGATCCTCAGATTTTTGTCATTGGCGGTGGTGTGTCCAAGGCCGGAGATATTTTATTCAAATACATAGAGCCTTCTTATAAGAGATGTGCTTTCGGACCCTGCAAGCAGGCAAAATTCGCCCTGGCGGAGCTTGGAAATGATGCCGGAATCTACGGCGCTGCAGCACTGGTATTAAAGTAGGCCTGTTTGGAATAACTATAATAAAAAAGAAAGAGCGGCCTGATATACATGATAAGTGCAGCAGTGATAGAAGCATTAAAGGAAATCGTACCGTCAGAGAGGATTCTGTTTCAGGAACCCATGAAATTGCATACTACCTTCCGCATCGGCGGACCGGCGGATTGCCTGATCTATCTGGAAAATGAAGATCAGCTCTGCAGGATGCAGAAGTATCTGCGCCTGGTGGATGTGCCATACACGGTCATCGGTAACGGAAGTAATCTGCTGGTCAGCGATGACGGATATCGCGGAATTGTACTGGTAATCGGAAAATATATGAGTGAGATCACGGTGAAGGATTGTTATCTGGAGGCAGAGGCAGGAGCGCTGATGAGCCAGGTGGCCAAAACTGCAAAGGAGCATGGTCTCACCGGATTGGAGTTCGCAGCGGGAATTCCCGGAACCGTCGGTGGCGGTGCGGTGATGAACGCCGGCGCCTACGGAGGAGAGATGAGCCAGGTGGTGAGCACGGTAACCGTGGTGAATCGCAATGGGGAGATCATGGAACTGGATAATGGTACTATGGAATTCGGCTATCGGACCAGTGTGATCCAGAACCAGCCTTTTGTGGTGACGAAGGTGACTTTCCGCCTGGAACAGGGAGATCCGGAACAGATCGCAGAGAAAATGGCTGATCTGGCGAAAAGGCGCCGGGAAAAACAACCGTTGGAGTATCCCAGCGCAGGCAGCACATTTAAGCGCCCCACGGGACATTTTGCTGGACAACTGATTATGGAGTCCGGACTTCGCGGATATTCCGTAGGGGGAGCCAAAGTGTCGGAGAAGCATTGCGGATTTATTATTAACACAGGAAATGCAACCGCAGAAGATGTAAAAGACGTGATCTGGGAAGTTCAGAGAAGAGTAAAAGAACGTTTTCAGGTAGACCTGGAACCCGAGATCAAATTCCTGTAAGACAGGTGAGAGGTGCATATGAGATTTGTAGTAGTAACAGGTATGAGCGGAGGGGGAAAAAGAACTGCATTAAAGCTTTTGGAGGATGCCGGCTTTTATTGCGTGGATAATCTGCCGGTGTCATTGGTGGAAAAGTTCGTGGAACTGATTGCCATGCCCGGAAGTGAGATCAGTAAGGTCGCACTGGGACTGGATGTCCGTGCGGACCAGAATTTCACGGACGCCACCCGCATTTTGGAACAATTAAAGGAAAAAGGCTACAAATTTGAGATATTGTTTATGGACTCCGATGACTCAGCTCTGATAAAACGGTATAAGGAAACCAGACGTGTACATCCTCTTGCTGCGGATGGCAGAGTAGAGGACGGCATTCACAAAGAACGTAAGATTCTGGAGACGATCCGCAAAAATTCCGATTATGTAATAGATACTTCGAATCTTCTGGTAAGAGAACTGAAAGAGGAGCTGGATCGAATTTTCGTACAGAATGAAGAGTACAACAGTCTCATGGTAACAGTCATGTCCTTCGGATTCAAGCACGGAATTCCAGCGGATGCTGATCTGGTATTTGATGTGAGATTTTTGCCAAACCCTTATTATATAGAAGAATTGAAGCCGCAGACCGGCAATGATAAGGGAGTACAGGACTATGTAATGAGTTTTCCTGAGACCGGAATTTTCCTGGACAAGCTGACCGATATGATTCAATTCCTGATCCCGAATTATATCAAAGAGGGAAAATATCGGCTGGTGATCGCCATCGGATGTACCGGAGGCAAACATCGGAGTGTTACTCTGGCAAACAAGTTATATGAACGGTTGAAGGCAGAAGGTCATTACGGTATCAAACTGTATCACCGTGATGTACCCAGAGAAGGAATCTGACATGTCATTTTCGAGTGAGGTAAAGGAAGAACTGGCGAAGAGAATCAGCCCGGCAAGGCATTGCCAGATTGCAGAGCTGGCTGCGATCATGCATTTTAGCGGTCAATATGGACGTTCTGCAGAGGGCGATTTTATGATCGGTTTCCAGACGGAAAATGAGGCGGTCGTCAGAAAAGGCTTTACATTATTGAAAAAAACATATAATATAGATACTGATGTTAAAATCAGCGAGGAACAGATGCGGAGTGTGATCGACAAGATCGGTGATCTGTCGGAACCTGTGAGCCCCCTGCTGATTAAAAATTCCTGCTGTCAAAGAGCATTTTTAAGAGGAGCTTTTCTCTGCATTGGTTCTATGAGCGACCCACAGAAGAGTTATCACCTGGAATTTGTATGCACCGATGAGGATAAAGCGAGACAACTACAGAGTGTGATACAGGGATTTGATATAGAAGCCAAGATCGTGCTTCGGAAGAAGTATTACGTTGTCTATCTGAAGGAAGGATCCGGCATTGTGGACCTTCTGAATGTATGTGAGGCACCTGTTGCCTTAATGAAGCTGGAGAATATGAGAATTGTAAAGGAAATGCGCAATTCCGTAAATCGAAGAGTGAACTGTGAGACCGCCAACATTACCAAAACGGTAAATTCGGCGACCAGACAGATAGAGGATATTGAATATATCCGGGACCACTACGGACTGGAGAATCTGCCGGAGACATTGCGTCAGATGGCGGAAGTCAGACTGGAGAATCCGGATGCTCCACTGAAGGAGCTGGGGGAATATCTGGATCCCCCGGTAGGAAAATCCGGTGTAAACCACAGGTTACGTAAGCTCAGCGAGTTAGCAGATAGAATCAGGACGTAAAAGAGGAGGAAAATTATGACAAAAAGGAGCATTAAGGTCAGACTGGAAGATGGTCTGGACGCAAGACCGGTGGCACTGTTAGTACAGGAAGCCAGCAAGTACGAAAGCAACATTTACATTGAAGTAGATGATAAGCGGATCAATGCCAAGAGCATTATGGGCATGATGAGCCTGGGACTTTGCGCAGGCGAAGAGCTTACAGTAGCTGCAGAGGGTGCAGATGAGCAGACCGCTGTGGACAATATTGAGAAGTTTTTAAGCGGTCAGGTAGCTTAAAAACATAGTATGACGAGGAGCGGGGCTGATAGAGAATTCTGTTAGTCCCGTTTTGCATATTTTGAGGATAGTATTTATGAAGAAGATGTTATTTATCTATAATCCGAAAGCCGGAAAGGCACAGATCCGCAACAAGCTTGCGGATATTCTGGATGTGTTTACCAAGGGTGATTATGAGATTACCGTTTATCCCACGCAGAAAAGTGAAGATGCCATGGAGAAGACCAGGGATCGGAGCAAGGACTATGATATTGTTGTCTGCAGCGGTGGAGACGGTACTTTGGACGAAGTAGTCACGGGTATGATCCGCAGTGGCTTCCGGACACCTATTGGATATATCCCGGCAGGAAGTACCAATGATTTCGGAGGCAGTCTGGGATTGCCGAAAAATATGGTGCATGCCGCGGAAACGATTGTAAAGGGGAATGATTTTGCCTGTGATGTGGGATCCTTTAATCAGGATATATTTGTATATATCGCAGCATTCGGCCTTTTCACGGATGTCTCCTATGAGACGGGGCAGGACATGAAAAATGTTCTGGGTCATATGGCGTATCTGCTGGAAGGCATGAAACGTCTTCCGACAATCCGTTCTTATCCCATGCGCGTTACTTATGATGATACGACGATCGTAGATGATTTTATCTTTGGAATGATCACCAACTCTGTGTCGGTAGGCGGATTTAAAAGGATCACCGGTAAAAATGTCAAGCTGGATGACGGCGTGTTTGAGGTCACACTGATCAAGCGGCCCAAGAATCCCATCGAATTAAACAATATTATGGTATCCTTACTGAATCGGGATATTGATACCGACGCGATGTACTGTTTCCGGACATCGAAGCTGGAGATTACGTCCACAGATCCACTGCCATGGACACTGGATGGAGAATACGGCGGAACCCATACGAAGGTAGTTATAGAAAATATCTGCCGGGGAATGGATATTCGTGTGGAATAGAAGGAATCTTAAAATTTGGTAAAAATTTAACAATAAGCTGTTCCCTTTTTGTCCGAGTTGTGTTATAGTTTGGGTAGTCACAAAGTGATTATTCGAAATGTGTTTCCTGTGTGCATTTAGGAATGGATTACATTTCGTATATCCTAACAAGAATGAGTATATAAAATGGAGGTATTAAAATGTTAGTATCCGCAACAGAAATGCTCAAAAAAGCAAAAGCAGGCCACTATGCAGTAGGTCAGTTCAACATCAACAATCTGGAGTGGACAAAGTCCATCCTGCTCACCGCTAAGGAACTTCGTTCCCCTGTTATCCTGGGTGTATCCGAAGGCGCCGGCAAATATATGGGCGGTTATGATGTAGTCGTTGGTATGGTAAACGGACTGTTAAAGGATCTGGACATTGATGTTCCCGTTGCTCTGCATCTGGACCATGGCTCTTTCGAAGGCTGCTATAAGTGTATTGAAGCAGGCTTCTCTTCCATCATGTTTGATGGTTCTCATTATCCTATCGCTGAGAACGTAGAGAAGACCACTGAGCTGGTTAAGGCTGCTCACAGCAAGGGACTTTCCATCGAGGCAGAAGTTGGTTCCATCGGTGGTGAGGAAGACGGCGTTATCGGTATGGGCGAGTGCGCTGATCCTAAGGAGTGTAAGTCTATCGCTGATCTGGGAGTTGATTTCCTGGCAGCAGGTATCGGTAACATCCACGGTAAATACCCGGCTAACTGGGAGGGATTAAGTTTTGAGATTTTTACATTTAGCAGACCTTCATATAGGAAAGAGAGTTAATGAGTTTTCTATGATTGAAGATCAAAGGTATATATTGAATCAGATACTTGATATTGTTAAAGAACAGGAAGTTCAATGTGTTCTTATAGCAGGAGATATTTATGATAAGGCAGTTCCGTCAGCGGAAGCGGTGTTACTGTTAGATCAGTTTATTAGCAGGCTTGCAGAGATGAATGTTAAAGTTGTGGCAATTAGCGGAAACCATGACAGTCCTGAGAGAATAGGCTTTGGTGCTGAGATTATGAGTACCAGTGGAGTGTATATGAGTCATCCTTTTAATGGTAATGTTGAAAAGGTTACTTTGGAGGATAAATGTGGACCAATTAATATTTATATGCTTCCTTTTATTAAGCCGGCCGTAGTACGCCCTTTTTTCCAGGAAGAGGATGTTTCAAGCTATGATAGGGCTATGGCGATTGTTATTAATAGTATTTCAATTAATAAGGATGAGAGGAATGTTCTTTTGGCCCATCAGTTTGTTAAAGGTGGAAGTATTTGTGAGTCAGAAGAAGTGTCAATAGGAGGCGTTGATCAGGTGTCAGCGGATTATTTTGAGAACTTTGATTATGTTGGATTAGGACATTTGCACGGTCCACAGACGATTGGCAGGGAAACTGTACGATATGCAGGAACCCCTCTTAAGTATTCTTTTTCTGAGGTTAATCATAAGAAATCAGCACTTATTTTTGATCTTAAGGAGAAGGGCAACATTGAAATAACTAAGATTCCTTTTAAACCTATTAGAGATATGAAGGAGATTAAGGGAACTTACGACCAGATTACGGCAAGAGATTTCTATAAGGATATGAATACTCAGGATTATTATCATATAACATTAACTGATGAAGAAGATGTTCCGGAGGCAATAGGCAAGCTTAGAACTATATATCCTAATATTATGCGACTTGATTATGATAATACAAGAACCAGAACCAATAATGCTGTAACAGAGATAGAGAATATTGAGTTAAAATCACCGCTAGAGTTGTTTAAGGAGTTTTATGTAATCAGAAACAATCAGGACATGTCACCGGAACAGGAGAAGTTGGCAATGGACCTTATTGAGAAGATATGGGAGGATGCATAATGAGACCAATTAAGTTAATAATATCGGCATTCGGACCTTATGCAGAATGCGAAACTATAGATTTTGAAAAATTAGGAAATAAAGGTCTTTATTTGATTACGGGAGATACCGGAGCAGGAAAGACTACTATTTTTGACGCAATTACATATGTTTTATATGGAAAGTCCAGTGGAAAGACCAGGTCTTCGTCTATGCTTAGAAGCAAGTATGCAAAGCCTGATGTTCCAACTTTTGTAAAGATGGAATTTGAGTATAGGAACAAAAAGTATGTTATTGAGCGTAATCCTGAATACGAGCGACCTAAGATTCATGGAGAGGGAACCACAACTCAGAGTGCTAATGCTACGTTAATTTATCCAGACAAAGATACTCCTGTTACCGGAAGTAGTAATGTTACTGTTGCCATTAATGAGTTAATAGGATTAGATTATGAACAGTTTACTCAGATAGCCATGATAGCACAGAATGATTTTCTTAAGTTGTTATTGGCAGATACTGATGAGAGAAGAAAGATTTTTAGCAAAATTTTTAATACATATCCATATGAGAAACTTCAGCTTAAGCTGGGAGATGAGGCAAAAAGACTTAGAAGATTGGTAGATGATCAGAATAAGAGTATAAGTCAGTACATAGATGGGATTAGATGTGGCGATAGTTTTGTAGCAAGGCAACAGCTTGAAGCTATAAAGAATAACAAGACAGAGAATGGTATTGAGAATACAATTGATTTCATCGAGGAACTTATTAACAATGATCAGGATTTGTTAAAAGTTATTAACGAAAGGGTAATAAAAACCGAAAAAGCTCTTTCAGATGTTGATAAAAAGTTAGTTGAGGTTAATAGGGACAATTCTGCAAAGAAACAGAAGTTGAACGCGGAACAATTTATTGAGTCGAATAAGTCTAACTTGGAAGTACTGGAGAAGAGAGTAGAATTATGCAAAGAAGAAGAGCCTGTTCGTAAGGAATTAGAGTACAAAATTAAAGAACAGGAACAGCTTATGCCAAGGTATGACAAGCTTTTTGACACTGAAAAAGAGTATGTCAATGAACTTAAGTTAATTAAGACTAAAGAAAGTGAATTTGAGTCTTTATGTAAAGATATTGAGAATTTAAATAAGGTGTTGGCTACTAACAAAGAGAATCTTCAGAAGTTAAAAGATGCAGATGCCGTATTGGTAAAAATCGAAAATGCAAAAACAGGTTATGATAATGTAAAAAAGAACTTATCAAACATTGTAAATCAGTGTAATGATTATGAAGGGAAGAATCATGAGCTAGAGCTACTTCAACAGAGAGCCATAAAAGCCAATGATAGTTGGGAAACTAAGAGCAATGAATGTGCAGCTGTAGAGAAGACATTCTTAAATCAGCAGGCAGGAATCCTTGCAGGTAACCTTAGAGATGGAGAACCGTGTATAGTTTGTGGCTCAACTGTTCACCCTAATCCGTTTAAGCTAATGGATAAGCAGATAACAGAAAAGATGGTTGAAGATGCAAAGAATAAGGTTAATGAACTTAAAGCTATTGCAACGAATGACAGTAACAAAGCAGGAATGCAGAAGGGTATTGTTGATACATTATACGAGAGTATAGTAGAGAATTTCAGAAATCTAAAAGAGATATTTAAAGAAGTTTTAGAAGAAAGAGCAATTAATACTGTTTCAGATATAAAAGCCTGGTCAGATGAAAAATTGGTTAAGGTAGAGGAGGCTATTTCTAAAAACAATAGATATTATGAAATTGCTAAAAATAATGTTCGGGTTAAGGAACAGATTGAAAAGCAGATTCCGGAAACAGAAGAACAAATAAACAACAACAATAATAAAAAAGATATTTTAAATAGTGATATTTCTAATTTGAAAATTAAAAATCGCGAAAATGCAATATTATTGGAACAGTTTAGGGAGAAACTTGAATTTCAAAGTAGAAAAGATGCGGAAAGCAATTTAAATCAGTTAAAGATTAACTTATCTGAATTAGAGAATAAAGCTACACAAGCTTTGAATAGTTATGATAAATGTAAGAAGTCTATTGATGATGCTAATGCAACAATAAAGACTATTGAAGAGCAGTTAAAGGATTCAAAAAACTATGATTTGGAACAGCTTATTTCTGAAAGCAACAAGTTGCAGGAAGAAAAGAAAGCTGTAAACAATCAGAGAAATGATGTATCCATAAGAATAGAAATTAACACAGGAGCACTTGAAAATATTAAGGCGAACTTGAATAAATTAGTTACTACGGAAGAAAAATATAAGTGGGTTAATGCCCTAGCTCAAACAGCCAATGGTAATATAAACGGAAAGAGCAAAATAGCATTAGAAACTTATGTTCAGATTAGTTATTTTGAAAGAATAATTAACAGAGCTAATTTAAGATTTATGAAAATGACTAACGGCCAGTATGAACTAAAAAGAAGCACCGAATCTGATGATCAAAGAAGTAAGACAGGTTTAGAGCTTAATGTTATAGATCACTATAATGGTACAGAACGTGATGTTAGAACATTATCAGGTGGTGAATCTTTTAAAGCGTCATTGTCTTTAGCATTAGGATTATCCGATGAAATTCATTGCGCAGCAGGTGGAATAAAAATAGACACACTTTTTGTTGATGAAGGCTTTGGAACATTAGATGAAGATTCACTAAACAGTGCAATCGAAGCCCTTAATACTTTAACAGAAGGAGACAGATTAGTAGGAATTATCTCTCATGTTCAAGAATTAAAAACAAGAATCGATAGAAAAATAATCGTTTCCAAAAACAAGGTTAAAGGCAGCAAAGTTGCAGTGGAGATTTAGTGACAAGAATATTTTCTTTAAATTTCCACATACTAACTCCAAAGCTAAAATTTGCAATGGAGGAAATTAGTATGAAGGCAACAGGTATTGTGCGCAGAATAGATGACTTAGGTCGCGTGGTTGTACCTAAAGAGATTAGAAGAACTTTAAGAATCCGAGAAGGAGATCCAATGGAGATTTTTACTAATCACGATGGGGAAATTATACTTAAGAAATATTCACCTATTGGAGAGATTGAAATGTTTGCAAAACAATATGCAGATGTTATGGCACAGGTTTCAGGACAGAGAGTTCTCATAAGTGACAGAGATCAGATTATTGCTGTTGCAGGGGGAGTAAAAAAAGACAAAATAGGAATGGCTGTAAGTTCCCAGTTAGAAGAGTTAATGTCGAACAGAGATGTGAAAAACGGAGATGAACAACAGAAACTTTTTGAGATAATAAAGGGAGAAGAGCCTGAACAATGTGGTCAGATTATTTATCCAATCATATGTGAAGGTGATGTTATTGGAAGCGTTATTGTTTTGGCTAAAGATGAAAATAATAAGGTAAGCGTAACAGAACAAAAACTGGCAGGAGTAGCCGCAGCTTTCCTAGGAAGACAGATGGAATCATAGTAGCAGGCAATAAATTTGTGAAAATAGCTCAAAGAAAAATCTAAAAAGTTGAAAAAAGATACTTTTTAACCAAAAAATTCCCTGCAGAAAGCTCTTTAAATGGAGTAATTATCTTGACAAAGCCTATTAAATGGGGTATAAACTGTATAGTATGATACGAAATCAGTATCGGATATATTTTCAAGGAGGAATTAAAATGAACAAGACAGAATTTATCGCAGCTATTGCTGAAGAAGCTGGACTTTCAAAGACAGATGCTGCAAAGGCTGTTAAGGCTTTTACAGATGTAGTA
>OGIE01002077.1_pt1 | contig 25802 bp, 24 predicted proteins | sample 1571581 | NCBI WGS metagenome assembly OGIE01 (sample SAMEA2582021, study PRJEB24529) | metagenome | biome: Human gut stool | place: China | collected 2011
CGCGACCCTAACCTTGGCAAGGTTATGCTCTACCAACTGAGCTATTTTCGCATGAACTATTCTTTTCAAGAACTCTGCAGAGGATTGCCCCCAAATGCGATTGCAAAAGTAACACCTTTTTTCAAAAAGCAAAAAAAAAGGCCGATTTTTTTTAATGAAATCAGCCAAAATTTTCAGAAACACACATAAGCCGTTATTCGTTTTCTCATACGTTATCGAGGGAAACTAAAAGATATCAATCAGTTAAACAATTCATCCAACGTATCGCCGGCTTCATCCAACATTTCGTCCCATTGCTTGGCAAATTCCTTACTTTTGAATTTAGCCGTTTGTTTCTTCAATTCCTTTTTCAACTTCCGATATTCTTTCTTCTCCTCTTTAGTCATATCTTTCAGGACCTTCTCCCCTTTCTTCGTTATATTCTGGAACTTCTTGGCAACCTCTTTCCACTCGTCAGCAGAATAAGACGAGGCGTTATCCACGACCTCCTTGGTCAAATCCTTCATATCGTCCACGTAATCCTGCGCCGTGTAACCTTTGCAGGAAACCAAAATAACTGACAGGCACAAAAAACAGCCCCATAAAAATTTACTTCTCATAATCTGGTTGCGTATAAAATGTTACTTATATATCGGGTACAAATATAGAAAACATCTCCGGAACTTATATCCCAAAAAGATAAACCTTCTCCTTGTTTTCTGTCATATATTTCGTAATTTCGACACGTTAAAAAAATTACAAACCGAAAATCGAGAATTGATATTCTTTGTCAATTTTCAATTTTCAATTTTCAATTATATCATGGCAATAATCAGAGAATTAAATGGACATACCCCAAAATTCGGGAAGAATTGTTTTTTAGCTGAAAATGCCGCCATTATCGGCGAAGTTGAGATGGGTGACGATTGTAGTATATGGTATGGAGCCGTTTTACGAGGTGATGTACATTATATAAAAATGGGTAATAAAGTAAATGTTCAGGATAACGCGACAATACACGCGACTTATCAGAAATCCCCGACCAATATCGGGAACAACGTTTCTATCGCCCACAACGCCGTGGTTCACGGCTGCACGATTCATGACAACGTGTTGATCGGGATGGGCGCCATCGTGCTCGATAACGCCGTGATTGAAAGCAATTCGATCGTGGCCGCCGGAAGCGTCGTAACCAAAGGAACGGTCGTGGAATCCGGTTGGGTATATGCCGGGGCTCCCGCTAAAAAACTAAAACAAATGGGACCGGAACTATTGCGTGACGAGGTGGAGAGAATCGTGAATTCTTACTCCATGTATGCAAGCTGGTACAAATAACAATTGAAAATGGAGAATGAAAAATTCTCCATTCTAAATTTTAAATTCTAAATTTCAAAAAATGAGTATTATAGTATCTCCCTCTCTTTTGTCTGCGGACTTTTTACACTTGTCAAAGGACATTGAAATGGTTAATCAAAGTCAAGCGGATTGGTTCCACTTGGATATCATGGACGGAGTATTTGTTCCTAATATATCCTATGGTCTTCCTGTCGTATCACAGATAAAAAAAATGGCAACCAAACCCTTGGACGTTCATTTGATGATCGTGCAGCCGGAACGTTACGTGGATGCGTTTCACAAGGCCGGTGCCGATATACTGACCGTGCATTACGAGGCATGCACCCATCTCCACCGGACTATCCAGCAAATTAAAGCGGCGGGAATGAAAGCCGGGGTGTCTCTGAATCCCCACACTCCCGTCATGCTTTTGGAAGATGTTATCCGGGATATTGACGTGGTTTTATTAATGAGCGTGAACCCGGGATTCGGGGGACAATCGTTCATCGAACAAACGATCAATAAAGTAATCAAACTAAAGAAATTAATCACCGATTCAAATGCGAACACGCTTATCGAGATCGACGGGGGTGTCAATTTTGAAACCGGGAAACGCTTGGTTGAAGCCGGTGCTGATGCTCTAGTGGCAGGTAGTTTCGTGTTCAATTCTCCCGACCCGGCAGAAAACATCAAGGGCCTGAAAGAATTGAAAATGTAGTATTGAGAATGATTGGGTGGATTATATAAAAGAGTGTGAGAACAGTGCGAGGAAATCATTTAATCCGAAATCATAAATCAAAAAATCAATAAGATCTAAAATTAATAAGGTGGAAGCAATTATAAAACTGGAAAACGCCGTCATTCGACAACAAAAAAACACCATTCTCAAGGATGTCTCTTTAGAGATAGCCGAGGGAGAATTTGTTTACTTGATCGGTAAAGTCGGAAGTGGAAAAACCTCTTTACTCAAAACATTATATGCAGAACTTCCCCTTGCCTATGGTAAAGGAGAAGTTGTCGGCTACCCGTTGAGCAAGATCAAAAAATCTCAAATCGCTTACTTGCGACGTAAATGCGGCATCGTGTTCCAAGATTTTAAATTACTGACAGACAGAAACGTTTACGCGAACCTTGAATTCGTTTTAAAGGCCACGGGCTGGAAAGACAAAAAGGCAATCAAGGAAAGAATCAATGAAGTTTTAGAAAAAGTTGAACTACCGGATAAACGGGATAAATTCCCACACCAATTATCCGGGGGCGAACAACAACGCATCGTTTTAGCCCGGGCACTACTGAATGCCCCTCCTATTATTTTGGCCGACGAACCTACCGGGAATATAGATCCGGAAACCTCCTATCGGTTGGTGGAATTATTGAAAGATATTTGTGACAGTGGAAAAACGGTTGTTATCGCCACTCATCAATATGACTTGATCGAACGCTTTCCTGGAAGAGTATTCCGTTGCGAGAACGGTATTGTCCGAGAAGATTTCTCGTTCGCCGAGAAACAGGCTGCTAAAAATAAAGTCATCAATGACGGGCTGGAAAGTGAATTCGTGGATGTCGGGAGTCCGGCCATCGCGGAACCTGTAGAAGAGCCACTGGAAACTTTCGAAGAAATCGTTTCGACCGACACCGAAACGGGAAACACGATAATAGAAGTGACAACTTCCGAAATCCAGATAGAGGAACCGGTAAATGAAGAAATGGCAACTATCGAAACGACTATTTTAGTTGAGGAAGAAAACCTCATTGCCGAGGAACTTCCACGTGAAAAAGAGCCTGAAGAAGAAGACAAACCGGAAGATGAGAAATCCAAGAAAAAGGATGATGACGGACCGGATATCGTTGGTTTTGAATTAATTTGACAAATAAAAAGGTCGACTGGCAGCAGTCGACCTTTTTATTTTATCTATCCCGTATTTTACTTTTTCTTGGAAATCAATAACCAAGCGTCAGCAAACTCTGGAAAGCGTTCACGAACTTTCATCAATTCCGTACGAGCAGGAGCTTCCTCGTCAAATCCGGCAATACTAACCCGGCTCATCCCCGCATCATTTTTCATGATAATGCTGGTATACCCCATTCCGTCCAGTTTTTCCCGTAACTTCAACGCATTGTCCACGTTGGCAAAACTTCCAACGATCACGTTAAAACGTTTCATAACGTCCCCGTGAGTCATTGTCACGTTCTCTTCTCTCGAAACAACAGGTTTTGTATTTTCGGTCTTTTTGGGATTCTGTGCCGTAGTTGTTTGCACGTTCTCTTTCACTACTACCGATTCTGTCTCCTCTTCCTCAAAAGGTGGTGCGTAGACACGCTTGTTCGTACCGCAACTGACAGTAATTAATGCCAATAAAATTACAGATACAATAATTTTCATTTTCCCAATTTTTAATGTTATCAATCTTATATTTTGAAAAAGCAAAATTAATGATAATAATGAGACTTGGATACGATATAAAAGATTTTTTTAAACGAACGATTAATGATTGTGAAATAGTTGATTTAGTTATGATAAGACAAAATGGCGGCTAAACAGTCTTTCTTGCTGTGAATAAAAAATTTAAATAAAACATAATTTGGTGCGAAATTATTTATTTATAACCTATATTTGTGCGATCATTAATCGTTGGTTTAAAGATAGTCATTTACATGGAAAGACAGTTAACGACAGATTATTTCTGGGATCAAGATAACAATCAGGCCTTTCGCTATTTATATGATAAGTATGCGGCCACACTGCGTTATTTTGCGGCCAAATATGTAGATGACGATGATACCATTGAAGACGTGATTCAAGACGCATTTCTCAATCTTTGGGAGAAACGGAACGAATTTAAAACGGAAAATACGATAAAAGCGTATCTATATAAAATCGTACGTAGTTTCTCGGTCGATACCATCCGTCGTAGAAACATCGCCAACCGATATGCCGAGAAAATAATTCTAGAAAAAGACGATCAAGAATTCTTTCTTGAAAACATCGTCGAATCCGAAGTCTTTCAAATGATCCAAGCCGTCTTCAACGAACTATCCCCCGCCTGTCGGGAAGTTTACCAACTCAGCCTCCACGGAAAATCACATGAAGAGATTTCCCAATTATTGAACATCTCCGTGAACACCGTGAAAAAGCACAAAAACAACGCCAACCATTACATGCGAGAGAGATTGAAACATGTACTTTCTTTCTTGTTATATATATAATATATTAAATTTCATTACTATGTATTACTTAATGGAAATAAAGCAACTTACTCCTATAATACTTAAGCCAAAGTAACCTTATTATACAACATCAAAATTATCATGAATATATTCATGTTCTTCTTAAAATCACAAAACAAAACTCATTTTTATTATATCTATTAATTTCTCATATCCCACCGATAATTCTACATATGGTCTACAAGTTCCATACAAAAATAGTAAAGAATAGTCATATCTATCAGGCAAATTAAACATTACATTTCTAGAACTATCAACCTGCTGTACTTTTACTTTGAAATTCAAAAAAGAATCATTTGTTATATGTTCTAATTTTATTACAAATTCATCTCCTTTATGAAAATAATTTATATAAGAAGAATCAACAAGTATCTTAGCTTGACACGAAGACTTCTGTACAATAATTTGTATTGGAAATTTGATAGTTCTTTCGTATTGAATAAAATGATTCATAAAGAATAAAAATAAAAACATCATTACAACCAAAAACATTCCTGCATAATAAATTTTACAGGGAATATTTTTTAATATTCTATTCATTTCCAAACAATGCATTGTATGCTTTATTTTCATTCTATTATTGGTTTAATTCTATTTGATCCTTAACTAGATTGAAATATAAACCTCGTTGCTTTATCAACTCGTTATGTTTCCCAGATTCTGTCACTTGTCCCTCATTTATTACAATTATATTATCAGCATTTTTTATTGTACTAAGACGATGTGCTATAATCACAACTGTTCTAGTTGCAAAAAAATTATTCAAGTTCTCTAGAATTATCTTTTCATTTGTTGTGTCCAAAGCATTAGTTGCTTCATCCATAAATATATAAGAAGGATCCTTGTATATCGCTCTAGCGATCAATATCCTTTGTCGTTGTCCAGCACTAATACCATTCCCTTCCGCTCCTATAATAGTTTGGAATCCCATAGGAAGCGAATCAATAAAACTTTTAAGATTAGCAACTTGAACAGCATAATCAAGTTGTTGTATATTTGGCTTATCATCTTTTATAATGATATTTTGCATTATTGAATCACTAAAAATGAATCCTTCTTGCATCACGACCCCACATTGCCGTCTCCAAGCAGTATCACTATAAGAATTAAGATTTTTATTTCCAAGATTAATTTCACCTTCTGTTAGATGATAAAACCCAAGCAAAAGTTTTAAAATTGTTGTTTTTCCACTTCCACTAACACCCACAATTGCATTTACTTTCCCAGTTTTTATCCTCATAGTCAAACCATCAAGGACTCTTTTAGAATTTGGACCTTCATACTGGAAAACTACATTATTAAATACAATATCCGCATTTTTAGGAATCTCCATATCTTTAGGTTTTTCATCCGATTCTTCATCCTCCCTATTATATATTTCTCCTAATCGTTCAAGACTCATTTTTGCATCTTGAGCACTTCCCAAAAAATTAATAAATTGTGATACAGGAGCATTTAACTGTCCAATTATATACTGCATAGCCATCATCATACCTAGCGTCATGGAACCATTTATAACAAGACGAGCTGCTAAAAATGATATTAATATATTCTTAACCTGATCTATAAAAAGCCCTCCTAACGACTGCGTTTGTTCTAGAGACAAAGACCCCATTTCAATATTATAAAGTTTTGTTTGTATATTCTCCCATTCCCAAAGTTTTTTTTGTTCACACCCATTCAGTTTTATTTCTTGCATACCTGTTATCAATTGTATTACTTTATTCTGATTTGCTGCTGAAACTTCGAAACGTTTTTTATCAAATTCTCTGCGTTTTTTCAAGAAAAAAGTAACCCAAAATATATATAAAATACTTCCCGAAAAGAATATAAACAAAATTCCCCAGTTATATTTTGCCATAATAATAGTATACACGATGAAAGTAATTAAAGCAACAATTATACTAATAAATGTTCCTGTTAAAAAATTCTGTATCCGTATGTTGTCATTTATACGTTGCATGATATCCCCAACTTTTTTCGTATCAAAGAAAGAAATAGGGAGACGAATTAGTTTAAATAAAAAATCAGATATAAAACTTATACCAATACGTGTTGTAATATGAAGCATCAATCGAGAACGAATCATATCATTTGCAACTTCCCCAAGTGTTATTAAAAGCTGAGCAATCAACAAAACAAATATAAAATGAAAATTTTTATTGGCAATACCCACATCAACAACAGCTTGTGTAAGAAATGGGAAAATTAAATTAATTATACTAGCCAAAATCATGGTTAGAAAAAACTGAAAAACACCGATATAATAGGGTTTTAAATAAGGGAAAAAATCCCGAAGTCGTAATCTGTCTTTCCTCTCAACAATCATATCGTAAAATTGTTGATTAGGCTTTAATTCCAAGACAAAACCTTTAAGATTACTTTCAGAAATCCCCCAGTATTCAAGAAACTCTTTCTCTGAATATTTCGTTTTCCCAAAAGCAGGATCACACACATATACAGTATAATATAATTTCCCTTTTGATATTTGCTTTTCTATTTTATAAATAATAACAAAATGATTTTTATTCCAATGAATAATACAAGGAGACTCAAAATGTTTTATCAGAAAATCCCAATTCACTTGACGTGCTCTTGTTTCGAATCCAATACTCTCTGCCGCTTGTTTTAGAGCGAGCATTGAGATCCCCTGTTGTGAAACAAAAATCTTATTTATCAAGAAAGAAGAAGCTAATTTCTTTCCGTAATACTCGGATATTATTTTCAGACACGCCGGACCGCAATCCGTCGAATCTAATTGTTTATAAAACGGGAATCGTTTCATAAGTAATTATTCTATATCATGTAAACAATCATTTATCACAGGTGGAGCAAAGGGACATGATGGTTCCGGGAAATCCCAATTCTCTGAACCGTAGAAGTATTGAACCGTTTTCCAACAAACACGACAACCATTTTCCCCTCGACAAAGATTAAAATCATTACAAATTTTACAAGCACTTTTCTCTGAAATATCTTCACGAGATAAATGGTGAAGAGCTAAAGCTTTATCAGACATCCATACTTCCATAATACTTTTTTCAGTAACATCACCTAATATAAATTGAGGATGCCAATATAATTCTTCACAAATTGTAACTTTACCATCTGGAAGTACCAACATATAACTCAAATTACCCTCGCACAAAGGACGATTCTGAAATTCTTTATCACGTAGAATTTTGTCCGAAAAAATACGGCATAGCATCGTTGTTCCATTAATATTCAGCGTTTTATCTGGATACGTTTTTGCCAATTCTTTTACAACATCCTGTAAATTTTTTATTTCTTTCTCTGTTACTTTCAAGGAACTAAATGATTCCTGATCTTTGTATAAAGAATAACCAGCCACATCGAAATTGATATAATTTATATTATTAAATAAACTCAAATCTGCAACCAGCTGTTCCACATTCTCTCGGGAAGAATTATAGTGAGTTAAAATACAATGAATTATAACTTCTATCCCAGCTTCTTCCAAAAAAGAGATCGTTTTTTTCATTATCTCGTAATAATTAGATTTTGTTTTTAATAAGTGAACAAGTATTTTAGTATCAGCACTATCTAAAGATATTTGAACTTTTTTTAATCCTATGCGCTTAATCCCCTGTACCAATTCATAACTTAACGGACACTTCGTGGAAATATATGGTTGAAATCCTCTTGACATAGAATAAGCCAATATATCCAAACAATTAGGATGCATCAACACTTCCCCTCCATTAAAATCAATATTCATTGCACCTAGCTCTACCATCTCATCAATTAATTTAAATATACGTTTCGTGGACAAATAATGGGTCACCTTTGTTTTACGATCAGCATAACAATAAATACAATTCGTATAGCAATAGGTATTCAATATAATGGAGAAATAACGAGGTTTATACAATCTTCGTGAAGTTAAATCTATATCCACCACTAAAGGAAAATCTTTATAACTATATTTTTTAAAAACAGGACACAAATCTATATTAACCAATACATTAACAGGAAAATTCGTAATTCCTTCTTTCAAATGTAAATGGAAAGAGTTTTCATTTTCAATTAACTTATGGCAATACTCTTCTATACTTCCTCTATCTAAATGTAGGTATTTTTCAAGTTCAGATAATATTTCTTCATAAGTTTTTTCTCCATCAAAAAATGATAAAATCTGCGCATGTAATGGATGAATTCTAGCAATGATACCTCTAGTGTATTTAATAGATTGTATTTCATCATCCATATCAACTGCGATAATTAATGAACGTTTTACATCATCAAGTAAACGATAATTAGGATTTAAAACATAACGAGCAGAATAATTCATAATATTATAATTTATAGTTCTTTCACTCTATCATCATTCTTTACACTCCTATCACTTTCCTTTACACAGTCACGCAAACGTCCAAAGTTATAAACTAACGTAAACGACACCCACCGACCTCGCCATTGTTCATCTTTGTGATAATAAAAAGAATCTGTTTCTTTCACGTTTTTTACATCGATATGTTTCCATAAAAACTTGTCAACATCAACCATGAAAGATAACTTAGGGGTAAAAGCATATTCTCCTCTTAAAGTAGCTGTTGTGAGATATTCAAATTTCGTATGTTGCACAGATGTTGACATCGGACGAATATTACCAATAATTCCAATAGTTGCCTTTTTAAATAACGTGACATAAACTCCCGCAGCTGATTTAAAATTCCAAAGTGGAAAATTACTCCTAGCAATGGAATAATACGTGTATTTCGCTTCTCCCATACACCATATTTGAAGCTTATTAGGGATTTTGTATTCAAAATTTGCATCAAAAGAAAGCATCCCCGAACGATTCATATTACCGTAAGTAGTCACAAGCACTCCCGTTTCATTCGTGTAATCATAAGGATATATTGCGTTACCCGAATGTTTATACTTTGCCGAAAAAACTAAACTTGTCCTTTGCGTGTAATAACGATAATTCATGGATACGAATTGAGATATTTCCGGCTCCAGATCCGGATTACCAACTTTCCAGTGTGAAGGATCAGAACGATCTATAAATGGATTCAAGTAATGAATATCTGGCCGGAAAGAAGGAACCGAATACAGTATTGAAAACGTGGATTTCCGGCTTAATAAAAATATAGCAGAAGCACTAGGCGTTATATCAAAAAATACGTTACGTATATTCTCTTCGCTCTGGCCAAATTGCATATCGTTTATCGTTTTCTCGAAACTCACCTCTGCTCTTAAATTTATTTTGGCAGTAGAAAACGAATAGCTTGCCCGAAATGACGGAACATATTGATTATAATCTAATTCTTCATCACTACGATACCATCTGGTAACAAATTTAGCTGTCAAGAACCACGAATGTTTTTCATTAATCGGGTTTGTAAAATCCATCCCTAGGGTATGTTCTGTCAAACACAGTTTATTCTCCATCCTCTCTCTGGAGTCCTCTATTCCGAAAATTCCAGTTAATTCTTGCCTATATCGATTTTTATCCCGATTATTTTCCATTCCGTACGTGGCGGTGAAAAGCCTCCCCTCTTTATTCCGAGACGACTTTTGATAATTGATTTTTCCTTGCCATCGCTCCTCTCTGTTGATATTTCTATTATCGAAAGAATAAGATCGCTCCTCAAAATTCTCGGCATTCCATATCACGGTGTTCCCCTCTTGAAACTCTCTTTCCCGACAATAAATGTATTGCCCGGTAAAAGTAAGTAAATCCCGATCCGTGAAATCGTAACTCGCATTCAATTGAAGATCATGCGAATCATCTTTCGACCAAGTTCCCAATTCCGATTCCGTTCTGTGTATCGTGTCATCCCCGTAATTTATCATCTTCATTCTATCTGTCAATCGGGAATAATAAATATATCCCGGTTGATAATTCACGTTGAATACTAATTTCCCAATTTTTGAAGTCACTCCAATATCCGGTTTGATAATATCTTTACCAAAATCAATCATAACATTCCCGACTATACCGTCCGGCAGACTACCCTTTGTCACGATATTAATCACGGCAGTTTTATCACTATATTGTCCTTGCGGGGAGGTGATCAATTCGACTTGCTTCATTCGATCTCCTTGTAAGAGCCGCGCCACGTATTGATTTGCCTCTGAAAGGAAAAGACTCTTTTTCCCGTTAATCGTGATCACGAAATTCGTTTCTCCCATTACCTGCAATTGCTTCGTTTTCATATCTATGCTGACAAACGGAAGTTTTTCCAATATCTGCATTGTAGCAGAATTTTTAGCCGTCGAATCCCGTTCCACATCATATATGATTTTATCCACTTCCGTTGTCAGAAGTTTTTTTTCTTTTATCACAGTCACTTCATCCAAAGTAATCCCCTCTTTCATTCTAAACACTCCTAAATCCCGTTGATGTTCTTTTATCGAAATATTCTGTTGTAAAACCTCAAATCCCACACAAGAAATATTCAATTTATATATTCCCTTTCCCACCGCTTCAATAAAGAAAAAACCATCATCACCACTAACTGCACGTGCAACAACCTTCAACTCTAAATTCAGTAAAATAATATGAGCTTGAGAAACAGGTTTATCTTCTAATGTTTTGATATAGCCTTGTAATATTTGTCCTCTTCCTTCACAAATAGCCAAAAGAAAAAATATTAGAAACAACATTCCTTTTTTCATCTTATTTTTTTTATTCATATATGTAAATAACACATTCTTTTTATAGGGAATGTGTCTTTTTTTAATAATAAACAACTAAAAATTGACACATTCCCTAAATACTGTTTTACTTCTTATTAGATTCTCGACAACCAGTTTTACAAGTCTCGGAACATCCTGTAACACATCCGGTTAAATCGCTACCATTAGGTTTCCAATCGTGTCCACAATCTTTACAAAAAAATGTTGGAGGATAAGATAAAGTTCCATTCACGTTATTACTTCCACATTTTGGACATGTACCACGACTTGTAGTTCCTCCCAAAATAGATTTCAGTTCTTCTTGAGAGAGATCTCTTACATTCAATTCTTTTTTCTCCATAAATTTAAAAATTTAATAATGTCTACTCTATTATTCGTTTTCGACTTCCCGATTATATTCTTATTTCTTCACCCACTTCACCGCATCCGCGAAAATCACTTGTCCGGGGAATGCTCCTTGATTAGAAAGTGTAATTTTAGTTTCTCCCGCATTGAAGGTAAACACCCCGACAGGTACCCACATGGAAGAATTTCGGTTCTCCGTTCCAAAAACAGACTCGTTTTCTCTCCCCGAGTTATCTGTCATAATCACCTTCCGATCACCCAAACTATTAAAATCAATACGGACATCTGCTTTATAGTCACCCTGCTCAACCGTATAGTAAGAAGAAAATAACTCTTGATTAAACGGCAACCGCAAATTTAAACTCAAATGATGTATAAAAATCTCATAATCACCTGCTTCCGGCAAACAAGTATTCCATTCCACGTAACTTTTTTCTTTTCCGACTTTTTTAAAATGATAACTCCGATAAGGATTTCCATAAGCCTCCGGGCTAACGGAAGATTTCCATTCGGGAAAATCTTCCATACTCATGTAAACCATGTGCAAATACTCCCGATCTTTCCCGGCATCACGTTTTAATAACCCTCTGGATTTTGTTTCTATGGTACGAAATCCAGCATCTTCGTCATCCACGATAATTTCTCCGGCAAGAGGTAAAAATGGAACACTATCCAACATACGATCCCCCATCATAATCTCTGCCTCTTCCGGTTCTTCTTTAAAATATTGCAAGTACATATTAGGCAAATTCATCGCCATATTAGTTGAAATTCCCGCCGCATCGACCCAGCCAGGCAAAATCACTTCCCAATGTTTACATGTTCCGGCTTCCACGGTAATACTTTTAAACTCCCGGAATTGCATATAATCTTTTTTCATAGCGGTATACAAAGAAATCACACCTTCATTTCGTGATGAATTCCAGATATCAAACGATAATACATACCCATCCTCTATTTTATGTTGTTGGATATCCTTCACATAAAACCAAGGAATTCCATGGGAATCATACAATTCCTGTATCATATCTTCCAAATCAACCCCCAGCCTTACTTTCATTTCCTTCGCAAAACAAGGGAACGGGATATGCTCGAACATATGTTCAAGTTTAAAACGTTCCATAAATTCCTGTAATTTATCAGGGGACACCTTAGAATATAACTTTTTCTTTAAATAACGCCCTTTTACTTGTAGAACAGGATCTAACATAAACATATCGTCACCGGTCTCCAAGATCTCCCGTAAACTATTGCACGTCAATAATTGTTCAGCCTTCCGTTCTTTCTCTAGTTCTCGTCCGTAAAACTCAATACACAATTCGAAGGGTTCTACCTCAAATACAGACTGAATGACCCTATCCACACGAGGATATTTGTCCGAAGTTATAACCCCTGTAAAATCGGCAAACATCGGCTCGATAGCAAACAAATTCCGTTTGTCTTCTATAACCGACACTTTTGAAAACAACGATTTTATCACGACATGCAACGGCATGTTATTCGTCCGTGGCCCGAAATCCATTGCCCACGTCATTGCTAGTTGATTTTCCGTTATTTCAGCTTCAGTATGCTCTTTATCCCATTTTTTGATAGTTGCAACATACTCCTTTAAGGGTGAAACAAAAACTTTATCACATTGATTCTCCGGACGAAAAATAATCCCCGGCTGCACGAATTCACTACCCTCTTTCCATTCCCTCAAATACGAACAAAACGCCACGGGGACCTCAATAATCTTCATTCTCCGGAAAGGGTATTTGATTAACTGTGCACTTACATTATAATCCCATGCCGCTTGAATTCCTTTACTTACGGCATTTGCATCCCCATCGCATTCTCGCAAAAGCATACTTTGTTCATCAAAATAAAACACATCCAGATCCATACTGTCTAACGCTATCGTGCGATTCTTATATTTACCCATACATAACGATAATCCCGACAGGGCATGATCATTCTCGAACAATATAGAATCACCCTTTCGAAAAACCTCTCCTTGTGATATCGCCGTGTAACCGGGAGCGGTAATCACTGTTAAACGGTAATCCGTGAACATCCGGTTTGCCATATTCGACTTACCGGGGAATACAGGAGGAAAACTAACGGGATACCACAAACATTCAGGTGTTAGCAAGGTCAAATCTTTTTCAAGTAAAGCATTACGCCGTCCATACCCCATCAGACTATTCCCCCAAAAAGCATCATGATACACGTCGTTATCAATATCCAGATAGCAAATCTTTTCATCAATTTTTCCCTCGTATTCCATCGCGAGACAAATCTTCTCTCCTTTTCCCACGGGCAGTTCAACTCGACATGCCTGTCCTTCACGTTGGTAAGGAATATCCCGATTCTCCCAAGTCAATCCGGTAATTATTAAGCCCGGATTCAAATAAAGAATAAATTCTTTGATTCGATCCTCACCAGAATTTTCGACCAACAAACTATCACGTACTTTCATCCGGCCCCCTTCCTGTCGATACTCGATTCGCTGGCTGACAATATTTACACCCACGTACTTATCCTGAGTTTTCTCGTACAATTCCATGTATTCCCGCCTTATTCTCTGATCTTGCAAATAATCGTTATAATACAAAACTCCGGATACACATCCCAATAATAAAATAAAACACCCGCTCAAAACAGCTTGACGAAGAGCCCGTATATTTCCCGGAATACGTTTCATGTATACCACGGCAAATAAAGCCAAAGCGATCCCGGCCAAAACGAATGCCAATCGTTGTAGCAAGTATGGATACATGCCCACATGTCCCGTAACCTGGGAAAACACATTGGGTATTTTCAATGCGAACATATCAAAGGTACCTTGGAATATCCCCGTTAAAAACCATATGTCTAGGATACAATACCCCAACAGACAAGTAATAGCTAAAAACATTGACCTCACAACACTGTGCACCAATAACGATAGTCCTGTTATAAACAGTAAGGTCGGGAATGTCAACGTGAACAGGTAAAAAATATAAGGAAAGAAAGTAAAAGAAGTCTGTTTCGTAATCATTTGGAAAACAAAAGCAGCAAAGGCCGCAATTATATTCAAACAAAAAAATGAGAACACGATTCCGATCACTTTGCCGAACAGGTACTCTTTATTTTCGTAAGCCCGGGTTTGAATGGCCGCTATCGTATCTTTCCGTACCTCCCGATGAACAAAATCCCCCGTGGCAAAAATCACGAACAAACATTGCAAAAAATTATAAAGTAAGGCATTTAAATAAGGTATTGAACAAGGTAATGCCCGTAAATTATACGCGACTGATGATGTCTGCATAACAATCTGCAGGCAAAGAATCCCCGTCATTACAAGAAACACGAAGAAAATGAACAACCAATTCCTTCGTATTTGTTTCATTTCTTGAAGAGCCACTAATTTTAAAGTATTGATATCCATGATCCTCGTGTTTTTATTGTTTATATTATTTTACCTCTTTTCCATCCAGATACAATGCTATTCGTTGCCGCAAGGCTTTCAACGATTCCAACGGATTAGATTTTAAGACAAGCAAATCAGCCTCGGCTCCTTTGCGAATAACACCTAATCTACCTGACTGACCGATAATTTCAGCACCGACTGTCGTGACAGCCCTTAGCACATCAGGAATAATCTTCTTCATAACCATTTTCAATATTTAATCATTCTCATTTCATTTTCTCACCCATTTCACGGCATCCGCGAAAATCAGTTGTCCGGGGAAAGCACCCCGGTCATATAACTTTATCTTCACTTTGCCCTTTTCCAAATAATAGGTCCCGACTGGCACCCAGTCATTAGATTCTTGATACATAGAATAGACAATTTCATTTTCGCTTCCATCATTTTTTTTCGTATGTATTTTTCTTTCATCTCTCTGATTTACATCAACAACAATATCAGCCACATTTAAATGCCCCTGTTCCAATGTATAGTAATATGAGTATAAGTCAGCATTAAATTGGAAACGTTTATTCAAATCCGTCTGGTAAACAAATACCTCATATTCTCCCGCCTCCGGTAACTCGGTTTCCCATTCAACCCAACTATTCCCTTTACCAGCCGTTTTCCCGTGAAAACTCCTTACAGGATTCCCATAAGCCCCGGAAAAAACAGAAGCAACCCACCCCGGAGATTTCTTTAGTAAAAAATCAATAGAACTGCCATATTTTACAGTATCCTTATCGGAAGATAGTGCGTGTATAAATAACCTTCTGGACTTCTCTTCAACTACCCGAAAACCTGCACTTTCATCGTCCACGATATATTCTTTAGCCGATGCAAGAAAACAACTTGTATCTAAAGGTTCTCTTTCTACATGTGACGGGGGAGGTTCTAATCTGGTCCAGAATTGGCGGCTGTATACCTGAGGAATATTTGCAGATAAATTGGTATGAACTATAACTTCTTCTGTCTTGTAAGGAATAGGAACATACATCCGGGAACATTCTCCCCCCGCAATAACCCGACATCCCACTTTTTCCGTTTGACTCCCGACATCATTTTTTCTTGCGTAAAGAGATATTACCCCCTCTACCGCGGATGAATTCCACACGTCGAATCCCACTACAGCATTTTCACCCTCGCTCCATTGTGTAATATTTTGAATATGAAATTGGGGTAACTGCCTATCGTGATACAATTTATCAATGACACTCCTTATATCGAAACTAAAACGTCGATCAAATTCTTTGATAAAATCGTCTATATCAATTCTCTGAAATGCATTTTGCTCTTTGAATTCTCTTAAAAAAATATCAAGTTCTTCCTCTTTTAAAGAAGAAAGGAGAAGATTTTTTAAATAATGACTTTTTAAATAAGTAATTGTTTCAAGAAAAGATATTGACTTTCTGTTAGATAAAAGTTCTTGCAATGATTGGGATCCTAAAGTCAGGATCGCCTGATCTTCGTGAGACAACCCGATCTGATTCAAATCAAAAGTAACATTAGATTCTCTTCGCAACAAGGAATTAATAATTTTATCAACACAAGGATACTTTTCCGAAAATATATACCCAGAAAAAGTAGTGAACATAGGAGCAATGGAAAACGGGTTCTCTTGTTCTTCCGAAGCTAAATATCTTCCGGACAGAATATTGCGCAACGAGATCCCGACATTTGTAAATTCCTTCAAATCAAAACTCTCCTTTAAAAAAGCAGAGACCATTTCGGATTCAATTTCAGTAGTTGAACGATTTGGGTCAAAATTCCGCAACCATTTAACTCGATCTTCTAATGAAGAATACATACTTCTATCACACAAATTCTCCATCTGGAATACGAACTCAGGCTGAAGTATTGTACCTCCATTACGAATTTGTAAACAGCAAGAAACTGGTAATTCTATCATGGAAAGTTCATCAAAGGGATAGTCAATTCCTTGATTATATTCAAAATATCCCATGCTCTCTTCTAGACCTGCACGAACGCCATCCTTTGAACCATTAAATTGTTTGTAAAGAGCTCCATTCTCGCTGAAATAATACAAATTATATCGTATCCGACCAGCATCCAAAGATCGTTGCCTATATTTTCCCATACACAATGTCAATCCGGAGAATGCCTGCATATTGGTAAAACAAACCGTATCTTTATTTCTAATCCCCACCCCTTGCGAAATTGCGGTCAAGGTTGTATCACATATCACAGAAAGCCGAAAAGAGGTAAAATCCCTCTCCGATTGATTGGGTAATAACGGATCCACGGGAGGAATACGAACCGGATACCATAAACATTCAGGGGTTAACCACGTGAATCGATCCGACACGAATGCCGTATGTCTTCCATGTGACATTATCGCTTGGTTATCCAAAGGATTCGTATGTATTTTATCACCTAAATCCAGATAACAAATACTTTCATCAATCTCTCCGATATATGATATTCGAATACATTTTACCTCGTGGGGTAAAAAACACTCTTTCAAAACCAGTACTTGCTTTTCTCTCTCAAAATCAATAACTCGATCTTCTGTTTTTATTTGTTCTACCAGTAAGCCGGGATTCAAAAACAAGCCTATTTTTTCAATCTTTCGTGAACAACTATTTTCCAGAATCAAATCGTCGACAACCATGATTTGATCTCCCTCTTGCTTAAAAACAATGTCTTGACTTTTTATCTCGATATTCCGCTCCGGCTTATTCTTTTCATACTGGACTAAATATTCCTTTCGTTTTTGGTTCATTTTCTCGTAATGGAAATAGTAACCATAATTCAGCATCCCCCCTAACACCACCGCTCCGATAGCAACTCCCAACAGTTTTCGGAAACATCTTTCACGATCCGTCAAACGTTTCTGAAAAATAACACTCCCAAAAAACATTCCTCCCGCCAAGACAACAAAACTAAACCGTTGAAGTAGATAAAGACCCGGTCCCACATGCCCGGTCAGCGAAGAAAATACATTTGGAACATTCGTACTCCACACGTCAATACTTCCGTAAGCCACATTGCTTAAAATGAAGGTATTCAATGATAAATACCCCAAAAGAATAACAAGGGCTAAAAACGGGATTCTTACCACATGAACCATGAAGAAACTTATCCCAACCCAAAATAATAATGTTGGAACATTCAGCGTTACCAAGTAAAACACATAAGGAAATAAAGTAAATTCCGGGGACGGCATATTTATATGAAATAACATCGTGGCCAAAACGACCAGTATATTCACACCTATACCCATCACGACAATCGCGATCATTTTCCCCGTAAGATACTCTACATTCATGTACGGACGAATTTCAATACTATCTAATGAATCTGCATGTTCGGTTCTACGGATAAAATCAATCGTGAAAAAGATCGCAAAAACGCTCTGAATATAATTAAATATATAGGCACTTGTAAAAGGAATCGCACAGGACAAAGCACGTAAAGAATAGGGTAATCTTTCATCCTGTATACAAACCTGTACTACTCCAATAATTACAACGGAAATAATTACATAAAGAATAAATAACCAATTCCTCAAAATCAGTTTCAACTCGTATAAAATAATCAAACCGATCCTATTCATAATTTACTTTTATCTGTAAGAAACAAAATTCATCTTCTATATTTTCTCACCACGAAGATTATCACCCCCAAACCTAAAAGCACAAATATCCCCCACTTCCCCCATTGGGAAAACCCATTATCAGGTTCAAGAATGATCATTGGTCCTTCATTTGTCATCCTATCCTCGTAAATAATTTCTGCTTCTACTGTTTTGTATCCTTTCTTGCTAACTTTTAAATAATATTTACCAAACCTCGTAATGAGAGAATCATTTATTATAGAAATATTACCAAATAACTCTTTATCCGTATACCCCCCCTCACAAATAAAATTATGCTTATCGTCATACACCAATACAAAAGCACTATCAACAGGTGTTCCATCGGAATATTCAACAAAAACACTCAATACAGGTACTCGTTTATACTTCCTAGTCTCCATATGCTGAGAATATCCGTTCACAATAAATATCAGCGCTATAAACAATATAATTACTTTCATTTTTTTTATTTTTATCAATGAAAATGAGATTCTTTATTAATTCAATTAACCAATCAATCGCTGTTTATCCGGTAAAATCCCCCATATTTTACACATATTTCCATACTTACTTTGAATAGGAGAATAAGCTATTACTTTTGGAACGCTTAATAATCCCGTAAAAGGATAATTATCAACATTTATCTCGACGGTAAGGTTTGAACCTATAGGTATCATAACTGTTTCTTTTATATGTTTTCCCAAATGATACACATGGATATCGTATGCAGCCCCACCTCGTAAACCCGAAAACACTCGTGGTCCTAAATTTTTCGTACTAATAATATTGCCAGGACCAGAAACACCTATTCCCGCATCATAAATAATACCTTGATTATTTATGACACGAACTAGCATACTTTCAGCCGATAATACTTGTGAAAGACACAAAAAGCATATCAGGCATATTAGCTGTTTTATTATACTATTCTTTTTCATAATCATTATTTTTATTAGATATAAAAGAATCTCATTTTCTATATTTTCATAATAAAATCACCCCTTCTTCACAAAAGTTTTAATCTCTTCTACACTCGGACTTTTTAACCATTGATTCTTATTCTCATCACAGGATATGCCGACAACCTCCACACCCAACTCCTTCAATCGGGGATAATGCTTTTTCAATTCTTTCGCTTTCATCCGACAAGGTTTACACCAAGATGCCCAAAAATCAATTAATAATTTTAAAGTATTGATATTCATAATACTCGTGTTTTTATTGTTTATACTTTTTTATCGACTTTTTTGCTTCACCCACTTCACCGCATCCGCAAAAATCAATTGCCCGGGGAAAACACCTTTATCATGCAAAACTAGCTTAACTTTCCCCTTGGCTAACGAATAAATACCCAGCTGAATCCAACTACATTGCGGCATTTGTTGTTGAAAAGAATATTCTTCCTTTCGTCCGAGATTGTCTGATAAATGGATACATTGTTGTCCATTTCGGAGAAACGACATCACAATATCCGCACGATAATCTCCCTGTTCTAACGTGTAATAATAGGCCACTGAATCCGCTTGCCTTTGGTACCTGAAATCCAGATCTAACTTATATATAGATAACTCATACTCTCCTTGTTCCGGAATTTCCGTTTTCCATTCCGCCCGGGCTTGACTGTTTTTTATCTTTTTACCTAAAAAACTCCGTACGGGAAAACCGTAAGCATCTATATAAACGGAACTGATCCATCCCGGGGCATTGTCGGTCAAAAAATCAACCCCACGATCTTCTACAATCATGTTATCCTGCAATAATTTCCCTAACAAGGATTCTTTCGTTTCCGAAGCGAGAACATGAAATCCCCGATCCTCGTTGTCCACGACAATCTCTCCTGAAGACGGCAAAAAGCAAGAGGGGTTCAACTTTTCCCGTCCCTCATGAACAACCGCTTCTTGGGGATATTCCATAAAATTACGGATATAATTACCCGGGATATTCCGCGCCAAATTAGTTTGCAAAATCACGCCTCTTACACAATGAGGCAACGGGAAATAAATCCGGGAACATTCACCGGCCCGGATCATAAAATCCCCTACATTCAACAAATCTCTTGAATCATCGCCTTTATCCGTGTACGCGGAAATAATTCCGTTCACGTCTGAAGAATTCCATACGCTAAAAGCAAGCATCGGCTCCTCGTTTCCCACCCCCATGTATTGTTCAATATCCTGTATATAAAATGCGGCAAGTCCATGTTGGTCATACAATTCTCTGGTTGTCTCAACAAGATCGAAATCGAATTCACGTTTAAATTCTTCCGACAGACATTCGAAAGCTACGCAAGAAAAAGAATTTCTGGACCGGAAGTTTTTCATAAAAACAGCGAAACTATCTTGATTTACTTTTATATTGATCTGTTTTCTCAAATAAGCGGCTTTTAACTTGAAAATGGCATCTAAATCACAGGACTTTTCCGTCTCTTTCAACACATCTCGCAAACTTCGCGAAGAGAGAGCCCGTATCGCTTTATGTTCTCCGTTTTCCCCAATCTTGTATAACTCCCACTGTATATCGACTTGATTATTTGCTTGCATTCCCGTCATAATTCGATCAATACCCGGGAAATTCTCAGAATAAGTATAACCGCTAAAATCAGTAAACATGGGAAGAATCGAAGCCGGATTTTTTATAATTTCCGGTGTTACTTGCTGTCCGGCGAGAAAATCTGGTAATGTCATTTTTTTCAACACGCTAATTTCTTCCCCAACATTCGCCGTACAAAAATTACGGATCGCTTCACTTTCGATCTCAGCCCTGGAACGTCCGGAAACGTTTTTTTCTCTTTTATCCGCATACTCCTTCAAAGGAAGATAATCTGATTGATCACAACAGTTTTCCAGTTTAAAAATCAATTCCGGTTGAACTCGCTCACTCCTTTTCCTATTTTCACCGCGATAAGCGCAAAAACTAACCGGAATTTCAATGAAAGCCAATTTATGAAAAGGATAAACTTCTCCGGTTAGCTTTTCAAAATATGTTTTAGCCTCACCAAGCCCTTGTACGAGTCCTTCTCTCGTCGCCTCAAGAGAAGAAAACAAAGCTCCTTTTTCATCAAAATAATACAATTCGAAACGAGTACTGTCAATCGTAATCTCACGTTTATTATATATGCCCATGCACAATGTTAATCCCGGCAACCCATGAGCATTATCAAAACGGGTTCCATAACCCGTTTGTGAAGCCTCCCCTTGAGATATAACGGTATAACTTGGATCATGGATAACGGTTAACACGTAATCCGTAAAATACCTGTCGGCAAATTGTAATGACACGGGAGATGTCTGAAACTCCACTGTCGGATACCATAAACATTCGGGAGTTAACAACGTGTATTCATCATCTACCAAAGCTGTATGTTTCCCGTATCTCAAAATATTAATACTCCATTGTGTCACGTAATACTCCTGATCCGGAATATCTAAATAACAAACTCTCTCGTCTATTTCCCCGGTATAACGAATCACGAATTCTTTCGTCTCACCCGGATTCAAAGAATGGTGTAATGATATGACAAAATCTTTTCGAGTAAAATTCACGTTAGTTTCTCCCGTCTTTATGTCATCAACATACAAGCCGGGATTCAGGAAAAGAAAAAATTCACTTATTTTTTCCCGGTACGGATTACGGATAGTCAGCGTGTCATTCACGATCATCCGAGTTCTATGTTGGTTATACACGATATGCTGACGGGTAATTTCCATGCGTTTTCGTGCTGCATATTCCATGTATAATTTCACGAATTCCTGTCTTTTCTGCCGGTCTTTTTCAAAATGGCTATAATAAGTTCCCCCTATCCAGATCCCTGCAATCAACACGATAAATCCTATCAATTGTATCCATCGTTTACTTCCGGGGTCATTCGGTAAACGTTTCAACCTAACTACTGATAAAAACATGAAGGCAATGCCTAACATGGCAAATGCGATTCGTTGAGCCAAGTAAGGGAAAAATCCCACGTGTTTTCCCGTAGCATCTGAGAACACATTAGGTTGCGAAATCGCCAGATAGTCCAAACTACCATATAAATAATCCGTCAAAACAAAAACATTAAAAAAGATATATCCTATCAAGCACAATAATGCCATGGGCCATATTTTTATCGTGACGGTTATCCACAAAGTTATCCCTACCAGAAACAGTAAAGAAGGGAGAGTTAATGTCATGAAATAAAATACATACGGGAAAAAAACAGGGGACGATTGCATTGAAAATTGATGGAATCCCCATGTAATCACGATAACCAGCACGTTCAACACCACGAAACTCCCAACAACAGCAAGTAATTTTCCCATCGCATAATCACCATTTCCATGAGAACGTGTACTTAGCAATTCAAACGAATCTAAAGAACGATCTCTCCGGATAAAATCACCTGCTATAAAGATGATAAAAATCCCTTGAATAAAATTGAAAAGAAAAGCACTCACAAAAGGGACCGAACAAGATAATGCTTTTAGAAAATGAATAGGAATGTCTACTTGTATAAACCATTGGGCTGCCAGACTCCCCACCACCAATAAAACCACGAGAAAAATGAATAACCAATTTCTCCTCAACACTTTTGCCTCATAGTGACTGATTAATAATATTTGATTGATATTCATAATTCTCGTGTTTTATACGTAAAATATAATCTTTATTTAGAACGCTTTTTCCGAACCAACCAAACCCCACTCAACAAGACAAAAATTCCCACGCAGGTATACCACCACACGTGGAGAGAACGATCTATATTTCTTTTCATCACGACATCGGATGATGAGTTTACAATTCGATCTCTAAATTCAACTTCTGTCGATATGGTCTCGTACCCTTCTTTAGAAAAAATCAAAAAATATCTCCCATAATCCTCCACCCAAATTCTTTGAACAGAACCATATCCTGTAGTTTCTGCCTCTCCTTCAAATAAAAAGTTATGCAAACTATCATATACAGCCACATGTGGCTGCTCTATTGGATTATTTTCTTCATCCATAACCCGGATCATAATCTTACGTTTTACCGCATCCTTGGCCATTATCAAGGAACAGCAACACATAGTACATAGAATTAATAATACTAATTTCATTGGATCATTTTTATATATAATTTTCATTCATTCAAAAACCATCCTCGTATCATCCTATTATTCAATATTATAATTAATAAAATTATTCCTAATCCTATTCCCCACCACATCCACGAGAAACTTTTATCAGCAGATAAAAGTTTCATCTTTACAATTGGCGATCTATTCACCATATCATTTTTCCAAATAACACAAACTTCCTCGATTGGTTCATACCCTTCTTTACTAAATTGAAGATAATACTTGCCAAAGTTTTGTATCTCTATTTTCTTTATCTGCCCATTAAAATCAGTTTTATTTACAATTTCCTCTTTTATAAATTGATGAAGACTATCATATACAATTACTTTAGGTTTATCAATAGGATTCCCTTCTGAATCAAACACGCCAATCTTTATTATTGGTTCAACATTCTGTGTCTGAGCCCTTGTTGTCAAACACACAACACACAAGAACCACAATAGACACACAATTCCTATTGTTCTATTCATAAATCTATTTTTCAATGATTCATATTAGATTTAACATACCTTGATCTACATAAAATCCTGATTAACAAAGCAACCACAAGAATTGTTATCCACCACAATGAAATCTCTGTTTTCTTTTCCATCGTAACATAAGGGAAAGTATTAGCAACTCTGTTTCTATATTCAATTTCAACCTCTTGAGTTTTATAGCCTTTTTTACTAAAAGTCAAATAAAATTTTCCGAAGTTATTTATTGGAATCATTTTAACAATCCCAGATCCTAAATCTGGTAAAATCATTTCATCCAAAACATGATGAGTACAATCACTTATCACCACGTTCAACTCTAATACAGGTTTCTGATCTCTATCTGTAACTTTGATTGGTAATTCTCTTGGCCAGGCCTGTCCCTCTATTGTTGAAAACAAAAAGAAAGAAAGAAAGAACTAATACCAAAAAAATCATTGAAAGCTTCATGACAATTCGTTTGTTTAATTAATCATTATCTACCAATCTGCATTTCTATACCTTCTATGCTCGGATTCGTATCCAAAACCACCCCATCCGGAGAAATCAAGTATAGTGTTGGCAAAAATTCCACCTTATAATCATCGGCGGTATCACTTCCGTTTATCTCCTTATCTACAAGCAATTGTTTCCACATCGGTTGATCCTCTTCAAGGGCTTTTAACCAATCCGCTTTCTTTTGATCACAAGAAATTGCGACCACTTCCACGCCTACTTCCTGCAAACGTGAATATTCTTTCTTCAATTCCTTGATTTTCATTCGACACGGTTTACACCAAGATGCCCAGAAATCCACCAGTACATATTTCCCCTTATAATCTGCCAATTTCACTTTTTTCCCATTCACGTCAGGCAAAGTAAAATCCGGTGCTTTTCCTGTTAATTGCTTCGAGCGAGCCCCCTCGTATTTTTTCGTGACCTCGTCTCTTACCTCGGAAGCAGTTCCTTCTCCCATCGCCTCTATTGCCCGGGTAAATAATTTGAAGTCATAACCTAATACCCACATATTATCCCGTACTAATGTTGCCGCAATATCCTCCCCTTTAAACGCACCTACCATGTTCACGAGTAAATCATTTCCCTTTTTCCACAAACGTTCGTTTTCTTTCCGCAATTTTTCCATCCCCTCTTCATCCTTAGTTTGTTCCATCTGTCTCTGCAAATCAAACATGGCTTTCGTGTTCTTTTCAATTTCTTTCAAATGCTCGTTCAACCGGGATTGAACACCTTCTTGTTCTGCTGAAATTCGATAGTCATCCCCGACTTTTTCCAATTGATATTTCCCAACTTCAGGAAAGAAATAGATTCGTCCGCCTCGATTCCCCATATTAAAATAAAGCAAACGATTCTCCGCTTTCCCTTTCAAAACAAAACTTCCATCAGCCTTCACTTCACCCCGGGCAAGCGTGTCCGCACCTTTTCCTTCTTGAGAAAGCAGGTAAACTTCATTTGCTTTATAATCCTCAGGTACGGTTCCTTGAAGAATATAAGAATCCGAAGGTGTACATGCAAGACACACGACACCCAATAAAATACTATTTATTGTTTTCATGTTTTAAACCGTTATATGATGAGGGTGTCTAACAAGCCAATTTACATAGAACTACCACCCCTAGCCCCTCCTTACACAGGAGGGGAAACCGC
>OGIE01002078.1_pt1 | contig 25801 bp, 19 predicted proteins | sample 1571581 | NCBI WGS metagenome assembly OGIE01 (sample SAMEA2582021, study PRJEB24529) | metagenome | biome: Human gut stool | place: China | collected 2011
TGGTGCCGGGCAGGCCGATCATCGGGATGCCGCGGTGTGCCAGCTCACGGGCGCCGCGGTAAGAACCGTCGCCGCCAATGACCACCAGCGCGTCGATGCCCAGCTCACGGCACTTGGCTGCGCCTTTGTCCTGGCCCTCTTTGGTCTTGAACTCAAGGCAGCGTGCGGTGTAAAGGATGGTGCCGCCGGCAGAGATGATGTTCGAGACACTGCGCAGGTTCATTTCGAAGCACTCGCCGTTCAGCAGACCGTTATAGCCGCGCTGGATGCCAATCATGCGGAAACCCTTGTGCAGGCCGGTACGGACCACGGCACGGACAGCTGCGTTCATGCCAGGGGCGTCGCCGCCGCTGGTGAGAACACCGATCGTCTTGATTTGCTTTTCCATAGAGAGATTCCCTCCAATTTGTTTCTTCACATACCACTCGGGGCGCGCGCATCCCCTTCTTCCACAGATGCGGCCCGACTCGATGCAACATATTTGCTATGGCTTGCCTTAGACAAGTATATCACAAAGTTAATCATTTGAAAACAGCGCAGGCATAATGATTGATGCACAGAAATGTCATTTTGTTGCAACATTGGTTTCACCAAGCAGATGTTTCAGCTCCTGGAACAGCAGTGGATGGCCCGAAGCATAGAGTCTCCGGGGCGCGGCGAGCTTCTGCTTGACATCCTCGAGATAGAAAATGACGGGCATATCGCCGTCGAATATCTCAAGGAGATTGATGACCTTTGCATACTCAGGGCAGCTGCGGGACGGCAGGCGGACATAGAGCCGCTGGGCGGCATCCCGCATGAGGTTGGGGCGGTTGGTCTGCGGGTGCTTGGGGTCGTAGCCCTCGATGGGAGAGATGCTCTCAGCCATCAGCTTGGAAGGCTCATCTTCACGCACGGAGAGGCGTCCCTCGATGACCACGACGGCATTCTCCTTGAGCGCATCGCGGAAAGTATCCAGTACCCGTGGGAAGACGATGACCTCCATCGTACCGGTCAGATCCTCCACGCTGGCGAAGGCCATCATCGTGTTGGATTTGGTGGTCATCATCCGGTTTTTGACGATGGTACACACGATACGGACATGATTGCCGTCCAGCTTGTGAGCATCCTCGCCGGTGAGCTCCTTGATGCTGTTGGACGCAAAGCGTGCCGACTGTTCCCGATAGGCATCCAGCGGGTGGCCGGACAGATAGAGGCCGCTGACCTCTTTCTCCTGCTGGAGCAGTTCGGTGTGGCTGTACTCCGGGAAGGGCTTTATCTCGTAGCTGTCAGTGTCGGAAGTCTGAGATTCGCCGCTCATCACCGAGAACAGGTCCAGTTGTCCCTCGAGATTGCGGCGGGAGTCGCTCTCCACGCTCTTGATGATGCCGTCCACGGCTTCCACAAGGCTGTGGCGGTTGACGCCCATACTGTCGAAGGCACCCGCCTTGATAAGGCATTCCACGGCCCGGCGGTTCAGCTCAGTGCCGTGCATCCGCTTACAGAAATCGTAGAGGCTCGAATATGGCTTCTCTTTTCTCTCTTCCACGACTCGCTCGATGAGGTTGCGGCCCACATTCTTGACCGCATTCAGGCCGAAACGGATCTTGCCGTTGTCTGCCGTGAAGCCGCCGTTCGAGATATTGACGTCCGGCGGAAGCACCTTGAGGCCCAGGCGGGCGCACTCGCCCGAATACTCGATGACTTTGTCGGTATTGTCAAGCACACTGGTGAGCAATGCGGCCATAAACTCGCTGGGGTAATGACACTTGAGATAAGCCGTCTGGAATGCGACGTAAGCGTAGCAGGCCGCATGGCTTTTATTGAAGGCGTAGGACGCAAAACTTGACATTTCATCGTAAATTTCGTTGGCAACTTTCTCGGAGATGCCATTGGCGACACAGCCCGGGCATTCGTGACCCGGCTCGGTGCAGCCGTGGACAAAATGCTCGCGTTCTGCCTCCATCACCGCGTGCTTCTTTTTACTCATGGCACGGCGGACGTTATCTGCCTGTCCGAACGAGAAACCGGCCAGCTCACGGAATATCTGCATGACCTGTTCCTGGTAGACGATGCAGCCGTTGGTGACGTCGAGGATGTGGGCCAGCTGAGGGGTCTTATAGCTGATTTTATCCGGCTCGTGGCGGTTGCGCAGGTAGGTCGGGATGGAGTCCATCGGGCCGGGGCGGTAAAGACTGATAAGAGCGATGACATCTTCAAGGTTCTGCGGCTGCAGACCCACGAGTACCTGTTTCATACCCGAGGATTCGAGCTGGAACACGCCCTCCGTTTCACCCTGACCCAGCATCTTATAAGTCGCTGCATCGTCATAATCCAGCTTCCGGATGGAGAAGGACGGGTCTTTTTTCTGGATGGCCGCCTCCGCGTCCCGGATGACCGTCAGGGTGCGCAGGCCGAGAAAGTCCATTTTCAGCAGACCCAGCTCTTCGATCTCGGTCATATTGAACTGGGTGACAGGCAGGCCATCGTTGGTGGCCAGTGGCAGATAATAGTCTGTCGGTTCCGGGGTAATGACGACGCCGGCCGCATGGGTGGAGGCGTGGCGGGGCATTCCTTCAACTTTCAGCGCAGTGTCGATAAGTTCTGTGACCTGCGGGTCGCTGTCGTACATCCGCTTGAGCTCCGGTGAGACCTCCAAGGCGCGTTTCAGCGTCATTTTCAGCTCCATCGGCACCTGCTTTGCCACCACATCCACGCTCTGGTAGGGCATCCCCATCACACGGCCCACATCGCGGATGGCGTTGCGGGCGGCCATGGTGCCAAAGGTGACGATCTGGGCCACATGGTCTGCGCCGTACTTCCGGTTGACGTAGTCGATGACCTCCTGACGGCGCTCATAGCAGAAATCGACGTCAAAATCGGGCATACTGACGCGCTCGGGGTTCAGGAATCGCTCGAAGATGAGGTTGTAGCGGATGGGGTCGATGTCGGTGATGCCTACACAGTAAGCCGCGATGCTGCCCGCGCCCGAGCCACGGCCCGGGCCTACCGGAATGCCCTGACTCTTGGCGTAGTTGATATAATCCCAGACAATAAGGTAGTAGTTGGTATAGCCCATCGACTTGACCACGCCGATCTCATAGGTCAGGCGGTCCTTATTGGACTGTGGGACGTCCGAGCCGTAGCGGCGCTCGAGGCCGTCCCAGCAGAGCTTCTCGAAAAACTCCTGATTGTCCATCCCGTTCGGGGCTTTGTAATATGGAATTTTGGTGTGTCCAAAGTCGAAGTCAAAATTGCACTGGTCCGCAATTTTCTGGGTGTTGGCACAGGCTTCCGGCACCATTGCGAACAAATCATACATTTCATCCGTCGTTTTGACGTAGAATTCGTCGGTCTGGAACTCCATCCGGTCGGCATCCTGAATGGTCTTGCCTGTCTGGATGCAGAGCAGGATGCTCTGCATCTTGGCGTCATCCTTCCGCAGATAGTGGGAGTCGTTGGTGGCTGCCATCGGGATGCCGGTCTCCCGCGCCAGTTTGATGAGCTGGGGCAGAACGATAGTATCCTCTTCGAGGCCGTGGTCCTGCAGTTCGATGTAGTAATTGCCCTTGCCGAACAGCTCCTGATACCACAGGGCCGTGGACTTTGCCCTCTCGTAGTCTCCCGCCAGAATGGCTTGTGGGATCTCGCCTGCGAGGCAGGCAGACAGGCAGATAAGCCCCTCATGATACTGCTCGAGAAGCTGCTTGTCTACACGGGGCTTGGAATAAAAGCCCTCCACGAAGGCAGCGGACACCATCTTGATGAGGTTCTTATAGCCTGTCTCATTCTTGCAGAGCAGGATAAGATGGTTGTTGCCGTCGATTTTGTTGACTTTATCGAAGCGGGTACGGGTGGCCACATAGACCTCACAGCCGATGATAGGCTTGATGCCTGCCTTTTTTGCGGCCTTATAGAACTGGACACAGCCGTACATGACGCCGTGGTCCGTGATGGCGATGGCGCTCTGACCACACTCCTTGACGCGGTCCATAAGCTGGTCGATACGGCAGGCACCGTCCAGCAGGCTGTATTCGGTATGGATGTGGAGATGAACGAAGTCTCTCCCCTGACGGTTCCCTTCGGTCACATCGCTCATGCTCCTGCCTCCTCTGTTTCAGTGTGTTCTTCGAGCCGCTGACGCAGGGCGTCGGCCAGCGCTTCCAGCTTTTTCATCCGGTGAGAAAGACCCGATTTGCTCATGGGCGGGTCAAAGCATCCGCAGAGCGCCGCCAGCGATAAATCAGGATATTCCAGCCGCCGGGCTGCTGCCTGCTGCAGCGCCTCGGGCAGCGTTTCCAGCGCCCCCTGCTCTTCCAGAAAGCGGATGGCTTTGAGAGTCTGGGCGTTGGCACGGGCCGTCTTGCCCAGGTTTGCGGTGTCACAGTTGGTGTGGCGGTTGATTTGGTTGCGCATCTGCTTGACAGCCTTCTGGGCGCTGAGCTGGGCCGATGCCTCTGCCGCCCCCATAAAGGAAAGGATGCGCTCTACGTTGTCGCAGCTCTTGACGTAAACAAGGTTCACGCCGTTGCGGCGGGTGCGGTGGGGTGCAAACTCGTGCTCCGCCAGCAGGGCTTCGAAGTCGCGCGCAAGGTTCGTGCGGCTGGTGAGAAACTCGATGTTATACTCCTTTTGCGGGTCAGTGACCGTGCCGCTGCACAAAAAAGCTGCCCCGATGTACGCGCTGACGCACGTCTGGCAGCGAATCAGTCTGGGGTCTATCTGCAGGCTCGTCTCGGTGCCGGTGGTGCCGAAAAGCTCGTGCATCCGCGCCACCTGCCCCGGTGCGCGGATGCTGAACTCATAGACCACCCCGCTGGGACGCTGCTTCTCGATGATGTCACCCTGTACGCCGCAGCGCGCAAACAGCTGGGAAGCCACCTGCGTCGTCAGCTCCTGTTCCGTCTGCAGCACCAGCCCGCTGGCGTCGAAGTACTTGGCGAAGCAGGCAATTCCATAGGCAGCAGCGCGGACGCAGCAGTCCTTCTGCAGACTGCGCCGGGCGATCTCCTCCCTTGCCTGGGATGCAAAACTCATGATATGTTTATCCTTTCAACGGACAGAATCGCGGTGCTGGATGCCGGGCTTGTAGCCAAGCTTTTCGCAGTATTCCGCGATTTTCCGCGCAAATGTGATGGAGCGATGCTTGCCGCCGGTGCAGCCCACTGCGATGGTGAGCTGGCTTTTGCCTTCCTTGACATAGAGCGGAAGAGCATATTCCAGAAACGATTCATAGCGCTTCAAAAGCTCCTGCGCCTCCGGGTGGCTCATGACAAAATCGACGACCTCTTCATCAAGACCTGTTTTATGCTTCAGTTCCGGGACATAAAAAGGGTTGGGCAGACAGCGGACATCCAAAACAAGATCCGCCTCCGGTGGGATGCCGAACTTGAAGCCGAAGGACATGACTGTCAGACGCATGGCGCTCTTCGCGCCGCCGTTCTGGTTGAACAGGTCGCAGATGCGCTCTTTGTTCTGCGAGGTGGAGAGCAGGCCGGTATTGATGGTATAATCTGCCCGGTCTTTGAGGGGCTGCAAGATCTCGCGCTCCCTGCGGAAGGCTTCCCGGGTGGAAAGGCCGTCGGAAATGCTCATCGGATGGCGGCGGCGCGTCTCACTGTAGCGGCGCATCAGCACATCGTCCGGGGCATCAAGGAACAAGATCTCATATTCTATCCTCTGCGCGTCCAACTGAGAAAGAGCTTCTTCGATTTCTTCCGGCGTGCGGCAGCCGCGGATGTCCATACAGAGAGCCACCCGCTTGAGCTGGTTGTCACCCGCTTTCGAAAACGCCGTGATGCTGGGCAGCAGTGCCGCCGGGATGTTATCAATGCAGAAAAAGCCGATGTCTTCCAGTGCATTCATGGCGACAGATTTGCCTGCACCGGAAAGGCCGCTGACGATGAGAAGATTCATTTTGCACGCCTCTTTCTTTTATGTTTCCACCACACGAATTTCTTTTTCGAGGTCGTAGCCGGTCTTTTCTTTCACGATGGCACGCACCTCATCGCACAGAGCCAGCACATCTGCACAGGTCGCTCCACCCAGATTGACCACAAAGCCGCAGTGCTTGTCACTGACGGCTGCGCCTCCATGGCGGTAGCCCCGCAGACCGCACTGGTCGATGAGGGCTGCCGCAAATGCGCCCACCGGCCGCTTGAAGGTGCTGCCGGCGCTGGGCTTGTCGAGAGGCTGTTTGTCTTTGCGACGGGCCATCAGGTCGTTCATCCTGGCGCGGATGTCGGAGGCATTGCCTCTTGCAAGGTGGAACTTTGCCGAGAGGATGCAACCGCCGTTTTCTTCGAAAATGCTGTGGCGGTATCTGAGGTCGAGCTGTTCTGCCGGTATCTCAACGGTCTCCCCTTCTGCGGTCAGATACCGCACGGAGACCAGCACGTCCTTCATCTCGCCGCCGTAAGCTCCGGCGTTCATGTAGACAGCACCGCCCACCGTACCCGGGATACCGTAGGCAAACTCAAGACCGGTGAGGCTGTTTTCCAGCGCCGTCATGCAGAGCGACGAGAGCATCTTATCTGCACCGACAACGACAGCATCGTAAGTCAGGGCCGGATCTTTGCCCGGGAAACAGATGTTTTCAAGAATACCGATCGCGCTCTTCATGGCCGATACATTGATGACAGCTCCCCGGTAGCCCGCATCCTCAAACAGGATGTTGCTGCCGTTGCCCAGCAGATAATATTTGACGTTCGCTTCCTTCGCCAGCTTGATGGCGGCGCAGAGCTGCGCCTCATTTTCCGGCAGGATAAAGACATCTGCCGGGCCGCCGATGCGGAAAGTGCAGTGCGCGCTGAGCGGCTCGTTTTCTTTGTATGCAATGCCCGCAGCGGACAAAGCCTGTTTCAATCGTTCCATTCGTTCTCCCTCTATCGGTAGAAAATCAGTCCATCGTGTCGTTCAGGCCCAGACGGATGAGCAGCTCCTTGGCGGCGTTATAACCCATCTTCTTCTGGCGGTTATTGATAGCCGCTGTTTCCAGCACGACTGCGAGGTTGCGTCCGGGCGAAACGGGGATGATGGTGCTGGGGATATTGACGCCCAGAATGTCATAGTACTCGCTTTCCAAGCCGGTGCGCTGATAGTTTTTGGTGGGGTCCCATGCTTCCAGCTGGACGACGAGGTCGAGGCTTTCACTCACCTTGACCGCGCCCACACCGAACACGCGGGCCACGTTGACGATGCCGACGCCGCGCAGCTCAATGAAGTGGCGGATGTTTTCCGGCGCAGTACCCATGATCTGACGGTTGGAGACCTTGCGCAGCTCCACGGCATCGTCGGCGACGAGGCGGTGACCGCGCTTGACCAGCTCGATGGCCAGCTCGCTCTTGCCGATGCCGCTGTCGCCGAGAATGAGGATGCCTTCACCGTAAACTTCCACCAGCACGCCGTGGCGGGTGATGCGGGGAGCCAGTTCAAGGTTCAGCACGCTGATGAGGCTGCCCATCATGGTGCAGGTCGTCTCGTTGGAGCGCAGCAGGGCTACCCCGTGCTGCTTTGCAAGCTCCTGCATCTCCGGGAAGGGTTCCAATTCCTCGTTGCGGCAGAGGATGACGGCCGGAGGCTGCTGGCGGAACAGCTGGTCAAGGCGCTCACGGCGCTTTTCCGCCGTAAGACCGGCCAGAAAGTTCATCTCCGCAAGGCCCATGATCTGTAAACGCAGCTTATCGAAATAATCGTAGTAACCGGCCAGAAACAGGCCGGGACGGTTGACCTCTGCGATCTCGACGCTGATCTTATCCAAATCGCAGGGCGTATAGATAACCTCGAGGCTGACCTTCTCGACCAGCCGCTTGAGCGAAACGGCGAAATTCCCCATTCGTTTTTCCTCCTGCATCCTCTGTGCTCTGCCATACCAAAAGGCAGCACAGTTTATCCTTCCTTATATTATAATCGAGACGGGACGCAAAAACAACAATTCTTTCAGGAATCTTTTCTGGTTTTGCGCCAGCGCTTGCATCCGAGGGCCAAAACCATATAATAGGAGGCAGGGATAGAGTTTACTTTACATGAGTTTTACATTTCGCCGGTTTCCGATTTTACATTCCACTCGTATACTCATAATCAGGGATAGGACCGGTGAAATCCAGTGCAGGTCGTGTAAAAAGTTGAGACATGATCCTGCACGGGTCCTCTACGGCCGCTGTCGATGTATAAACGCAAGCTTCAACAAGTGAGGAGTAAAACATGACTCTATTCAATGTCTTTTCTCTGCTGGGCGGTCTGGCTCTGTTCCTGTTCGGCATGGACATCATGGGCAAAGCCCTTGAGAAACAGGCCGGCGGCCATCTGCAGAAGATCCTGAGCAAACTGACGGATAACCCCCTCAAGGGCTTTTTCCTTGGTCTGTGCGTGACCGCCATCATCCAGAGTTCCAGTGCTACCACCGTCATGGTGGTCGGCTTCGTCAACAGCGGCATCATGGAGCTGCATCAGGCCATCGGCATCATTATGGGCAGCAATGTGGGTACCACTGTCACCAGCTGGCTGCTGAGCCTTTCCGGCCTGCAGGGCGACAGCATTTGGATCCAGATGCTCAAGCCCACCTCCTTCAGCCCCATCCTCGCCTTCATCGGCATCCTGCTCTATATGGGCAAGAATGAGAAGAAAAAGGGTATCGGCACCATCCTCATCGGCTTTGCCATCCTGATGACCGGCATGACTACCATGTCCAATGCCGTCGAGCCCCTGCAGGGTGAGGCATGGTTCACCAACCTCTTCGTCCGCTTCTCCAATCCCGTCCTCGGCGTTCTGGTGGGCGCACTGGTCACCGGCATCATCCAGAGTTCCAGCGCCAGCGTTGGCATCCTGCAGGCGCTGAGCGCTACCGGCGTCATCACCTACGGCAGCGCTATCCCCATCATCATGGGTCAGAATATCGGCACCTGTGTCACCGCGCTGATTTCTTCTGTGGGCGCAAATAAGAATGCCCGCCGTGCCGCCATGGTCCACCTCTACTTCAACATCATCGGTGTCACGGTCTTTCTGGCCGGTTTCTACGGTCTGAACGCCGTGGTCCACTTTGATTTTGTGAACGAGACCATCGCCGCCTGGGGCATTGCTGTGGTCCACTCCGCCTTCAACATCGCGGCCACCCTCATCCTTCTCCCCTTCGCAAATGGTCTGGAAAAGCTGGCCATCCTCACCATCCCCGACGACGCCGAAAAAGAGAGCTTTGCTCTGCTGGATGAGCGTCTGCTGAACACCCCGGCTGTGGCCGTGGCCCGCGCCCGCTCTGCTACAGCTGACATGGCCGAGCTGGCCCGTGTGGGCGTCATGCAGGCCATGAGCCTGACCCACACCTGGGATGATACGCTGGCCCAGAAAGTCCGGGATGAGGAGAGCAAAGTTGACCAGTACGAAGATGCTCTCGGCACCTATCTGGTCAAGCTGTCCAGCCGTGAGCTGAACCATGCGGACAGCCAGAGCGTGAATACTCTGCTCCACACCATCAGCGATTTCGAGCGCATCAGCGACCACTCCGTGAACCTTCTGGAATCCGCACAGGAGATGCACACCAAGGAGATCAACTTCTCCACCGACGCCCGCGAAGAGCTGCAGGTGCTTGAGGACGCCGTGCAGGACGTGCTGAACCGCACCACTGACGCCTTCCGCAAGGATGACCTGCATCTGGCAAGCAAGGTCGAACCTCTGGAGACCGTCGTGGACGAGCTGGTGCGTGCCATCAAGGCACGGCACGTCGCCCGCCTGCAGGCCGGCAGCTGTTCCATCGAGTATGGCTTCGTGCTGGAAGACCTGCTGACCAACTACGAGCGCGTCTGCGACCACTGCAGCAACGTGGCAGTTGCCCAGATCGAGGTGGCACAGGACAGCTTCGACACCCACGCCTACCTCAACGACCTGCGCAGCGGCCATGCCTCCACCAAGGAGAGCGAGCAGTTCCAGCGCCGCCTGAACCGCTACCGTGAGCGCTATCTCTTCCCCGACGAAAACGTCACCGAAACGGAGGACAAACAGGCATGATCTATATCGTAGAAGACGATTCAGCCATCCGTGAATTAGAGCAGTATGCATTACAGTCCAACGGCTACGAGGCCGTGGGCTTCGAGTCCTCGGAGCCGTTCTGGCAGGCCGTCCACACCACGCCGCCGGAACTGGTCATCCTGGACGTGATGCTCCCCGGTGAGGACGGCTTCTCCATCCTGAAAAAGCTCCGCGCCGCCCCTTCCCTGCGGCGTCTGCCCATCATCATGATAACAGCCAAGTCCAGCGAGCTGGACACCGTGCGCGGCCTCGACTGCGGTGCAGACGACTACATCACCAAGCCCTTTGGCATCATGGAGTTCCTGAGCCGGGTGCGGGCAGCCCTCCGCCGGGCAGAGCCCGAGGCACGGCCCAACGTCTACAGCTTCCGGGAGATCCTGCTGGACAATGCCCGCCACAGCGTCACTGTCAGCGGCGCACCGGTGGAGCTGACTTACAAAGAATACAGCCTGCTCCGCCTGCTGCTGGAAAACACCAACCTTGTCGTCACCCGCGAGACCATTTTGCAGGTGGTGTGGGGTACTGACATCTCGGTGGAGAGCCGGACCGTGGATATGCACATCCGCACCCTGCGCAAAAAGCTGGGCGACGCCGGAAAGTACATCTGCACAGTACGGAAAGTGGGCTACAAGCTGACGGACAGCGAGGAGGAGCTCGAGCAATGAAACCACGCAGCATGGAAGAAAAAATAAGTTATCTGCTGTTTCTGATGGGATTTGCGGGGCTGGTGTGTACCGCTGCACTCTGCATCTTTGTGTTCCACAAGGCGTTCCGGGAGCAGGCCTGGACAGCCCTCGAGCGGGAAGCCGACCTTGTGGCTGCCGGCTGTGCGCAGGTAGACGCCCCCAGCCAGCCGGAAACTTATGTGGACGGCTCGCTGCGCATCACTCTCATCGCCTCGGACGGCAGTGTGCTTTTTGAGTCGGCCACCAACCAGCCGATGGAGAACCATCTGAGCCGCCCCGAGATACAGCAGGCCATGAAGAGCGGTGTAGGCCGCGACTGCCGCGACTCCCAGACGCTGGGCTATGAGACTTATTATTACGCCATGCTGCTGACGAACGGAGACATCCTCCGGGTAGCGCAGGACTCTGAGACTATCTGGTCGATTTATGACGCCGCTCTGCCTGCCATCGTGCTGAGCTGTTTCCTGATGATGGGCGCAGCCGCTATCATTGCCGGACTGCTGACCAAGAGCCTTGTCCAGCCTGTGCTCAAGATGACCGATGACCTCGACCACATCCAGGAGAATGTCCCCTACAAGGAGCTTATCCCCTTTGCCGAGAGCATCCACTCCGACCGGATGCTGCGGGAAAATAACGAGAAAATGCGGCAGGAGTTCACGGCCAATGTCAGCCACGAGCTGAAAACGCCTCTGACCAGCATCTCCGGTTATGCAGAGCTCATCGAGACCGGCATTGCAAAACCCGAGGATACGCCAGGTTTTGCCCGCAAGATCCATGTAGAGGCCAGCCGGATGATACAGCTGGTCAACGATATTCTGCAGCTCTCCCACCTCGACAATGTGAGCGAGACGGGTGCTGCGCCTGCAATGGAAACGGTCGATCTGTTGGATGTGGCCCGCGAGTGCGTGGAGCGCCAGAAGGTCAACGCCCGGCGCTCCTATATCTCCCTGACCTACCTCGGCGAAAGCGCCCCTGTGACAGGCAGCCGCGTCCTGCTGGATGAGCTGTGCCAGAACCTCTGCGACAACGCCATCCGCTACAACCGCCCTGGCGGAAAAGTCCAGATCATCACGGCTTGCACCCGGGACGGTCACTGCACCCTGACCGTGAAGGACAACGGCATCGGTATCCCGAAAGAGGCGCAGACCAGCGTGTTCGAGCGCTTCTATCGGGTGGACAAGAGCCGCAGCAAAGCCACTGGCGGCACCGGTCTGGGTCTGGCTATCGTCAAACACATCGCCCGCATCCACAACGCCCGCATCAAGCTGGACAGCGTTGTGGACGAGGGTACCACCATCACCGTGATCTTCGAAACGGCTTCTTAACATTTCATGAGTTTCACGTCTGCCCGAATTTCCGGGCAGACGTTTTTTGTTGTGAGCGCAAAGTGACCGTCACGCAGCGCCTGATGCGCACCGAGTCCGGAGATGTCCAGCCCCAGTGTCCAGCAGCGGTGGACGGTGTCCGCACAGAGGGCTTCCAGTTCTGCTTCGGCGTCGGCGGGCAGCGCATTGCGTGAGAGTGCGTTCACCCGGAGCAGGAAGCTCTCCCCTTCCTGCTCCACGCCGCAGAAAGCCCGGCGCAGGCGGAGCGGCCCGGCTTCCAGCGCAAAGCGATGCTCCCCTGTATCCGTCCAGCTTTTGCCCTGCAATAAGAGTGCCATTTCCGTCTGGGACTCGGTCAGCTGGCCGGTCTGTTCCGGGGTGACGATGAGGGCTTCGGGCCTGCAATGTGTATCCTCGTCTTCCAGCTCCACGACAGGCAGGATGAAGCCGCTGCTCTGCTGATAGAGCCGGGGCGCGGCCGGGGCAGCGTTTTTGATGCATTGCAGGAGATTTTCAGGCAGGGCGTCTGATTCATCGGTCCGCTCTTTCAGTATCTCTACCGAAAAACTTCCCCCGAATACCCGGGACGCCAGCCGCCCGTAGGGTCGATGGAGAAACAGTTCTTCACAGGCAGACAGCGTCTGTCGCACCGAATCCTGCCCGGCCAGAAGGTATTCGCAGAGCCGCCAGTCCGCCCGCTGGGGCAGGGCTTCATCGGCGGCAGAAACGGCAGAAGAAAGCTCGGGGCCTCGGCCAATACAGAGGCGGATGGCGGCTTCAGCCTCGGAGGAATCGGCGGAAGCTTCCGGGAACTGGTACAGCAGACCCACTGTCCAGCTGTCACCGTTCGTCTCGACGAGAAGGGCGCGTATCATGCTTTTTTCGGTGTTGTCCCAATGCAAAAAGAGGCAGAGCCAGACGACGAGGACGCCTGCGGCCATCAGCCGCAGCCAGCCCCGGCGGGTCATCGTGCAGCCTCCGCATTTACAGGCCCTTCGGCAAGGCGCTCACAGAGCAGCCGGACGGCACGGACGATAAAGCCGAAGCGGAAAATCGCCGCCGCCAGCCAGAGGAGCAGAAACGCGGCATCAAAGCGGGAGATGCCGCCGAAGCTCCACGCCCGCAGCAGCTCATAGCCCGGGTAAGCCTGCGGTGCGCCGAAAAGAAGGGCCAGCCCCAGCGCATAACCTGAGGAAATGACGGCAGCGATGATTGGAAGCCATACGATAGTCTTTTTACTGATTTTCGCATTATTTTTGCTCATACAGAGAAGCGGAAAGGAGAAATATTCCGGGTAAAAAGGGGTATCTGGAGGCACAAACGAATGTGCCGCCTCACCTGTCACGAGCACCTGCCATTGCAGCTGCCCGGCCAGCCCCAGCACACAGAACACGATACCCAGCACTACGAGCCACCCGAGGACGGAGGCCATCCGGTCATACAGCTCACAGCCGAGGCTCCACCCTACCCAGAGAAAGAACGGCAGCAGACCGATGAAGGCCATAGACGCAAACTGTTCCCAGCAGGCTTGTTGGAGCATTGCAGCCGTCCGGACAAGTTCGAAGAGATACCAGAGCAGAAAGACGGCACAGATGCACTTTCCTGCAAAGCCCGGGCGGTTCAGACGGGAGGCGTTGACCGAGGCAAGCGCTGCAAGGAGCACGAAGGCCGCTGCCGCCAGCACATTGTTCAGCAGGACGGCACGGACGGAGCCGGTCTGCCCTGCCCCGAAGATGGCGCGGCCCAGCTCTGCCGCCGCGACGCTGAGTGTCAGCGTCTGGGCCGAGAATGTCTGTTTTTGCTGCATTCAGGAACCCCTCCTTTGCCAGATGGTGAATGGGCGGCGGGACAGCGCCCGATAGTTGCGGCGGACGACGCCGTCACCCGAAAAGACTGCGCCCGAAAGATAGGGTACCCCCATCGCGGAGATGGACGTCAGTGCGGCCAACACACCCAAGGCCGCACACACCAGACCTACCGGCCCGGCCAGACCGGCGGCCAGCGTAACGCCCAACCGCAGCAATGTGGCCGGTTCGTACAGCGATGGCGTCACAAAAACTGAGATGGCTGTGATGCTGGCTACGAGGATGACCGGCGTGCTCAGCAATCCGGCCCCGATGGCGGCATCACCGATGATGAGCGCTGCCACAAGGCTCACCGAGTGGCCCAGCGTCTGGGGCATCCGAAGCCCGGCCTCCCGGATGATCTCCAACAAGATGATGACCAGCAGCATCTCGGCAAAGAGCGGCAGAGGCGTCGCCTTTTCTGCCGCCGCGATTTTGAATAATAACTGCGGTGGGATGAGCTCGGGCAGATAGACCGCCAGACAGACAAAAACGCCCGGCAGAAAGATGCTGAGATAAAATGAGCCATATTTCAGGACGCGCAGGAACGACGAAAAAACTGCCGTGGTGGCGTAGTCGTCGAGGCAGTCGAAGTTCTCGCAGAAAAGGGACGGCAGCACCAACGCCGAGGGGCTGCCGTTGACAAGGATGATGATTTTCCCCTCACAGAGCTTTGCGGCGGCGGAAGCCGGGCGCTCTGTATAGCTCACTGGGGCGAACAGCCGCCACCTGGCCGGGAAAAGCCACGGTACAAAGTAGCTGGAATCCAGCAGAACCTCCGGCTTTGCCTCCTGGAGCGTCCGGCGTACCCGCGCCACTGCCGTCTTGCTGGCCTTGTCTTTGCAGTAGCAGATGGCGTATTCGGTCTTCATGGCACAGTCGGCCTGTGCGGTCTCCATCACGAGAGTGTCGGTACGGATGAGGCGGCGCAGTAAACTTAGGTTGACCCGCAGCAGGTCGGCGAATCCCTCCCGGGAACCACGGAGGTTTCCTTCCCCGGAGGGCTCTTCCACCGAGCGCGATTTCAGCCCCTGAACCGAGAAGACAAGCCCCTTTTTGCACCCGTCCAGCAGAAGCACGGCCATGCCGGCGGTCATGCGGCGGATGAGGTCGTCCATGTCCTTGACCGGGCTGTCCTCGGCGGGCAGACCGGAGTGATGCATCAGAAGCTCATACACCTGCGTACCGCTGTGAGGCATCCGCTCCGGTTCGAGGCTGGGCGTATGCCGGGTGGCAGCGTCCAGTAAAAGCGACCAGAGTGACTCGAGGCTGGCCATATTGTCGAAAAGGACGATGGCCCCCGGGCAGTGATAAAGCTCGATGCGCTTGGCATAAAAATCCGCCGAAGCGCCAAACCTAGCGTTGAGCGCCGCCAGATTCTCTTCCAGCGACGAAGAAAGCTGCAGCATACGGTATCCCCCCTTTGCCTGCCAGTATTCCCGCGCCGGCGGCGCTTATTCAACCCACAAGGAGGGCCTTCTCGTGAAGCTTCTGATTTTCCGCACCCTGCTCATCTATCTCTGCGTTCTGTTCGCCATGCGGCTGATGGGCAAGCGTCAGCTGGGCGAACTGCAGCCCGAAGAGCTAGTATCCACCATCCTCATCTCAAATCTGGCGTCCATCTCCATCGAGTCGGAAGAAGTACCGGTGACGGCCAGCCTCATTCCCCTCTTCCTCATCGCGGCTTTGGAGCTTCTGGGGTCGGCACTGAGCTTCCGCAGCCAGAAATTTTTCAACCTGATGTCGGGCCGCCCCAAGACGGTCATCCTGGACGGACAAATCGACCAGAACGCTCTGCGCACCCTCCGGCTGACGACTGCCGACCTGCTGGAGGCACTGCGCGGCAAAAACATCTTTGACCCCCGGGATGTCTCCTACGCCGTAGTGGAGACGAACGGCAGTCTCTCGGCGGCACTGCGCCCTGAGAAAGAGACCGCCACCCTCGCCGACTTACAGCTGAAAGTGGAGCACAGCCATGCGACCATCCCTTTCGTGCTGGATGGGCAGGTGCTCGAGGAAAATCTGCACTGGTGCGGCAAAGACCAGGACTGGCTCGAGCGGACAGCGCAGGCCAATACCCTGCTGCCGGAGGAAATCCTGCTTTTAGTGGGCAATGAGACGGAGGACTATTTTCTTCTGAAAAAAGAGAGCCGCCGCAAGGGCAGCTCCCGGTGAGAGGTGTAGGATGAAGCGAATTTATGCGTGTCTGTGCATCGTGGCAGTGCTGCTGGGTGTGGCCTTTTACAGCAGTTGGCGGGTGCAGAAGTTTGCAGAGGATATTTCGGACGACATCGACGACGCCATGGAGGCTATCCGGGACGAGGACCTCCCTTCCGCGCGGCAGGCACTGGCCGAGGGCGCTGAACTCTGCGACAAAATGCGGGAAGGGATGAATCACCTGCTCCGCACACAGGAATTCACGGAACTGGAAGCCGCCCTCCGCGCCGCGGACGGACATCTCGAACTGAGCGCCCCCGAGGAAGCATTTGGTGAACTGCGCCGGGCGCAGGTTCAGGTGGAGACGCTGGAATGGCTGTCGCGTAGACTTGTGTAATTAAATCATTCAGACGCAGTTATATTTCGTGTAATCTATATTATTCGAAATCATATCGTCTCACTTCAGCATGAAATCGGTCTTATAAAATGGATTTTATCAGCAAGGCCATCCGGAACTTTCATTGCGTTATCGTTATTTTTCTCCGTAGTAATCCTATTTGTAAGAGGCTGTCATTGAGTGTCCCCAGCTATATGGATTTTTATATGCCCAATCTTTCAGCGTATCTTCCGAAAGGTGCAGACCTTATAGAAAAAACTCTTTTCCCGTGTCCAAGAGGCGCAAAAAGCGCCCCATCCCCTGCCCTGCGGCAGAGAATGGGGCGCTCGTGCTTTTTTACACTTTACTTCTTACGGTCGCCCATCAGCTTTTTCAGCTCATTGAAGAAGCTCTCGACGTCCGCGAACTGCTGATAGACCGAGGCAAAGCGGACATAGGCCACCTCGTCGATTTTCTTCAGCTCCTGCATGGTCAGCTCACCGATGCGCACACTCGTCACCTCGCGGTCATAGGTGCTCATCAGGGTCTGCTCGATGCTGCTGACGGCGCGTTCCAGAGCCTCGTAGCTCACCGGACGCTTGGCGCAGGCCCGAAGCATCGCGTTGAGCAGCTTCTGCCGGTCGAACGGCTCACGGGAGTTATCCTTTTTGATGACGATGAGCGGCACCGTTTCCACGACCTCGTAGGTCGTGAACCGCATATGGCAGTTCAGGCACTCCCGGCGGCGGCGGATACGCTCGCTGTCTTCGGTAGGGCGGGAGTCGATAACTTTGGATTCCTCAGCGCCACAATAGGGGCATTTCATGGTCGTTCCTCCTAGATTCAGGACAGATTTGCGTCAGGATAGAAGCTCAGTTTTTCTTTGCGCCCTTGCGCTCACTCCAAGTCACCCATGCGGAAGTGGAGACACACAGCGAAGTATACACGCCGCTGAGCATGCCCATCATCAGGGGGAAAGCAAAGGTGAAGATGCTGTCCAGACCGTACAGCTTGGAGACGATGCACATCACACCCAGAGCCATCACCGTAGTGACGGTGGTGATGATGGTACGGCGGGCAGACTGGTTGACGGAATGGTTGACCAGCTCTTCGAAGTTGGCCTTCTTGCCCAGCAGGCCGCGGTTCTCACGGATACGGTCGTAGACGACGACGGTATCGTTGATGGAGTAGCCGAGGATGGTGAGCATGGCGGCGATGAAGTTGCCGTCCAGCGGGGCGCGCAGCAGCACGAAGGTGCCGAACACCACCATCAGGTCATTGAGCAGGGCCAGAACAGCCATCATGCCGCCGGTGAGGCCGCCGATCTTCTTGAAGCGATAGGCGATGTAGGCGAGGATGAGCACCAGTGCGAACACCACGGCCACCAGACTCTTCTGGAGGAATTTGGTACCCATTGCGGCGCTGACATTGCTCAGAGAGAGCTGTGCAAAGGAGTTATCCGGGCAGCTCTCATTCAGGGAGTCCAGCAGGGTCTGCACTTCGTCGGTGGTGACAGTCTCGGTGCCGGGCATCGAAATTTTCAGGGTCTGCTCCCCTGTTGCGACGTTCTCGCCGGTCTGCAGGGTCAGGCCGTTGCTGCCCAGCGCTTCGGAGGCGGTCTTCTGGACGGCAGACATCTCAAAGCTGTTCTTGTAGCTCAGGGTGATCATCGCACCGCCGGTGAACTCGGTGTCCAGATGGACGCCCAGCACCACAGCGCAGAGGACGATGGCTGCCATCAGGCAGGCGGAGAAGGTCAGGAAGCGCTTGCGCAGGCCGACGAAGTTGACCTGCTTCTTCTCTGCCGGGGTCTTGCCGGGAGCATCGGCACCGTAGAGGCGGGGGTCACGCAGAGCCTTGATAGCGGCAGCGCCCCGGATCATGATACGGGTGGCGAAGATGCCGAACACGAAGTTGAGCAGCACACCGGTGAGCAGCGTGTAACCGAAGGCGTAGATGGTGCCTGCGGTCGAGGGGCCGAAGGCGAAGAAGACGAAGTGCAGGGCCTTGGCGAAGAAGCCGTCAGACGGGCCGAAGGCACCCATCAGCACGATGGCGACGATGACGATGGTCACGTTGCCGTCGATGATGGGAGTCAGGCCGCGGGCGAAGCCGCTCTTGAGAGCGCCGTCGAGGCTCTTGCCGCTGCGCAGCTCTTCCTTGATGCGCTCGGCAGTGATGACGTTGGCGTCAACGCCCATGCCGATGGCAAGGATGATGCCGGCGATGCCGGGCAGGGTCAGGGTGAAGCTCTCAAACACCGGGAAGTAACCGGAGACGAAGGCCAGCGTAGCCGCCACCTGACCAGCCAGAGCGATGCAGGCCAGGAAGCCGGGCAGACGGTACAGAGCCGTCATCAGCACCATGATGAGGGCGAAGGCGATGACGCCGGCCAGCACCATGGCGCTCAGGCTGTTCTCGCCCAGACTCGGGCTGATGGTGGAGTAGCTGTCCACCGTCAGCGCAAAGGGCAGAGAGCCGGAGTTGATCTGGCGGGCCATCTTGACGACGTCCTCCTGCGTGAAGGGGTTCGACGCAGAACTGGTGATGATGGCAGAGCCGTCGGTGATGGCGGCGTTGACGCTGGCGGTGCTGACATTCTCGTCGTCCAGCCAGATGCTGATGGTGCCGCCCGTCTGATACAGACGGGTGGTCGCGTCGCCGAATGCCTTGGCGCCCTCATCGGTAAACTTGAGTGCCACATAGTACTCGGAGCTGCTGCCGTTGACGGGGCCGTACTGGGCAGCTGCGCTCTCTACCATCGAGCCGTCGAGGACGAGCTCACCGTCTGCACTGCTCCCCTCGCGGAAGGTCAGATAGGCGGTGGTGCCGATCTCCTCAATGGCGGCTTCGGGGTCGAACTCCGTCTCGCCCGACTGCCACGGGAACTCGAGGATGAGGCTGTCGGAGTTATTGTCCACATACAGCTCATAGTCGGTCACGTTGAGGGCGACCAGACGGTTCTCGATGACCAGCTGAGCTGCCTCGAGCTGGTCGTCGGTGGCGTCGTAGCCGTCAGAGGGGACGAAGGTGACGTTGACACCGCCCTTGATGTCCACACCGAAGCGGATGTCTTTCGCGCCCTTGATGTAGGTGGTGGTCACATCACCGTACTTGACTGCGACGCCAAAGAATGCCGTATAGACGAACGCCGCGATCAAAAGCACAGTGAGGACAAGTTGCCATGCTTTGCCTTTAGTTTTCATATGAATCGGGAAACCTCCAAATATAATAAGAAGCTGTTTTCATAACCATTGCACACCGCCTGAACTGCCTTTTGGCGTACTCTGGCTATGAAAACAACTTCCAAATCCCCGCTGCGCAGTCAGAACGGCAGCACAGCGGGGATCTTGTGCGATGAATCAGGCGTTCTCAGCCAGCAGCTTCTCAACTGCGGCCAGACGGACGCAGACACAGAGCAGGTCGGACGCAGTTTCCACTTCGTCCAGGCTGGGATAAGTGGGCGCGATGCGCAGATGGGCATCGGCCGGGTCCTTGTGGTAGGGGTAAGCGGAGCCTGCGCCGGTGAGGGTCAGACCGCAGTCCTTGCACAGCTGGGCCACACGCTTGGCGCAGCCGGGCATGACGTAGAGGCTGATGAAGTAGCCGCCCTTGGGGTTCGTCCAGTGGGCGATGTCTCCGCAGGGAGTCAGCTCCTCGTTGAAGGCCGTCTTGACGGCATCAAAGCAGGGTACCAGACGGCGGCGGTGCTTTGCCATGTGGGCCAGAACGCCTTCCTTGTTCTTGAGGAAGCGGACATGGCGCAGCTGGTTCATCTTATCATAGCTGATGATCATGACCGAGAAGCGCTTGCAGATGTACTTCATCATAGCTTCGCTGCAGGCTAGCGCAGAAACGCCTGCGCCCGGGAAGGTGATCTTGCTGGTAGAGGTGAACATGAAGACGCGGTCCTCAGTGCCGTACTTCTTGCATTCGTTCAGCAGGACAGGAGTCTCGATGATCTCGTCCGTCAGGTGGTGGACGATGTAAGCCTCATCCCAGAAAATTTTGAAATCGGGAGCCGCGGTCTTCATCTTGGCGAAGCGGTCGATGGTCTCGTCACTGTAGGTGTAGCCGTCGGGGTTGGAATACTGAGGCACGCACCAGATACCCTTGATGGTATCATCCTCAGCTACCAGCTTCTCAACAACGTCCATATCAGGGCCGGTCGGAGTCATGGGAACGCTGATGAGCTCGAAGCCGAATTCCTCGGTGATGGCGAAGTGGCGGTCATAGCCGGGTACCGGGCAGAGGAACTTGCGCTTCTCTACCTGAGACCAGGGGCAGGGAGACTCGGGGAAGCCGAAGCAGTAGCCCATAGAGATGAGGTTGTACATGATCTGCAGGCTGGAGTTTCCGCCCACAAAGACTTCCTCAGGCTTGACGCCCATCACGTCGCCGAACAGCTCACGAGCCTCGTGCAGACCCTCAAGGTCGCCGTAGTTGCGGGCATCGGTGCCGGCGTCGGTGGTGTAATCGGTCATCTGCAGCAGCCCCATTGCCAGGTCCATCTGGTGAGGGCCGGGCTTGCCGCGGGCCATATTCAGCTTCAGGCCCATTGCCTGAAATTTCTTGTACTCTTCTTCCAGAGCTTCCTTTTCAGCAGTCAGTTCGTCGCGAGTCATCTCAAAATAATTTGCCATAACACACACTCCTTTATCGTACTTTCTGTTTCCCACAAAATGTCCGGCGCTTCCATCCGCAGAGCAGTCCCATGCCAGTGGGCCGTCCCGGTATTCCCCTTGCAGTTCCAGACTTTTATAGTTTACTACAATTTGATCTCGGAAACAAGTCAGATGGCACAAAAAAGCCCCGCCAAAAAGCAAAAAGCTTTCAGCGGGGCTGCTCTTCCCTGCTGTGCGCTGACGCTCAGCTCAGGGAAGTCTGACTCTTATAGCGCTTGCGCACCGCACCGTACTCCATGTGCGCTTCGCCGCCCTCCACGGTGTCCTCGTCGATGGTGACGCGGATGATGGTGGGGTCGTTCGGCACATCGTACATGATGGGCATGAGGATGTTCTCCATCACGCTGCGCAGGCCGCGGGCGCCGGTCTTGCGCTCGATGGCCCTGTGGGCGATGGCACGCAGGGCGTCGGAGGTGAAGCGCAGGGTCACGTTGTCGAGCTCGAACAGCTTCTGGTACTGCCGGGTGAGGGCGTTCTTGGGCTCGGTCAGGATACGGACTAGGTCGTCCTCGCCGAGATCGTCCACGTGCGTCAGGACCGGGATACGGCCCACGAATTCGGGGATGAGCCCGAACTGCACGAGGTCGGCGGGATGCACCTGTTCGAGGAGCTCGCCGAGGGTGCGCTCCTTTTTGGTCTCCACCTTGGCCCCGAAGCCCATGCTGCCGCCGCGCATACGCTGCTCGACGATCTTGTCCAGGCCGATGAACGCCCCGCCCACGATGAACAGGATGTTCGAGGTGTCCATGCGGATGAATTCCTGCTGCGGGTGCTTGCGGCCGCCTTTGGGAGGGATGTTGGCTTCCGTGCCTTCGATGATCTTGAGCAGTGCCTGCTGGACGCCTTCGCCGGACACGTCGCGGGTGATGGACGGCCCGTCTGCCTTACGGGAGATCTTGTCGATTTCGTCGATGTAGATGATCCCCTTGCGGGCCGCTTCAAGGTCGTAGTCGGCATTTTGAAGCAACTGGACCAGAATGTTTTCCACGTCTTCGCCCACATACCCGGCCTCGGTCAGCGTGGTGGCGTCCGCGATGGCGAACGGCACGCGCAGGACGCGGGCCAGCGTCTTGGCGAGGAGCGTCTTGCCGCTCCCGGAGGGGCCGACAAGCAGGATGTTGCTCTTTTCGAGCTCCACACCGTCGTCGCCCTTGAGGGCGTCGGCGTAAAAGACGCGCTTGTAGTGGTTGTGCACCGCCACGGCGAGGATCTTTTTGGCCTCGTCCTGCCCGATGACGTATTCGTCGAGGCGGGCCTTGATTTCCTGCGGGGTAAGCAGGCGTTCGTCTTCGCGGACCTGCTCGATGGCGTTCTGGGCCATCATTTCGTTGCAGGTGGCGATGCACTCGTCGCAGATGTGCACGCCGTCCGGCCCGGAGACGAGCTGGTTCGCCTGCGTTTCGGTTTTGCCGCAGAAAGAGCAGCGGGGTTCGTTCGGGGGAGTGGTATTGGGCATCTCTCTTCCTATTCGGACTTTTCGGCGAGGAGGTCACGGCGGGAGGCGAGAACCTTGTCCACCAGACCATAGGCCTGCGCCATTTCGGCGGTCATGAAGTTGTCGCGTTCGGTATCCTGGGCGATCTTTTCGATGGGCTGGCCGGTATGCTTCGCCAGCAGCCCGTTGAGGGTCTCGCGCATACGCAGGATCTCGCGGGCATGGATGTCGATGTCGGTGGCCTGTCCCTGGAATCCGCCGAGGGGCTGGTGGATCATCACCTGGCTGTTGGGCAGGGCGTAGCGCATACCCTTCTGGCCCGCGCTGAGGAGGAAGGCTCCCATGCTGGCGGCGCGGCCCATGCACACGGTGGCGATGGGCGGGGTGATGTAGTTCATGGTATCGTAGATGGCCATGCCCGCCGTGACGGAGCCGCCGGGGCTGTTGATGTAGAGATAAATCTCTTTTTCCGGGTCCTGCGATTCGAGGAAAAGCAGCTGGGCGCAGATGAGGGACGCCACCGCGTCGTTGACCTCGGAGCCGAGGAGCACGATGCGGTCTTTCAGCAGGCGGGAAAAAATATCATAAGCGCGTTCGGTGCGGCCCGACGTTTCGACGACGATGGGCACCGTCATATCAAGAATATCTTGCATACTGTCTCCATATGATAATTGGGCATCAGGGCTTTCCCCGTCAGATAAGCACGATTGCGCCGTTGTCTCGGGATGAAGCCATAAAAACGGGAAATAGCACAGGGCCCCCATACAATAAAGAGGGGAGTGCGGACACTCCCCTCTCCTTATTTTTCCCAAAAAGCGGGCGGAAAACGGACTAGTCCGCGTTCTTGGGCTCGCTCAGGCTCACGGCGGGGACTTCGTTGATCTTCGCCTTGCTGTAGACCATTTCCAGGGCCTTGTCAGCGAGGATGCGGTCGCGCAGCTCATAGATCAGGCCGCTCTTGTGATAGGCTTCGCTGACCTTCTTGTAGTCCTGCTGGGCGCGCATGGCCATGCCGTAGATGGCCATTTCCACTTCCTGATCGTTGACGGTGATGTTTTCCTTCTGGGCGAGGGCCATCAGGAACACCTGGGGACGCAGGGTTTCGAGGGCTTCCTTCTTGGCTTCTTCGCGCTTTTCTTCCTGAGCCTGGTCCTTGCGGAGGTCGTCGAGGCCCATGCGCTGGAGCTTCATGGCCTGTTCCTGCACCACGCGCTCGACGCGGGCGTTCAGCATGGAATCGGGGATTTCGAAAGAAACCTTTTCAAGGAGGCCGTCGATGAGCTTCTTCATGGCTTCGCTGCGGGCGGCCTGAGCCTTCGTGGCGGAAACGTGCTCGACGATGGAGGCCTTCATCTTTTCCAGGCTTTCCTGGCCGACCTTCTGAGCGAACTCCTCGTTCACTTCGGGCTTCTGGCTGGTCTGGATCTTGTTCACCTTGATGGTGAAGATGACGGTCTTGCCGGCAAGCGGCTTGTGGGGGTAGTCGGCGGGGAAGTTCACGGGGCCGGTCTTTTCTTCGCCGACCTTGGCGGTCTTCACGAGGGCTTCGAAATCGGGGAGGGCCTGGCCCTGGCCGAGGGCCACGCCGAAGTTTTCGCCCTGCACGTCGTCGATCTTGTTGCCTTCCTCATCGGTGCCGGAGTAGTCGACATCCACGGTGTCGCCGTCCTGGGGCAGGCGATCTTCGGTCACTTCGGTAAGTTCCGCCATGCGGCCGCGGAGGTTTTCAATGATTTCGTTCACGTCGTCGTCGGACACGTCGGCCTTGGCCTGATCGACTTCGAGGCCTTCGTAGTTGGGGAACTCGATTTCAGGCAGCACGTCGAAGGTGACGTTGCACTTGAATTCGGTATCGCGGGCGAAGGCGTCATGGTTGTCCATTTCCATGCTGGAAACGGGGGTCAGGCTGGAGTCCTTGAGGGTCTTCTGGAGGAGGCCGTTGATCTCGTCCTGCGTGGCGCGGGCGTACACGTCTTCGCCGAAGCGCTTTTCCACTACGGACGCGGGGACTTTACCCTTACGGAAGCCGGGCAGGGACAGATCCTTCTGGAAGCCCTTGACGGCGGTGTTGATAGCGGCGTTCACATCATCCGCGGTCAGGGTGAAGGCGATCTTTTTCCGGGTAGGGGAAAGGTTTTCAACGAGAAATTCCATGGGGATTCCCTCCTTAGGGGAGCCGACCTGCTCAAGGGCGGACGGACGAGCTTTTTATCAATCAAAACACGAAGTTTATGAATGCACCGGAAGGCTTTCTGGTGCGAGAGGGGGGAGTTGAACCCCCACGGAAATCCGCTGGATTCTAAGTCCAGTGCGTCTACCAATTCCGCCACTCTCGCCAGTCGGCACACAAAGGAGGGACTCTACTGCGAAATCCCAAAAATCGCAAGTTCCATCCTGTTCAGGTGGGGTTAGGTGGTACGGGAGAGAGCCGCCGCTTCGTCCTCATACTCCTTCAGCTTCCTGTAGAGCGTGGCGACGCCGATGCCGAGGGCGGCGGCAGCGGCCTTCTTTCCGGGCGTGTCGTCCCCGCAGCGGCGGACGGCGTCCAGAATGGCGTTGCGTTCCAGATCGCGGAGCGGGATGATCCCGCCGGGCGGGAGGGGGGCGGAGGGGGAAGGCGCGGAAGAGGGCAAGGCCCCGCGCACGGAGGCGGGGAGCATGTCAGGATGCAGGACCCCGCCGGACGGGGCCATGTTGACCATAAACTCCATCACATTCTCGAACTCGCGCACGTTGCCGGGCCAAGGGTAGGCGGAGAGGGCCGCGAGCATGTCCGGGCCGAGCGACGGGACCGGCTTGTTGAACCGGGCACTGTAGCGGGCGAGGAAATGGGAGGACAACAGCTCGATGTCGCCGTGGCGATCGCGCAGGGGAGGCACCTGCAGCGGGATCACGTTCAGGCGGTAGAAGAGATCCTCGCGGAAACGGCCTTGGCGCACCGCTCCGGCAAGATCTTCGTTCGTCGCCGCGATAATACGGATATCCACCTCAATGAGCCGGTTGGAGCCGAGGCGGGTGAAGGCCCGTTCCTGCAGGACGCGGAGCAGCTTCACTTGCAGGTAGAGCGGCATGGTGCTGATTTCGTCGAGGAACAGCACGCCCTTGTGGGCCAGCTCGAATTTGCCGATGCGCCCCTTGGCGCTCGCTCCGGTGAACGCGCCGCCCGTGTAGCCGAACAGCTCGCTTTCGAGCAGGGCGTCGGGGATGGCCCCGCAGTTGATGCCGATGAAGGGCTTGTCCCGGCGGCCGCTGGCGGCGTGGATGGCCCGGGCGACGAGTTCCTTGCCGGGGCCG
>OGIE01002095.1_pt1 | contig 25710 bp, 16 predicted proteins | sample 1571581 | NCBI WGS metagenome assembly OGIE01 (sample SAMEA2582021, study PRJEB24529) | metagenome | biome: Human gut stool | place: China | collected 2011
CCTTAATTGTGCCAGAAAATGGACTGGCAGAACATATCTCATTCACATCAATTTGCAATTCGTTTGCAAGTCTTAAAGCAAAATCAAATCGAATATTGGAATCTTTTTGAATGATTGAATATAAGGTTGTAGCACTGATTCCAGTTGCTTTTGCAATTTTACGGACATTTATAAGTGGTTAAGAGATCTGATGTATGCGTAGAAAATGGAAAATATGTTACAAATAAAACGAGAATTTGAACTCGAAATTTGGAAAAAATAATGAAAATAACTTGACATTTGAAAATAAGAGATGTATTCTCAAGATAAATTCAATAAACGGGAGGTGGATAAAAATGTTTAATCTTGAAGAATTGAGCTTGGAGTTTGTAGAGATTTCTGAATTAAAAACCTCTAAGAACTTATTTGGACCAGTTATGTACGGAACAGGTGTGAGAATGTAGTTTGTAGAAAAGACTTGCTCTATGTAAAAAGAAATATAGAGTAGGTCTTTTTTATTTAAAAAGGATTATAGGAGAGAATATATGAATAAATTAACTACAGCTGTATGGGAAATAACAATGGGTTGTAATATGCGTTGTAAACATTGCGGTTCAAGTTGTGCAGAAGCGCTACCCGATGAGTTGAATACATCAGAAGCTCTTGAGGTGTGTGACCAATTAAAAGATTTGGGATTAAAAGTTATTACATTATCTGGAGGGGAACCTACGACACGTAGTGACTGGCATATTATTGCGAAAAGATTAGTAGATAATGGCATAATAACAAGTATTATTACAAATGGTTGGTTGATTGATGAAAACTTTATTCATAATGCGATAACATCAGGAATTAGAAGTGTCTGTTTAAGTATTGATGGTCTTGAAAAAACTCACGATTTTATACGGAGATCGGGATCATTCAATAAAAGTATTAAAGCATTGAAAGAATTAAGAAAAAATAATATTTCGACATCAGTAATAACTTCAATAAATAAAGAAAATATATGTGAATTGGAAGAACTATATCAATTATTAAGTGATTTGGGAGTTAATAGTTGGCAGTTACAGATTGCATTACCAATGGGGAATTTTGCAAAACGCCCAGAATGGCTTATAGAACCTCAAGATATTCTTTCTATTATTGATTTTGCATATAATAAAATTGGAGGTAAGTTGTTAATTGTTTTGGCAGATTGCATAGGTTATTATAGCAATAAAGATATAAAAGTAAATGAGAATTTTCTTAATGATAATTGGTCTTGGACAGGTTGTGGAGCAGGAAAGCATGTAATTGGTATTCTGCATAATGGAGATATTGTTGCTTGTACTTCTATTAGAGATAAAACATTAGTAGCGGGAAATATTCGTGAAAAATCTTTAAAGTCGATTTGGGAAAGTCCGGACTCTTTTAAGTGGAATAGAAATTTTGATAGTAGTAAGTTAAAAGGATTTTGCAGAGAATGTCGTTATACAGAACGATGCTTAGGAGGATGTAGTAATAGTCGTTATTGCATTAACGGCTCATTTGAAAGTGAAAATAGATACTGTGCATATAATGTTGAAATGAAAAAATGGAAAAAATATTTGGAATCACTTAATGATATATCAGAAATTGATAATGTTATAGAAAAAGCAGCGGCTTTAAAACATCAGGATCTTTATAAGATAGCTTGCGAAATTAAACAATCTAAATTATGATTAGAGAGGTAATAGATATGAATAAACATGAGTTATATCATAACCACAATTATGTTTATCTGCTGACTTCTAATATTATTAACCGCTGTGGTGATTCATTAGATACAATACTTTTTACATGGTTGGTATATTTACTTACAAATAGTGCAGGGTGGTCTGCGATTATTTTTGGTATTAATCAAGCTACTTCTGTAATTATTCAACCATTTATAGGTCCATTAGTCGAGAATATGAATAAAAAGAAAGTGTTAGTACTTTCAGATATAGCTCGAGTTCTGTTAGTTTTGTATATATTATATGTATATACACAAAACATGCTTTCACCATTAATATTGGTTTTTATGACAATATCCATTTCATTAATAGAAGCATTTCATATGCCAGCAGGGGTAGCAGTTATTCAGCATGTACTTCCTAATGAACATTATGATAAAGGTGTAAGTGTCAATGTGTCTTGTACCAAAATAGCAGTATTAGTTGGAACTGGCTTGTCAGGCATAGTGATTAGTTCATTTGGAATAGGTATTTCTTTAGCGATAGATGCTTTGATATTTTTAATATCAGCGTTGCTTATAGTAAAAATAGAATTTTCTGTTCAAGAAGAAAAGAAGACAAACCGAATAATTGGCAGAGAATATTTAATTTCGCTTAGAGATGGATTTAGTTATGTATTTGACCATAAGAAGCTATTAAAACTATGTTTTTTATGTATTCTAATTAATTCAGCAGTGGTTCCATTTGATGCACTGCTCGCCCCGATTGCAAGAGAAATGTTTAGTGGAGATGCCAAAATTGTTTCATTACTAAGTGTAAGCGTAACTATTGGTACTATTTTGGGATCATTGACTTTTGCAAAAATGAAAGAGGAGAAAAAAAATAATACACTTGTTACATTTTGTGGAATTGTTTTAGGTGTATACTATGTTTTTATTGCATTTGTTTCAAAATATATTGCAAATCCTATAACTCAAAAATTACTGTTGCTAATCGGTTCGATAATAATTGGTGCAGCATTGGGATTAATGATTACTTATGTACAAGTGAAATTTGTAAAAGAAGTTACTAAAGAATATATAGGACGTGTTTCTGCAATTCGATTTTCACTTACATACGCATGCGCGCCAGTGGTATCTTTTGTGATTAGTATTATATACAAAGTTACTGTTGTTGATACAAGTTCACTTTTTGTGGGATTTGGTATTGTAATAATAATTCTTTTTCTTTTGGCAAATAAGATTACGTTTTCTCCTTTGAAGAAAGGCGATAAAAGTTATTAGAAATTATTTATATGAAAAACTGGCTGCTTTTTGGCTATAAATTAAAGCTGATAGAGAAGAGTATAAACAACAGAAGAGAAGCTTTTTGACTGAGGCTTCCGGTGCCAAAACGGTGCCAAGAAATCAGGCAAATCAAAATAGGTGGTGCAATTCAGCCGTTTTTCACTGTATTTTGGAGAGAAAACCATAAAAAATATGAGGTAAAATGATATTAAAGTATCGTGAGGGTGGTAGAACTGTAGGATCAGGTCGTGTTGCTACCGTTATCGAGTAATTTCGATTAAGCAATGAGCAGTGCAAATTCGAGAATAATGGCCAGTGGGAGTTTACTCACACAAGGACATTAGTCGAAGAATTTATGGGGCGAATGCCCCGACCGAAACGAAGCGTAGCGAAGTTGAGGAATTGCACTGCGTATAAATGAATATCGGTGTCGAATGACACCATTGTGTCCAAACGTAAGATACCCTGGAGACCGAAAGGTTTCCAGGGTTTTTCTGTTAAGGGGAAAATACCGAAAAATCTTGACTTGAAGCTTTCAGAAGATTAAAATATACACGTATTTGATAGGAGGTGTAAATCTATGGACAGTTGCGATAGTACGGGACGAAGTACGAACTGCGATGGCAGATATCATAAGACGCAGAGGCAGTTGCCCATGGAGCATCAGTAGACCTCTGACTAATTTCACATGTCTTTGAATATAACCATCGCGTAAATTCCTATACTATACAGCCGGAAATGTAAGTGTGCTTTTGGACAGAGCGATGGGTTTTTTATGCCCTTTTGAGACCAATAGAGGAGGCGAAAGACATGGATAAAATGGTTCAGAAACCAAATTATGTAGAAGAATTGCTGGAAATCTTACGCAGCTCCCTGGCGGCAGATGAGCTGCAGGATCAGATTTCCGATTATCATGAGAGTGACATTGCGGATGCATTTGAGCAGTTGACGGAGGAAGAGAGAAGACGTTTATATCCGTTGCTGGGACCGGAATGGATTGCTGAGATTTTTACTTATATTGAAGATCCGGATGAATACCTGAAGGAACTGGATCTTGGACAGGCAGCACAGGTGTTGTCTTACATGGACTCGGACGATGCAGTGGATGTCCTGGATGAGCTGGATGATACCACCCAGGAAAAACTGGTCGGCATGATGGATGAGGAATCCAGCCATGACATTAAGATGCTGCAGTCTTATGAGGATGATGAAGTCGGTAGTCTGATGACAACCAATTTTATTGTGATCCATGAGAATCTGACCATCCGCCAGGCCATGAGAGAACTGATCCGGCAGGCGGGTGAAAATGACAATATATCTACTGTTTACGTAATAGATAAGAATGATCAGTTCTATGGTGCTATCGATCTGAAAGATCTGATCATTGCAAGAGAGAAGGATGCACTGGAAGATATCATCAGTACATCTTATCCGTATGTAACAGATCATGAGAAGATTGATGACTGTATCGAGCAGATCAAGGATTATGCGGAGGATTCTATCCCGGTTCTGACAGAAGATAAACAGCTGATCGGTGTCATTACGGCACAGGACTTGGTTGAAGTAGTCGATGATGCCATGGGCGAGGATTACGCAAAGTTGGCAGGTTTGACTGCCGAGGAAGATCTGGAGGAGACTACCACCGAGAGTATGAAAAAGAGACTTCCGTGGCTGGTTATTCTGCTGTTTCTTGGACTGGCAGTATCCACAGTGGTTGGTGTATTTGAGACCGTAGTGGCCGTACTCCCCATCGTCATGTGTTTCCAGTCATTGATCCTTGATATGGCAGGAAATGTAGGCACACAGTCACTGGCTGTTACCATTCGTGTGTTGATGGATGAGAATCTGACTGCTGGTGAGAAAGTGGGACTTGTATTTAAGGAGATGAAGGTTGGATTTTTCAATGGATTGTTCCTGGGAATCATGGCATTTATCTTTATTGGACTGTATATCTGGCTGCTGAAGGGCAATCCGGTAGTCCATGCATTTGTGATCTCCGGCTGCGTCGGATTTTCATTGATGGCGGCAATGGTGATTTCCAGTTTAGTGGGAACTTTGATTCCGATGTTTTTCCATAAGATCAAGATTGACCCGGCTGTTGCGTCTGGTCCTTTGATCACTACCGTCAACGATTTAGTAGCTGTTGTGATCTACTATGGTCTGGTGTGGATTCTGCTGATTCATTTCTTACACATGGTATAATGGAATCATATAAGGAATAGCACCATCTCGCAGAGAAGGCTTTGCGGGCAGAGATTTGAATAGCGATAAATTGAGAAGGACAGTCGAAAAATCGGCTGTCTTTTTTCTTATATGGGATCAAACAGAGTATTACTCCGTCTAATGAATGTAAGGAAGGAGGAGAAGCAATGCAGGAAAAGGAACTGCTGCAGTTGATCCGAAAGGCGCGATCCAAGGATCCGGACGCATTTTCCAGTCTGATCTATTTCTATATGAAGGATCTGTATCGGGTGGCCATCTCAATCCTCATGAATGACGAGGACGCAGCGGATGCGATTCAGGATACGATTCTTGGCTGCTGGGAGAAACTGCATACATTGAAGCAGGAGAAATATTTTAAGACCTGGTTGACCAGGATCCTGATCAATCACTGCTATGATATGCGGAAGAAGCAACAACGGATGACAACCATGGAGGATTATGAGGAACCTGTAGCGGAGGATCAGTACAATGTGGAACTGAAGGAAGCATTGGGGCAGTTGGATGAAAAATACCGGATCGTGATGGTTCTATATTATAGCGAAGGATACCAGACAGGCGAGATCGCGGAACTATTGGAGATACCGAGAAGTACAGTGCAGACCAGGCTTCAGCGGGGAAGGGAAAAGCTGGAAGCCTATTATCGTTGACAGAAAGGAGCAGGACAATGAAAGAAGAGAAAGATATTCTGAATAGGGACGTGGAGATTCCGGAAGTGGTATTTAGAAAAGCAGATGTGGCGCTGAATCAGATTCGAGCAAATACAGGATCCACAAAAGCAACCAGAAAAGTAACTCGTATACAAGGAAGAATCCATCATGTGCAGGCGGCTGCAGTGGCATGTGCGGTACTGATCGGAGCAGGAGGAATCACTGCGACGGCAGCAGTCATTCACCACCTGTGGAGCCGCGGTATGCAGGCAAATATTCAGGCAACAGAAGAACAGCAGAAAAATCTGACGGATCAGGGAATGGTGACGCAGTTTGATCAGGCGTATAATTCAGCAAATTCAGATCTGACAGGCATGGAAGTGACATCCGAAGGAATTACAGTGAAACCGATGGAAATGATCGCTGATGGACATTTTGTACATCTGTCTTTTCAGGTGGAAGGGTATGATCTTCCAGATGGAGAAGAACCTTTCTTTGAAACGATAAAAATATATACAGGAGACGAGGAAACAGCAGAAGACAGTTTCGTTAATATGAACGGAAGTTTTTACAATGGAATTATCTGTGATGAAAACGGAAATCCCGTATATGAAGATGGAACGCCGCTTACAGTTGATGAAAATGGAACGACAATAGAACGATATAAAGCGGAAGATGGAACATTGGAATATGTGATGACTTTATATAAGCCAGATCCAGAAGAAAGTCTTCTGGGGCAGATGCTCCATGTTCAAATGGAAAATCTTGGGACCGTGAAGAAAACAATGTTTATGAATGGAATCGAAGGAACCTGGAGTTTTGATATCCCGGTCAGTGGAAAAGATGCTGCACAGACCTATGAGCTAAATGCACCTCTTGAAAATGTAAATGTGACGGTACTCTCAGCGGCACTCTCACCCATTTCTGTTCGAGTCGATTACGAAGTGATCGGTGAGATTCAGGCACAGGAAGATGACAATGGATTGCCGGAAGTTGGTGGAGTAGTATTGAAGGATGGAAGTCGTATGCTCTATCTGCTCGACGGAGGTCAGATTGGTTATCAGGACGACACACATGCCTATGAGATCTCTTCCTTTGACCGGGTGATTGATGTGGATCAGGTGCAGTCCCTGCTGTTTCGGATTCATGCAGGAGATTCCCCTGAAAAATACGAGTCGGTTGATTTGAAATAAAAAAAATATATATGGATTGACAATGCTGGTCGGTTATTGTAGACTAAAGAAAAGAGAAGGTCTACAATAACCGACCTTTTGTGCATGACAGATACAGGAGGAGTCCATATGGAGGAATACAGACTTTGTAACAGCGATTACCGATTTATGACACTGGTGTGGGAACATGGTCCCATTGGTTCGGGGGAACTGGTCAGACTGTGCGCAGAGTATCTGGGTTGGAAGAAATCTACTACCTATACGGAGATCAAGCGGTTGAGTCAGAAGGGCGTTCTGAAAAATGAAAATGCAGTAGTAACACCGCTGGTGACCAGAGAAGAGGTACAGGCGAAAGAGTCTGATGAGTTTGTGGAGCGGACCTTTGATGGTTCGCTGCCGGGATTCCTGACTGCATTCTTAGGAGGTAAAAAATTGTCCCGCCAGGAAGCAGAGGATTTGAAAGCATTGATTGACAATTATCAGGAGGAGGGTTGATATGCTGGAAATAATCTTTAGTCAGATTCTGAAGATGAGTTTGACTGCGGGTGTCTGCATTGTAGTTGTGAGCATGCTTCATCTGGTATTTCACAGAATCCCGCGGAAATATCTGTATGCACTGTGGATCGTGGTGGCATTTCGCCTGGTCTGTCCGGTGTCGGTCAGTACACCGGTGGGATTGGTTTTGATGGGGAATGTGGGGCAGATCGAACAGACGAGTGTGACAGATGAGCTGGTGCAGAGTGAGCAGGCGGAGACTGGAGATGTACGGAAGGCGGTTGATTCGCATGTGGCAGGAACTATGCAGGATGAATCGGTGGTTGGAGATGGAGATTCCGTAACAACTGCTCAGAATAATATGACCGACAAAACAGCTATGCAGGACAACATGATAGGAACCGCCCAGAGCACTGCATCCAACGTGAGCACCGACAACACTGCAAACGACCAATCAATGTTACCTCTTTTCTCCCGTATCTGGCTTACGGGCATGCTCCTTTCTCTCATCTACTTGCTATACAGCTATCTGAAAACAAGACGCAGATTAAGCCATGCAGTGCTGGCAGAGGATACGACCAGTGAGCGACTGATCCATACGGGCTGGAGATTAGCGCCGGTCTATGAATGTGACGAGTTACCGTCCCCATTTGCCATGGGAATTTTTCATCCGGTAATCTATATTCCTTTCGGACTGGAAGCGTGCCGCCGGGAAATGATCCTTCTGCATGAGCAGTATCATATCCGTCGCCGGGATCATCTGGTGAAATTATTTGCAAGTGTTTTGTTGGCAGTGTACTGGTTCCACCCATTGGTGTGGCTGAGTTGGGTGATTCTGTGCAGAGATATGGAGATGAGCTGTGATGAGAAGGTACTGGAACTGCTGGGAAGTGAGCAGCGGAAAGCATACAGTCTGACTTTACTTCAGTTTGCGTCCGGAGAATCGGCAGGATATGTGCCGCTTGGTTTCGGCGAACCGAACGTAAAGAGTCGGATCAAACATGTGCTGAGATTCAAAAAAGCAGCAGTGGGAACCGGTGTTGTTGGTGTGGTCATTCTTATTGCAACTATTCTTTTACTGGGAAGCAACCGTCAGCAGAATATCAGAGATTCTGCCAATACAGATACTGCGAGCAGTACACAGGAAAATGCAGACGAGACACAGTCAGACAGTTCGAACGTTTCTGATGCAGCAACGCTTCTGTATAGTGTAAAAAATCCTTATGTGGGTGATATTTTTGCTGATGGCAAGGTGCTTCGAGCCATTGAAGAAGTGAGACCTGGTTCTGTATATGCAGGAAAGACAGAACTGCAGACATCAGAGGAGCCATATGAATATCATTTTCTGCTGGAGCAGAACAAAGAGACGCTGAAAGTGAAGACGGGAACGGAGGAGTCGAAACTGAATCAGGAGATGTCCAGAACAGCCGTGCTCATGCTGGCACTGATCGACAATCTGGGAGAAGTCCAGTGGAATTATGCTTTGATTGCAGAAGATGGAACCGAGAACGATGTGCTATACACCTCGTATGTGGATATTGACAGTGCACAGCAGTGGCTGGGTGTGGATAACATCAAAGCTTACGCAGAGTCCCCGGAGAAGATGCAGGAATTTCTGAATCTGCTGGATACGGTCAGTGGAGATGCCATAGAAGGTGCAAATACAGAGATTGACGGAACCGCATCGATCACTCACAGGGAAGGCTTTCAGAATGCAACGCTTCATTATTATGTGCCAAAATCATCAGAGGGTATCGTGACTACAACGGGTATTTACACGGAGGAAGAAGCCAAGGCCCATGCCCAGCGGGCGGTGCAGGAGATCTATGACCTGACTGGTTTTCAGGTGACCGAGTGTTATTATTACGCTTATGACTTTGGAACTATTGATCTTGGCATGTCAGAGGATGATCTGGAACACAGCAGAGTCTTCTATTCCCGTTGTTTTGCAGATCTTCCGGGCGATACCACATCCATTGCGTCCGCATATCTGGCAAATGCACAAAAAGTATGGTATTCTCCCATAAAAATGATGATTTTACCGGACAGATATGATATGATGTCCGAGAGTGAAAAAGCAGTGTGGTTCGTGACTCATTCTGGTCAGTATAATGGTCAGAAAGTCTATGCAACCTATCAGGATTATGCTGACCAGCCAGAGACTTGGACAGTAGTGATGGATGATGAGACTGCATATGAGATCACCCTGGAGGCTGACACTAACAGCTTTTCGAATCTGACGGGACCTTATCCGGATGGAAATATCCGGCATTGACCAATCTTGGATTGATTGGTCCACTGACAGTAAGAAAGTACATGTGTCAGGTTAAAATCATATGACTTACGAGGAGGACAGAACAATGAAGAAATACTTGATGATGCTGGCAGCAGGATTGCTGACTGCTTCTCTGGGAGGCTGTGCAGTCGTTACGGACAGCTCGCAGACAGACAGTGTCGAGGTAGAGGAAGTTGCGGAAGAGGCGAAAGATGATACAGAAAAGAATGATACGGAGCAGGAAGAGACAGATGAACCTGCATGGTATGGAAGCTGGAAGATCACAGATGTGAAGGCAGCAGCCGTCAGTGCACTGGCAGAAGAAGAGATCGAGGAGTATAAGAATCAGACCGTGACCTATGGCGAGAAAACCGTGATGGTCGGTGACGAGTCTTATGCGGTGGAAGGTTATGAGACCATGCTGGATGTCTATACCCAGGACAGTATGGCACAGGACTACAAGGCAGATTTAAGTGACTGGTGGAACGGAGCCGGAGAATTATCCTTTGTACAGGTTCTGGCAGAGAATACGGATTTCTTCGGAAGCGTATTTTTCGCAACAGACAGTGGAGAGCTGTGGATCTACTGCGATGGCGTATTCTTCCGGGCAGAAGCTGCATAACAATATGTACTCTAATATATAGATATGTGTAGATATATGTAATGCGTGGTATTCCAAATTGGAAATTGTTTTTTCACATCGGGGGGGTATTATAACAATAAAGTGTATAGTGATATCGAAGATACAAGTAACTCAAATCGGGTGGAATCCCCGAACAGTATATGCACTGCCGTCAGAGTCGGAGGAGTTCGTATCGGGCAAAAAGTAAGAGGCATCTACAGGGTGCTGGCATGAATAGTTCTTACAAAGGTAATAGAATCTCTCTATAGGGATACTATTACCTTTTTTTGTTACTATACATGAAATGCTGATAATGGTTCAGAGTCATATTTTTTAACTGGTACATGACTCTGAATTGCTATCAGTGCCGACGGATGTTGAATCCAGATCCGGATTTACGGGAGGAAATATAGAGAATAGTTCTGAAAATGGATCAGAAAGGGGGATAACGGGGAGCCAGCAGACGGCGGTATGAGAAAATAAAGGAGAGGAAGACGAGAATGAAACAGAAAACGAAAAAGCGCGGAACCAGGTTTCTTGCCCTTCTATTATCTGTACTGATGATGACGAGTCTCCTGCCAGTGGGTACAATGGCAGCGCAGGAACAGAGCTTCAGTGTCGCTGCAGAAGCAGAGACAGATCCGCAGGAACAGATTGAGAAAACTGATTCTGACAATGATGCAGAAGCTGTGACAGACACAGATACAGATTCTGAGGAAGGATCCGATGTCACAGAGGACTCAAAGTCAGAGGATGTCGAAGATACAGATGAGACTGACGATGTCGAACTGCCGGATGCAGAAGATGCACAGGAACCGACTGCGGAGGAACTGACAGGAGCAGGGGCAGACGCTGTAGATGCAGCAGAGACATGTCTTGCAGTTAGTGCAGATGCTCCGAAAGAAGTTGAAGTGACTGCAGGTGTCAAGTATGTGCTGGACCTGTCAGAGGTATTTGCTGACAGTGACGGACATCAGATGACATATGAACTTGACAGCAATGACCTGAGTGATTATGCAAGCATCTCTGGTGGAACACTGACATTTCAGTATCAGAAGAAAGGTACTTATCCGCTGGAGATTACAGCGACCTGTGAGGGCGGAAAGTCGGTTTCTTTTACATTGACGATCAAGAATCTTGCAGCTTATGAAGGAACTGAGGAGCAGTTCAACTATGATGAGACAGATGCAGATGAGGTAACAGTTTATGTTACCATGTCTAATGATGGTACTCCGCTGCAGGGTAACGATACGGACAATACCAAGCTGTCCCGTCTGAAAGTGACAGTTCCGTATTTTGATCTGAGCAATTACAATCTGGATCAGTTCAACCGTTACGGAACCAATGGCGGTAAAGGCGATTATGTCAATAAGAACCTGATCAAACGTCCGACCATGCTGCACCTGTTCATTTATCTGACAGAGCGTTATTATATGGGTATTCCGGAATCTGAGTGTGGAAAAGGAACTTCCGGAATCCTGAATGATGTACAGGACAGAACCGTTAATACCATGTGGGGTGAAGAGGCATATTCCAGCAACGGAAAAGCTGCTTTTCTTCTTCCGAATAAATCCGCATCCACATCCATGCTGATCCAGGAACTGTGGGGACATGACATGAACTTCATGTATTTCCGCAACCATGTATATCCGCTGATGGATGATGGTTGGGGAGCAACTGCAGATTATATGCTGCTGTCTGATAACGATGCGATCGATATTGCCATGTTTACCGACTGGAATTTCTATACCAGAGGTGCATTCTGCAATTTTGAAAAAGACAGCTATGAGGGAACTGCAGGCAGTGGACTTCTGGTTCAGGCACAGAAATACGATACGGTATCCCCGTCTGATGGCGGAGCAGGAAGCTTCACAGAGATGAGTGATCTGGACGTGGCTCTGTATGATCAGAACTGGGAAAAGGTAGCAGATGTAGAAGGAAATGACGCAGGTGAATACTACATCGAGACACTTCCGAAGAAGACAGGTACCTATTATCTGTTGGGAACCGACCCGGATCAGAGTACAGACAAAGCCTGCTATGCACCGGCAACAGCAACTGTGACGGTTGGCAAGGGCGTAAAGAGCAATCCGTTTGAAGGCTGTCCGTTCACAGATCTCTATTATATGGATGGAGACAAGAAAGTACAGCTGATTGATCTGGAAGAAGTAGAAGGCGGTCTGACCAGTACGGATTATCCGACATTTACCAATCTTCCGGCATACAAAGTAACCATTCCGGAGGACAAGGCCGAGAACGGACTGAAAGTGTATGTGACACTGCCGATCGCGCAGAAGCCGAGCAGCTATACCGTTACTTACAATCCGGCAAGCGGAGTGGACTGGAGTGCGACCACTTTACAGGGAACGGCAACAGAAGATGGAGATACCTGCACGTTTGCAGTGGATATCACCAAAGAATTTATCGGTGACAACGCCTATTATACACTGCTTCAGACCACGGGTTACACCACCATTACCGGTCTGACATTCGTAGGCGGAACCGTTACCGGACCGGAAGATCCGTTTGAGGACTGTCCGTTCAGCGATCTCTACTATATGGATGGAGATACGAAAGTACAGTTGACTGATCTGGAAGAAGTAGAAGGCGGCCTTACCAGCAATGATTATCCGACGTTCAGCAACCTTCCGGCATATAAAGTATCAATTCCGGAAAAACTGGCTGAGAGCGGACTGAAAGTGTATGTGACACTGCCAATCGCGCAGAAGCCGAGCAGCTATACGGTTACATATGATCCTGCAAAGGGTGTGGACTGGAGTGCGACCACATTACAGGGAACGGTAACAGAGAACGGAGATACCTGTACTTTTGCAGTAGATATTACCAAAGAATTTATCGGTGACAACGCATATTATACATTACTGCAGACCACCGGTTATACCACAATCACCGGTCTTACTTTCGTAGGAAAAGAAGAGGAAGATCCTTATGCAGGCTGCCCGTTCAGCGACATCTATTACATGGATGGAGACAAGAAAGTACAGCTGACTAAACTGGAAGAGACTGAAGGCGGCCTTACCAGCAATGATTATCCCACATTCAGTAATCTTCCGGCATATACTGTAACTATTCCGGAGGACAAGGCCGAGAGTGGACTGAAAGTGTATGTGACACTTCCAATCGCGCAGAAGCCGAGCAGTTATACAGTGACGTATGATCCTGCAAAAGGTGTGGACTGGAGTGCGCCCACTTTACAGGGAACCGTGACAGAAGATGGAGATACCTGCACCTTTGCAGTAGATATCACTAAAGAATTTATCGGTGACGGCGCATATTATATGCTGCTGCAGACCACCAGTTATACAACGATCACCGGTCTGACATTCGCAGGCGGTGACATCACTCCGGATATCTCTGATGAGGTAAAAGTAAAGAGCGTATATCTCGACAAGAAAGAGATGACTCTGAACCGTCGTCAGAGTGAGACTCTGACAGCCACTGTGAAACCGGATAAAGCAACGGTAAAAGCAGTAAAATGGTCCACCAGTGATCCGGAAGTTGCAACTGTAAAGAGAGGCGTTGTAACTGCAGTAGGCGAAGGAACCGCAGATATTACCGTTACGACCATGCAGGGCGGTAAGACTGCAATGTGTCATGTGACGGTTGTGGATCTGAGCAGACCGGAACGCGATGAGGATGGAACCTATCTCATCAAGAGCGGCGATCAGCTCAAATGGTTTGCAGATGAAGTAAACCTGAATAACGAACAGAACATCAATGCAAAACTGACAGATGATATTGATCTGTCTGAAGTATGCGCAGCAGACTCCTGGACTCCGATTGGAACCGCATATGCAGGTACTTTCGATGGACAGGGACATGCAGTCAAAGGTCTCGATATTGACTACAAGGGATCCGAAGATTCTTACAGCACACAGTATGTGGGACTGTTCGGAACAACCAAAGGTGCTGTTCTGAAAAATGTATCTGTCTACGGAACAGTGAAGGCATCCGGCAAAGCAGTCGCAGCAGCTCTTTGCGGCAGAGCATCCGATACGCAGATCACGAACTGCCATAACTATGCAGATATTACAACACCGGAAGGAACTTCTGTCTATACAGCAGGTCTGGCAGCATATGCAGACAGCAGGACTGTGATCAGCAGATGCTCCAACAATGGAACGGTAGAAGGAGCACGTGCAGCAGGAATCGTAGCTTATGCAGGCGGTATCACTGTCATTAACTGCTACAATGCAGGCACTGTGACAGCAACCTATGGAGATGCAGCAGGTATTGCATCTGCATCAGAATCGATCCTTACCACTTCTTATACAAACTGCTATAACAGCGGTAAGGTGACGGCTGATAAAGGCACCGCTTGGGCAGTCGCATCAACAAATGCAAAGAACAGTTATGTAAACTGCTACTATCTGGAAGGAAGCGCAGCTTCTGAACAGCCGCAAGCAGTCAGAAAGATCGAGAAAAATAACTTCACAGCAGCAGTACTTGGTGAGAACTGGACAGACAGCTGCCCGCTTCCGGTACTGGATGGACAGACAGTGACTCAGCATGTGGATGCAGATAATGACGGTATCTGTGATACCTGTCAGAAGACACTGCGTGCAGTGGCTGGATACAGCGTATCTGCAGCACAGCACCATCAGATCTGCTTAAGCGAAGAAGCAGAGGTTGCATTACATGTGGAGAGCGCAGATGCACAGACCTACAATGTATATGCACTGAAAGTAACCTATGACCCGGCAGTTCTGATATATGTAGGAATTGCTGAGAAAGCAGGTGTGACACAGACAGTCACCGACGACAAGAACGGTAATCTGACGATCCTTGGCTATGGTGCAGCACAGCAGTGCGGTGAGGATGAGATCGTGCTGAACTTCACTGGAAAAGCAGCAGGTGCAGGTGTTGTGACTGTTGCAGGCGCACAGGTGGGAATGGCTGAGACTGCAGATCAGCAGGCAGCATCCCAGGCAGCTGATGCAGTGGTACTCTCTGCAGATGCAATTGTGCAGGTTGATAATGTATATCGTGTCAATCTGGATGGAGAGATCCACGGAGAAGAATTTGCAAAACCGGATGGAAAATATTATATCTATCCGAACGATACCAATTATGATTATACGGTGACCGCTACCATGGGCGGCAGCAAAGCAAGAGTCGTAACCGATAAGACCAGTGATGGAGAAGTATGCTACTGGATCAAGAATGTCAACGGTACGCTGGATATCCATGCGACCAGAACTCCGAAAGTCTATGCGGTGACCGTAGAAGGCAGCGGAAAAGCAGATGTGAAGGCAGACAAGAAGATCACCTACCTGAACGATTACAGCTTTACCGTAAAGAAAGCGGACGGATATACTTATAATGTAACAGTAGCTGTAGATGGCGAAGCAGTGGATGTGAAGGAAGCAGACGGTTCTGTATACCAGATCGCAGGGGAAGATGTGACCGGTGAGATCGTTGTGACCGTTGAGAAACTGCTGGACAAACCAGCGCTGGAGACCACGACCTACAAGGTAAATCAGTACCTGATCGACGGCGTGGAGATCCCGTACTATGTACAGAGCGGCAATGCTGTGACCGCAGCAACTCTGGTACAGAAGGCAAAAGCAGGAGAGACTGAAGTTCCGGAACTGAAAGTGACTCTGACCGATAATCAGAAGCTGATGCTGAAAGCCGATGCATCCGCAGAGGCAAACAATGAGTTTGCAAAGAATAAAACCTTTAAGAACCTGTATCTGAAGCTGATCACAGACAATGGAAAGACGTATGAATATAAACTGACAGTAACCATTGATGCGAAGAAGCCGACCGTAAAAGTAAAACAGCTGACCAAGGCAAATCTGTTTGATCGTCAGTCTTATGCAACATTCCAGCTGACATCGGAAGCAGAGATTGCAGATGTGGACAGAACGATCACGGATGTGTACGGAATGTATTTGACAGGATATAACCGGAGTACAGGCATTCTGACCATGCATGGAACGGTTACTAAGGATAATCTGAATGATTATAAGACAAATGCGGTTGACGAGAGGACTTCCCTTCGTATGCTGGATGAAGATATCCGGGTTTCTTTCAAAGGATATGACAACAGGGCTTCTCAGACCATTCCGGTACATGTAAACTGGACAATTGAGAAACCGGTTTATACCGTAGCACCGATCAACTATGTTGCAGGCATGGGTACGCAGAAAGTGGCAGTCATCAATAAAGCGACCGGTGAGAGCATGACATCGAATGAACGTTATGGTGCAGAGTTCGATTTAGAAAAACCGGTTGAGGGTCTGAAGGTTACGGACAGCTATAAGACACCAACGCAGTATCTGGATCTTACATACACAGGAACCAAGTCGGTTTCCTATGCAGTAACCATCACCAATGATACCCAGTGGTCCATGCCGGTAACGATCAAGTCCCGATTGAACTATGTAAAACAGCCAGAGCTGACATTCTCGGAGAAGACCCTGACTCTGAATACGAAGAGCCCGAATTCAGATGCGATTTCGAACATTACCGTGAAGAACAACAGCAATCTGAGAATTTACGATGTGGTTCTGAAAGGAAAGAATCAGAAGTCACAGGATCTGCTGGATGAAGACAAGATCACTTATTTTGGCAATGTGTATGCTTATATCAGCGCAAGTGATGTGGCGGATGTGAAGCCAGGAAAATACACTTATACGGTAGAATCTGTGAAGTTCTCCGAAGATGGAGAGGCAGTCAAGGTGAAATCACCGACCCTGACCATCAATGTTGTGGATGGAGAGAAAGCAAAGGTATGGGCAGATGTATCTGCAGAAGGAAAGATTGATCTTCTGGACGGCACAAGTGATATCATCTACACACCGACGAAGATCCATAACTTCCCGAATGTGAAGGTTAATGCAATGCGTCTGGCGGGCGAAGATGCAGATCTCTTTACCTACAACAGTTTCCAGACTACGTCAAGCAGCGTAGTACAGGGAAGACTGCGTGCAAAAGAAGGTGTACAGCTGGATCCGAAGAAGACTTATACCGTGCGCCTGGAGATGTCTGAATATAACTATTTCGGAACCAATACTGTGATATCCACCAAGGATATCAAAGTCAGACCGGTAGTAAATTATCCGAAGAAGCTGACTTCTACTATGACAAAAGGTATCCTGTATGCAGCAGGAGACAAGGAGCTTGCATGGACGGTATCTGGTTCTGCAGAGTCCAAGGCAGAGATCGAGAACATTGTTCTGACGGAAGACAAAGCAGGTGCATACAAGAACTTTGACTTCACTTATGACGGTGATGGAGACTGCTATCTGACCGTTTCCGATGCCGGAAGACAGGCGAAGATAGGCAAGACCTACAAGCTGACATTTAAAGTACTGTTCAAGGGCGAACCGGAGAACGAAAAACACAAGACTGTGACTATGAATGTAACATTAAAATAATCAGGAAACAGGCAGTAAAACGGCTGCAGCGATCTGCTGCGGCCGTTTTTAAAAAGAGCAAGGAGAAGGAATATTGAAGAAAAAGAGCAGCAGATGGATCATACTGGCGTCTGTGATGCTGATGGCCGCAACACCGCTTCAGGCATCTGCAGCCACCATGCAGGTGTCAGCAGATCAGCGCAGGATCCGAAAGGGGACCGATATAACATTAACGATGACACTGGATGAACAACTGAATCAGATCGTCTGCATGGATTACCGGGTCTATTATGATACAGAGAAGTTTGCATTTAAGGAAGGTTCTGCACAGGGGCATCTGAAGATCAGCAAAGTTCCGGTGATCTATGGATCCGAAGGAGATCCTTGCTGCAGTATTTATTTTGCAGATGAGACATCGGGAGGACAGACCATAGAATCCGGTCAGATCTGTCAGCTTACATTTACGGCACTGGAAGATTACAGCGGCGACTGGACAGAAGTATTTTCTGTGGAGCGTGCACATCTGGCAAAGACAGATTTGTGGGACAGTTTTCAGGAGACAGATGATGCAAAGGTGGAATGTATTGCAGCACCGGCAGTTCTGATAGGAGATGTGAACGGCGATGGCAAGGTCACATTGAAGGATGTGTTTATGATCTATGCATATGCAGGAGGGATCAGTGGACTGACTGAGGAGCAGGCAGAAGCTGGAGATGTGAATCAGGATGGACGGACAGACAGTACGGATGCAAAACTAATCTATTCCTATATAAAAGGTACGATCAGCAGTTTTCCAAAAGCAGAGGAATCGTAGGATGCGAGGACAGGATATGGGACAGACAGAGAGAAAGAGAAGAGTCAGAGGATGGCTGCCGGGGATACTGGCAGTATGTATGGTTCTGTGCATTGTGCTGGGAATCAGGACCGGTGTACAGGCAGCTCCTGCGGCGGATACAGCAACACAGAGGACGGTCTATCTGGCGGCAGCGACGGCTGGCAAGATGGTGATCGAGCCGGAGGGACATATTTATACAGAGGGGCAGACGGTGAAAGAGTTCCTTGCCTCTGCCGGGCATGAATTTGAAGGGCTGGAAAATGGCTGGATCTCGGCTATTGATGGTGTGACAGGCAATTATTCTATATTTTATGATGGAGGACGTTACGAACTGGATGCAGTTCCAGAGACGTTCACAGTGATCTGCTTTTCAGAAGCAGAGGACGTCTATTCTGAAGAGATGATCGGTCTCATAAGCAGTATGGGACAGTATCGGGAGAGAGAAGATTATGAAAGCCTGAACCGGTTTACCCCGGCCCGGGAAGCGTATGAGAAGGCACAGAAAGGGCTGCAGAAAGGGGCAGGCAAAGAGGAAGCGCAGGAACTGAAAGCGGCACTTGATCAGGCAGTGTCAGAGTATGACGGGATCTATCAGGGACCGAAGTATGAAGTGGGATTTCTTGCGGAACAGGGAGACGAATATTTGAAGCAGCTGTCCATTCGTATGACAGATGCTTATGGAAATAGAACAGAAGGTACAGGCACTACGATCTCAGTTGTGGCGGGTACTTATACATTTTCTGTATCTGACGGAGGAGCTAACCGGGCAGAGGGCACGGTTTCGATAGATGCAGAACATGCGGGACAGACCGTGAAGGTGACGCTTCCATCCGGAGAATGGTTTGGAGATGTTCAGTTGCTGGACGCGGGAAAGAATGCCTATGCATTGGAACAGGACGCAGAGGCGCATCGGACAGTGTATCAGATTCCTGATACTGTTGGTTCCACGGGATTGTATCTCTATGCAGCCTACGCAGATGTCCCGGATAAGGATGAGGCAAAGACAAAGACGACTCTTCGGACGATTTATACAGGAACGGACGGAGTGGATAAGTCCACGATCTCCAGAAGCTGGAACAGTCAGAATACAGCACTGGCTTTCTGTCTGGCACAGGGAATGGATGGTCGGACGATCCAGCTGGAAGCAGGCTATGAAATGTCGGGGGACACAGGAAGCTATACCATGATCCAGTCCTATGATCTGGTACTGGAGCGATTCCCCACATTGAAAGAGTTGTCGGTAAAGGATGGAGAGACAGAACTTCTGGCTGATTTTCAGAGTCAGCAGGAGACCTATACACTGACTACTACGGCAGATACCCTGACGATCACGGGAACGCCGTTCTGGACAGATGGATGTCAGGTGCTGGTAAATGGAGAGGACACCGCCACCGTAGCAGTTGACAGGAAAAATGTTACTGCAGAGGTGAGCGTGACCTGGAAGGGAAAGAAGACGACCACTTACCGGCTGAATATTACCAAAGCAGATCCGGTGCAGGTGGATCTTAAGATTCCGTCAGGCACGACAGTTCGTGTGGAGAATGAAGCGGGATCAGAAGTGCCGCCGGTAAGCGGTACCCGATATGAGCTGATTCCGGGTCAGACTTACACCTATATAACCACAGCAGGAGAATATTATCATGCATCGGCAGCATTCCAGGCAGCAAATGGTCTTACTGTGGAGGCGGCAAAGCCGGATACGACAGATGCCATGACCGCATTTGCTCTCTATGATGGCAGCCGCGCAGGCAAGAGACTGGCATATGAACTGGAGCCGGTATATAAAAAAGCAGTGCATCAGTATGAATGTACAGTGCCCGATACCAGTACGACCGCTTATGTGCAGGCGACAAAGACAGGAACTTACAAAGCATACGCTTCTTATGTCAGTCAGGTGACCGGTCAGACGATCACAAAAGAGGTTACGTATGTATATTCGGAGACCGGAGGATGTCTGGCGCTGGGACAGCTTGTAACTGCGTCCGGTTACAGTCAGGATCTTCAGGTACGTCTGTCGAAAACATCAGATACAGATTCTTCGGTTACATTATATCAGGATTATGAATTTCATATCCGTGATACCGGCATCGGCATGAGCTCGGCGTTTCAGGAGCATATCTTCGAGCAGTTTGCGCGCGAGGAGACCTCGACCGTGAGCAAAATTCAGGGAACCGGTCTCGGCATGGCGATTACGAAAAATCTGGTCGATATGATGGGCGGCAGTATTTCGGTCGAGAGTGAGCCAGGGAAGGGCTCGGAATTCACGGTTTCCCATCAGCGGAGAGCAGGCCGTGCCGCAGCGTATCCCCCAGCTTGAGGGTCTGCGCGCGCTTGTGGCGGATGATGACACCAACACCTGTCTGAACGTCAGCAAAATGCTGCGCATGATCGGCATGCGGTCGGACTGGACAACCTCGGGACATGAGGCTGTTGTCCGCACGCAGGACGCGATCGAGCAGGGCGACGGCTTCTATGTCTTTATCATCGACTGGATGATACCCGATCTGAACGGCCTTGAGGTCGTGCGTCGCATTCGCAGGCTGATTGGCAGCAATACCCCGATCATCATCCTGACCGCCTACGACTGGACGGATATCGAGGTTGAGGCAAAGGCTGCAGGCGTGACTGCGTTCTGCGCCAAGCCGCTGTTCATGTCCGAGCTGCGCCGCATACTGGCTGAGCCGTTTCTCCCGGCAGAGGCTGCGGAACAGACGGAGAAAAAGGCGGATTTCGCCGGAAAACGGCTGCTGGTCGTCGAGGATAACGCCCTCAACCGCGAAATCGCGGTGACGATGCTCGAGGAAGGCGGGTTCGAGGTGGACACGGCGGAAAACGGAAAGGTTGCGGTAGACAAGGTGCGCGAGAGCGCGCCCGGGTACTATGATCTGGTGCTGATGGACATTCAGATGCCGATCATGGACGGCTATGCGGCTGCGCGTGCCATCCGCGCTCTGCCGGATGCCGAAAAGGCGGGTCTGCCCATTGTCGCCATGACGGCGAACGCCTTTGACGAGGACAGGCAGAACGCAGAGAAGGCAGGCATGAACGGCCATCTTTCCAAGCCGTTCGATATGCAGCAGCTGCTCACGATGCTCCGGGAGAAGCTGTCGCCGTAACGCTTTCATTTTCATCGCGTTATTCGATAATGAAGCCGCCGGATCAGACTGAATAGGAAACGCAGGAAGCGTCCGTTTGGGATGCCTTCCTGCGTTTTCCTTTGCACACCGCCGGTGCGGCGTTTTTTTACCTTTTCTGCCCAGAAAAGGTTTACATTGCTTATCAATTGGCTTATGATAAAATCTGACAAAGGAGGTGGGCCTGTGCACGGAGTACGTCAATGGTGGGTGCGTCTGTCCATTTTGCACAAGGCGATCGTGCTGAGCTGTGCATTCGTCATTCCCATTCTGCTGGTGGTGGGACTGTTAATGAACGATTTTTACGATTACCGCGAGAAAAGCGATGATATCCTGTCCGAATATGCACGCTGTACGGACTACATGAACGCCATGGAGCAGGAAAATGCGCTTCTGGGCGAGCTGACGTTTGCGGCGCCCGAGTCCGATACGATCGACAAATATGCGGACGCCGTGCAGGACACCGCCTCTGCGTGGGTGCGGCTGCGCAGCGCAGAGACCGACGGCAGCACGCAGAGCGAGGTGCTTAAGCAGGTCATCGACCGCACGATGAAAAGCTATCGTGTCCGTCAGGAGACGTTCATCGCACAGCTGCATGACGGCACATTTGATGCGGTGAGCTACGAAGCTCTGCGTACACAGGGCAGCTATTTGACGCAATACACCGATCAGCTGACGGCGGCGTTTCTGATGGAGGGACGCGAGGGCTATCTGGTCCTCGGTCAGCGGGGTACCTCGCAGAACATGGTATTTACCATCGTAGCCGCGATTGGCAGCGTGCTGTTTGCAGGCGCGATGCTGTACTACGCACGCAGCCTGCTGCTGCCGGTACAGCAGATGAGCCGCGGTGCACGCCGCGTTGCGGATGGCGAATACGACATTGAGGACTTTAACTTTGCACGCTCGGACGAGATCGGTATGCTCGCCGACTCGTTCAACCACCTCAAGCACCAGATCGCGCGGACGATTCACGCACTGGAAAGCGAAGCACAGCTGGAAAAATCCCTGCGTCAGCAGGAGAGCGAGGCAGCACGCCTGCGGCAGCTGATCGAGCAGAGCCGCTTTGCGCAGCTGCAGAGCCAGATCAACCCGCATTTTCTGTTCAACACGCTGCAGAGCGTGGCCAATATGGCCGGAATCGAGCAGGCGACCGTCACCGGCGACATGGTGGTGCGGCTGGCGAACTTCTTCCGCTACACGCTCGACCATGACGACAGCGTGGTAACACTTGACCGCGAGCTTGCGCTGCTGCGCGACTACATTTCCCTGCAGGAGCTGCGGTTCGGTGAACGTATTTCGTTCGAGATGAACTGCGACAGCCGCTGTGCGGCCTGTGAACTGCCGAAATTCACACTGCAGCCGATTGTGGAAAACTCTATCGTACACGGCATGCGCAGCCGCAGTGCGGGCGGCCGCATCCGCATTGTCACTGAGAGCACGCCGAATGGCTGCCGCATCCAGATTACGGACAACGGCGGCGGCTTCTCGCGCAGCAAAATGAAACAGAACACCGCCGAGGGACACCGGTCCATCGGCCTGCAGAATATCGCGGGACGCATTGCGCTGTCCGGCGGCAGCTTCCGCATTGTCAGCTGTCCCGGATTGGGCACGACAGCCCGCATCATACTGCCCATGAAAGGGGAAGAGCATATATGTTAAAGGTACTGATTGCGGAGGACGAACCGCTGAGTCTGCAGAATCTGAGCGGACAGATGCGCGATTTGCTTGGCGCGGATGCACTCATCGAGGGAGTTGCGAACGGACGGGAGGCGGTTGAACGCGCCCGTCAAATTCAGCCGCAGCTGGTGCTGATGGATATTGAAATGCCGGTGATGAACGGCCTTGATGCGGCAGCCATCATCCACAAAGCCATGCCGGAAACGCACATCGTGTTCCTGACTGCCTTCGACCGCTTCGACTACGCCGTAGGCGCCATGCGGGCCGGCGGAACGGATTATCTGGTCAAGCCGTTTGACAGCGCACAGATTACCGCCTGCCTGCGCAAGCTGAATCTGCTGCCGGAAAGCCGTCCGGCGGTATGCGGGGACAAGCCGGGAAATACGTTCTGCACCCAGTTTTCCGTGTGGCTGGAGCATCATTACATGCAGGATGTGTCGCTTGATCAGGCGGCAGAGGCGATGGGCATGAGTTCGTTCTACTTCTCACGCTTTTTTCGCACCTCATACAACCAGACCTTCCTTGAATACCTGACTGCTTACCGTATCGACCGTGCGGTTGAGCTGCTGCAGCAGACTGATATTCCGGTACGGGAAATCGCTGTTCGGGTCGGCTATACGGATGCAAATTACTTCACGAAGGTGTTCAAGCGGCATTTGGGCGTAACGCCTACCGAGTACCGCAATCATAACGCAAACTGAACGATCCGCGCGGCAGGATTTACGGAATTTATATGAGAATTTACTATTCCTTCCAAAATATTTATGCAAATATCATAAAATAGAATGTGAAAATTTTCAGTACGCTGTGATTTTACCTGTCTACCGCAAGTATTTACGATGTTGCCGAAACTGGTCACCCTATATAATAGGAGATGGAAAGATGAATAAACGCTTTCGGTGTGTGATCGCCGGATGGCTGCTGCTCATGCTCTGTGCATGTACCGGCGGCACGGACGAGCCGCATATCCGCTATTACCGCCTTGCCAGCGGGCAGAGCGAAAACTACCTCGCCAATCAGGCGTGTCAGCGCTTCTGCGACATGGTGCGCAGGGAAACGGACGGCGCGATACAAATTCTGCCGAGCTTTGATAACGAGCTTGGTACCGATGCATCCGCACTTGAGCAGTGCGTGTACGGCGGCATTGATTTTGTACGCACGCCAATCTCGTCTGCCGCAGCGTATGCACCGCAGCTTGCGGCGCTGCAGCTGCCGTACGAGTACACCTCGGACAAGCACCTGTTCCGGGTGCTGGACGGCGCAGTCGGTCAGCAGGTGATGGCCTCGCTCGAGGACAAGGGCCTTACCGGTTTAAGCTATTTTTATGCCGGTTACCGGTGCTTTTTCACGACCGGAAAGGCGATCACCTCACTCGATGACATGAAGGACCTGCGGCTCGGCACCGAGGATTCCTCGCAGATGAAGCAGGTCATTCCGATGTGGGGCGCCGAGGCGGTGACGCTGCCGCCGGATGAGATCGCGCTCGCGCTCCGCACCGACCGGATTGACGGCGCCGAGAGCACGCTGCCTACCTATGTGGACAGCGGCTATTATCAGCTTGCACCGTACTGGACGTACGACCGACATTCCTACAACGCGGATGTGCTGGTCGCGTCCTCGGAAACGTGGGAAACGTTCTCTCAGGAGGAGCAGACCATCATTGAGCGGTGCGCCGCCGAGGCGGCTTCGTGGCAGCGCGACCACTGGCAGAGCGCCGAGGTTCGAGCAATGCTGCATGCATCCCGCAGCGGCTGCTACATGGCGCTGCTCGATGAGGAGCAGGCCGATAAGTTCCGTGCAGCGGTGCAGCCGATTTACGAACACCTTTCCGATGCGCAGAAGGAGGTCGTGCAGGCCGTACAGGCACTGGCCGACAGCGATTAGCGAGAACCCCTCCTTGTGCACGAGCAGTTTGTTCGCAAACGTCCGAAAAACGGCGTTTTCGATAGAGGAAAAAGAACAAGGAGGCTAAAAAGATGAAAATCAAAAGATTGATGGCAGGTCTGCTTTGCGGTGCAGTCGGTGCGGCAACCCTTGGTTTGTCCGGCTGCGGCAATGCTGCGGACAGCGGCATGATGGATGCGGCAAACGCCAATGCAGTTGCAGGCGGCAGCAGTGATCTGCCGGTCATCACCTGGAAGATGGGTTCCACCTGGGGTGACGGCAATATTCACTTCACCTGTGACGAGCGCTTCTCCGAGCTGGTCAGCCAGCTGACCGACGGACGCTTCACCATCACCAACTATCCGGAGGGGAAAAGCGAGACCGTTACCGTGGAGAACAACC
>OGIE01002103.1_pt1 | contig 25629 bp, 30 predicted proteins | sample 1571581 | NCBI WGS metagenome assembly OGIE01 (sample SAMEA2582021, study PRJEB24529) | metagenome | biome: Human gut stool | place: China | collected 2011
GGGAGCCATTAAAGGCCTCGGAAACCGCTTGCCGGGTATGTTCTTTGAGTTTTTTCTCTTTTATTCTCTTTGTAGATGTTGCAATCTTTCGTGAAATTGCATTGTAACTCACTGATCTTGATATACGTGATGCCTTAATTGGATTGCCTTTTTTTTCTCCTTTGTCGTTAGTTGCTGAATAAATAATACCATGATAGGGTTTCCCGGCTGCTTCTCCTTTTATTTCTTCAACGTGAATATTGTAAAGAGATAACAAGGCTTTGTATTCCGTAAAACTTTCGAAATAGTAACTACTTATTAGAGCTTTAACCGTGTTAGAGATTTGGTGTTTCACATCACCGTCCCGGTAGTTCACTTTCTTTAGTTCCGGGTATTCTGAACAATTTTGCTTTTCTGCTGGATGAAGGTTATATTTTTTTTCTAGTTCATCTGTTATTTTTTTACTGCGAACGTGTTCAAAAGAATCGTTAATTTTTTTCCCATATTCGTTTGTCCGGACAGAAACAATATGAACATGATGACGGTTTATATCTTCGTGCTTGAACACCATAAAGGGTTGATTAATATAACCGAGTTTTTTCATGTATTCTTGTGCGATTTCGGAAAACTGTTCATCCGAGAGCTTATCATCAGGGTGTGGATTTAAAGATATATGAATGATGTTTTTTTTCGTCCGAATACCCTCTGGTATATACTTGTTGAAGCATTCTATACACTTATGAATGTCAAACACTCCGTTATAATTTTCCGAAATTTTGTTAGTGAATAAAACCTTTCCTTTCTCTTGATCCACCTTGTTTTGATTGTAAGCAAGTGCACCATACAATGATTTACCGACACTAATTTTCGCTATCATGATTCATGTATTTGTTTTCAAAATCTTGTGTCAGGTTTATAATTTGTTGGCTAAGCTTGATTAATTGTATGGTTTCTTTTTCTAATTTGAAGAGTAAAACACGGGCTTTATTTTCGCTGAAATTAGTGTTTAGTACTTTTACAACTTGATTATAATTTACCCCGATCGACCGGAATTGAGCAAATATGTTTGTCAAACGGGAATAATAATCGTGTGCGGACTTGTCAATTTTAAGCACTCGAAAGGGTTCTGAAAAAATTCTTTTCACGATAAATTTTGATTTATTTGTCATTCCGGTTTGCTCCATTAGCGTTAAAAAGCGTGTATTATCTGCGGCGTTCAAGCGGATATAATACCGGTATGTTGCCGGATCGACCGTTTCCCGTTTTGTTGAGTTTTTATTTTTCATGAGTTTTTATTTTAGGATTTACGACTTCGGAGTGAATACCCCGGCTATCTGCCGGGTAAGGGTTTTTGTCGGACAAATGAATATTTGTCGGACAAAGACACACCTTGCTATGTTCTCTCGAACATAAAAACCAATTCCTTGTGGATTTTGCTTTAAAGAATCTACCGTCTTTTTTTTCATGTCGATACTGTGAATCGTTTTGCTCGAAGTTACTGTTTAGAGATTTGAAACACTGTATTTTGTGTTTGCCAATAGCGAACAGTTATTTGCCAATTTCACCATTGAAAATGCTTGCGTGCAGGTAAATTGATATGATGAATGATCGGATGGAGGACTGGCGGAAAGATTGATTGATTGATTGATTGATTGATTGATTGATTGATTGAGTGATTGAGTGAGTGAGTGAGCGGATGATTGAGTGAGCGGATGATTGAGTGATATGTTGATTTATTGAATCATCGAATGAATGATTGTTTGGTGGAAAGGATGAATGAAGGGTAGACAATATCGGACAAAAAGGGACAAAAAAGGAATAACTTTTATTTTGAAGCTCTTTTAATATTCTTTTGTTCTGAAAATAATTCAAAACAAAGCATATGAAACAAGTTTTTTTAAGTTTTGCGAACCAAAAAGGAGGTTGCGGGAAATCTTCTATGACCGTCTTAATGGCTAGTTATCTACATTATCTTACACGGTTGAATGTACTTGTGGTTGATGCGGATTACCCTCAATACAGTATTTACAATTTGCGCAAACGCGATTTAGATTTAATAGAGAAAGATTCTTATTTTAAACGACTTGCTTATAGTCAATTGAAAACTCAGGAAAAAACAGCGTTCCCGATTTTACGAAGTACGCCGGAGAATGCTATTGGAACGTTAAAAGAGTATTTACATTCTTCTAAAACTATCTATAATGTAGTTTTGTTTGATCTACCGGGAACGGTGCAGAGTAATGGTGTTTTGGCAACTTTGGCGGGGATGGATTATGTTTTCGTTCCTCTTCTTGGGGATCGTTTAGTTTTGGAGAGTAGTTTCGCGTTTGTCAAAACATTGAATGATGTGTTTGTTAAAGATGAAAAGATGCGCTTAAAACATCTTTATTTGTTTTGGAATCAAGTTGATGCGAGAGAAAGAAATGATCTATACGATTTGTACAATAGAATAATACAACAACTACATTTTAATCTATTAGATAATAAAATTTTGGATACAAAGCGGTTTCGAAAGGAAATACTGGCCGATAAAAGGATAGTATTTCGTTCGACGCTGTTTGCTCCTTCTCGTCAGTTCGTGAAAAGTAGTGGACTTGAGAATCTATTTTCTGAAATTATAAAGATCGTTGTGCGATGAGTAAAGATGAAATTAACGAATTACTGTTGAAAAAAATGATTGCCGGGGAGGATGTTTCCGAGCAAAAAGAAAAAGAGATTGAGGTAAAATCAAGGCGAAAAAAGGACTATTCTTCTACTTTCTTGATGATAAATTCTTTGTCAGAGAGGCACGGCGTGTATATAAGCATGAATAATTATTTACGAGTATCGGCATTCATCAGGCTACTGGGTACAAAGCTGACATTGGGAGGTTTTATTGATAACATCTTGAACGTCCATTTTGAACAGTTTGGTGATGAAATTTCTAAAATGATCGAACAACAAATTTCAAAATTGAAACCATGATAATTTTGATAATCATGGTCGTTTTAATTTTAACGATCTACTATTTGTGGATTTATTTACATGATACAGACGTGAAAAAAGAAAGAGATCAACAAGTATCGAACAATTGTAATGATATTATAGGAGAAAGTAAGTTTGATAATAGACAATTTTGGACAAAAACAGGCATTGGACTTCCGATCACAAAAGAAGCGAATATTGAGAATACATTTGTATTAGAGGGAGAAAATGAACCTGTTCTGCTGGAAGAAGATTTAATAGAGGCAGAGTATGAAGATGAGGATTCCGGTGTAGCGAGAGGTATTCGTTTTGAGGAAATTGTTTACGTGATAAAAGAGGAAGAGAGTACTGGTGAAAACACGGAGGTGTATGATTCGGTCATGAAACAGATTCAAGAAAATCGGGAAAAGATGGAAGATATGTTAGATAGTATTGAAATTGAATAGTAGTGAATTATGAAAGAAATAGAATACGGTTAATATTTTAATGCTTTGATAGTCAGGTAAATAATTAATCATAGCCACGGCAATACCGGGGCATAAAACAAAATCGGAAATGAAAAGAATATTTTTTTCGATGCTATTTATTAGCATCGCCGGGTCTTTATTTGCCCAAGGCAACGGCTCTGCGGGAATTGAAGAAGCTACGGTTATGATCGTTTCTTATTTCGATCCAGCTACAAAATTGGTTTTCGCAGTAGGTGCGGTTTGCGGGTTAATTGGGGGAGTCAAGGTATTTAACAAGTTTAGCGCGGGCGACCCCGACACGAGTAAAGTCGCTGCCAGTTGGTTCGGAGCCTGTATATTTCTTATCGTGTCAGCCACGATCTTACGATCATTTTTTCTTTAAAAAGGGTATTATGAAATATCAAATTCATAAAGGCGTGGGTAAATCGGTTGAGTTCAGGGGATTGAAGAGTCAGTATCTTTTAATTTTTGCGGTCGGACTCTTGGCAATATTCTTTGTGGTTATAGTATTGTTTATGGTTGGAGTGAATAATTTATTTTGTATCGTGTTCGGGTTAATAGCCGCTTCCGTGTTGGTTTGGTTGACTTTTAAGCTAAATAGGGTGTACGGGGAACACGGGTTAATGAAATTGTTCGCGAATAAACATCGTCCTCGCTTCTTGATTAATCGGAAATTAATTCATCATTTTATTAAGCAAAATCATGCGTAATACACTAAAAGCGACGACGCTAGAAAATAAATTGCCTTTGCTGTCCGTTGAAAATGATTGTATAATTTCAAAGGATGCAGACATTACGGTATGTTTTCGTGTGGAGTTACCGGAAATATTTACTATTACGGCTGCCGAGTACGAACAAATACACGGTGCTTGGGTAAAAGCTATTAGCGTGTTACCTCAATATTCTATTGTTCATAAGCAAGATTGGTTTATCGAGGAAAAATACGAAGCTGATTTTGAAAAAGAAATGACTTTTTTAGAGCGTTCGTCGGAACTACATTTTAATGAACGTCCGTATTTAGAGCATAGTTGTTATTTGTATTTAACGAAGACAACGAAACAGCGAGCCCGTCAACAAAGTAACTTTTCCACGCTTTGCCGTGGAAATATTATCCCGGGTGAAGTAAACAAAGAATCTTTTACCTGTTTTCGTGAAAGCGTGGAGCAGTTTAAAAAAATAATGGATGATTCAGGGTGTATCAGGTTGACAAGATTAACCGGGGATGAAATTATCGGAACGCCGGAATCAACGGGATTGATCGAAAAATATCTATCGTTATCAGACTCAGGTAGTTTACAAGATATTAAGTTACACACGGATCATGTACGCGTGGGAGATAAAATAACTTGTTTACACACGTTGTCAGACGTGGAAGATTTGCCGGGTTTCGTCAGTACAGACACGGAGAATAAGGCATATTCGACGGATCAAACTTCCTGCGCTCTTTCGTTTGGTGGAAATTTGGGATTGTTGTTAGATTGTAACCATATCTATAATCAGTACGTGTTTTTGGATTCAACCCCGGAAATTTTACACAAATTTGAAAAGTCCGCACGGACGATGCTTTCACTCTCCCGTTATAGCCGAGCGAATCAAATAAATAGAGAGTGGATTGAGTTATTTTTAAACGAGGCACACTCCAAAGGACTCACGGCGGTACGATGTCACGCGAATGTTATGGCTTGGGGTGAAAATGTTTCAAAACGGGTTAAGAATGAGGTCGGTAGTCAGATTACCGCGATGGGCTGTAAGGCTCGTTATAATACAAGCGATGCCGCGACACTTTTTTGGGCTGCAATACCCGGTAACGCGGGCGATTTTCCAGCCGAAGAGTCATTTTATACATTCTTGGAGCAAGCGGTATGCTTTTTTTCGGAAGAAACAAACTATACATCTTCTCTTAGCCCGTTCGGTATTAAAATGTGTGACCGTGCCGGAAAACCAATTCACGTGGATATTTCGGACGAGCCTATTCGGGCAGGAATCACAACCAACCGGAATATGTTTGTCGTGGGGGGATCTGGAAGTGGAAAGAGTTTTCTCATGAACCATATTGTAAGACAATACTGGGAACAGGCAACGCATATTGTTATAATAGATGTTGGAAATAGCTACAAGGGGTTATGTAACTTGATTAACAAAAGGACAGGAGGGCAAGACGGTATATATTTTACATACTCGGATGAATCGCCAATCTCGTTCAATCCTTTTTTTACGGATGATAAAGTTTTTGATATAGAAAAACGGGAGAGTATCAAGACTCTCATTATGACTTTGTGGAAAAAGGATACCGAGCCAGCCACGAGAGCGGAAGAGGTAGCACTTTCCAACGCTATCTCGGAATATATAAACAGGATCAAAGTAAATGAATCGTTAGAGCCTGATTTTGACGGGTTTTATGACTTCGTGAAGACAGATTATCAGGAACTTTTAAGAGAAAAAGGAGTCCGAGAAAAGGACTTTGATATTTTCAATTTTTTAAACGTGTTGGAGCCTTACTACCGGGGAGGTGAATATCATTTTTTACTCAACTCGGATAAAAAACTCGATTTATTACATAAGCGATTTGTGATTTTCGAGGTCGATTCAATTAAAGATCATCCAATTCTTTTCCCAATCGTGACCTTAATTATTATGGAAATGTTTATAAATAAAATGCGTAGACTCCGGGGAGAACGAAAAATGATAATTATAGAGGAAGCGTGGAAGGCTCTTATGAACCGGGGAATGGAGGAATATATTAAATACCTGTACAAAACGGTGCGTAAGTTCTTTGGAATTGCCGTAACTGTCACGCAGGAAATTGACGATATTATTTCATCTAAGATTGTAAAGCAATCTATTATTAATAACTCCGATGTAAAGATTTTACTGGATCAACGAAAATTCTTAAACAAGTTTACAGAGATTCAATCCCTATTAGGATTGACAGAAAAAGAAAAAGCACAAGTGTTATCTGTTAATATGGCAAATGACTCTCGCAGAAAATACAAAGAAGTATTTATTAGTTTGGGAGGAACACGGTCGGCAGTGTACGCAACCGAAGTTTCAGAAGAAGAATATCTAACCTATACGACGGAAGAACAAGAGAAGCTAGAAGTACAGCAACGTGCTGAAAAATTAGGAAACATCGAATTAGCAATCAAACAGCTTGCCCGTGAAAAACGGGAAAATAATTAATTTAATCATCTTAATATGTTTAAAATGACACGAATAGAGCAAAATGGTTCGGAAAAACGACAAGGTTTTTCTTTAGAGGAAATGGTTGATTTTGCAGATCAGCAAACGGGTAACTCAGAATTGAATTTGGATGATGTTTGTGGGTGTTGGCGAAGTCGAGAGCTAAGCCCATCGCTATTAATATACAAAGATCATAGTCAATACAGAATAGCAATTTTATGTATTAACGAATACGGGGAAGTAATCCCGGAAATTAATGCTTTGAAAGAAGAAATATTAACTCTTGATGAGGACGATATTTTGAGAGTTTGGGGATTGGGAGAATACGAGAAAATGCAAACGGAACATAATTCGGAAATAGTATGAAGAAGATATTATTAATTATAAGTGTTGTGCTTTCTTCCATGTTCGTGAAGGCACAAATTCCGGTAACAGATGTTGCAAATGTTACGCAGAGTATTGTAAATTCTATCCAACAAATCGTGCATACCTCCACGACTGCGACAAACATGATAAATAATTTTCAAGAAACGGTTAAACTTTACGAACAAGGTAAGAAGTATTACGATGCCCTAAAAAGCGTGAGTGACTTGGTGAAGGATGCCCGGAAGGTACAAAAAACGGTTCTTCTCGTTGGGGAAATCTCTGATATTTTCGTGAATAACTACAAACGGATGTTGACGGATAAAAATTTTACTACAAGAGAGTTAGAGGCTATTTCTTTTGGGTATACACGTTTATTACAGGAGGCTACCGACCTGCTATTGGAATTGAAAAACGTTGTGACTATCACAAAATTGAGTATGACGGATAAGGAGCGTTTTGACTTGATTGATCGTGTTTACCGGGATGTAAAACTCTATCGGGATTTAGTGAATTATTATACCCGGCGGACTATTTCAGTTTCTTGGCTCCGATCAAAAAAGAAAAATGATACAGCTAGAGTCCTAAACTTGTATTCAACAAGTGATGAAAGATATTGGTAATTAATAAATAAGATATGGTATTAGGCGAAGGATTTGACAATTTGCATCAAGTGTTACGCAACGCATATGACGAAATGATGCCCCTTTGTAGCGATATGGCAGACGTGGCACGTGTTATCGCGGGAATAGGAGCCTTATTCTATATTTCTATGAAAGTTTGGCAATCACTCGCTCGTGTAGAACCGATAGATGTTTACCCGTTGTTGCGACCTTTCTGTATTGGTTTATGTATTATGTTTTTTCCGCTTGTCCTGCAAGCGATAAATGGGGTTCTTTCCCCTGTTGTCGTGGGTACGAGTTCGATTTTGTCGAAGCAAGTATTTGATTTAACGGAATACAGGAAACAAAAAGATCGCTTGGAATACGAGGCTATGGTTCGTAACCCGGAAACCGCGTATATCGTGTCGAGTGAGGCGTATGATAAGGAATTGGAACAATTGGGTTGGAGTCCCTCGGATTTGATGACAATGATGGGAATGACTATCGAGAGGCAATTATATGAACTACGCAAAGGTGTAAGGGATGCGTTTCAGGCGTTTTTGGAATTTCTATTCCAGTCGGCAGCCTTGATAATAGACACGATCCGAACCTTTTTTCTTGTAGTCCTATCAATACTGGGGCCTATCGTCTTCGCGATAAGCACATTTGAAGGACTGCAAGCATCCTTAACCAATTGGCTTACAAGGTATATTTCTGTTTACTTGTGGCTTCCCGTGTGCGATCTTTTTAGTACATTATTATCTAAGATACAGGTGCTTATGGTGCAAAAAGACATAGCTGCATTGAGTGATCCGTTATTTGTACCTGATGCGAGTAGTGGAGTGTATATTATTTTCATGTTGATTGGCATTTTCGGGTATTTCCTTGTTCCAACCGTGTCGGACTGGATTGTGAAAAGTGGTGGTGTTGGTAATTACCAAAAACATTTGAATGATACTGCAAATGCTGGAGCTTCTTTAGGAGGAAGTACGGCGGGAAAAATAGCCGGGACAATAATAAAATAATAGTATGTTCAAGAGTTTAAAAAATATTGACAGTAGTTTTAAGCAAGTTCGTTTTGTGGTTATCGTGTTTTTAATCACGTGTGCGGGAATAACGGGATATAGCGTGTATAGCGCCTATAATTTCGCTGAAGCACAACGACAGAAGATTTACGTGCTGGATCAGGGGAAATCTTTAATGCTTGCTTTAGCGCAAGATTTATCCACGAATCGCCCGGTAGAGGCGAGGGCGCACGTGTGTATGTTTCATGAACTTTTTTTCACGATCGCGCCGGACAAGCAAGCGATCGAGGGCAACGTAAGACGGGCTTTATTTCTTGCAGATCGTAGCGTGTATAATTGTTATAAGGACTTGGAGGCAAAGGGATACTACAATCGCATGATTAGTGCAAATATTAACCAAAAGATTCAGATTGATAGTGTCGTATGTAATTTTAACCACTACCCTTATGCGGTTACTACTTACGCGAAACAACTTATTATTCGTGAAACAAGCGTGACAGAACGCAATCTAGTAACCCGGTGTAATTTACTGAATACTGTAAGAACCGATAATAGCCCGTTTGCTTACATGATTGAGAAATTCGAGATAACTAATAATGAAGATATTAAAACAATAAAACGATGAAAGTATTTAAACGAATACCCGATAAAATAGACTTGCATATAAGAAAGCTATGCAATTGCCTTTCTCCCATGCAAAAAATAGTTTTGACAGTGATACTATTTGCCTTATTCTTTTTGGCTTCTCTTTACACGATTGCATTTACAGCCTACCAGATTGGTAAAAAAGATGGAAAGTTCATACAGATTGAACATGTTCATCCCGTGCCAATTATAAAACAAAATAAAGAATTGTATGATGAAATGGAATAACAAAGGAGAGGGGAAACAATTAACTCCTAAACAAAGACTTCAAAGGCAGAAGTTAATCGTGTATCCTATTTTTGCCGTGATCTTTATATTCGTGATGTATTTTATATTCGTTCCTTCGTCAACAAGAAAGGATAATATTGAGGAGGTGAATGGTTATAACGTGAATATACCCGTGTCGGAAGGTGATAATATAACGAATGATAAAAAGGCAGCTTACGAGGCAGAAGATATTAGGCAGAAGCAAAACGAGAGGAAGACATTAGAGGATTATGCTTTTGAACTTACCGCACGGGAAGAAGAGAGTAAATCATTATCACTTTTACCAGAAAAAGAGGATCAGGCAACAGGTGTAGTTACTTCGGTAACGACATATAAAGATTTAACGAAAGAGATGCAATCTTTTTATCAGCCCATTAATAAAGAAGATCGAGAAAAAGAAAATTTGCAGCGACAAATTGAACAATTACAGCAACAATTACAGGGAATACAGACTCAACCGAATCAACAGGAATTGATGGAAGAATCTTATAAACTTGCCGCGAGATATTTAAACGTGCAAGCCGCGGAAACAGCCATGCCTACGTCACCCGTAACCTTGGTAAATGAAGAGAACAAGAGGGACGTTAATCCCGTGTGTGGAGTATCGGACGGGGTGGTGTCCCGGCTTGGGGCCGCCAACTCGAACAGAGTGGTGTCCCATCTGGGGAACACTAACCCGAACAGTCGGTTTTATTCACTTTCTAGCGTAGAAAAATCGACTTGTACCCTAATAAAAGCGTGTGTTTACTCTGATTTGGTTCTTTTTTTCGGGGAGAATACGGGAGTACAGAAAGTTTCTTTACGATTACTTGAAGCTATGCAAGTTGGGAGTATAATTATTCCTCGAAATACTCTTCTTACCGGGATTGCAAGGTTGAGGGATAAAAGATTAACAGTCACCGTGGATAATCTAATATATGATAACAAGATAATAAGTATTTCATTAAAAGTGTTTGATATGGATGGCTTAGAAGGAATAAATGTTCCGGGAAGTCAAGAGCTTAACAGTACGAAGGAAACAGCTTCTGCTCTAACTGGAAATTTAGGTACTTCTATAAATTTAAATGGTTCTGCCGGGCAACAGTTAGCATCGGATCTCGCAAGGGGGGTAATTCAAAATGCGGCTTCTTATTTGGGTAAGAAGATAAAAACAGTAAAAATCACTTTAACTGGGAATTACATGGTCTATTTAACTAACAGGATGTAAAGATGAAAACTGTATTTATAATAATCTTTTTATTCTCATTTAATTATTCCGGTTTTACGCAACAGGATTCCATAAAAAAAATAGAAATGGAAGTTTCCCATGTGAAGACGGTACACGTTATTTTCTCGTCAGCGATCACTTATGTTGATTTGGGTTCTTCGGATATAATAGCGGCTAAGGCTCCGGGGGTGGAAAACATTTTGCGGGTAAAATCGGCGGTAGAAAACTTTACCGAGGCAACTAATTTCACTGTAATAACGGAAGATGGAAATTTTTACTCTTTCGTTGTACGGTACAATAGTAAGCCGAAGCGATTAAATATTCTACTCCGGGATGATAATATACTCGTGGAAGGAGAACATGACGTATCCCCCGCGGTCGTGGATAAAATTACAAGGGCTATTTACAAGAACAATCAAAATGATATTAAGTATCTTGGTTGTAAACGGTACGCGATGCAGATGCTTGTAAAATCCATTTTCGTGTATAAAGGTTTGTTTTTCGTGCATATTGTTATTAAAAATAACTCGAATATCCCGTTTGACGTGGAATATATTCGTTTCATGATTCAGGAACGAAGGCTGATAAAAAGGACTGCAAGACAAGAAATTCAAGTAAATACAGTAAAAGCATTTAACGAGCAAAGAACAATTGAGGAAAATTCTATTGCTAGGGCAGTATACGTTTTGCCGAAATTTACTATATCAAGCGATAAAATTTTTATAGTTCAATTAATAGAAAAAGGGGGAGCTAGAAATCTGACTATACAGATAGAGAGCGAGGATTTCTATAACGCAAAAACAATAGAGAATCTAAAATTGAGATAATATGAAAAAGATGATTACACTTACGTGTATCGTACTGTTTGTCGGTACGATAGAGGGCTTTGCACAGCGTTGTTTACCGAAACAATGGGGCATAGAAATAAATGGAGGATGGAGCGACGGTTATCCATTAATAAAGAATCGAAATTTGGATTATTCTTTAGGACTAGCCTTTTTTCGATATTCTCAAAACCAAAACAAGTGGTCTGCTGGCGTCGAATACATGGAAAAAACGTTTTGTTACAAGTGCAATGCTGTTCCTGTTTGTCAATTCCTAATTTCTGGAGGATACTTTACAAATATTTTATCTAATCGAGTGAAGAGTTTATTTTTCAATCTTGGGGGGATGTTTTTAGCGGGTTATGAATCTATAAACTGGGGCGTGAGAAGTTTTTGCGATGGGGCAAGCCTGAAAGATGAAAATAAATTCGTGGGAGGTGGTTGCTTAGGGATCGAATTAGAAACCTATATTACAAATCGTTTCCTCGTATCTCTACGCGCAAGAGAGAAAATACTAATCAACTCTGTCAAAACTTTTCATTTTGAATATTCCATAGGGATTAAATTTATTATTAAATAGTTATGAGAAAAATATTAATATTTGGTCTTTTGGCTATTGCAATGAGTTGGTGCGGGTGTCATAATGATTGTACAGATTGTGAAGACTATACACGCACTTTAGCACTGTATGTTAAAGTGCAAGGGACCGCGAAAGATAGTATTCTGAATATCGAAGGGAATATATACAATGAAATCACCGGGGTACGGACTGTATTTGCAACGGTTAGACAAGATAGTATTTATTCTACTAATATACAGGTATTTGAAGACTTAACTCGTTGCGAATGTGAATTAGATGTTTTTCTAAAAGGGGACAAAAAACGTGTTTTGATTGACCTTACAAACAAGTTAGAATTTTCAGAATCCCGGATACAAGTTATTTCTATTGATATAACTTTTGGTCTTTTGGGATTAGAGGTACACGTGACCGACTATCAACCGGATCATGAAATCGAGTTAGAATCTTTTAAAAATTAATCATGAAAATAAGCTTATTATTAATATGTATGTGTTTGGGATGTTCTTGTGTCCGAAAGGATATTTCAGAAAATGTTCCAATCTCTTTGAACGTAAGCATTGCGTCTTTAAGGAGGGCAGTAAACACGCTCCCTGATGGTGCAGAGTTAGGAATATATGTCGCGGAAGATTCGCCAGAAAATAATTATAATGGTGTAGCTTATCAAAATATTCACGCGGTAGTTGCCGGAGGACGATTAGAACTTGACGAGGACATCATGTTAAGTTCAACGATGGCTAACATATACGTGTATTCGCCTTACAAAACAACTTTTACCGATCCTCGTGCAACGAGAGTAACAACGAAGGCGAGTCCGGACTTTTTATTAGGTAAGGTCGAAGGTATAAACAATCTTAACCCAAATGCTAATATTATACTACAACACATGTATTCCGTTATTCGGTTTAAGATAAGAAACCTTTCCGGGAAAACAGTTTATTCAAGTATCCTGAATATAACATTAAGAAATAACGAAGGCTATACAAACCTATCTGTTTTGGGAAAGGTGGATATGAAAGACAGTTCGATAGTACCTGCTTTGCCTAGCGCGCATGCGGTTTCTATTTCGTTCAGCCCGTCGTATAAAATTTCAAGTGATTTTCCTGATGACGACAATAGCATATCAATGACCGTAATTCCAACGCCTGTATTGTCGGGAGAAATGATTTTAGAGGTCGTTTTCTCTCCAACCGATCGACGTTCTTTTGAAATTCCCCCGATAAATTGGGAATGCGGGAAGATTTACACTTACAATTTATCAATAACCAATTGAAAATACATAAAACAAGCAGACATGAGAACATTAATATATTTTTCAATTTTTCTGTTGGTGAGTTGCACGAAAAAAACAGAGATAAATAATGATAATTCCGTACGCTTAGAAATTAGCTTGGAATCCGATTTGTCCCGTTCAGCCTCTTCGAGTTTGCTGCCAGTTGGTAGTGAAATAGGCATTTTTATCGTCGAATCCGTAAACATGGAAGCGATTTATGATGGGGAAGAAAGGTATCGCAATATTCGTGTAGTCAGGACAATTGACGGTTGGAGAATGGATCAGGACGTAATTTTAAAATCATTTCCCGGAAAAGTTTTAGCGTACTACCCGTATAAAGAGGGAACAGATTTTTCGATCCCTTTAAATTCGGAAGAGGATAAGACGTTTCTTTTTGGTCAGGGTGAAACCGAGGTTAGCGAAAGTTCGACGAAAGTGCTAATCCGGATGCAATCTCCTTTCACGATCGCCCGGTTTTGGTTGAAACAATCTGCTCCCGGAAGTTCTGTATTCGCGACAGAATTACGCCTGCGAAACGATCCTCAATTCACGTCGTTGTGTATCCGGGGAAATGTTGGTCTTTCCACGCAATCCATAAATCCGGTACTCAGTAGTCCGCATATTAGCGTGATTGACGATCAAGGATATATTTGGTTTACGGATAAGTATAGAAATGTAGATTTTTTCGTGTTTCCGTGCCGAATGCGCACTGCTGAAATCATATTCGAGGCACGCATAGATGATCGTTATTATCAATATGTAATTCCTCCAGCGACTTGGATTCCGGGTATGGTAAACGAATACTATCTCACGTTCAATAACAATTGAATATCTATATATCTCTTATTATTTTAATTAATCTAAAATCTATTTTTATGAAGACAATTTATTTTTTTATCGCCGTATTTGTAAGTGCAATATTTTGCACGAGTTGTTCTAAACCCGATGCAGAGGTCACGCCAGCAAGGAGCGAATTAGAAGTAGCTACCAATTTGGAAGCAATGACCTCAAGGGCTTCTTTTCCAACAAGTACGGAAATGGGATTATTCATTACAACTGGAAGTATCGGGAACGTGTACGATAACACGAGTGCGAACAGTAATGTTAAAGCGGTTTTAGGTGCTTCCGGTTGGGTGTTAACACCCCCGGTTTATCTCTCGGCTAATAATGCAACGATTTACGCTTATACTCCTTATTCCTCGTCAGTGTCAAGTGGAACGAGTATTCCGGTAAATGTTACTTCTGCGGTTGCAGACTATTGCTACGGGAAATCGTCCGGCACTATTAACGCTAAAAGCCCCACGGCAACAATAACAATGTCGCACGCCCTAACTAAGGTTCGTTTCAAAATCTCTAAGGCATCGACTTACACGGGAACGGGAAAACTCACGGAAATCTCGATCAACGGTAGTACAAACAACACGATTTGCGCACAAGGTACGTTAAACATTAGCACGGGAGTAATAACGGCAACCACAACGTCAGCGCACACGATCACGCGAACCAACGCGAGTGGGTTGTACACGATCACGGCATCAGCCCCAACGGATGCACAAGCGGCGGTTTTAGATTTTACCCTTATTCCTGCGAACTTTCAAGCCAAAGAGATTTCAATGTCGTTTACGATCGACGGTAAAATCTTCACCTTTTCGGTTCCTGCCGGGACTTGGGAGAAATCGAAAATCAACACTTACACTTTAAGCCTTGGAGGTACCGGGCTAACTATGAGTAATGTATCCGTAACTGTCACGGAGTGGGCTGCTGGGGTAAATGCATCGGGAGAACTTAAATAGATTTATTCATACGAGGGGGAATAATCCCCCTCCTTTTTACTAGAAGTATGAGATACATATATATAATAGTATTATTTGCGTCATGCACATTTGCCTGTAATGATAAGCTGGATATTCAGCAAGTGTATAAATTCACTATCGAAACAATGCCCGTTCCTTCACAAATTAAAAAGGGGGAAACTATCGAAATCCGTTTTCAGATAGAGCGTGAGGGTGAGTATAAAGACACGAAATATTACATTCGTTATTTTCAGCCGAGTGGTACGGGAGTATTGAAAACAAGCGATAAAATTGAATTTACGCCAAATGACCGCTACCCACTCTCGGACACGATATTTCGCTTGTATTATACCTCTAATAGTACAGATCAACAAAGCATAGATATTTATATTGAAGATTCTTTTGGACAAGTGGAAAAAGTAACGTTTAGTTTTACAAATCATAATAAAGAATGAATGGAAAACGACAAATTATTTGAATTAGTCAAAATAGATCCTTTTTTGCTCCGAGTATTAGAAGACGAGGATAAAACGAGAGAAGTTTGCAGAGCCGCGCTGGAAGCCTTATCAGCGCTAATCCCGAAATACGAGTTGATTGCAAATGTTCCATATTCAGATGTATGTTTAGAAACCTTACAAAAATATTGCACGGATAAGGCAGATGCTATCATGTACGCGATAAATATACCTGATGCGATTATGAATGAGGAGATTGCTGAATTTATTCTTGAAAAAAATCCTCTTGCCTTTCCTATCTTAAAAGATACTTATTTTTCTCCGGAGTTGTGTCTTTTTATTGACCGGGATAACCCTAATTATTTTAGTAAATACCCCTCCATGTTGCCACGATCAGTAAGGGAAACCGTGAACGTGTTCACGTTATCAAGGATGCTTGAACGGCGATGGGGATGCGGTGAGAATTTTTCGTTAGACGAGTTAAAGGAAATTTTACAAGGTAAACCTTTTCATATTAAAGAATCGTCCTCGGGGAAAAATGTATTTATGGAATTAGAAGGTGGTAGATTTCACATTTTACCGGAAGAAAGGAAAATACGAGAAATAAAAAAGGGACATAAATTATAATGAAATTTTTGAAGATAATTTCTTTGGTGGAGTGATTAACGAAGAAGAACGTGGAAAAGGTATGAAAGATGTAAAGAGAAATCGCCCGCGGCTCCTGCCGCGGGCGGAAATTTTTTCTCCTTCCCCGGGGGTGTAAATTAAACTGTGTCATCTTCATTTTTGACTCAACGGTCGGGGATCGGCCAAGCGCCAAGGGGGTGCACCAGCACTCCCGACGAGCGTAAAATTACCATAATTTAAACCTTTCTCCAAATTTAATAGCCAGTTGTTGAGCAACAGCCGCCCAATTCGGGATTGGCATGGTCCATTTTTTCCTGATATTGCGATAAGCCAGGTAAACTAGTTTTTCAAGGGCGGTGTCGTGCGGGAACACGCCCTTGTTTTTTGTTACTTTTCGAATTTGTCGATGATACCCTTCCACGGTATTGGTCGTGTATATCAGTCTTCTGATAGTTGCCGTGAACTGGAAATATTCAGTTAGTTTCTCCCAGTTATCTTGCCATGATTTGATGACAATAGGGTATTGTTCACCCCATTTATCGTCAAGTTTAACCAGTTCTTCTTCAGCTGATTCTTTATTTACAGCTTGATAAACTCGCTTGAGGTCAAGCAGGAATTCTTTTTGGTGTTTACTACCCACGTGCTTGATAGAATTGCGTATTTGATGCACGATGCATAACTGGACTATAGCGTCGGGATAAACACTCACGATCGCCTCGGGAAAGCCCTTTAGACCGTCCACGCAAGCGATTAGTATATCTTGCACACCACGGTTTTGCAAATCCGTGAGAACTCCCAGCCAAAAGTTCGCTCCCTCGTTTTTAGAGATATACATTCCCAGTAGTTCCTTATGCCCCTCCTTGGTTATACCCAGCACGTTGTAAATGGCACGAGTCACGGCGTAACCTCTTTCATCTGTTACCTTGTAATGAATAGCGTCCAACCAAACGATCGGGTACACGGGATCAAGGAGCCTTGATTTCCAAGCTTTAATCTCGGGAAGAACCCGATCTGTTATAGAACTGATCGTTTCTGCCGATACCCTGTTTCCTAGATTCTCTTCCATCCAGTCACTTATTTCTCGGGTGCTATTACCAAGGGCGTATAAACCTATGATCCGATCGGCCACACCCTCGGCTAGTATAGTCTCTCGTTTTTTAATGAACTGGGGATCAAAAGTTGAGTTACGATCTCTAGGCGTGGATACCGTCACTTCTCCTAAAGGAGTTTGTACTTGTTTTTGCATTTTACCGTTACGACGATTACCCGTTTCTCGTTCTTCATCAGAGAGATGGGCTTCCATTTCACCTTCGAGTGCCGCGTTTAGTATACTTTCCAATAACGGGGCAAACGCACCGTCTTTACCTAACAAGGACTTACCTGATTTTAATTGTTCCAGGGCCTTGTTTTTGATGCTTTCGAAATTAAATTCTTGTTCCATAAAAAAACTGTGTTAGCAAAATTAATCATTTATTTTTTTGCTGACACAGTTTAAATTACATTCTCTAAAACCGATAAACGGGTGAAAATCCCATGTTAAAGATTACAGGTTCTTGTTGCTCTTGCTTCGGTTTTGCTTTTCTTCCGTTTGCTTGTCCTGTGTCTTTTCTCCTTTTTTTTCCTTTTCTTCCGTTTCTAAATCATTTCTTCTTTTTCTATATATAAAATCCGTTTCTTTCTTTTTTCCGTCTTTTATGAAAATTTCCCTCTTTCCCCATATTAACATTTTAACTATCATAAATACCATAAGTGCCAGTATTATGGTCGGCACCAAATTAACATGAGTAAGACTCAGTGTATAGCGTTCACATAGAGTTTGAGCTAACAAAATGCACCAAACCCCCAAGACAGTCCACGCCACATTTTCGCTCATTTTAGACACGGAATAGTGTCTGCCTTGATAAAATATGGTTTTATAGATTGGTCCGGAAACGAAGTTTTCCAAATAGTCAATGTGTTTTTCCCAGTTTTCTTGCCACCGTTTACTACCTTTTATCACGAGCAGCCACGCGAGAGAAAGTATCACACCCAAGGCGAGTATACTTATATCAATTCCCAAAGTTATAATTTCCTTTACTCGATCGCTATTACTTGTGATGATTGCCGTGTAAGCAATAAAGGTTGCTGCGATGAATCCCCAAAAATACAAACCTCTGCTCCAGAATTTATCTATCTCATAATTTCGATTTTCCCATGCTTTTTCATAAGCGGCTTCTAGTTTATCTTTATCGGAAATTTCAAATTCTGATCCGTTTATTTCAACCCCAAAACGTTTATAATACTCTTGATCCTTTATTCGGGTATACTCTGTCTTTCCTTTAAATGAATCATATCCCGCTTTATTGTTATCATCTTGGTTTTGTGTTCCTGTATCACTCATTTTGGTACTATTATTTTATAAAACAATTACTTTTTTCAAAGATATAACAATAATCTCTTTTTCACAATTCTAATATTTATATTACATTTATGTTTTTAAACGAGGGGATGGCTATATCCCCTGTAACAAGTTTATGAGGATGAAAAAATCGAGTACTTTTATTTGGATTATGGCTATTTTAGCTTTGATAGCTGTATATATGTTAGGTCGATATTTTTGGCAATTTGCAGAAAATGGTTGGTCAAACGATCCGATGGAATGGGGTGCTTTCGGTTCTTACATGGGAGCTATCACTGGTTTGCTAGCATTTGTGGGGGTTCTCTATTCTGTTCATAACGCAAACAAAAAATCTGCAGAGGCAAAGGAAGAAGCGGAAAAGGTACGAAAGGAAGCGGTAGCGGAAGATAAAAAAATAAGAGAAGAAGCAAGGGAAGAATCGGAGAGATTGGGTGCAAAAGCAGAAGCCAAAGATGAACGGGATTTATTCTTCAAATTAATAGAATCTCACCAAAAGATGATGAATTCATTGATAAGTATAGATTTGAAAACACATGAAAAGACAGAGGGGATGCAGGCTTTTGAAGTTTATAAAAAGGAAATGTATTCGGATTTGCAACTAATGATAATTCATTGGAAAGCAGGTCAGTTTACTTCATACGCAGGATGGCAAAAGAACATAAAAATGTTAGTTAGGGATGAATTTGAATTAACCTTATTCGTTGCAATGTTTGCATATGATGCTAATCAAATTAATAGAAAAGATGAACCTTTACAAAATGATGAGGAACTTGTAAAGATTGTATTGTCAAATCCTCGATCTTGGTTTCGTGATTTGCGGAAAGGTTTAGATGATCCAGTAAAATATGGAAGATTGAAACCTTTTTATGTTAATTTTTCAACAGAAGAAAGGGAAGATTTATTATTATATGCGGGTGACGCATGGTGTTATACCGAAATAGACGTTCGTTACTCACTACTTCGGTTGGCAGCCCGTTGTTTTTATACAAGAAACTTGGCTCGTTTGAGTTTTCATTTTAATAACTTGTGCTATATTACTAAAGTGATAAATGATTTTAAGTTTAATCGGGATTATTATATGGATTACTGGATTGCAAATTTAAATACAATGGAATGCGAGCTGTTGTTCTTTTATCTGTTAAGTGGAAAATCCAACATGGATATATCGGAGATTGCTATAAATAGTAATTTATTTAAAAATGTACCTAAAGACCAAATTTTTACAGTTATGCCAGAAGATAAAACAGCCCTTGAAGTGTTGAATGAATTTTTGCAAATGCAAATTGACTATAAGGAAGAGATAAATTTTAATCCGGTTGCAGAAGAATAAAATTTTATATCGTTTAATTGGTTATTTTTTATCATATAGATTCAGTTTCGAGTTGAATTAGATTTAAAGTTTTTATTATGGCTATATTAATTGATACTTTTTCATACCGTTGTAGAGTAATTGATGGTGTCCATTATTTCAATAGATGGGCAAGCGTTAAAGAACATCCTGAGTTCTCTGAAAAGGAACGGCTTTATTTTTTGAATAAAATATTGAATAGTCTTTTATCCCATGATGTTATATATATTTTTTTAGATGCTCTTGAGGAGTTTTTAGATCTCATGGGAACAGAAGCAACGAGTATGCTTATTTACCGGGACGAATTACGGATAATAGATTCATGGTTTTATCCGAGTTTCATGTTTTGCGATAAAAAGGATGTGATAACCTACCTAAACCTTCATCAAACAAATCCATATGATCAGATAATGGCTCGTTTGAGAAATAAATATAATAAATCTCAATATAGTTTTTATAAAGATGTGCTTCGAGATAAATTGTTACATGAGGATATAGAATATGATCTTTGGGATGATAATGTACAAAAAGCCGTGTGTCGGGATTTTTATATTCCTGCATTAAGAGGACTTTTCGGTTTTCAATCAGAAAATCCTTATGCGATAAAAGAAGGTGAAGCTGCTGGTTTTATGAGGCTGCTGCTAATGGAGAGAAGTTTAGAATGGGCTTCACAACTTGGAACGCATGAAGTTTTAATTGAGGATAAAGCAAAGTACTGTCTTGTTTCGAAGTTGGGTTATAAACTAGACAGACTAGTTGTTCAGCATCTAAATGAAGCCTTGACAGCGAGAAAAATTCCTGAGCTTGCTCTTTTATATTACAATAAAATTTTACATATTTCTGATATATTAAAAATTAGGGATGATATAAATGGAGTTAAATACCGGGAATGGCTTGTTTCTAAAGATTACAATTATGATGAACTTACGAAAGTCTTGATGAGTAAAACAGGCGAATCCGCTTGGTTAAAATGGGGACGTTTTGGTCTAGTTACTGGAATAGGTATTGTGGATACTTGGACTGGTGTTGTAAGTGCTTTGGTGGATGTAAGTATAGAGGAATTACGAAAGAATTTACAAAAATGGTCTCCGCAAATGTTTTTTGATAAAACATTATCTCAAAATTTGAAGCAATGTAAAGTAATGGCTAATATGAAAAATATAGGTAAGTAGTTTCGATTTTGTTTATATCGGTATCTTGGACTTCTATTTTTATTACCTTACTAAATAGAGAGGAACGTGTTGTTTTAAATAATTCATGTCATGAAAATAATTCGTGCGTTTGTTTGTGCATCACTTTTAATATTCTTTTTCTCTTGCTCGAAAAGTGACAAGGGAGAGAAAGAAGAAGAACTAAACAATACCGGGGAGGCGTTTATGGAACTTGTGATGCAGCGTGAAAATTGGCTAGCCGAGTGGGAGGCGGTAAGACAACTCGTAACCCCTTTACCTAATCGTTCCCGACACGAAGACAAGTATTACGTTTTGCCTGTTCTGGCAGACGAAGATAGTTATTACGTTATCTTTTATCCCGTGGAAATTGTTGGGAACGAAGTATCGGAAAAACTGGGCACGCCTCTCTCCACCGGGAAAACGTGTAGTGAAAAGGAATTGGATGCCTCTGTTGATATTGTTGTCGAAAAGAAAGATTGGGAAGAGGAAATAAAGCATATAATAATTGAAGAGAAATAACCGTTCGTTTGTTTTAGCAACGAAGAATTGATACAATAATCTTAATAATGAATTATTTTATGGAAGAAGAAGAATTAAAACTATTGAATGAAATTGACCTGTTACACGAGAAGTTATTATGCTTAGGTAATGGATATACTTACGCACAATGTGCAACGTCTTTGCGGGATAAAGTGGTCGAACTTTGTAACAAATTTGAACCTGATTATATTGAAGACATTGAAATTCGACAATTATATCATACTTGTAATAAAGAAGTTGATTTTGTCAAACATCAACAAGAGAAAGTGAGCAAACCGAGAGCTTCCAAAAAAAGCAAGAATGAATTAATTGATAAGATGGAAAAGGCTACCAACCAGATCGAAATAGATATATATTCGTTGTTCAAAAAAATAGATGAATCGAAAGAAGCAAAATTATTACCATTACAGTAAAAGCGGATTAATTCCGCTTTTTTCTTTTTTGTCGGTAATAACATTAAGATTTAAGTAATAGGATTTTACTTATACCTTATTATATAGGTATATCCTCGAACGTTCATTTATATATTCACGCGGAACTTAACCAAAACATTCTCAAATGTTCCTAAATCTTCTTGTAATTAATTTATTACAAAATTAATTATGAATTTCTCCACCTATCTTTGCGATAGTGATGGAAAAGGACATATTTAGAGAAATAAAATTATACAAGTGCGACACGAGTACGCACTTGGCGTTGCCTTTGGCGGAGGACGGGATTCATGCGGGTTTCCCTTCTCCGGCGGCTGATTACTTGGAGTTGGCAATTGACCTGAACGAAGAACTTGTGAAGAATCCCACATCTACTTTTTTCGGGCGTGTCGTGGGGGATTGTTTAAAAGATGCCGGGGTTGATGAAGGTGATATTGTTATAATAGATAAATCTCTATTACCTCCTAAAAATGGGGATATGGTAGTCGCGTTTCTCGATGGTGAATTTACCTTACGATTGATCGAGAGGAGGAAGGGAGAAAAAGATGTGATTTGGCTACTTCCGGCGAATGATAAGTACGAGCCGACACGGGTGACGAGTGAGAACGATTTCGTCGTTTGGGGAGTGGTAACAAGTATTATTAAACAACGGAAAAGGTAAGCCATGTATGCCCTTGTCGATTGTAATAATTTTTTTGCCAGTTGCGAACGGGTGTTCAATCCCGCTTTACGGGATCAGCCGATTGTCGTGCTTTCAAATAACGATGGTTGCGTGATCGCACGATCCAACGAGGCGAAGAAATTAGGGCTTAAAATGGGTGATCCTTACTTTAAAGTGAAAGATGTTATCGTGAAACATGGGGTTCATGTTTTTTCATCTAACTATGTTTTGTATCAGGATATGTCAAATCGAGTCATGCAGACTCTCGCGGGATTCGTGAAAGATATAGAAGTCTATTCTATCGACGAGAGTTTTCTTGATCTCATGGGATACGAGGAACATTATAATTTGACAGAATACGGGAAACAAATCGTGAACACGGTTACCCGAAATACCGGAATCCCGGTGTCTATGGGTATCGCTCCCACGAAGACGTTGGCGAAAGTGGCAAGTAAGTTCGCGAAAAAATATAAACGCTATGGTGGCGTGTGTATTATAGATAGCGAGGAAAAGCGGGAAAAAGCCCTAAAATTGTTCGATATTGAGGACGTGTGGGGAGTTGGGCGACAATATCTAAAAATCTTGAATTATTACGGGGTGAAAACGGCTTATGATTTTATTTTAAAGCCGGAGAGTTTCGTGCGCAAGTACATGAAAGTGGGCGGCGTGAGAACGTGGAAAGAGTTAAGAGGTATTCCGTGTCATAGTTTGGAACAACCGCAAGATAAGAAAAGTATTTGTACATCAAGAAGTTTCGGGGAAACCGTGACCGATTACCCGACGTTATCCGAGGCAGTGTCGAATTTCGCGGCGGCTTGCGCCCGGAAGTTGCGGGAACAAAATTCGTGTGCCGGAATGATTACCGTGTTTATACTAACAAATCGGTTTCGAGCGGATTTACCACAAGATTTCGAGTGTAGAACAATATCGTTGCCCGTTGCGACGAACGCGAGTTCAGAACTAATAGCTGCTGCCTGTTCCATCCTACAACATATTTATAAAAAAGGATACGCTTACAAGAAAGCGGGGTGCGTGGTATCCGCCATTGTTCCGAAAAACGAGGTGCAATTAAATTTGTTTGATGAAACGGACCGCGTTAGACTTCAACGCTTGTATAATACCGTTGATCGGGTCAACAAGAAAAACGGGACAGACTCGCTGAAAATTGCCGCCCAAGGTTATGGTAAAAAATGGAAGTTAAAAAGCGAGCATATTTCCAAGAGGTACACCACGAACCTGAACGATATAATCACGATCCGGTAAAAAATACTTTGAACGTGTTGACTAAAAATGATAAAATGCGTTTTGAGAGCCTAATTTGACTCTTTTTTATTTAAAATGATTACAAATTAGCGATGCTTTATATAATTTATAAACGATATTTATTGCTAGAAAAAAAAGGTATAAAGTTGGAATAAATGGAGCGTGGATACACGACTAAATTGTAACTTGTATTTTTTGTAAGTCTTATCGTTATTAGCTTCTAGCGATTCAGCAAAAAGTGTGCTATAATTGTAGCTAAAACATAACTATTAAGAGGTAATTACGTGAATTATAAAGAATCATTCTATTTAACAATATTATTTCATTATTATTTCATAACACGCACTTTTTTAATCAAAAAAATAATCTTAACTTGCATGAGTATACATTTTCAGAGAGAGTTTTTATGCGCGCATTATTTTTATTAATGTTAAATTTACGCGACTATGAAAAGATTAATGTTGTTATGTTTGGTGGCGGTTGGTACAATGTGCCTATCGTTCACGGCATTTGCCCCGGCAGTACAGACTTCCGTAAGCGGACACGTTTACGATCAATCAACCCAATCACCAATTGGTGGAATCGTGGTAGATGAAATGGTAAATGGTGTTTCCGTTAATACCACAACCACATGGTCGGATGGTTCTTTTTCTATTGAAGTACAAAGTAGAAAATCAACCTTGCGTTTTAGTGACCCGGATTACCAGAGTTATTCAACCGTGGAGCAAACATTTGATTTAAGTCAGGATTGTAGCGACGTGAGTGTTTACATGCACTCGTCAAGTCAAGAATGACGTACTTTTTCAAATCTTAACCGTAAATTTAGAGGTGTAATAAAGCTAGTGTTGGGGAAGCATCTTTGAAGACTAAAGAGAGGGGGCAATCGCCCCCTCTTGTTATTTATCTCGTTTGAGGTATTTCGAGTTATCGTCCGGGAAATTTTCGTCCGGCATAAAATCTTTCATCTTGCAATTGAAGATAATGGCGAGGGCGTTCAAGTGGTTGAAATTATACTTGTCCTTACATTTTTTTGCCGCCATGTCCGAACGTGAATACATTGTTTCCACAGAAATATTTCTTGTATCTATAATATATATTCCGAAAGACGGTTCTATATAGTACGAAGGATTATAATTAATCAATGCTTCCGTAAAATCTTTGATGGCTTTTTCCACAACATCTTCAAAATAAGGAACAACAACGCAAAATACATCTGATTCTATTCTGCCATATGTGCAAAACGGAAATCTCTTTTCAGCTTGTTTTACGTTTCTGCCCATAAATTTTATGAGCTTATCGCCTTCTTCTTCTCCGAAATATGAATTAACAAGTCTGAATCTGTCTATATCACAATGTATAAAAGCAAAAAGCGTGTCCTCATGCTCGTCTATCAGCTTTCTTGTACATTCAAAAAATTTATTTCTGTTATACAAACCCGTAAGCTGATCGTGCTCAGCGACATATTTAATTCTTTCCAGTGCATTTATTTCACTTCTGCCGATTATGTTTTTAAGCCTGAGTTTAACTATCTCGGGATTAAACGGCTTATGTATAACGTCCCATGCACC
>OGIE01002112.1_pt1 | contig 25536 bp, 24 predicted proteins | sample 1571581 | NCBI WGS metagenome assembly OGIE01 (sample SAMEA2582021, study PRJEB24529) | metagenome | biome: Human gut stool | place: China | collected 2011
TTATTTTCGGTGCTCTGAATGAGCAGTCCATTGCCTGGAAAGTAGCAGAAAAAGCTGTAGAAGAAGGTGCAACGATCACCTTGTCAAACACTCCGGTAGCAGTTCGCATGGGCGAGGTATCTGCACTGGCAGATAAATTGCAATGCGAAGTTATCCCCGCAGATGCTACAAGCGTAGAAGATTTGGAAAATGTATTCAAGCGTTCCGTAGAAGTGCTGGGCGGTCAGATTGACTTTGTGCTCCACTCCATCGGCATGTCTCCCAATGTTCGCAAGAAACGCACGTATGATGATTTGGATTATGATATGCTGGACAAAACCCTTGATATTTCCGCTGTGTCTTTCCATAAGATGATACAGGCTGCCAAGAAGTTGAATGCAATTGCTGATTACGGTTCAATCCTTGCATTGAGCTATGTGGCTGCACAACGCACGTTCTACGGTTACAACGATATGGCAGATGCTAAGGCATTGTTGGAGTCCATCGCACGTAGCTTCGGTTATATCTATGGTCGCGAACATAATGTACGCGTCAATACCATCTCTCAGTCACCGACTATGACGACTGCCGGTTCGGGTGTGAAGGGCATGGATAAATTGTTCGATTTCTCCAACCGCATGTCTCCGTTGGGCAATGCATCAGCCGATGAATGTGCTGACTATTGTATCGTGATGTTCTCCGATCTGACTCGTAAAGTGACTATGCAGAACTTATTCCACGACGGTGGTTTCTCCAGCGTAGGTATGAGTCTTCGTGCTATGGCCACTTATGAAAAGGGACTGGATGAATATATGGACGAAAATGGAAACATTATTTACGGATGATAATTAGTGATTAACGGTAAGTGATGAGTGATTAACAACTATGCAGTGTAACAGCGCAGCTAATAATCACTCATCACTTACCGTTAACCGTTAATCACTCATCACTAATCACTTATCAACGTGGAAACAGCTCTTTATCTTTTGCCTGTCACATTGGGGGATACTCCTATTGAAACTGTGTTGCCTTCCTATAATAAGGAGATCATACTTGGTATTCGTCATTTCATTGTAGAAGATGTGCGTTCGGCGCGCCGCTTCCTGAAAAAGGTGGATCGGGAGATAGATATTGATGCGTTGACTTTTTATCCGTTGAATAAGCATACATCACCCGAGGATATTTCCGGTTATCTGAAACCATTGATAGCAGGGCAATCTATGGGAGTGATTTCCGAAGCCGGTTGTCCGGCAGTGGCCGACCCGGGAGCAGATGTAGTAGCAATTGCCCAGCGGAAGAACCTGAAAGTGGTTCCGTTGGTGGGACCGTCTTCTATTATTCTGTCTGTCATGGGGTCCGGATTCAACGGGCAAAGTTTTGCTTTTCATGGTTATCTTCCCATTGAGCCGGATGAGCGTGCCAAGAAACTGAAAACCTTGGAACAGCGAGTTTATTCCGAACAACAGACACAGCTTTTTATTGAAACGCCTTACCGCAATAATAAAATGGTGGATGATATTTTGCGTAACTGCCGCCCGCAAACCAAACTTTGTATTGCTGCGAACATTACGTGCGAAGGAGAGTATATCAGAACCAAAACAGTGAAAGAGTGGCAGGGAAAAGTCCCCGATCTTTCTAAAATTCCTTGTATTTTTCTCTTGTACAAATAACTTCTTTTAGATGCTCGTATTCATTCTCAAAGCAGCAACTAAAGAAGTTCTTACCTAAATTATGCTCTATCTGTTGGAAAGTCCAGAGCTTTCCATCTTTTATCTGTTTATCCCGTAAAAGATTGTCGTCTTCTATATCAATAAGAAAAAGATAGATGAGGCGGTTGGTCACTTTGTTTTCAAAGTGATACATAATGTTGAACTGCAAATCCTGTATCGGAGCTTGTGGAAATGCCTGTTTCATGAGGCGGACGATGCTTTGTTCCAGAGTTTCTCCGTATAAGAGATAGCACTCCATCGGTACATCGGTTTTTCCCCGTTCGAGAATGCAACGTTGCGGACGCGGGCGTAGATACAGCATTCCGTTGTGAGATACAGCGATGCGGATCACTGGGTTGATATATTCGTTCTTCCGGTTGATGGCATCTACTGCAAGGCTTCTTCCGATAACATCTCCTTTCGTATTGACAATGGGGACAAAAGCAGTATGCTCCATTATTACGTTGAAGTAGAGAATGCCAAACTGATTGAACAGTATACTCAATATAAATACGGCGGGCGGACAAAACCGGAATAGTATATTCCGGGCAGTATCACTTAAAGGGCCGGGAATCAGTATAGCTATGAAGATTGCCAGCAGATGGATAAAGGCGATAATAATAATCACTCGTGTAGATACAATGGCAGACTCCGCCCCTTGTGCGAAAAGCTGTTTGCAACATTTCTTTGATTGGGAAATCTGGTGGGCAAGAAATCTTCTTCTGTTCAGGAAGATGACAACAATCGGTATAAGGGTGCTTATTTCCAACGTCAACGGAAACATGCCGCGAGTGGAGCAATCACCGAAGAAAAAGGTGGTAAGAGTTAATAACAGGAGCATTGCCGTGGTACAGTAAAGTAGAAAATTAGGAACTCTGGCTCCTTTATTCCATAGCGTAAATAAACTATAAAGGATCCCTACACCTGCACCAATGTAGATGGAAATGTCTTGGGTTATGAATTCGCATAATACAATCGATACGATAGCAGGGATAAATCCCAAAGACATATTAAACTTAGATGATAGAACTCCTTTTTTAGGCATTGCTAACTTTATTTTGTCGTTATCTCATAGATAACAAATAAGTAGAGCAATTAGTTTTTATTTCGTTTCTTTTTTATAAAATCTGATTTGTTTCTCGGCATGATAAGAGGAGCGTACCAAAGGAGCACTCTCAACCTGATCGAATCCTTTGGCTAAACCTATCTCCTTGTAAAAAGCGAATTGTGCGGGAGTAACATACTCTGCCACAGGGTAATGCTTGTGCGAAGGTTGCAAGTACTGACCGATTGTCAATATCCGGCAGCCCACCCGGTGCAGGTCGTCCATCAGTTCTTCTACTTCTTCCGGAGTTTCTCCCAATCCCGCCATGATGCCCGATTTGGCAGTTGTTCCACTATCGGCTATCTGGCGTATCACTTCCAGACTCGTATCATAACGGGCTGCACTGCGCACCAGCGGAGTGATACGTTTCACTGTTTCCATATTATGGGAAATGATTTCCGGACAAGCTTCGATTACCTGCGCAATCAAATCTTTCTTTCCCTGGAAATCCGGGATAAGCACTTCAACCGTAGTTTCGGGGTTCAGTCGTTTGATTTCCCGGATAGTACGTGCCCAGTGTGCGGCTCCGAGGTCGGGCAAGTCGTCCCGGTCTACGGAGGTGATTACTGCATGAGATAGCTTCATCAAAGCTATGGACTCTGCCACATGGGTAGGTTCGTCCGCGTCCAGCGGAAGCGGCTTGCCTGTCTGAGTATTGCAGAATTTGCAGCAACGGGTGCAGATGTCGCCGCCTATCATAAAGGTGGCGGTTCCTTTTCCCCAGCATTCTCCCATGTTGGGGCAACGTCCGCTGCTGCAAATGGTGTGCAGGCAATGAGAGTCAACGATACGTTTGGTTTCAGTGTACCGTTCATTGGCTCCTATACTGATTTTAAGCCATTCAGGCTTGCGTACTCTATCTGTCATTTCAACTCTTTCTCAAAGAAGTTCGTCAGTTTTGTATACAGGTGATAACGGGTATTGCCACCATAGATACCGTGGTTGCGGTTCGTATAAACTTGCATATCGAATTGCTTGTTCAGTTGCACCAGATGTTCTGCATATTCAGCGCAATTCTGGAAGTGGACATTGTCGTCTGCCATGCCGTGAACTAACAATAAATTTCCATTCAGATTGTTGGCACGTGTGAAGGCGGAAGAACTTTTGTATCCTTCGGCATTCTCCTGCGGGGTACGCATGAAGCGTTCGCCGTAGATGGTATCGTAATAATTCCAGTCGGTCACGGCAGCTACAGCAACTCCGGCCTTGAAGACGGGAGTACCTTCACTCATACTCATGATGGTCATGTATCCGCCGTAGCTCCATCCCCAGATGCCGATACGGTTTTTATCTACATAAGGCAGACTACCCATGTATTGAGCAGTTGCCACTTGGTCTTTTGCTTCTTTCACACCCAGGTTGAGGTAGGTGCACTTCTCGAATTCGGCACCACGTCCGCCCGTTCCGCGTCCATCTACACAAACAACGATGAAGTCGCGGCTTGCCATGTAAGTTTCCCAACTGATGCCCCATGTATCGAGTACCTGTTGAGAACCGGGACCACTGTATTGAAACAAGAGTACAGGATATTTCTTAGATGCGGAGAAATTTGTCGGTTTCATCATCCAGCCATTCAACGTTACTCCATCCTGTGTCTGGAAAGTGAAGAATTCCTTCTGGGGTATATTGTATTTCGCCAGGGTTTGTTTCAATGAGGCGTTGGTAACCAACGTACTCAATACTTTACCTGTATTGTCATTCAGGGTGATAACAGTAGGAGTGCTCAGATTTGAATAGCGGTTCATGTAGTATTTCATGTCCGTGCTGAACTGGGCGCTATTGATACCGGGCTGAGCGGAAAGCTTGGTTTTCTTTCCCTTGCGGTCTATCTTGTACACAGCTTGACGGAGCGGGCTTTCTTCATTGCTGATATAATAGAAACTATCGTCAGCAGCATCCCAGCCTAAGAAGTTCTTTACTTCATAGTTTCCGGCAGTGACTTGCTTAATCAGGTTTCCGCCCATGCTGTACCAGTACAGATGATTATAACCGCTCTTTTCGCTCAAATAACTAAAGTTATCAGGATAGAAAATGATATTATCAAATACATTCTCTTTAATATATGCATCGCTTTCGTCACGCAATACCTGTTTGCAAACTGTGGAACGAGGGTCGCCGAAATACATATCCAAACGGTTCTGATGACGGTTTAATGTTACGATAGCCAGTTTGTTAGGGTCTTGTGTGAAACGGATGCGCGGAATGTATCCATCAGCATCCATCGGCACTTGCATCTTACGTGTCACTTTCGACTTGATGTCAAAAGTGTGTACGGATACCTTTGAATTCGTTTCTCCGGTTTTGGGATATTTATAAGTATAATCGCCCGGATACTTCTCAAAAGCAGAGATATGGGGATTGCTTCCGGCAAAGATCGGGAAACTGTAAGAAGGTACATCTGTTTCATCAAAACGGGTATAGGCCAGCATTTTGCTGTCGGCACTGAATTCCAGAGCACGATTGAAGGAAAATTCTTCCTCATACACCCAGTCGGGAATGCCATTCAGCACAGCATTGCGTTTGCCGTCTTCCGTAATCTGGCTTTCGCTGTTGCCGTACAGGAACTTTACGAGATAGATATTATTATCCCGCACGAAAGCAACCATTGTTCCGTCCGGTGAGAATACCGGTACCTGCTGCGGACCGCCGTCGGACAGTTTCTCTACTATATTGTTGATTTCTCCGTTGATGTTCCGTTTCAGACTATATATATAATGTATAGCGGTATAAGAATGGCGATAAATCGGAGTTTTTTCCGTAGCGATGAGTAGTTTGCTACCATCTGGAGAGAAACTGTAGCTGTCGAACCTCTTGAACGGACATTCGCGTGCGGTAGCAGCATCGAATAATACCTCTACCTGTTTGCCCGTCTTGAAGGAATATTTGATAATCTGCGTTCCTTCCGCATTCATTTGTGAATAGTGTTCTCCGTCTCCGGGAATGGGAATCACTCCGTAAATGTTTTCAGCACGGAACTTACCCGATACAATATCTTTTAAATCAAGTGCCTGACCGCCTTGCGCGAAGCCTGCCAATGTGCAGAGGCAAAGAAGAATTGCAATACTTATCTGTTTCATAATTCTGATTGATTTCTTTAGTGGGTGGATAGATATGGGAATAAATTCTTAAAAGAAGACTATAACAAGGAAGCACACATTTTGCGTATTTCGTGTAGTCTATTATTCAGCGTACTTTCTTTACGGGCGACAGCCATATTGTAACGGGTTTGCATGTTGACAAGCAGTTCCGCATTAATATCCAAAGCCGCTTCCACCATTAAGGCAAAGTCGCTGGTTATGGGGCGTTTTCCGTTTAGTATCTCATTGAGCATAGTATAGGACACTCCTAAAACTTCTGAAAATTTCTTTTGAGAGATTTTACGGCATTCTAATTCTTCTTTCAAAACATCTCCCGGATGCGTTGGTATTCTTTTTACTGTATTCATAATTTTATTGATAATGATTGGTTATATCCAATACGGTACATATTGTTACAACTGTCTCGCTTCCTTCTTTTTTTATTTTGAATTCCAGTCGATAATGATAGTCTATACGTATAGAAAAACTATCTTTACCATTCAGTGCCTCGAAATTTAATGAGCTGAAGACGAATAAGTCTTCAATTCTTGTTGCTCCCGTCAAGGTATCTATACGTTTCTGGTATTTCTTTACTACAGATGTATCAAAGCGGTGTTTCTTATCCTTGCATTTGCCATCTTCATAAAGTTCACGCAGATAGTCTTTGTCATATTCAATAATCATTGTTCTATCTTTATGTCACAAAGATAACTCTAATTTAAGATATTCACTCATTTAGTGAATATTTATTTTGTTTTATTCATGAAAAAAAGCCCGTCCAGCTTTGTGGGGGCAAAGCTGAGGCGGGCTACCGTCACTCATAGATGATGATTAGGGTCGTCTGTTGGTTTTAGAGGATTTTTACTTTTTTCTGATACTCAGCAATAGCTGCATCCAGACGTTCGTGAGCTGTTGTATCGCCCGGAACATTGTGTGACGGGTGTATGTACAATTGTACGCCACGGTCTGCCAGAATCTCGGCAACGGTAGTGATGGTCATCCATACCATAGTCACAAAGCTCAGAGTAGACAACGGACCTACCTTGTCGAAGTGGTTCTTCAAAGGCACGGAAGCATCTACCAAAGGTACGCAGGAGTCCACTACGATGTCCGCAAGTTGGAACAAGTTCTTACCGCTGGAATGACGGCTTGCCTTGTCGCCCGTTTCTCCGGCCGAACCGTAAACAATCACTTTCATGCCGCGTTTCTTAGCTTCCAGTGCTACGTCGATATTCACTGCATTGATGCCTGTGTGAGAGAAAATCCAGAGGCAATCTTTGGAGTCGAAATCATAATTCTTCATGATTGCTTGTCCGTACCCTTCGGTTCTTTCCAAGAAAAGGAACTGGTGGATACCCATCTGGCCGATGATTTGTGTAAAGAATGTCAGCGGGAGTTCGCATAACGGGTGGAAACCTACGAAGCTGCCGATGCGCGGATACATCTCTTCAACAGGGATAGTAGCGTGACCACATCCGAACGTATGTACCCAGCGTCCGGCTTCGATAGAGTCTGCCATAACGATGGCTGCCTTTTTGATATTCTCCAATTGCGTGGCTTCCAGTTTTTCCATGATGCCATGCGCGTTTTTTAACCATTCTAATGCTAACATAATTTTTTTGTTTTAAGGGGGTAAATAATTTCTTTTATTTGAGTGAACGTTTAAACAATAGAAGCATGATGAGTAAGGAGGCAATCATCATGTACGGATACACTGCTATGCTGTATCCTTGTGAAATAATTCCCGTCAGGCTGTTCAGCAACGTCTGTCCGATGAGGGCGATGACGAGTGCCACGCTGAAGGCCGTTCCCGAAAGGGAGGCGTAACGGCTGCCGATGATGCTGAGTATAACGGGGAATGTGGATGCCAGTCCCGCACCAATCAGCACCATACCTGCGGCGGCACGTGCGAAGTTAGGCGAGAAAGTCAATAGCGCGAATCCCACCGCAGCCGTAATCAGACTGATGCGGAGAACCGTCTCCTGTCGTATCTTCTTGAACAGGACTACCAGCAACAAGCGGGCAACGGTCAGTCCGGCCACCATACAGGTCAGTGCCATAAGAGCACGGTTTTCGGGGATGTTGGTGGTTTGTCCCAGATAGAGAGTAGTCCAGTTATTGCATACACCTTCGATGCCACTTTGGAAGAACAGGATGAAACTTAGCAACAACAGACTGCTTTCCTTCAACAGTCCCAAGCCTTCCTTAATAGGGAATCCTTGCGGCTGTTTGGGGGCGGGGAAGCGTACACCGAGACAGAACAGAATGCCTGCCAGCATCACAACGCCTGTGCCTTGCAGTATTATTTCAAAAGAATAGTATTCGGACAGGAAGCTTAGCAACACAGGTATTCCCAATGCTCCGATGCCATAGAATGCTCCGAGCAGACTGAGGCGTGAACCTTTCTCTTCCTCGTTGGAAATATCGGCTACCAACGCATTCGTTTCACCATTCAGAATGCCGCCGCCCAACCCGATGCCGATAATAGAGAGCTGCAACAACGGAATGCTTGTGAAGAAAGCGATTCCCTCCAGTCCGAGCAGCACCACCAGGCAACTGAGCAATAGCAATGCCTTATGTCCGAAGCGGTCCACAATAGGACCGAACAGCAGGGAACCTCCCAATAGGCCGAGAGGCAGGAACGTCACCAATGCGGTGGCTTGGAGGTTATCCAAACCCAGTTTGGTGGTGAGGGATGGCAATACCGCCCCTAACGTAATCATCGAAATGCCAAAGAAGCACATACCGATGCACGCAGCCGTGAATACCAGATTCTTTTTGTAATTACTCATATAAATGCTTTTTAATAGCGAGAAAAGCGGCTCCTATCAGTCCGGCATTGCCGGATAATTGAGAGGCTACGAATTCCACCTGTTTGATGCTGAGCGGTTGTGCCCATTTGCAGGCTTCCTTGTAGATGTCGTCGATGAAAATGCCGGCGGGACCGAATACACCGCCGCCCCAGATTATCTTTTGTGGATTGAGCAGACTGACAATGTTGGCAGAAGCCATTCCCCACATTTCTATGGCTTTGTGCAGAACGGAAACTGCAATCGGGTCTTTCTCATTGTAGGCGCTGAATACATCATAGGCAGAAATGCGGCAAATCGGCTTCTGGCGCAGACGGCCTTTATAAGATTTGTTTGCCCGGACAGCATCCCGCACTCTGGCTCCGATGCCATTGCCCGAAGCATAATATTCAAAGCAACCGCAAGCATCGTATTCTTCATTATAAGGAGGTTGAAGTGCCATCCATCCCGTAGCGCCAATGATGTCGCTTGCACCATGCAACACGTGTCCGTCGATGATAATACCTGCTCCGATACCCGTTCCCACGGCAATGAACACGGCGCTGTGGCATTCTTTGGCAGCTCCTTGCCACATTTCGCCGTACATGTAGCAGGTACGATCGCTGTCGATGTAAATGTCGATACCTGGTGCAGTCACGGTGCGGAGCACCTCTTGTAGCGGATAATTTTCCCATCCGGGGATATTCGGCGCCCATACGCGTCCCGTCTGTGAATAAACGATACCGGGCACACATACACCGATACCGTCAATCTGGATACGGCTTCTACGGGCAACTGTCAGGAGTTTGGCAAGGATTTCTGCGGCGAGTTTACCTACTTCGTGTCCTGTTCTTCCTTTCAGCAGGCGCTTCCGGTTGAACAACATACTTCCGTCGGGGAGGAAAATAGCGCTTGCTATTTTGGTGCCGCCTATGTCGAGAGCGATGGTAGCCATGGTGATTATAGTATTTATAGGTTGATTTATCAAGGTTTTAGGCAAAGCTATGAATTTATTTTGTTTTCAATGCCTTAGAAGCGAGGAAAATGTGTGTAAAATATGTCACTAATCACTAAAATATATATAATAGTATTGCCTTTTATTGTAAGATTATTATTGAATGTGCTTGAAAATCAGTGGTTGAAACGTTTTTTTGTACAGTCTAAAAGTTGTTCTTTTATGTTCGTTAACAAATAGTTTCGGCGTGTTCTATAAAATAAGAACAATGAAAACCGTTTGAGTAATCAGTCTCTTTTCTCCTATCCACTATGGACCTACTCCTTACTTACTCCTTACTTACTCCCTACCTACTCCTTACTTACTCCTTCTCTATAGGGAAGGAGAAGGTCCGGTTCAGGTCCGGTTTAAATGAGTGATAAAGCTATAGCTGGTATGTTATAGGCTTGCGCATCTGCCATATTGGGTTGTCTTCCCTATGAGGTGATTGACTATTTGTATAATTTGTGTTCCTTTAGCGCATACTTCCCGAAGAAAAGCCTTATTTTTGTCATTAAATAACTGATATATGGATTCCACACCTATATTATATAATGAGTTTCCACGCTTTCTGAAACGTTATTTTCCGTATAAGGTACAGAAGATATCGCTCAATGCCGGGTTCACTTGTCCCAACCGGGATGGCTTCAAAGGTTATGGCGGTTGCACTTACTGCAATAATCAGACTTTTAATCCCGAATATTGCCGTACTGAGAAATCCGTCACCCGGCAACTGGAAGAAGGCAAAGTCTTTTTCTCCCATAAGTATCCCGAAATGAAATATCTTGCCTATTTCCAAGCATATACCAACACTTACGGCGAATTGGAAGCTCTGAAACGAAAGTATGAAGAGGCCCTGACAGTGCCCGATGTGGTGGGCTTGGTTATCGGCACTCGTCCGGACTGCATGCCGGATGCTCTGCTGCGTTATCTGGAAGAGGTGAACAAAAACACCTTTTTATTAGTTGAATACGGCATCGAAAGTACCAATGATGTGACGCTTCGCCGCATCAATCGCGGGCATACCTATCAGGACACAATAGATGCCGTGGAGCGTACTGTAGCCTGTGGCATCCTTACTGGTGGACACGTCATATTGGGACTCCCGGGAGAAACTCCCGGAGAACTGGTAGCGCAAGCTTCCACTTTATCACGCTTGCCGCTCACAACCCTGAAGATGCATCAATTACAACTGATACGTGGCACCCGCATGGCGCATGAATACGAACAGCATCCCGAAGATTTCCATCTGTTCGATGTAGAAGAATATATTGACTTGGTGGTAGACTACATAGAGCATCTTCGTCCTGATTTAGTACTGGAACGCTTTGTCTCACAGTCTCCTAAAGAATTGTTAATAGCACCCGACTGGGGACTGAAAAATTATGAATTCAACCATCGGGTGCAAAAAAGAATGCGCCAACTTGGTGCTTATCAGGGAAAGAAATATGAAATGTGAGAAAAAAAACTTATTTTTGCGGCTGTTTAAATGTGGAATCAATCTAAATAAAGAAGTATTATGAACCAGAAGACAATGATAAAAGGAAAAATACACTACGTAGGAGTGAATGACCGCAACAAGCATTTGTTTGAGGGCCTGTGGCCGTTGCCTTACGGGGTGTCCTATAATTCTTATCTGATAGATGACGAAACAGTAGCGCTGATTGATACGGTAGATGCCTGTTACTTTGAGGTATATCTCCGTAAGATAAAAAGCATTATTGGCGAACGCCCCATTCAATATCTTATCATTAATCATATGGAACCCGATCATTCCGGCTCCATTCGCCTTATAAAACAGCATTATCCCGACATAATTATCGTAGGCAACAAGCAGACTTTCGGCATGATCGAGGGTTACTATGGCGTGACGGGCGAACAATACGTTGTGAAAGACGAAGATTTTCTGGCACTGGGACATCATAAACTCCGTTTCTACCTGACACCAATGGTGCACTGGCCCGAAACCATGATGACTTTTGATGAAACAGAGGGTGTACTCTTCTCCGGTGACGGTTTCGGATGTTTCGGCACGCTGGACGGTGGCTTCCTTGATACACGTATCAATACCGACCGTTATTGGGACGAAATGGTGCGCTATTACTCCAACATTGTAGGTAAATATGGCTCTCCCGTACAGAAAGCTTTGCAGAAGTTGGGTGGGCTGCACATTACCACCATTTGCTCCACTCACGGTCCTGTATGGACAGACTATATAAATAAGGTGATAGGCATTTATGACAAACTGAGCCGTTATGCTGCGGACGAGGGCGTGGTGATAGCCTATGGTTCCATGTATGGTCATACGGAACAGATGGCGGAAGCAATTGCTGCTGAACTTTCAGCTCAAGGTGTCAAGAATATCGTGATGCATAATGTAAGTAAGAGTAATCCCTCCTATATTATTGCTGACATTTTTAAATATCGCGGCTTGATTATCGGTAGCCCTACTTATAGCAACCAGATTTATCCGGATATAGAATCTTTGCTCTCCAAGATACTGATACGTGAAGTGAAAGGCCGCTATCTGGGCTATTTCGGTTCATTCACCTGGGCGGGTGCTGCGGTGAAGCGTATGGCTGAATTCGCAGAGAAGAGCAAGTTCGAAATTGTAGCCGACCCGGTCGAGATGAAGCAAGCGATGAAAGACATCACTTACGAACAATGCGAACACCTGGCACGTTCTATGGCAGAGCGCCTGAAGAAGGACAGGGAGTAATCAAGAATCCCCTAATTTATTAACCTGATAAAAAACAATCACAATGAGACTAATCATCCAACCGGATTATCAATCCGTATCCAAGTGGGCTGCCCATTATGTGGCCGCTAAAATTAAGGCAGCTAATCCGACGCCTGAAAAACCGTTTGTTCTGGGATGTCCTACCGGTTCATCACCGCTTGGTATGTACAAGGAGTTAATCGACCTGAACAAGAAAGGAATTGTTTCCTTCCAGAATGTAGTTACTTTCAATATGGACGAGTATGTAGGTCTGCCCAAAGAGCACCCCGAAAGTTATTACTCTTTTATGTGGAATAACTTCTTCAGCCATATCGACATTAAATCGGAGAACACTAATATCCTGAACGGTAATGCTGCCGACTTGGATGCCGAATGTGCACGCTATGAAGATAAGATTAAGTCTTATGGTGGCATCGACCTGTTTATGGGGGGCATCGGCCCTGACGGACATATTGCTTTTAATGAGCCTGGCTCTTCTTTGTCTTCTCGCACACGCCAGAAAACTTTGACTACAGATACTATCATTGCCAACTCCCGTTTCTTCGATAACGATGTGAACAAAGTGCCTAAAACAGCTCTTACAGTAGGTGTAGGTACAGTGCTTTCCGCTAAGGAAGTAATGATTATCGTGAACGGTCATAACAAGGCCCGTGCTCTCTATCATGCAGTAGAAGGTGCCATTACACAGATGTGGACCATCAGTGCTCTGCAGATGCATGAAAAAGGGATTATTGTGGCGGACGACGATGCTACTTTTGAATTGAAAGTAGGTACTTATCGCTACTTTAAAGATATTGAGGCGGATCATCTGGACCCGGTTTCTTTGCTGAAGTAAAAGAATATTTCATATAAAAGTAATTGCGCAGTCCGTTTTCCACTGATAGTGTGGAGCGGAGTGCGCTATTTTTTTTAGTTTTGTCCACTTATTACCTGAAAAATAATATCTTTTTTAGAGGTAATATATTGAAAATTAACTCCCTGTTGTGGAGTGATTTTGTCCACTGACATTTATTTGTTATCATCTTTATCGTTCTTAACTTTATAACTTTTTAAATGGATAAATCGTTTGAATATGAATGATACGGATTGCCCTTTTGACGACTTACTATGCCGTTCTCTTTCATTATTCCATCAATTCCGGCTGTATGACGATCGCATAGAAGAAGATAATGCTTTCAAGTCTCTGAGGGAAGCGGAAAAGATAGTGAGTGAAACCAAGAGCGGGGTATGTGTAGCAAAACTGGGATGCGTGATAGAGTGCTTGGCACACAGGTATTATATAGATGATGATACTGATGGAATGTTAGGAGAAGTGGATACTTTTCTTATTAAATTTTGGAAAAGGTTAGAGCATCCTTCTGCGGAAGCTTTTACTACCTCTTTATGGATTGGACAATATTTTCTGTTGCGTTTAAAGAATCCGAAGTCCCGTGTTCACAGCCGGAGCAAGAAGATGGTATCCAGGATTTTGTCATTCATGGCGGATATGCTCCGCAAACCTGAAAAACAAAAAGTACTCTGTCTTTCTTCTGTCGATGTTTTTGAAGAAACAGTGGACTGGGTGAAAGAAGTCTGTGACATGCATATTTGTGAGAAACAGATGGTTCTTTTACTGGAGAGGCTTTATTCTCTTCAGGAAAGGGGAATGTTGCAACAAGATGAGGTGGGAAAGAATGTTTTACGGCAACAAATATGGGATTTTTATTATTGAATGTTATCTTTGTAACCGATAACACTCTATTAACTTGATCTATATTATGAAGAAGCAGGCAATTCTGTTTTTATTATTCTGTTTACTGTGTTCAATCTCAGTTATCCGGGCTGCGGATACAATTTTTATTCGGGAAACACAGATTCCTGTTTTGATAGAAAGGGTAGATAATGTTTTGTTCTGTTTGCGTCTGGATGCAAAGGAGAGCAAGGTATTGAATGAAATAGTGCTAGATTTTGGAAAGGATACTAATGTGTCTGCAATTCAGTCGGTGAAACTTTATTATAGTGGTACTGAGGCATTACAGGATAAGAGGAAGAGGCGTTTTGCTCCTGTAGAATATATTTCAAGTCATACGCCCGGGAAGACTTTGGCTGCTAATCCTTCTTATTCCATACAGAAAGCGGAAGTTTCTAATCCGCAGAATCGTGTTGTTCTCGTCGCTAATCAGAATTTGTTTCCCGGTATTAATTTCTTTTGGGTTAGTTTGCAGATGAAGCTGGAAGCTTCATTGGATACTAAGGTAATGGCAGTTGTGACTTCCGTTACGCTGGATGGTAAGAAAGCTCTTTTGGATATTGCTTCCCGGCATGGTATCGAACACCGGATGGGAGTGGGCGTGCGCCATGCCGGTGATGACAATTCGGCGGCATATCGCATTCCGGGTTTGGTGACCACTAATGAAGGGACTTTACTGGGTGTATATGATGTACGTTATAATAATAGTGTCGATTTACAGGAACATGTAGATATAGGATTGAGCCGCAGCATAGATGGTGGGAAAACATGGGAAAAGATGCGCCTGCCTCTGGCTTTCGGTGAAGAGGGCGGGCTGCCTTCGGCTCAAAATGGAGTGGGAGACCCTGCCATATTGGTAGATACGAAAACCAACAATGTGTGGATAGTTGCTGCCTGGACTCATGGTATGGGAAATCAGCGTGCCTGGTGGAGTTCACATCCGGGAGTGGATATGAACCATACGGCACAACTCGTTCTGGCAAAGAGTACAGACGATGGTAAAACCTGGTCGGCACCTATTAATATAACAGAACAAGTGAAAGATCCATCCTGGTACTTTTTATTACAAGGACCAGGACGGGGCATCACGATGGATGATGGTACTCTCGTTTTTCCTACTCAGTTCATTGATTCCACCCGTGTGCCAAATGCAGGCATTATGTATAGTAAGGATAGGGGAAAGACCTGGAAAATGCATAACTATGCCCGTACAAATACTACAGAAGCTCAAGCTGCTGAGATTGAGCCGGGAGTGTTGATGCTGAATATGCGTGATAACCGGGGAGGAAGCCGTGCTGTAGCAACCACGAAAGATTTAGGTGAAACGTGGGCTGAGCATGAATCTTCGCGTAAAGCCTTGCAGGAACCGGTCTGTATGGCAAGTCTGATTAGTGTAAAGGCGAAAGATAATATTTTGAATCGCGACTTGCTTATCTTCTCTAATCCCAATACAACAAAGGGACGTCGTGATATTACAATCAAGATCAGTTTAGATAAAGGTGTAACTTGGCTTCCGGAACATCAACTTCTGTTGGACGAAGGTGATAACTGGGGATACACCTGTCTTACTATGGTTGATAAAGAAACCATTGGTATCCTTTATGAGAGTAGTGTAGCCCATATTACGTTTCAGGCAATTAAACTGAAAGATATTGTGTGTTTGGATAGTTAAATTCTACTTTTTTTGTCCACATAATGCCATGCTGTACTGGGGTATGTTGTTGATATATAGTTGAATATCCATATTTCCTTTGTCCACACTCTTTTTTAGGTTATGTAGTTTCATAGCTCTAACTTTGACGACAAATTAATAACAGAATTGGCATCACAGACACTGTTGCTATATTACCATTATAACTACTGGTTAGGGTGTTGGATATTCAATTATCCAAATGCTCTATAGGCGGAAAGTCTTCAGGTAATAGAGGGGCTTTCCGCCTTTATTTTGTATATTGTATAGGAGAACAACGATAATATCACCTGAACAATGTATCTGGCTTATTTTTGCCTGTCCAGATACTCTCTCTTGAACATATCCACAAAAAGGAAGAACAGCGAGAGTAATAGCGGTCCGAAGATAACACCCATGAAACCGAATAGAGAAAGACCGATGACAACTCCGAATATTGTGATAAGTGGATGTATATCAGCCATTTTCTTTTGCAGAATGAACCGTATCAGGTTATCAAGCTGGGAGATAATCAAAGTTCCGAATATCGCTAACCCGATGCCATTGAACCAGTCACCGGACAATGCCATGTAGACGGCAATGGGGAACCATACCAACGCTGTCCCTACCATCGGAATAACTGTCGCAAGGCAGGTGAGGAATCCCGTCAGCAAAATGTCAGGGACATCAAAGAACCAGTAACCTATCATGGCTACACCTCCCTGGATAATTGCCAGCAAAGGGATACCGATGGCGTTGGAGTGTACAATCATCTTGATTTCGTGCACCACGTGATTCGTATTGGTTTCACTGAAAGGAAGTATTTCGTTGATGTATTTCTCCATTTTCTGCCCGCCTATCAGCATGAAGTAGAGTACAAAGACCAGTACAAAGAGGTTGACGGCAAAGCTGCTGATGCCATTCATTACGAATTGCCCTATCGTGGGGAGTATAGAGATGATGAATGAAGTTGTATCCTTACCAAGTACATCATAACCTGTCTTGTCTTTAATAATGCGCGCCATGTCTTCAACGGGGGCGATAATGCTCTGAGGGTCGAGATTAATATCTTGTAATTTACTGACCAATAACCATACTGCCAGTGCCAGCGGGACCAGGAAAAAGAGTATGGATTCGGTGGTGATGAGTGCGGCGGCAAGGCTCCGTTTCATTTTTCGTCTGCCAGTCAGATGTATCATCTGTTTTCTGACCAAGATATAAATGGTGAGTGCGCCCAATAATCCTCCCAAAAAAGGAGTGATCTGAAAGAACAGGATTACGCCCAGCCCAATGATGATGGTAATTAATGAATATTTCCAGTATTGCTCTTTTGTGCTCATATACTTATTGTTACTTTATTTTAAGAAACAAACAAGATGAGCATTTGGTTGAGTTATCCTTCATCTAACCAGCCTTTCCCTTGACGCACGACTTCAATTTCTTCATTGGTGCAATTCACAATGGTGGAAAGTTCTGTTCCACCGATGCCGCCATCGATAATTAAATCAACAAGATCACCGAATTTTTCGTCAATCAGTTCCGGATCGGTACTGTATTCTATATCCTCATGGTCGTCGTGAGGAAGGGTGGTGGTCATGATGGGAGCATCTAATATGCGGGCTATTTCCTGGATGATAGCACTATCCGGCATACGGATACCTACTTCTTTCCGGTTACGGAAAATTTTGGGTAGCCGGGTCGTACCGTTCAAGATGAAAGTGAAAGCACCGGGCAGATTCCGTTTCATTAGCTTGAACGTAGTGTTATCCACTTTGGCATATTCACTGATGCTGCTCAGGTCATAGCAGATAATAGAAAGGTTATTTTTGCGCGGGTCAATGTCCTTGATGCGGCAGATGCGCTCGATGGCACGCTCTTTCAGTCCATGGCAACCAATGGCATACATAGTATCAGTGGGGTAGATGATGAGTCCGCCGTCATTCAGAATATCCACTACCTGTTGTAGGTCTTGGGGATTGTTATTCTTTTCGTAAAGTTTCAGAAGCATAGGGCTGGCAATTAGTCTATATATAATAACACAAAAGTAGGGAATAAGTTTCTTATTATCAAATAAGCGGGGTATTTAGTGATTAACGATTAGTGATTAGTGATTAAGGGTTAGTGATTAATGGGCTGCACTATCATGCCGTATGGTATTAATCACTAATCACTAACCCTTAATCACTTCTTTTTACGTATCTCCTCTGCCAGCCGCCATTGCAGTGCGGCTTCTACTTCTTTCCCCGCCTGCATCAAGGCATCGCCGAAGAGTTCGTGGGCTCCGGCATGTTCAGGTTTCAGGGTGGTGGCCTTGTCTAAATCAGCAATGGCGCCTTCGGTATCTTGCTGTTTCAGGCGCAGTTTTCCGCGGTTATAAACGGCTTTAAATTCTGCCGGGCGTAGTTTCACAGCACGTGTCAGACATTCTTCCGCTTCAAGGTATTTACCGTCGTTGAAGAGGGTGATGCCTTTGCGCACCCACGCGTCCGCGTATTCCGGATAAAGTTCCAGTGCCTTGTCGTAGTTGGCAATGGCGGCACGGGAGTCGTGGGCAAGAGTGATAGACTCGTTGCCCATCAGGTAATACTCACGTGCATAAGTTTGCAGGCGTTTCTGTTGCTCTGCCATCTGAGCTTTTAGTTGTTCGTTGCTGTCACGCAGTTTGTTAATCACGCCTAACTTGCGGCGGATGAGCCGTTGAATGGCGGGTTTTTCTATGTCGTATCGGGAGTGTATGGCTTTGAAGAACTGGTTTAGGAAGACTTCAAAGTTTCCTTCATCAAAGGCTTTGGTAGCAGCGGCATATTCCACGTCGGCTTGTGCCTGCTTCAGGGCGCGGTCTATGGCTTGCCGGTTGTTGAAACGTTCGGCAAAGTTCACTATCTCCGGGCGGACGAAGATGTCGGCACGGTTGACGGGCTTCTTTAACTGAATACCTTCCAGTGATGTGCAACGGCTGAGGGCTACGTACGCTTGCCCACCGGCAAAAACACCGCCGGTGAAGTCGATGACAACACGGCTGAAGGTCAATCCCTGGCTCTTGTGGACAGTGATTGCCCATGCCAGCCGTACGGGGAACTGTGAGAAGGTGCCGAGCACTTCTTCTTCTATCTCTTTTTTCTTTTCGTTGTATTTGTAGCGGATGTTCTTCCAGTGTTCAGGCTTGACGTCGCATTCTTTTCCGTCATCGGTGATGATGTAGAGGGTTTCTTCTATTTCATCGAAACCGCTGACTACGCCGATAGTGCCGTTCACCCAACGACGGTCGAAATCATTTTTGATAAAGATGATTTGTGCGCCAGGCTTCAATACTAGCTCTCGAGAAGTAGGCAGGCTGCTTTCAGGAAAATCGCCTGTGACTTCGCCGCGGAAAGTAATGGAGTCGCCGGGCAGTTCCGCCAGTTTCCGGTCGTTGATGTAATCCACATTGTCGCGTCGCGTCGCGAGGGTAATGTACATATCTTCCTCGTTTTCTTCGATGTCGGTACCGTAGCGGGTATTGAGCAATTGCAGGTCGGCGGCACCGGCCGTATTGCTGCGGATGTGGTCCAGAACGTTGACGAATACTTTGTCCGTCTGGCGGTAAACCTTCTGGAGTTCGATAGATACGAGGTCTATCTGGCTGAATACCCTTGCAGAGAAAAAGTAAGGAGTAGGATAGAAGCGATTCAAAATTTCCCGTTCATCACCTTTCACTACAGGTTCGAGTTGGAAAACATCACCTACTAACAGGAGTTGTTTTCCGCCGAAAGGTTCGCGCAGGTTGCGGGAGTAAACGCGCAGAATGCGGTCCACTGCGTCGATTATGTCTGCACGTACCATGGAAATTTCGTCAATGATGATGAGTTCCAGTTCTTCCAGTAACTTTCGCTGAGGCTTGGTGTACCTGAAGAATTCATGGATGCGTCCCCGTTGCAGGCTCAGATTCGGGTCATCGGGCAACAAGGGATGAAAAGGTAGTTTGAAGAAGCTGTGCAAAGTACTGCCACCGGCATTGATGGCGGCGATGCCCGTAGGTGCCAAAACCACGTGCTTCTTCTTTATGTTCTGGCAGATGTATCGCAAGAAAGTAGATTTACCCGTACCCGCCTTTCCGGTCAGGAAGACGGACTGGCGGGTATATTGTATAAGACTCAGGGCATCCTGAAATTCTTTGTTGTTGGTATCTACTGCTTGGGACAAGAGAACTAAAAATTAATAATTAAAAATTGAAAGAGGACTATATGATGGAGAAATGGCGGAGTGCATTGGCTACTCCGTCTTCATCCACCGAAGTCGTTATATAATTGGCATGTTCCTTCACTTCATCCACGGCATTACCCATGGCTACACCGATGGCTGCATGACGGAGCATGCTTACGTCATTACCGCCGTCGCCGAATGCCATCGTTTCTTCCAAGCGAATGCCGAAGTGGTTGATGATTTCGTCGATGCCTTTCTGTTTTGTGTTTCCTTTGGCGGTAATGTCGGCAAAAGCGGGAAACCAGCGTCCGGATTCGCAACCCGGCAATTGGGGAAGAATCACTTGCTCTTGCTCCAGTGTGATGAATGGTGTCATCTGGAATATCTCTTGTCCAATAGCTTCTTCGGGCGTCTTTTCCGGAATAATATCCACTTTCAGATAGTCGTTGAATATCTTCTTTACCATTTCGTCCGGCTGGCAGACACAGATGTCATGCTCGCTTACGAAGATGCAAGGGAAGTTCTGTGCGGCAGAGATGCGTGCAAGTTTCTGCACGTCGGCGGCAGGAATGGCACTTTTGTAAATCACTTCTTCACCTACGAAACAATATCCGCCGTTCATGGTTATGTAACCATCTATCAGGCCGCGATTTTGCAGGGCAGAAAGGTTGTTGATGATAACTGCGGGACGTCCCGTAGCGATAAATATCCGAATGCCTTTGGCTTTGGCAGCGGCGATGGCTTCTATGGTGGTTTCGGGAATAGCATGGGTGTCAAAACTCACTAAAGTGCCGTCGATGTCAAAAAACAGGGCTTTAATCATATTATTTCTATTTTACTTGTGTGCAAAAGTACTCAAAAGCGAGGATAATTCGTATTTTTGCAAGCAAATAATTTATCGCGCGAAGCGCGATAAATAGTTAGTATCAAGTAGTAAAGTAGTAAGTAGGAGATACTCTGGATTATAACCACCTTTATAAACAGGACTATTCTACTAACTACTTGCTACTTATTACTTACTACTGCGAAGCTCTGCTTCGTTAAATTATCATTTATGAAACAGAATATCTTTAATTGACAATAAACAATGAAGAAGCATTCCTTAAAAGATTGGCTGATTGCCGTGCGTCCTTGGTCATTTCCGGCGTCGGCTATGCCGGTGATTGTGACGTTGGCATATTTATATTGGGCTTACGGTGTAATAGACTGGAAGAACGGATTGCTGGCACTGTTCGGTATTATTATCTTTCATGCTTCGGGTAATGCGTGGAGTGATTACTTCGACTTCGAACGGGGAGTGGACCGGGCAGATACCTTTGGAGTGAAGACGCTGACAAGCGGACAGTTCATGCCGTTGGAAATACGTAACCTGGCGTTGGGACTGATGGTACCGGCGGTAGTTATCGGTCTTTGGCTGGTGGTCCGTACAGGGCTTCCTTTGCTTTGGGTGGGAGTTTGCGGAGCGATTTGTTCATTACTCTATCCTTGGCTGAAATACCGTGCTTTCGGTGACTTTGTAATTTTTGTAGCTTATGCCATATTGCCTACACTGGGGGTGTCTTATATCACCGTCGGACGGTTCTTGCCCGACCTCTTACTGATTATTGTCCCGGTAGGTCTGATTACTGTAGCTATCCTGCATGCCAATAATACCCGTGATATCGAGACTGACGTACGTGCTAAAATCAGTACTCTTGCAATGAAATTGGGGAAAAAGACCGATGTCTTCCTTTATATATTTGAAGTCATTTTCCCGTTTCTATGGATTGTGGTTTGTGCAGTGTTGGGGTATTTTCCCTGGTGGTCGTTGCTGACTATGCTTGGACTCCTGCCTGCCATTGCCAATGCGCGTGCTATGTTGCGCTTGCCCAAAGAAGGGATTTGTGCGATTTCCAATCTGGATGAAAAGACTGCAAAACTGCAACTTCTGTTCAGTTTGTTGTTTACGGTTACATTCCTTATATAATATATGAAACGAGTAATTATTCCTTTATTGATAGCCGCTTTCTTGTGGTTTTTCATGTTTTCACCCTGGACCAGCGGAATATTCAACTTCTGGACAGCGATGAGTTTCTCGGCTATTGTGCTGATGAATATGGCTTTTGCCCTTCGTCCACAGTGGTGGGTGGAAGATGTGAAGTTCGACTGGAAGAATATTGTCGGTGGCGTGGCGTTGGCGGTAGTCTTGTGGGGAGTCTTCTGGGTGGGAGATAAGGCTTCTGCCTGGCTTTTTGACTTTGCCCGTCCGCAGGTGGAGCTTATTTATGGAATGAAGACCGGAGAAAATCCCTGGTTACTTTCCATCTTGTTACTTATTCTGATAGGTCCTGCGGAAGAAATCTTCTGGCGGGGCTATGTGCAGAATGCGCTCTCCAAACGATGGAACCCGAATGCTGGATTTATAATTACGACGCTGGTGTATGCGCTGGTGCATATCTGGTCGTTCAACTTTATGCTGGTAATGGCTGCGCTGGTGGTTGGTGGCATTTGGGGACTGGCTTACAGACTGTATCCGCATAAACTTGGGGCGTTGATTGTATCGCATGCGGTATGGGACGTAGCAGTGTTTGTAGTTTTTCCGATATAATAAATAAAATAGAACGATGAAATACAATTTTGATGAAATCATAGAGCGACGTGGAACCAATTCTGTGAAGTGGGATGGTGTAAAAAATATCTGGGGACGTGACGACTTGCTCCCTATGTGGGTGGCCGACATGGATTTCCGTACCCCGCCTTTCGTAATGAATGCTTTACGGGAGCGTCTGGAGCATGAAGTACTGGGATATACCTTTGCCTGCGAAGAGTGGTACACCTCCATTTGTACCTGGCTACATAACCGCCATCAATGGGATATAACCCGTGAGATGTTGACCTTTGTCCCCGGTATTGTCCGTGGTCAGGCTTTTGCCTTGCAGTGTTTCACTAATCCCGGTGATAAAGTGATGGTGATGACACCTGTTTACCATCCTTTCTTCCTAGTGACCGAACGGATGGGACGCGAAGTTGTCTACTCCCCTCTGGATTTGCGCGACGGGCAGTATCATATTGACTTCGGTCGCTTTCGTAAAGATATACAGGACTGCAAAGTGCTTATCCTCTGCAACCCTCATAATCCCGGTGGACGTGTCTGGACAGTAGAAGAACTGAAAGAGATTGCAGACATCTGCCACAATAGCGGCACATTTGTCATCTCTGATGAAATCCACGCTGATTTGACTCTGCCTCGCTACAAGCATCATCCTTTTGCCACAGTTTCCGAAGAGGCTGCTGCAAACTCACTTGTCTTCATGGCTCCCAGCAAAGCCTTCAATATGCCGGGACTGGGTAGTTCGTATGCAATTACTGTAAATGAAACCATCCGCGAACGTTTCCAGACATTTATGGAAGCCGGAGAGTTCAGCGAAGGACATTTGCTTGCCTATATTGGTGCTGCCGCCGCTTACCAGCATGGCGCTGAGTGGTTGGAGCAAATGCTTGCTTATATAGAAGGGAATATAGACTTTACGGAAAGTTATCTGAAAGAGTATATTCCCGGCATTAGCATGATACGTCCGCAAGCCTCTTACCTTGTCTTCCTGGATTGCCGGAAGCTGGGACTGAGCCAGGAAGCGTTAACCTGTCTTTTTGCAGAGAAAGCACACTTGGCTTTGAACGACGGAACCATGTTCGGCAAAACAGGAGAAGGATTTATGCGGCTGAATATCGGTTGCCCCCGTTCAGTGCTGGAGCAGGCTTTACGGCAACTTTGTGATGCAGTGATGCAATAAGAATTATACCCAATGAAGAAACTCTTATATCTTTTCGTCACAACTTGTGTTTTGTTGTGTGCTTGTAGGCGTACGGATAATACGGCTGTACTGCGTCAGGCAGATGACGTGATTTATGGAAATGCAGATAGTGCCATGAAACTCCTGTCGCAGATAAAGAATCCGGAGCGGTTGCCGTTTGAGGAAAAAATGCTGTACGGCTGGTTGCGTACATTTGCACACAATGTAAGAGGGGCTTCTATGGCAGAAGATTCCTTGATTCTGCCTGCATTCAATTATTTTGTTTCCGGTCGGGACACAGTGAAGATGCTGAACTCATACGTGCTGAAATCCAAATACTTGTATTGGCTGAAAAAACATACAGAGTCTATGGCCGTGCTTGATAGTGGTATTGTGGAGGCTATCGCGTGCCGGGATACTTATTTGATGGTCAGTATGCTTGCAGAACAAGCATATAGATATGTATATGTCGAGAAGGATTATAAGAAAGCGATAGAGGCTCACCTCCGGGCGATTGCCATTCGCGAAGATGAAGGACTGTGCTATTCTCTGGGCATTGCCATGGGATTGCTGGGAAATGATTCCGCTTCTTATTATATGGACCGCAGTATCGAATTGGTTACGCAAAAGAAAGATACGGCACGCTTGGTACACTATTTACGCAATTATGCACAGTTATTGTCTTACAAAGGACAAGATTATGAAAAGGCGATAAGAGTTTCAAAACGCTTGCAGAGTTTTCCTTCTGATAAAGTAAATGATGCGATGATTACTCTTGTACTGACGGAATGCTATTTGAAAATTGGAGAATTGGATTCTGCCCAGTACTATCTCGACCGGGGAAAGGCTGAGGTTGGCCATTTCAAGAAGTTCCTGACTACGGAAAATATGATTGCTTACTATCAGGGATTGATAGACTATACCCGCTACGGCACATTCGACTTCTTGGATGTGATGCGTTATAACGATTCCATCCACAATGCTCTCTATGCTTTGCAAAGCACTATCCAGCGGAAAGATGAAAGCAAGGAGTCGCTTTCCAATGCTAATCTGATGCTAACGGTGGAGCGGCAGGAAGCGCAATTGACGCTATTGTTCTGCGTATTGGTGCTGGTATTGGTAGGTGGAGGAGCTTTCTTCTATATCCGGGGGCGCCGCAACCGCTTGATTGAAGCGGAAGAACGCATTGAGACTCTGAATCGCTTGTTAGTAGAGGCCACGAAAGGGGATAGGGGACAGGAAGAGACTCCGGCAACGGAAGTGAAAGACGGGCAGTTCTTCCGGAAGATACTTTTGCAACAGTTGGGTATTATTCGTTTAGTGGCTACGCAGCCTACATCCCAAAACCAGGAATTGCTCCGGCGTATATCCGGTATCACCAATCATGAGCTTCCCGTAGAAAGCCTGTTAGTGTGGGAAGACTTGTATCCCGTAATCGACCGTATCTATGATGGGTTCTATACCAAAATGAATCAACGTTTCGGCTCCGTACTCATTGATAAGGAACAGCAACTATGCTGTTTACTTTGTGCTGAGTTCTCCACAAAGGAGATTAGTGTGGTGACACAGCAAAGTATTCCTACCATTTATCAACGAAAGACGAACATCCGCAAGAAGTTGGGGATGGGAGAGAAGGAAGATATTGTTGAGTTCGTTTTGGGTAAATAATGCCATTCGTAGTGTGTACTTTAATGAAAAGAATCATATCTGCACAGGAATGAATCAGCCTTGCCAATGTATCTGCTTAGTTTGTTGATTATCAGTAGATAGCATTTACATACAATTTACCTCAC